>Ga0315282_10000219_pt1 | contig 115076 bp, 113 predicted proteins | sample YL17G07_20_MG_FD_203693 | JGI IMG/M metagenome (GOLD analysis project Ga0315282, IMG submission 203693) | Sediment microbial communities from Yellowstone Lake, YNP, Wyoming, USA - YL17G07_20 | ecosystem: Environmental > Aquatic > Freshwater > Lake > Sediment | place: USA: Wyoming | collected... | reverse complement strand
CTGGGGAGGCGCAGTTCCTTTTTCGGTGGTCTTTGCCAACAGGGTAGCCGTAGCACTCTCCCCAGGTTCCCCCCGATGGGCGTATCCTATATCTTCCCCTTATGATAAAACTATAGGGGATAGCCGAATGGCTATCCCCTTAAATGGACAAAAAAAAGGCAAAAGTATCCCTAATCAATAGGACACCTTTGCCCGTAACTGTGTTAAGCGACTATCGTGAAAAAGGCAAGACTTACCCTAATCAACCGAGGCTTTTTCTAACCTGTTAGACCGCCCCGCTCTCTAGAAAAGGTAAGACTTCCCCTAATCAAACCGAGCAATTATCACCTTGTTTTTATCCTCTACCCCGTAAAGTGCTTATCAATAGCCCGCAACTCGCTGGCACTATTGATAGTGGACTAGCCACTTATAGGGGTATTCTCAAAACAAGGTAAACCTTGCCCTTGAGTAGTAGCCTTATATTCAATTGTCCAGAGCCTTGTCTAACCCGCACCCCGCTAGCATTATTCAAAACCCTGCAAGAGCTTTTACCCTCTCACTATATAAGTCGCTAAAACCACCCCAAAAACATCACTAGATTAGACTTTTTTGTGTCCGCCGCAAAAAACGCCTTAAATAGTTTCCCTCGGCGTTTTCTAGTGGATACCCCGCATACCTCTTATAGAGTAGCTTAATGGCTTTAGTGGGGTAACCTTTTAGCGTAAACCTTGCGTCTAGCATAGCCACAAGGTCAATCGCTTTATCATCGGCTATCAATTCGCAAAGTGGCGTGCTATCGCCGTTACCATCCTCTATAACCCTGTCAAGGCTCTCTAGTTTAACGGCTCTAGGACATTCGCCGTATAGGTCTTTCTCTCGGCATTTACCCCGTTGCGCTTTACTACAACAGCCACAGTCTATCCCGTTGATACGCTTAAAGTGTTTTCTCCAGTAGTCGGCTAGCTCATATTGCGCTATTCTCACTAACCCGCCTATGGTCAATTCCTTGCCTTTAGCGGTATAGCTTGCCTTTACCGTAGCAAACGCTAGGAATAAGTCGTGTAAAAAGTCCTCTCTATCCTCTCTCTTTACCTTATTAGTAAAGCCGTTAGCTACCTTATAGAATGGCGCATAATCGCCGTCTAGCTGGTCATATCCGTTACCGTGATAGCCGTTACCGTTACCTTGATAGGCGTCGCCGTCTATGGTATATTCCTGATAGTCTAGCATTGTGAGTTTACCCTCCCGTGTTAGATTTACCCTAGCTAGTCGTAAGCTGGCTAGGGTATTTTATTTACCATAGACAAGGCTCTGGACTTCCGATATTCAATTATTAAGGTGCTTTGAACTTACAGCCTAATCATCCAACAAAAGGAAGTATTGTTGAATCAAATGAATAGGAAATAGCTTCATCTGCTACAGTAAGTATGCTTTACAAAAGAGCCTTTAGAAAAGGAAAGGAAGTAACTACTTTTTTGATAATCTATTAAAATGAGAGTTGGCTGATATCAGGTGAATACAAAGGTGAATTTAGCTGACTAAGCCCGAAATGTCCTTGCCTACGGTCACAAGGTGGACGGTATTGAGACCATAGGATGAGCCAGGACGACGGTGGGACGACGAAAGGACGAAATAAAGATGCTAAGATGGTCAGAGGCTATTTTTAGCCCAGGTAAAGTACACAACTAGTTGTAATGCAATCTTGGTTTTTAACCCTGATTTAGTCCTTAGACCACCCATCTGTCGCGGTTATGCGGGAGTAAGGTTGTTACTTCTGTGTCCCCCTGCCTGCCGCCTGGACATCAGCAGTGCTGAACGGTTAGACCGGGGTATGATTCACGTGACCGCTAGACCCCCCTTAGAGATTCATTCCTATTCATCCCGCCGGAACAGCCAGCGTCTTAACTCCCTGAGTGAGGATACAGGGTGGAGGGGATCTGGTGCGGGAGGAAAAGGGGATGAACCCCTGGCGCGGTCGTACTCCCGCCTGAGATCTTGTCTAGCTTTCTCTATCTCAGATATTAACTCTCCCGCTTCCCCCATACTTGTCCCCTGCCCCTTGATTTCGGGGGAGCTTTTCCCCAACTCGTCGGTCTTTTCCTTTTGGCTACCAAACTGCTCAATCTTTTCCCGGAGGCCTTGAATCTGCTTTTCAAGGGTAGCTACAGTTTCCTCCTCTGCACGGGCTCGCTCGGAGCAGATTCGCTCTTCATGCTCTTTCAAGACAGCAGCTCTCTGTTGCTCAGCGAGCTTGCGCTCCTGTGCCCTCTGCAACTCAAGGTTCTGCTCTTCATGCTGTTTTGAGATAGCTTTCTGCTGCTCGGCGAACTTACGTTCCTGTGCCCTCTCCAACTCAGTTTTCTGCTCTGCCATCCTTTTCTCGTAGAATGTTTCTTGATCCTGGCGTTGCCTCTGGAACCGGGCTACCTGTTCACGTAGCTTCGCGTTCTCATCCTCAGCTTTCTCAAGCCTGTCCTTGGCATAGACTGGCAAGTCCTGCTTGGGGACGGTAATCTGGTGGCGGAAGCGCATATGTCCGCTTAGCCCCTGGGCTGTTTTGCATAATCTATGGCACTTTGGACAAATCGGCATCAGTAGTCACCTCCCAGTATACTCCCAGTATACTCAGAACTCAGTGCTCCTCGTAATAACTCCTTAGCTAAAGAATGCAAATCCATCGGGTAGACCTCCTTGGCTACATAACGTTACTTTTCAAAAAACTGTTTTATATAGATATCCCTTGGCTCTATTCGTTTAGCGAAACTCTGGATGGGTGACTGCTATGGGGTCCTCCCAGGCTTTTACTTCAACTCTGCCCTTACTCGTCAGCCGATAGAAGACACGCTTCTGTAAGAAGTCATAGATGGCGGGTTCACGTTTATCAGTGCGGTCTATGAGCTTTAGTATGGCGAACCAATGCATATACCTGTTAAAACTGGAATAGTTGGGCCGCCGAAATGGCTTCTCACCTATCGCAATCCTTTCGTTGTTCATATGCTCTATCTCGTCACTTAGAGCACGATAGATATCGGCGGCACAGGTCTCTTTATGTTTCCCAAAATACTGCCTGATAAATAATCCCGGCCTATATCCGCTGGCACTTCTGCCCCAGGGCACAGTTACTTTAGGAGGGTCTGCTGATTTCCCAGCATTGGATTTATCCCTGGTTTTCTGGTTAACCTTCGGTGTGTTAATTCTTTCATTCCTGCTTGCCATATTCTTTGTCTTCCCATAGTTTCTCGTATTCCGATTTCAATTGTTCGAAATTTGTATCGACATACTCCATCGTTGTTGAGATGCTGGCATGGCCAAGTAGCACCTGGAGTTTTTTTGTATCAAGACCCTTAGCCACCCATGTCGTTGCCAGCAAATGCCGTAGAGAGTGTGGGTGAAGTCCCTTTATACCGGCACGCCGGCCAATTCTTTCAACCAACTGCCAGCCACGTTGCCTGCTAAATGGGAATACTAACGGACCGCGGTAAGGGAATTGTCGCCGCCATCTTAGATATTCATCCAGCAGCCTTAAGGTATCAGGGTCAACCGGTATTACTCGCTGTCGCCGTTGCTCTACCTTCTCCCGTATAGCCTGGTCCACCTTGTTCCCGCAACACGGGCAGAAGAGATGCCGTCTGCCTAAAATCTCCCCGCAGTTAGGACATTTCAACTTCAGTCGCTCTTTCAAATGCACGATAGTTAAAGTTCCTCTTTTGAAGTCAATATCAGTTACTTTGAGCTGGCCCGTTTCAGAAATACGCATTGCGGTCTTCCCCAGCATAGAAATGAACGCCTTATCTCTAGGATTACCGGCGGCGTCAACAAGCCTCTCTACCTGTCCCGGCTCGAGGTATCCTTTTAAGTCACGGATCAGGGTAACCTGCGTCACATTGAAACCTCACTCATCCTTGTCTAGTTTCCACCGCTTTATAAATTTGGCCTCGAGTTGCCAGCCGGGGCCAAGCTGTTTATATAGAACATTGAAGATTGACTCGGGGAAATCACAGCCGACCACACTGATTTTGGTTTTGTAGTATAATCAGGCGGGGGAAAAAGGCATAACGTCAGGCGGGTCCGCAATACCTCCTTTCGTTATTATTAATTTTATTTGCCTTTCTCCCCCACGATTTGGTTTAGCGTCAGCTTTTTTGGCCTGCCACCAAGTTTCCCCCATTCAAACGCCATGTTGGGGTATTTTTGGCGCATTGCTTGTTGCCCTTTCTTGCCAATCTCGGAATAGAAGGCGCGTCCTCTTCTGTTGAGTACTGTTAGACCCCCTTTCCGACCGGCCTCTGCGACACTGATACTCATATCAATACAAAAACAAGGGGTAGCATCTGATAACCAGTCTACCCCTTGTCTAGTTCTGTGTATGTGGATTTCTACCGTGTCAGTAAAAGTGCGTCAACGCGTCTTAATTCCAACCAATTTGGAAAACTCCCATACCTTTCTTTTTATGGTTTCTTGACCAACTCGTTGAGCCTCCTTTTCAAGTTCCGCATAGGTTTTTCCTCTAATGTAGTGCTCAAACCACCACTCCGCATGTCTCTTAACAGCACTAGGAATATCCGCGAATCCTGCATACCTTAGTCCTTTTTCATAGTTAGCCAGCCTCCTCCGGAGCCCCATCAGTATTTCACGCCTAGCTTGCAACATGAAATCCCCTGGGCCTATCCTGATTGTAAGAGGATACACGCCCTTAGAGGCGGAAAATGGGATAAATTCCCACGAGCCTTTGATGACTTCTTCGGCAATTAAGTCGTCAAATTCAGGTACTCCCGCTTCTTTGAACAACTGGCTAACGATGCTTTCCACATCCTCATCAAGTAGCTCATCCCCAGCCCAAGAAGCCCGTAGGTTCCACTGATAGGCCAGACTGGTTAGCTGAGTCGCATAGGGTACCAGATTATCTCGTAATTGTTCGTATCTTTCTTCGAGTTCATCCAGAGGGGGTCGTGAACCACGAGGGTAGGAGGAACGCTGAATAAGGTTTTTCTCAACAAGGTAAGACTTACGTATATTTTCAAACGTAAAGGAAAGGATGGATCTAAACCGGTAGACTTCGTAAAGCGCGTCCACAGTTGCAAGCTCGGTGAGAGGCGAAAGATAAGGAGCCCGTAAGCGACGCCATTCCGCTACAAATTGAGCCTCCTCCTTATAAAGTTCCATAAGACACAGGATTGCTACTTCTCTTTTCCACTCAGCCTGAATTATCCTTGGCACTTTATCCTCACTTTAGTCTCATAAGGTCTGCTGGACTTGCCTTCTCGTGCGCCTTAAGGGCGTCTTCCATACCCATAGTTGCAGTATAGTGTCTGACCATTCTCAAATCAGAGTGCCCGAGAAGGTATTGAAGATTAAAAGGATTCCGATCAGCTCTAAGAAAGTTAAGGGCAAATGTGTGGCGGAATCGATGGCAATTTCCCCTGCTCGTTACCCCTGCCCTCTGTTTTAGTCGCTTTATCACCATCTGAATACCGTTTGGTCGGAGAGGCGTCTCTTCTTCCGTTAGCCACAGTTGCCCCCTTTCGGTATTAGGACGATGCACGAGATAGCGCCAAAGGGCCTTCTGTGCCGTGGCTCCGATTCTCACTACCCTCTCCTTAGCGCCCTTACCTCTAACCTTAACCCATCCTCGCTCTGTGTCAATATCTTCAAGATTGATATTGCCAATCTCGCCTACCCTCAATCCGGTATCCAATAGCATTAAAACGATAGCCTTGTTGCGACTGCCTAGAAACTTGGCGTTGTGTTGGTAATCATAGTCGCAGACAACTAGCATTTTGGCTATTTCTTCAGACGAATAAGGTTGGATAACCTTTGGTTTTGGATTACTTACCTTGATTTTTACTAGTGGGCTTTGAACAAGGAAGCCTTCTGCAACGCACCAATTGAAAAATACTCTCAAAGCAGCAAAATAATGGTGAACTGTAGAATGTGAAGCTGGCCGCTGACATGGTTCTGAACCATTGCCCTTGAGCCCCCAACGGTTGGTTTCACTTATAACATAGTTAAGGAATTCTCGTATGTGCCACTCTGTTATAAGTCCAGCATCGCTTGGGAAATTCCCTTTTACGGTGTACCATAGAAAATGGCGTAATAATACCTCATAGTATTTCACTGTCATCGGGCTTTTGCTGTCCGTCTTCTTCGTTAAAACGAAGCCTCTTACTAAGGACTCCAGCGAGGTTGTCGTTGGGGCTTTTAGTCTGTAATTTGCTACCATTTTTCATTTGCGGACCCGCCTCTCTATTACAAACAAATGGTCAGGTTTCTATTTAACCGCCCTTTATTTGTCGAACAATCAGAAGGTCTAAGGGTGCCGGTTCACCTTAATGGTGGAGCCGGAGGGATTCGAACCCTCTACCTTTTGACTGCCAGTCAAACGTTCTCCCAAGTGAACTACGGCCCCAGGAAACAATATTAAAATTTTTTATACTGGGGATGCGAATCCCTTATCTTCCCGATACAATCGGGACGTTCTCCCAAGTGAACTATGGCCTCCTACACGTATTCTTAATTTAGCATAAAATCAAGGTGGCTGGCAAGGATAAGGCTATCTAGCTACCCTGGAAATAAATTGATACGGTTTGTTTATCATGATAATGGTGATATTTATGCTTTATTTACATCAGGGGTGCTATTCTAATGTCAGAACGTTAAAAATTAGATAGTTAATCAAGTTGTTCCCCAGCTTGATAACGGCCCAGAAGATGAAGGGGCCCGGCCAGTCCTCAAGATTAAAGAAACGCTTGAGGGTTCGCCCGGCCCCTTCTCTCTTTTCAAGCGAGTCGTTGCCTATCTGGCAAAAATGGTCTACAATCTGAGAGAAGTGAATTAATTATGGAAGGGGTTATCTCATGGCAATCAAAATATTTTCCAGGATACTGGTTGGTGTGTTATTAATATCAGCAGGTCTGCTGGCTTTATCCTGTAGTCAACCGGAATCAAAGCCAGCCCCAGCGTCAGCACCGGCCCCTGCCCCTGCCCCAGCGCCACAAACTGTACCGGAGGTTAAAACGATGAAATGGGATTCACCACCTAAGATGGCAATAGATACCAGCAAAAAATACACGGCTATCATGGAAACGGTAAAGGGGAACCTGGTTTTAGAACTCTTCGCTAAGGACGTACCGAAGACGGTCAACAATTTCGTTTTTCTCGCCAGGCAAGGTTATTATGACGGCACTACCTTCCATCGGGTTATTCCCGACTTTATGGTTCAGGGCGGCGACCCCACCGGGACAGGCATGGGCAACCCCGGCTATCGTTTTGAGGATGAGTTTACCAGCTACACCCATGTCGCCGGGGCCCTGTCAATGGCCAATGCCGGCGCCAATACCAACGGCTCTCAGTTCTTTATCTGCTATACTCCACAGCATGGACTTGACGGCAAACACACTGTTTTTGGCCAGTTGATAGAGAGTATGGATGTTCTGAAGAAAATTACGCCCCGCGACCCATCGCAGAACCCGAAGTTCGAAGGTGACAAGATAATCAGGGTAACCATTAAAGAAGAGTAGTCCTATAAATCTATGCCTATAGCGTGGAAAAGCCCTTTCAGTCCAAAATATCCGGCATAGACCACAGTCATGCACTTGATTATCTTGCCAACAAAGACGATGAAGGTATATTTCTTCAGACCGAAACGCAAAGCGCCGCAGGCAAAGGCGGCAGGATAGAAAAACGGGTTAACCACTGATGTTACCGCAAATAAGGTTATCGCACCTCTCCGTTCTATCAAGTCCAGCATCCGCTCGTAGGCTCTTTGAATCCTGCCATGTTTGCTAACGCTGATAGCTCTTCCAGCGCCGTGTCCGGTCATGTAGATGGTCAGTGCCCCTACCAGCTCACCCAATGCCGCCGATAGGCCGACCAGGGCGACCTGCCAGGGACCTCCCATAGCCCCACCCAGCGCAAAGACCACTGCCAGCATGGGTACGGGGATAATGATGGTAGCGCCGCCCAGTATACTGATGAAAAAGGCGCCAATATAGCCGTATTGCGATAGCTCCCGGACTTCTTCTTTATAGACAACGATAGCTACGGCCATGAGTACCGTGAGTATGATGCCGATGATGCCGAGGGCATAAGCCCACCTGGCGGACTTTTTAAGGGTCGCTTCCCCGGTACTGCTTTCGGTTACGGCGGCTGTCTTCTCTTCGGTTATTTGGTCTGCCATAGTGTGCCTATATTATACACATATGTGCAAGTCCAGTCTACTACGGGGAGGGGAAAAATTAAATAGGTTTTCAGTTTACAGTTACCAGTTGATAGTTTTGAGTTGTCATTGCGAGGAAGTCCCGATTTTATCGGGACGACGAAGCAATCCCCAACATAGCCTAAAGCTAATCTTTGAGATTGCTTCGCCTTCCCTTTGGGAATGGTCTCGCAATGATATAGCCAATATTGCTTAAAATTCTCTGAAAAATTCAAGAGTCCCGATATGTGTCGGGACTCTTTCATTATTCGGTCTTTCGAAGGACGGCCATCACGCGGCGGCTTTAGCCGCCGCCTTGGTCTTAAAAGTCAGGTTATTCTCTTTGTCGAGGTCGACCTTGACCGTGTCGCCTTCCTTGAGTTCTCCCCGGAGAACCTTGCTGGAAAGAGGATTCTCGATGTAGCGCTCGATAACTCGCCTCAGCGGGCGGGCTCCGTAAACGGGGTCATAGCCTTCCTTGGCCAGCCAGGATTTGGCTTTTTCCGTCAACTCCAGACCTATCTTGCGTTCCGATAGCCGTCCTTCCAGGTCTTTGACCATCAGGTCCACGATTTTACGTAACTGAGCCTCGGTAAGCTCATGAAAAACGATAATTTCGTCCAGCCGGTTAAGGAATTCGGGACGGAAAAGTTTTTTAACCTCGGTCATGACTTTATCCTTCATTACTTCGTAGGAGCTTTTTTGACTCTTGTCATCATTTTTACGGGTGGCAAAACCCAGTTGTCCCTCACGCTTGATGAGCTCCACGCCGGCATTGCTGGTCATGACGATTACCGTATTCTTGAAGTCGACTGTCCTTCCCTGGCCATCGGTCAGCCTGCCATCGTCCATTATCTGGAGCAGGGTATTGAAAACCTCGGGGTGCGCCTTCTCGACCTCATCGAGCAGGATAACGCGGAAGGGCCGACGCCGTACCGCCTCGGTAAGCTGTCCTCCCTCGTCATAGCCGATGTATCCCGGCGGGGCACCGATAAGGCGCGATACGGTATGCTTTTCCTGGTATTCCGACATATCCAGCCTGACCATGGCATTCTCGTCATCGAACAGGAACCAGGCGAGTGTGCGTACCAGCTCGGTCTTACCGACTCCCGTCGGGCCGAGGAACATGAAACTGCCGATGGGGCGTTTCGGGTTCTTCAGTCCGGCCCGGCTTCGGCGGATGGCTTCTGAGATGGCTGCTACCGCTTCCTCCTGGTCTATCAACCGCTCGTGGATGCGTTCCTCCATGTGGATTAGCTTCTGGGCTTCACCTTCGAGCATCTGTGATACCGGTATGCCCGTCCAGTTGGATATTAGCTGGGCAATGAGCTCGGCGGTTACTTCCTGGCTTATCTTTTCTTTTTGCAGCCACTGGCTTTTAGCCAGGTTATATTCCTGTTCAAGGTTGGCTCTTTCCTGTTTGAATTCGGCCGCCTGCTGGTACTCCTGCCGCTGTGAGGCTGCCTCCTCTTCGTTGGCCAGCTCTTTAATGCGCTTTTCCAGCGACTTCACTTCGGGCGGGGCGCTCTCGCTATCGATGCGCGATTTGCTGGCGGCCTCGTCGATGAGGTCGATGGCTTTATCGGGCAAATGGTGGTCGGAGATGTAACGCTGACTGAGTTTGACGGCGGCTTCGAGGGCTTCGTCGGTAATTTTTATCTTATGGTGCGCTTCGTATCTGGGCCGCAAACCTCGGAGAATTTCGATACTTGCCTCGATGCTGGGTTCGTTAATATAGACCGGTTGAAAACGCCTTTCCAGCGCTTTATCTTTCTCGATGTGTTTGCGGTATTCGTCGAGGGTCGTGGCGCCCACGCACTGAAGCTCACCGTGGGACAGCGCCGGCTTGAGCATATTGCTGGCGTCGATGGCGCCTTCGGCGGCTCCCGCTCCGACAACGGTATGTATCTCGTCGATGAAAAGCACCACCTCGCCCTTGGACTCTTTAACCTCGTCTATGACCGCCTTGAGCCGCTCCTCGAACTCACCTCGGAACTTGCTTCCCGCCACCAGCGCTCCCATATCCAGGGCAATTACCTTGCGTCCTTTCAGAGAGTCCGGGACATCATCGGCGGCTATTTTCTGGGCCAGCCCTTCGGCGATGGCTGTCTTGCCGACCCCGGCCTCACCGACAATTACTGGGTTGTTCTTGGTGCGCCTGGTAAGTATCTGCATGACCCTTTTAATTTCCTCGTCCCGTCCGATAACCGGGTCGAGCTTGCCATCGCGGGCTAGCTCGGTCAGGTCGCGTCCATACTTTTGTAACGAGCGGTATTTGCTTTCGGCACGGGCATTATCGACGCGATGGCTGCCGCGGAGCTTCTGAAGGGCGGCGTACACTTTTTCCTGAGTGACGCCGGCATTATGCAATATATTAGCCGTATCACCCTTGTCATCGCTGACCATGGCGATAAGCAGGTGTTCCGTGCTGATAAACTCGTCCTTGAGTCGGTTGGCCTCTTCATCGGCTCTTTGCATCAACTGGGCAATACGCGGCGTAGCGTAAATCTGCCCCGTCTGGTAAGAAACCTGGGGTGTTTTCCTCAGAGTTTCTTCCACCTGGTTCCTTGTGGCGTCTATATTAACATTAAGTTCCTTAAGAATTTCTCCCACCAGCCCCTGCCTCTGTATGAGCAGGGACAGCAGGATATGTTCCACATCCCACTGGCTGTGCTTGAACTGCACGGCCATTTGCTGGGACGCCTGTAATGCTTCCTGTGCCTGTTCTGTGAACCTTTCTTGCCTCATATTTATTCTTCCCCCCTCTGTTTTCTTAATTCTTCGTGTGCTTGCTCCAGCTCTTTCTGCATATCACTCATATGTTCCATCATGCGTAGAATGACTTCCACCCCCGGCAGGTTAATGCCCATATCATCTACCAGCGCTTTGATTCTCTTGAGAAGGGCAATGTCCCTGTCCGAGTACAGGCGGACGTTTCCTCTGGAGCGGCGGGGCTCGATAATGCCGACCCTCTCATAGTAACGCAGGGTGTAGGTCTGCATATCCAGCATTTTCGCTGCAATGCTTATCACGTAGCGGGGTTCGGTATCGTAGTCGTTTCTGTTCATATTCACCTCGATTTAATATCAGGCCGGGCGTAGTTGACTGAGCTGCCTGAATAGTTCCTTTTCCTCGTTCGATAGTCTGGTGGGCAGGACGACACTGACCTTGGCCATAAGGTCGCCCTGCGTGGACTTGCCGAGATGGGGCATGCCCTGTCCGGCCAGTCGAAAAATGCGCCCGTTCTGGGTCTCCGGCGGAATCTTCAGCGCCAGCTTGCCTTTGGGTGTGGGCACCTGGACTTCGCCGCCGAGGACGGCTACTGCCAGGGGCACCGGGACGGTAGTATGCAGGTCGTCTCCCTGGCGTTCCAGCGTCGGGTGGGGCTGGACCGAGATATTAAGATAAAGGTCGCCGCTGGTGCCGCCGCCGTAACCGGGCTGCCCCTTGCCGGAGATGCGTACCCGGGAACCCGTGGTTACTCCAGCCGGGATTTTCACTTCGAGTCGCTTGATATTGGGCACGACGCCGGCGCCATGGCAGACCGAGCAGGGCAGGTTCTGAATCCGTCCGCTGCCCTTGCAGGCTGTGCACGGCTCTTCCATTTGCAGGTTGATGGTGCGGCTGGTTCCGCTGTAGGCTTCCTCGAGCGTTACTTCGACGGTCGATTCAAGGTCCTCTCCGCGTCTCGCCTGAGAGCGGCGGGAAAAGACTCGCGAGCGCCCACTTCCGAACAGTTCCTCGAAGATACTGTCCATACCGCCGATATCCCCGCCGAAGTGATAGCTTGTACCGCCACCCGGAGAATACTCCCGGTACTGTGCCTGTTGTTGCTCTGCCTGTTCAAACTGGTCGGCATACTGCCACTTATCACCGTATTTATCGTACTTTTGCCGTTTTTCCTTGTCCGAAAGTACCTCATAAGCCGCGTTGACTTCCTTGAACCTGGCCTCGGCAGATTTATCACCGGGATTGACATCGGGGTGGTACTTGCGTGCCAGGCGGCGGTAAGCCTGCTTGATTTCCTTATCGCTGACATCCTTTTTTAACCCTAAAATGTCGTAGTAGTTTTTACCGGCCATGTTTTTTCTCCATCAATTAATATTATAAATCTTTTCAGATAACATGTCAAGAAACAATAAGGAAAGTTAATTTGAAATTATTAAGTCTTTATTCGATAGCGATGGATGTTCCGGAACATACGCTGGAGATGACTCTATTTTCTCTCCGGTCACCGGCACCTCCAGTTGACAAGCCGGCGTTTTCATGTGTAATCTATGAGTGAGGAATTTTAATGCCAGGTTGCCCTAACTGCGGACGTCGGACTCTAAGGACTAAAGACTGGGTTTGCCAGTGGTGCGGCTATCCACTGATATCCCGTGCCTATAAGATGATAGATAAGACCTTTAAAGAGCTTCAGGAAGAAAGAAATCTTACCTCGAAATTGGGGGAGCTTGAAACGGAATCTGAGCTGGAACCAGAGTCCGAACCAGAGTCTGAACCTGAACCAGAACCGGAGAGAAGACCAAAGCCGCAACGCAGGCCTTTATTCAGGCACAAGCCCGAACCCGAGCCTGAACCTGAACCAGAACCGGAGCCGGAGAGAAAACCCAGGCCGCAACCCAGGCCAGTACTTAGGCCCAAGCCTGAACCGGAGCTTGAGCCAGAGCCGGAAGCCGAACCAGAACCCGAGCCCGAGCCAGAACCTGCGCCGGTACCCACGTTGAAGCTGGAGGCAATCAGGGATGGTATGGAGATAAGCGTCGACCAGCTGGATGCGCTTTATCGGGTGGAGAAGGCGCCGGCGCATGCGAAATTCACGGGTAAAACAATAGTGGTGAGGGGGCTGGTGGAGAGGGTATTCGTCAGGGAACACCTTGAAATACGCTATATCGTGCTTACCGGCGCCGGGAAGAAGGGAGTATGGAGCGTGCGGTGCACGTTCGGTAAGGAAGGCTCGTCTCAGTTGACCCGCCTTAAGGAGGGGCAGGAGGTGGCGGTGAGCGGTAAATATGACGGCTACGGAAAGAACATCATCTTAAAGGAATGCTTACTGGTTGGCTGACGCTACCCTAAGCTGAAATTTCGGCTTCTTCTGATTTGACATTTAGTCCGTCTTTTGTTTTTCCGCCATGGCCTGGATAACAATATCCAGCAATTTATTCAATATCCGGGCAGTGGCGCCCCAGATTACTTTTCCCCGGTAGTGATAGGTGCAAGAATCTACCACGATACCATCAAGAGTCTCTATAGCTGCTTTAAGACAGTTCTTGTCCAGCAGCGCCGGAATAGGGACTTCCATTATCTCGTCGACCTCGTCTTTATTTTTGGTGAACCGGTAAGGCCATGGTATCAGGGCGACAAACGGTGTGACGATATAGTTCGACGTTGTCGTTATCTCGTCGTCGAGCTCGCCCAGTACCTCGACGTCTTTTAAGCGCAGGCCGATTTCCTCCGAGGCCTCCCGCAGAGCGGTGTCCAGCAGAGTTCTATCGTCAGTATCCCGATTTCCACCGGGGAAGGATATCTGGCCCTTATGTACTTTAACCGTCTCCGTGCGCTTGATGAAGACGATGTGGTACTGCCCCTCCTTTTTATATATGGGGATAAGTACCGCGGACGGCACACGGCTATCATTGACGATATGCCGCTTCTGTCTTTGAGTCAGGATTTTCTTAAGTTCCGCTTCCACAGCCCATATATTATAACGATACAAAGGTAATTACAACTGGTTCCGTTTGACTTTGGTTGACGAATCCCCTCACTTGTCATTCTGTCGAAGGCTTCAGCCCGAGTTCAGTCTTCAGGCCGAGCCTTCTGTCCGAGGCCCGAGGGCCAGAATCCAGCCATCTTTTACCCCCCACCCTTATTACTTATCCCTTTCCCTGATTCCTTGTTACTTGATACTTGCTACTTCCCCTTTTTCTTTCCGAAGTTGAGCATATTGTGTATAATTGAACTGTATTTATGGCACTTAATTATACGCCAACAGCCGCCGGGGTCGGAGAAAAATCAAACCTGTCCTGCAGGAAAGGCTTGATAATCGATAGGGTTGTAAACTATATCGAGGTCTTGAAACCCCTACCGACTGTCCTAATGGCTTTTATCGGGACATGTACGGCCATCATCGCCGGAGCCGGACAGTTATCTCTAAGGATTCTCTTCGTCCTGGCGACGGTCTTGATAGCCTCGGCCGGGGCCAACGGATTGACCAACTATCTCGACCGCGATATCGATGCCCGTATGCAGCGTACCAGTTGCCGCGTCCTGCCATCAAAAGTAATTTATCCGCCGGAGAAGGTATTGCCTCTGATTATCGGACTGATTGTTATCGGACTGGTGCTGGCTTGGCTGCTGCATCCGTATGTGTTCTTGGCTGATGCGTGCGGCACACTGGTTGCTGCCACCTGGCGCAAAAAGGTGACCTGTGTTTACCCGCAGGGTGTGCTCGCCAGTTGCGCCCCGATACTGATGGGCTGGCTGGCTGTTAATCGGTCTCTAAGCTGGGAGTTGTTGCTCCTTTGCATCCTGATTGCCACATGGCTGCCGCTACATGTCTGGAGTGTCAACATCGCCCACCGTGACGACTACCGGCAGGCGGGACTGAACTATTTTCCTGTCAATCTGGAGGTCAGGGACTCGGTAAAAGTCCTGCTGACCTTTTCTCTGGTGCTGTATGCGGTTTCTTTTACCCTCTATTTCGTCGGCGGCTTTGGCTGGCTGTACCTGGTGCTGGCTAATATTCTGGGCATCGGCATGGTCTACGCTACCTTTAGACTGGTAATTTCCCGTGCGACTAAAGATTCCTGGAGATTATACCGGCTATCGGCTTTTCCCTATTTGGGAGCGATTTTTCTGGTTATGTGCCTGGATATCTGGCTTCTTCGATAAAGTTGCAGGAGAGGTTCGATGGATTTTAGTCTGAGTGAACAGGAAAAGATGTTGCAGAGTCTGGCCAGGGACTTTGCCCTTAAAGAGGTGATGCCACAGGCCGCCGGAATTGACCGCACCGGCCAGTTCCCTTTGGACCTTGCCGGAGAAATGGGCAGGCGCGGTTTCCGGGGTCTGCCTTATCCCGTCGCCTGCGGCGGCAGCGGCGCTGGCTATGTTAGCTTCGTTCTGGTGCTGGAGCAGCTCTGCCAGGCATCGATGTCCGTTGGTGCCATCATGGCGGTCAACACCGTTCCTGAGGAAGGCATTTTCCGCTTCGGCAACGAGGAGCAGAAGCAGCGTCTCCTTGTGCCCCTGGCGAAAGGGGAATGGCTGGGTGGCATCGGTTTTACCGAGCCTGATACCGGCTCCGACCCCCGGGCGATTACCACTATTGCCAGGCGCAGCAGTAACGGCTTTATTATCAACGGACAGAAAATGTTCATGTCGCTGGCGCCGGTGCTTAATGTGGTGCTGCTGTTTGCCCGGAGGGACAGCGGGGAAGGTCTGAACGCTTTCATCGTCGAGTCTAAGTCGCCGGGTTTTGCCGTGCAGGAGACACTGGAAACAATGGGGTTAAGGGGGCTGGGCACCTCTATCGTGAATCTCGATGATGTGTACGTGCCGGAGGAGAACTTAATCGGCAAAGAGGGGCAGGGTTTCGATATCCTGCTGGAGGCGATAAGCATCGAGCGGATGAGCGTGGCGATGCAGGGCGTGGCTGTCGCCCAGGCGGCGCTGGAGCTTTCGCTCGACTATGCCCGGCAGAAAAAAGCCCAGGGCAAACCGATTGCCCGGATGCAGGCGATACAGCAGCAGTTAGCCGAGATGGCTTCCCGCATCGAAGCGGCGCGCTGGCTGGTCTACCGTACCGCTTTCCTCCGCGACCAGGGCCAGAGTATCCAGTACGAGTCATCCATGGCCAAGCTCTTTGCCTCTCAGGTGGCGGTGGATGTCACCCGCATGGCGATGCAGATTCACGGCTCCTACGGCACGATGAAGTCCCTGCCGATGGAAAGGCTCTACCGGGACGCTAAGATGACCGAGATATACGTCGGCATCTCCGAAGTGCACCGCAGCATCATCGCTAATCGCCTGATACAATAGTGTGGTAAATAGTAGACTACGTTTGGGGGAAATACTTAACATAACTCTAAAAACAATTCAAAGCCATCTATTGACAGGAGAGGAACGCACGGGGTTGTTATTCATCTCTAAAGGAGAGTGCGTAACGAGAGGGAGCGCAGCCCCCTCTCAATCAACTTCCCCTCTCCAGCCAGTAAAAAGAAGGATTTCCACCCCTGAAACGTGCTGGAGAGGGGTAAGGGGTAAGGTAGTGAGGTATATTAATAATCAAGCTCTTTTTAATACTGAAGGATGTTATGTTTAACATAACTCTAAAAACAAATCAAAGACGTCTATTGACAGGAGAGGAACGCAAGGGGTTGTTATTCATCCCCAGAGGGGAGTGTGCAGAGAGAGGGGGCATTTTTCGCTCACTTAACCTGTATCGGCCTTGTCATATTTATGGGTCATTAGTATTTTTCAGGGGCAGGGAGAGATCCTGTAAGAGGGGGCTCCGCCCCCTCTTCTAATTATCCCCTTCTCCAAACAATTTGACTATGCTATTTAAAAAATCTAAAGTTTGGAGAGGGGGTCAGTGGGTAAGGTGAAAAACAATCTCTACCCCTAAAATACTTAACATAACTCGAAAAACAAATCAAAGCTAACCACGCTCGATTTGTTTCCCATAAATAATATAGGAGAATCATGCCCGGAGAGCATTTTAGATTGACCACAGTCTGCTGTAGCGCCCGTGCCGGTGAGCTTGCTACTCCACACGGCAAAGTTCTGACGCCCGTGTTCCTGCCGGTCGGCAGCCAGGCAACGGTCAGGACTCTCACTCCCGAAGATATTAAAGAGATAGGGTTCAACATGGTGCTGGCTAATACCTATCACCTCTACTTGAGGCCAGGTATTGATATCATCGAAAAGATGGGCGGACTGCACCGGTTTATGGCCTGGGACGGCGCTATACTTACCGATAGCGGCGGCTACCAGGTCTTTAGCCTCTCTCCACTGTGTAAAATTACCGATGAAGGCATTACCTTCCGCTCCCACATCGACGGCAGTGAGCACTTCATTACTCCCGAACTGGGCATTCAATATCAGGAGACTCTGGGCGCCGATGTCATTATGGCGCTTGATGAGTGTTCCGCCTATGGCGATAGTCAGGAGAAGGTCAAGAAGGCTATGGATAGGACGCACCGCTGGGCTGAGAGGTGTTTGAAAACTCATAAAAGTTATGACCAGGCGCTTTATGCTATCGTGCAGGGGGGTATGTTACCAGAGCTCAGGCAGCGGTCGGCGGAGCACCTGAAAAACCTTGATTTCCCCGGCTATGCTATCGGTGGACTGAGTGTCGGCGAGCCGAAGGATATCACGTTTACTCTGGTCGAGCAGACGGCGTCGCTGCTGCCGGAAAGAAAACCGCGTTACCTCATGGGGGTCGGCGCGCCGGAAGATATCGTAGAGGGGGTGGCGCGGGGCATAGATATCTTCGATAGCGCCCTGCCGACGCGTGTTGCCCGCAACGGCGCTCTGTTTACCCGAAAGGGACGCATCAATATCCGACGCGCGGCTTATAGTAAAATAGACAAACCAGTAGACCCCGACTGCGATTGCTATACCTGCCGCACCTTTTCCACCGCCTACCTGAGCCACCTCTTCCGCAGCGAGGAGCTTCTGGCCCTGCGACTGGCCACCGTCCATAACCTACGCTTCATCAGTAACCTTATGCAGAGGATAAGGAACGCCATCCTGGATGGCACTTTCAATGCTTTCCGCGAGAATTTTCTAGCAAGCTATAAAACCACTGATGAGCAGATAAGATCTGAGCAGAAGCAGAGGTGGATAAGAGGAAGGGGTAATGTCAGAGATTTAGGTTGAAAAAACCTGATATTGGCATAAACTGGCACATAGTGGGTGAATTTACATCCAGGAGGTGGGTTGTGAAGAGAGAATTTACTGTTGTTATTGAAAAAGACGAAGATGATTATTTTATCGGTACGGTGCCACAACTTAAAGGCTGTCATACCCAGGCCAAATCCCTGGATGAGTTGATGGAGCGGATGAAAGAGGCCGTTCTGCTTTGTCTTGAGGCAAAATCTCTAATATCCCGCTAACGATTTTATAAAAATTTCACTTTTTTCCATTACACGTTTTATATTTTTTATCTACACTCTGCTACAATGGAAATAAAGAGAAGGATAAAACCCGGGAGGTTTGAACATGGCTAAAGACAAAAAAAAGAAAAGCACGAGCATGAGAGTCCTATAAAAGTTGGCGATAAATATATTTGCCCGCACTGCAAAGCCGAGGTGCCGGTAAAGCAGGACTGCCCTGTGTGCAAACTGGAGATTGACTGGACCAAGATTTAGCTTGAAGCCTATCCCCCGTGGATGATGAAGATAACGTTGAGCTTATCCCCGTCCTTGACCGGTTTCGTCATGTCCCTCGGGTAGAGGTTTTCCCCGTTGAGGTAAATATCGTAGGCATGCATCAGATTGCTGTCCTTATCGAGGAGCAACTTTTTCAGGTTGGGGAACTGCCGGACAAGGTCATTAAGGCACTCACGGATGGTTTTGCTTTCCACTTTCATATTTAAAATATTATTCGTATACCTGCTAAAAATGGGTGAAATTTCTATCTCTACGCTCATTGTTTACTCACCCGATTCGATGTATTACTGCAATGCTCGCAATTGGGGTCTCTATTGATTTTAAACTCGGTGAATTTCATCCTCAGGGCGTCATAGTTTAAGAGTCTATTGGTTAATAATTCACCCAGTCCTACTAAATATTTTATAACCTCGGTAGCCTGGATACAACCGATAACCGCCGGTGTGACGCCGATAACGGGGAATTTCTCTTTAGGCACGGTAGCGCCGTGATAAAGGCAGTTGAGACAGGCCGATTTGCCCGGTATGACGGTCATGGCTCTCCCCTCGAAACCGTACACCGCGCCGTGGAAAAAGGGTATGCCCTTCTTAATAGCCGCCCTGTTTAAGAGGTATCGGGTCGGCAGATTGTCCATGGCATCGACAATTAAGTCGGAATCGGCCACGAGTTGCGAGATATTGGCTTCGGTTATCGTATCCGCAATGGTTTCTACTTTTATACCCGTATTAAATTTCCCTAGCTTGGCGGCTGCCGAGTCTACTTTTCTCCCCCCGAGGTTTTCCTCCCAGTGCAGGACCTGCCGGTTCAAATTACTGAGTTCTACCCTGTCATGGTCGGCAATGCGTATCGTGCCGATGCCTGCGGCGGCCAGATAGATGGTCACTGGTGAGCCTAGTCCGCCGGCGCCGGCGATAAAAACCCTGGCTTTCTTGAGCTTCTCCTGCCCCTCTTTCCCGAATCCGTATATCATTATTTGGCGGTCGTATCTTTCCAGTTCTTTCGCGGTGAGCATATTACCTCACCTCCCTCGCTTAGATTACCTCGCTATCTATCCATTCTAGGTAGTCCTGACTGCCCCCGACGATGGGTAAAGCGATTATCTCCGGGATGCTGTAGCTGTGAATCTTCTTGACCGATTTTATGAGTTCCGGCAGTAGTGATTCCTTGGTCTTAACGATAAGTAGGCTTTCCCGGGCTGAATCGAGCTTGTCTTTCCACCAGAAATGTGAGTTTACTTCCGGCACGATATTGACACAGGCGGCCTGCCTCCGCTTGAGCAGCGAATTGGCTATTTTCTGCGCCTCTTCGCTATCTTTTACGGTAATTAGGACGACAATATAGTTACGTTGTTCCATTTTCCTACACTATAGCTAACATCCGGTCGACGGCTGCCCTGGCTTTAATGCGGATTTCTTCCGGCACCTTTACCTCCGGCGTCATCGTCTCCAGGGCATTTAGAATTTTATCGAGCGTGATTAGCTTCATATTGGGACATATTGCTTTTTTTGAAACCGGGAAGAACTTCTTGCACGGGTTCTCCTTTTTGAGCCGGTGTAATATCTCTACTTCAGTGCCCACAATCAACTCGCTTACATCTTCGCGGGCGGCATAACGTATCATGCCGCTGGTGCTTAAGGCTTCGTCGGCCAGGGCGATAACGTCAGGACGGCACTCGGGGTGCACCACCACTTTTGCATTTGGATGCTCGCGTTTCTGTGTGATGATATCCTCGGGGAGTATCTTCACGTGAGTAGGGCAGTAGCCGGGCCAGAGGGTCATCTTTTTCCCCGTCCTCCTGGCAATGAAGTCGCCCAGGTACTGGTCGGGGACGAACAGTATCTCTTCATTATCGATGCTTTTAACAATCTTGACGCCGTTAGCGGAAGTGCAGCAGTAATCGGACTCGGCTTTTACGGCGGCGGTGGAATTGATATAGGTGACCACAGTGGCCCTCGGAAGCTCCTTCTTTTTCTGCCTTAGCTGGTCGGCGGTAATCATATTGGCCATGGGACAGCCGGCGCCCGCATCTGGTAGCAGCACGGACTTATGAGGATTGAGAATCGAGGCTGTCTCCGCCATGAAGTGGACGCCGCAGAAGACGATGACATCGGCATCTGTTTTGGCGGCCTTCTGGCTTAGCTCCAGCGAATCACCAACGAAGTCGGCAATATCCTGCACCTCGCCCCGCTGGTAGTTATGGGAGAGGATGACGGCATTCCTCTCTTTCTTGAGTCTCAGGATTTGCTCTTCTATGGTCTTCATCATATTTTTATTTTACCCTATCGTCGGTTCTATTCACAGAGCACTCTCTCGGCGCCGCTGTAAATCTTCATCCCTGCCTTTTTGATAACTCGCACTTCCATGTCCGTGTGAATCTTCGTGCCGGTGTCCCTGACGAAGCCGATGATGGTCAGCCCGCACTTTTTGCCGATTTCTAGTCCTTTATCGGTTACCGCGGTTTTAGTGGCGACCACCGGTATACCGCTACGGCAGATTTTAGTCACCATTTCCGAGGCCATCCGGCCGGTCGAGACTAAAAAAGTGTGGCTGCAATCGACCTTATTCAACAGGACATAGCCGATTATTTTATCCAGCGTATTGTGCCGGCCGATGTCCTCCACGATGCAGATGGGACTGGCTCCGGCCGTAAAAAGTCCGGCAGCATGGACGCCTTCGGTCTCTCCGTAAAGTCCGGCGCTTTTAAAGAGGGCATTCATGGCCTGGAATATCTCTTGCTTGGTGATTTTCATGTCGGTTTTTATTTCGCTGAAGTATGTTTCTTCAAAATAGGCGGACCTGCCGCCACCGGAAACGATGCGATAATTAGCCTCAGCCCTTCCACTTGACACCTTTCCGTTATTTTTTAACGTAACTCTTGCCGTGTTGCCTTCTATTATCACGGATTTCAATTCATTAATGCTTTCGATGAATCCCTGACCGAAAAGATAGCCGACGACGAATTCCTTTTCCAGGGCCGGGGCTATCGAGGCGGTGACCAGGAGCCTGTCATTAATATATATCGGCAGTTCTTTTTCTATGACCACACCAGCTTCGGTCTGAGAGAACTGTCTATCGGTAAGTGTCCAGCACCTGATTGTTTTCGAGGTTGCCGCCGGCTTTGTCTCTACTGTTTTCTTTAAGCTCATAAGTTCACTCGATTCCTTCCGGATGGCAGTAGACCGTCATGGTGTTGCCCCTCACCAGCCCGGCGATGGTTATGCCCGCTTTCCCGGCGATTTCTATCGCCAGTGTGGTGGGCACCCCCTTGGTGGCGATTATGGGGATATTTACGTTGCGGCACTTCAGAATCATCTCGGAAGGCTGCCTTCCCGTGGAAGCGGCCAGCGTCTGGCGGAAATCGATATCATGGAGCAGGCCGTAGCCGATTACCTTATCCAGGGCATTGTGCCGGCCCAGGTCCTCGGCGATGCAGATGGCCTCTCTACCACGAAGAAACAGCCCGGCGGAATGCACCGCTTCGGTTTCCGTGAATACTTCTGACTTCAGGATAGCCCTGACGCAGTCAAACACGTCCTCTTTACGTACTTTGAGGTCGGAATTTATCTTGTCCGAGTTTGGTTTTTTGATGTTAATTCCCGCCAGGGTAACCTCGGCGGTATTATTTTTAATAGATATCGACCTTATATCGGCGACGCTGTGGATGACTCGCTGCGCGAACAGGTGCCCGATGACGAACTCCTTCTCCATCGTGGCCATAATCATCGCCGTGGCGTAGTGCTTACCATCGATGCGAATCATCAGGGCGGTTTCTTTGATGATTCTTTCACTGACTGCGGTACATCCGCCGTTTACCTGTGTGTATTCGACTCTCTCCAGGATTTTGTTTATCATTTCAACTTTCACACAATTGTCATTCCAGCGAAAGCTGGAATCCAGCGGTGGGGTAAGGGTAGTCTGGATCCCGACTTACGTCGGGATGACTTTATTATACAGTTTCTTTAGCTTTGTTTTTGCCCACTCTGATATTATCGCCGGCTTTAACTCGACCGCCGCGAATCACCCTGGCGAAGATTCCTTCACGCGGCATGATGCAGTCGCCGACCTGCTGGCGGATGGCGCAGGCGGCGTGACATTCCTTGCCTATCTGCGTCATCTCCAGAATGACTTCTTTGCCGACCGCTAATCTGGTACCGATAGGCAGCGCCGCCAGGTCTATTCCCCGAGTAGTGATATTCTCGGCGAAATCCCCCGGCTGTAAAAAATCGAAGCCCTTGCTTCGCATCTTATCGATGCTTTCTATCGCCAGCAGGCTAACCTGGCGGTGAGTAGTGCAATCGGCATGGGCGTCGCCGACGATGCCATAGTCTTCTTTGATAATAACTTCGGCTACGGGCGTCTTTTTCGTGCCTTTTTTTTCACTCTGGCAAACAGCGATTACCGTGGTCATTATTACCTTCCTTGTTTGATTATCGTGCCGCCGCCGATGACGGTATCGCCGTCGTAGAAAACTACAGACTGTCCGGGTGTGATAGCCATCTGGGGCTCGGCAAACTTTACATAGACACTGGTCTCATCCATCGGGCTTACGATAGCTTCAGCCTCCGGGTGGCGGTACCTTACCCTGGCTTTTATGTTGATTGGTTGTTCGGGCCTTATACCGGCTATCCAGTTAAGGTTATCGGCTACCAGTTCATCGATATATGTCTGCTCTTTAGTGCCCACGACGATGGCATTTCTTTCCCGCTCGATGGCGGTTACGTACAGAGGCTTCGCCGCGGCGAGACCCAGTCCCTTGCGCTGGCCGATGGTATAAAACATGATGCCCCGGTGCTTCCCCAGTACCTTCCCCTCCCGGTTAAGTATCGGGCCCGACTCAATGGGTATGGGAGCATAATTTTTCAGGAATGCGGCATGGTTATCATCAGGTATAAAGCATATCTCCTGACTTTCCGGTCTGGCCGCTACGGGAAGCCCCATTTCGCGGGCGATTTGCCTTACTATATCCTTGGTAAGGTTGCCGATAGGGAAAAGAGAACGCCCCAGCTGTTCCTGCTTTAGCTGGCAGAGGAAATACGACTGGTCTTTTTGCCTGTCTTTTCCTTTTTTGAGGAGATATTTTCCGCTATTGTCTGTCTCTATTCTGGCATGGTGTCCGGTCGCTAGAATGTCGGCTCCCAGTTCCCTGGCCCTTTCCCAGAGAATGCCGAACTTAATATATTTATTGCACCGGACACAGGGATTCGGTGTCCTACCCTCGCTGTATTCCCGGCAGAAATCGGCGATGATGGTGCGAGTAAAAACGTCCCGTAAGTCTATCACATGATGGGGGATTCCCAGTTTGTAGGCCACTTTACGGGCGTCTTCGATAGTATCTTGACTGCCGGAATCTCCGGAACCGTTGCTGCCTTTCTTTTCATCGGAGCGCGGCCAGAGCTGCATGGTCAGGCCGATGACCTCATGCCCCTGTTCCTTGAGTAGAGCTGCGGCTACGGAGGAATCGACGCCGCCGCTCATAGCTACAGCCACTCTCACTTCAGTTTCTCCAGGGCGATTCTGGCGGCGACTTCCCCCGACAGGAACATGGAGCCGAAAGTGGGGCCCATCCTGGGCAGTCCGTAGACGGTGCCCACCGCCATACCCGTGACGATTAAGCCGGGGAAACACTCGCCGGTATGCTCTACGATAAGGTCTTCCGATTTATCAATCCACATAGCGCCTTCGCCCTTGGTCTTTATCAGGCCGCGCTGTTCCAGTTTTTTTACGACGGTAGCATCATGTCCGGTGGCATCGATGACGACCGGCGCTTCCATAGCGACCGGGTCCAGGGCGGCTATCTGCCTCGGCAGGGAAGCAATTGGCGACCAGTTAATGACGGCCCCGCATACCTTGCCTTCTTTGACCACCAGGTCTTCCAGCATGGTCATGTTGAAGACTTTCACGCCGGCGGCGCAGGCAGCGGCAATGAGGCTGGCGCAGGCATGGGGGGCATCGCAGACAACCAGGCCTTTGCTGACGGTTTTATACGGCACGCCCAGCTCGTCAAGAATTCTCTCGGCGGGATGCCTTACCGTAACCTTGGGCATCAGGTAACCGCCGCTCCAGAAACCGCCGCCGAGGTAATTGTTGCGCTCGATGATAACTACTTTCTTGCCAGCCCGGGCGATATTGCGTCCAGCGACCAGCCCGCTGGGGCCCCCGCCGATAATAATACAGTCGCTTTCAACGTATTCGTTAAATTCTCGGGCAAACTCGGAGACTATGGCTCGGGTGATTGCCTTTTCCCCCACCGGGCTGAATTTCTCCATCGTTAGACTCCCTTCGGTATTTTGAAATTTTTCAGGACGTCTTTATATCCCCCCACCCCCGGAAAACTCCTTCTCAATCTCCTGTCTTTTCTCCTCCAGTTCATCCTGCGGGGTGAGCAGGCCACAGGCAACCTCCAGTTTTTTCAGGCGTTCCTCCAGGTTGCCCTGCTCTTTCAAGACCAGACGGATGGCTTCGGCAACCGGGTCGGGCAGCTTGCCGTGTTCCAGGTCCGCGACCGGTTGCACCTGCTTGGTGACAATCCTGCCGGGAATGCCCACGACCGTGACCCCCGGTGGCACCGATTTGATGACTACCGAGCTTGAGCCTATCCTGGCGCCGTCACCGATGGTAATGGGGCCCAGGGCTATGGCCCCGCTGCCCATCTCGACGCCGTTGCCCAGGGTAGGGTGGCGTTTCTTTTTTTCCAGTGTCGTCCCGCCCAGCACCACGCCCTGGTACAGCAGGACGTCGTCGCCAATCTCAGCGGTCTCCCCGATGACCACGCCGGAACCGTGGTCGATGAAGCATCGGCGCCCGATGTGGGCACCGGGGTGGATTTCAATCCCGGTAAAAAAGCGGGTAAGGTGGGAAAAGAAACGGGCCAGCAGCTTAAACTTGTGGCACCAGAGAAAATGGTTGACACGATGTGCCCAGATAGCGTGGAGTCCGGGATAGCAGAGGATAATTTCCAGCACGCTTCTGGCGGCCGGGTCTTTAGCGAATACTGTATTGATGTCCTCTTTCAGCGTCCTGAACACTTAAGCGTTTCCTTTTTGCCGGAATGAACGTTAATGCTAACGTGTCCCGTTACTATCCTAATTATACCTTATTTTTAGAGAGAATTGTGTCTTCGGTAATTTCAGGCTATTGTTGACTAAAATGGTAAACATTGTCTAGTTTAGCATTAATCGTAATTGCTGTCAACTTTGAAGTATGGTCTTTTATTGTGTAGAATAAAGCCGATGGACAAAGACTTCCGGAACCTGCCGGGTGTTGATAAAGTTCTTTCCGATAAGCGGCTCAGTCGGCTGGCTGAAAGCTATCCGCATGACCTGCTAGTGAGTGTCATCAGGAAGCAGCTGGAGCTTGAGCGACTTTCCATCGCGGCAGGTAAGACCTGCGCTTCCCTGGACGACATAGTAGCGGCGATATCTGCTCAGCTGGAGGCTCTGGCGAAGCTAAGTTTGCGTCGGCTGGTCAATGCTTCCGGAGTGATACTGCATACCAACCTCGGTCGCGCTCCCATCAGCCGGGAGGCTCTGGCGGCTATGGAGGACGTGAGCCGGGGCTATTCCAACCTGGAGTTCGACCTGGAAAGCGGCGCCAGGGGGTCGAGGCATATTCATATCGAAGGTCTTCTCTGTCAGCTTACTGGGGCTGAGGCGGCGCTTGTCGTTAATAACAATGCGGCGGGGGTGCTTCTGGGCCTGACGGCTCTGGCCAGAAGGAAAGAGGTAATCGTCTCCCGCGGGCAGGCGGTGGAGATTGGCGGCGGCTTTCGTATCCCTGATGTGATGCACCAGAGCGGGGCTAAACTGGTGGAGGTAGGGACGACCAACTGCACCTATGCCCGTGATTTTGAACAGGCCATCACTCAGCGGACGGCAGCCCTGATGCGGGTGCATTCCAGCAACTTCCGCCTGGTGGGGTTTACCAGCGAGGTCTCGCTTGAAGAGCTGGTGGACATCGATAAAAAAAACAATATTCTGGTTTTTGACGACCTAGGAAGCGGCTGCTTCCTGGACACAACTGCATATGGTCTGGCTCCGGAGCCGATGGTGCAGGAAAGTGTGCGTGCCGGGGCCTCGCTTACCTTCTTTTCCGGCGATAAGCTCGTGGGTGGACCGCAGGCGGGCATTATCGTGGGTAGCTGGCAATACATTGATAAATTGAAAAGGCATCCGCTGGCACGGGCGGTACGGATAGATAAAACACGGCTGGCCGGTCTGGCCGTTACCCTTCTTCACTATCTCAAGGAAGAAGCTACTGAAAAGATTCCGGTGTGGCGTATGATTGCCGCGTCGCTGGAGGAGATAGAGAGACGAGCCGGGCTCTGGGCACAGGCTCTCGGTGGTATGGCAAGGACAGTACCTGGGGAAACCATGGTGGGCGGCGGCAGCCTGCCCGGTGGAAGCCTGCCGACAAAGCTGGTAGCGATTGGCGGCGGCAGTAAGAAGGTTCAACCCATCAGCCGGAAGCTGCGTCTTCGAGAAGTGCCCGTCATCGGGCGTATTGATAAGGACGTGCTTCTCCTAGACCCGCGCTCGGTGCTTCCGGAAGAGGACGAGATTGTTATCAAGGCGCTCCGCGAAATAGCTACCACCCAAAAATAAGTCCACCCAATATCGCCTCAGCAGAATAATTAAAGAACGATAGGAGATATAAGTATGAGTCAAAACGAGATAGCCCTTCGTTATGGATTCAATCCTCACCAGAAATCCGCCAGGATATACTCGAAAAAGGGTTCGCTTCCTTTCAGGGTGCTGAACGGCGCTCCCGGATACATCAACATGCTCGATGCCCTTAACTCCTGGCAGCTGGTCAAGGAGCTTAAACAGGTCTTGAAACTACCGGCCGCGGCTTCTTTTAAGCATGTCAGTCCCGCCGGAGCGGCGGTCGGCATTCCGCTGAATGATACGCTCAAGAAAGCCTATTTTGTCGATGATATGGAGGTATCTCCCCTTATGGCTGCCTACGCCCGGGCGAGGGGCGCTGACCGTGTTTCTTCCTATGGCGACTTCGCTGCGTTGAGCGATACATTAGACGTACCGACCGCCAGATTGCTGACCCGTGAAGTATCTGATGGGGTTATCGCCCCCGGATATACGAAAGAAGCTCTTGATATCCTTAAAACGAAGAAGGGTGGGAAGTACCTGGTCATTGAAATTTCTACAGATTATGAGCCGGAAGAGCTGGAGACAAGGGAGGTCTTCGGTTTACAGTTCGAGCAGAAGCGGAATAATCTGGTTTTGACCGCTGATTTATTAAAAAATATTGTCTCCAAAAAGAAGACATTGCCGCCGGACGCGGTAAGGGACCTTATCGTGGCAACCGCTGCCATCAAATATACCCAGTCCAATACTATCGGCTTTGCCTTCGATGGTCAGGCCATCGGTATCGGGGCTGGCCAGCAGTCCCGCATTCACTGCACGCGTCTGGCTGCCGAAAAAGCCGACCGCTGGTTCCTGCGCCAGCATCCTGCCATTCTCGGGCTTAAATGGCGTAAAGGAATCGGGCGGGCGGAGCGTAACAATGCCATCGACCTGTATCTCCAGGAGAGGCTGAACAGCTTCGAAAAGGAAAATCTGAAAGTGACGCTGGAAAAAGTACCGCCCCAGCTTACTTATGAAGAGAAGAGGGACTGGCTCGAAAAACTCAAGGGAGTCTCGCTGTCTTCCGACGGCATGATACCCTTCCGCGATACTATCGACCGCGCTCATGAGAGCGGCGTCGGCTATGTTGTGCAACCCGGCGGTTCTATACGGGATGAAGACGTGATAAAAGCCTGTAACGATTACGGCATGGTGATGGCTTTTTCCGGAGTCAGGCTTTTCCACCACTAATAATAAGGGTTGTGAAGAAAGCTATATACTATTTCCTCTCCCCATCGTGGGAGAGGATTAAGCCTGCACTGAACGCAGTGAATGTGGTGAGGGGGTAAAATTTAAATTCTCACCCTCACCCTGACCTCTCCCGTCAAGGGAGAGGAGTTGATTTACGTTAGAGAGCACTATGTTTGTACTAGGTACGGCCGGTCATATCGACCACGGCAAATCGCTGCTGGTAAAGGCGCTTACCGGGATTGACCCCGACCGCCTCCGGGAGGAAAAGGAGCGGGGCATGACCATTGAGCTCGGCTTTGCCTGGCTCAAGCTGCCTGGCGGGCGGGAGGTCGGTATCGTTGATGTGCCTGGCCATGAGCGCTTTGTTAAGAACATGCTGGCCGGGGTCGGCGGCATCGACCTTGCCCTTCTTATCGTGGCCGCCAACGAAGGCGTCATGCCGCAGACTCGGGAACACCTGGCCATTCTCGATTTAATCGGGGTACGGAGAGGGATTGTCGTTATTACCAAGAAAGACCTGGTGGACGAGGAACTCCTGACTCTGGTTAAGATGGAGGTGGAGGAGATTATCGCTGACACTACCATCGTCGGGGCTCCCATCCTGGCGGTATCGGCAGTTACCGGTGAAGGACTACCGGAACTTTTGGCTGCCATTGACAGAATGCTGGATAAGACCGAGCCGAGACAGGACCTGGGACGTCCCCGCCTCCCCGTGGATAGGATTTTTACTATGGCTGGCTCGGGTACGGTAGTCACCGGCACGTTGATTGACGGCACTCTATCGGTGGGGCAGGAGGTGGAGATTGTCCCGTCCGGTCTGAAATCACGTATCCGCGGTTTGCAGACGCATAAATCGAAAATAACTGCGGCCAGTCCGGGAAGTCGGGTGGCGGCGAACCTGGTGGGGGTCAACACATCACAATTAGAGCGGGGAGACGTCGTCACCAGGCCGGGGTGGTTAAAGCCCACCGGTATGGTAACGGTAAAGCTGAAGCTGATTTCTTATCTTCAGCGCCCTCTGCCTCACGGCGCTGAGGTCAGCTTTCATACCCTGGCGGCGGAAACGATGGCTAAAGTCCGCCTGCTGGAAGGGGATGAGCTTAGACCGGGAGACTCAACCTGGGCGCAGCTTTCGCTGGAAAGGCCGCTGGCTATCATCAGGGGCGACCGTTACATTATCCGCTCGCCCATGGAAACGCTGGGGGGAGGTGGTATCATCGATGCCCAGGCTAAGAAACTGCGGCGCTTCCGGCCCGAGATTATCGAGAATCTCAGGGCGAGGGAGGGTGGCACTACCGAAGAGGTAATCATGGCTCTGCTGGAGACGAAGCAGCCGCTGGAGCTTTCCGCTCTTTTAGCCCAGTGCAATCTGCCGGCTGATGAAGCCGATGCCGCGATAGAATCCCTTATCCGTCAGGGTCGGCTCGTCGCTATGGGCGAGGGTGAGAATCGATTGCTTTTAACGGCTTCAGGCTGGCATGGTCTTGTGGATAAAGCGGTGGCGGTGCTCGCGGACTACCATAAAAAGTTCCCGACCCGTTCCGGCATGCCCAAGGTGGAGCTGAGCAGTCGCCTCAAGCTGGGCAACTATATTCTGGCGGCGCTGGGAAACCTTGTCAGCCAGGGTATCCTTGTCGAGGAAGGCGGCCATCTTCGTTTACCCTCTCACAAAGTCCAGCTTACCCCTTTACAGCAGGCTCAAATAGACGCCTTTCTAAAATCTCTGGCTGAGACCCCTTATGCCCCTCCCGGCGAGCTTATCCCGGAGCCCGATTTACTCAATATGCTTATCGAGCAGGGCAAAGTAGTGAAAGTCAGCGATAATGTCGCCTTTTCAACCTCTGCCTACAATGAAATGGTGGGGAAAATCACAGCCCGGATCAAAGATAAAGGTAAGTTAAGTTTAGGTGAGGTAAGGGATATGTTCGGCACCAGCCGTAAATATGCCCAGGCCCTGCTGGAGTACCTCGACCGGGAAAAAGTGACCAAGCGGGTGGGTGACGACAGAGTATTATATTAAATTATATTAAATCTATAGTATTTTTCCGTGTTTCCTGGTTATTTCCGTTTTGTGTTCTGTTGTATAATGTCTCTATCCAGGTGAAGGAGGGTTGTCTGTCATGTGGGGATGGTTTGTTGATAACAGATGCATGGAAATATACTTCGGCAACAAGCCGGGCGATAAGTAAAGGCACTTTGCCAGAGGGCATGATTCGAAGTTATCAGGGCTATTTCCAATAGTTGTGATGATATAATGTGTGTAAGCCAGAAGCAATTTTTACCATAGTTCGTCACGATAGAGAGGATGGAAGATGTATACTAAAATATTAGTCACGCTTGATGGCTCGAAGCTGGCCGAGTGTGTGCTTCCTTACGTGAAATGGTTTGTTAAGGTCTCAGACGTCAATGAAATCGTTTTTTTACGTGTTGTCGAGCCTTTTCATTTGACCGGCGGCATCGAAAGCACGATTATCCCAGAAGAGCGAGAGCATATTGAACGGGATGCTGTTAAACTGGCTAAGAAGTATCTAAATAAAATAGCCAGGCGGTTCAGAGATGGTAAGATTAAAATAAAATCGATTGTAATGATAGGGAAACCCACCATGGTTGTTGCCGACTACGTTGCCAAGAGTGATGTCGACCTTATTATTATGGCGACTCACGGGTTCTCTGGGATTCACCGCTGGGTTCGGGGCAGCGTTGCTGACGAGATTGTCCACGCTGCGCTGGTGCCGGTATTTCTCGTAAAACCTCAGGACAGGCCTCCGGACAAATAGAACTCAGGCGCTCTTGCTCAAAGCTATTAATGGGTTGGAGCGTAACCTCTGGCAACGTATTCATTCAGACGGCGTACTTTGGAACCGTGCTCGGTGAGCTGCTCTTCGATTACGTCTCTCAGGGAAAGCATCCCCACCACTCTCGTTCCGATTAATACCGGCAGATGCCTGATTCCTTTTTCCGTCATTATCTTCAGGGCATTCTCCAAATCATCTTCCGGGTCGCCGGTGACGACCTTGTAGGTCATGACGTCTTTAACCTGGGTTTTAGTGATATCGCTATTGCCCCGGTGAATCCACCTTACCACATCTCTTTCCGAGAGTATTCCGAGCAGCGTACCCTTGAAGTCGCACACCGGAATGGCGCCTATTTTATTATTGACCAGCTTTTTAATCGCTTCCGAAAGTGTGTTGTGGGGCTTGACGGTGATGACTTCCCTTCCCTTAATCCTGGAAATATCTTTTATCTTCATAATGTACGTTCCTCCCTGGCCCTGACTATTTGTAATTTTACGGGCATCATAAAGGAGTTGTATGTGACTTTAGTGACATATCCCGTATATCGTAAATATATTGCACCAGGCAGATTACGCTGCCATCATTTAATTAAACCCATTTAGCATAATTTACGAATATTATTTACTTAAAGTCTTTAAAAATTATGAAGATATCATCGTCGGTTTCGGTAACGATTTCATCGACCAGTGGTATGTTGTTTAATATATCGAGCAGCGGCAGGGGTTCTTTGACCTCGAACAATACTGTCGTCTCTTTTTCAGAGGCAGATTCCTGAAGATATTTGATGCTGGGTATATTATTCAGATATCTTTTGAGGTTTTTAAGATACTGGTAGTCAAATGATGTTGAAACTGACTTCATCTCTATCTGGCCGATGAAGAGTCCATCGTTGCCGTTCTTGCTGACGGACTTATCACTCTGTAAATGTACTGCCAGGGTAGGATTTTTATACTGTTCCTTATTTTTATTCGAGGGTTCCGGCCTGGCTTCTTCCTCCCTGGCTATCACGGTACTATTGTGGAGTTTATTTTGAGTTTCTGAAATGGACTTGGCCAATCCTGCCGTTTCTATCTGTAGTTTCGATTGGAACTCATTCATCATATTCTTGGTTTTTATAATCATTTCTTCAATAAGTCGGCTGATTTCCGCGCTGCTCTTGAGGGTATCGGTTATCATTTTCGCTGCTTTTTCCTGCGTCTCAGCGACAATGTGAGATGATTGCGCCTGAGTTTCCTGCCGGCATCTCTCCGTAATTTCTTTTACGAGCTGCGCGGTTTCCTGCCGTACCGTGCCTAATGCTTTCTTTCTCTCTTCTTCGGCTGCCACTTTGGCCCGTGCCAGTAAATCTTCGGCATCCTTATTAGCGTTTTCGATGATTTTTTCTACCAGTGATTGTGTCCTTTTTTTGGCTTCTTTCTTAATACTTGCTTCGGCTTCGGCGACTATCTGCCGCGCTTTACGTTTAGCCTCGCTGATTATCTCTTCGGATTCTTTTATAGCCGGCAGTTCTATTTTGATTGGTCCACTGTTCATTTCCGGCTGCTTTATCAGCTCCTCCAGGACCTGCGATATCTTTACCTCAGGGTCATCGGAGACATCGCCAGACGCAGCATCAGACGACGCGCCATTATTATGGAAATTTCTTTGCGTTCGCCGCGTAATCTCATCTATCTTGATGCGGTATGCGTCAAAAATCTTGGTAAATTCGTCGTTTGGGGACGTTTTAGTATTCTCTTGTTCGACCATATTAGTAACGACCCAGCTTAAAATTTCAGGGGCATAGGAGTAATTGCAGTTGTGCCAATATATATTTTACCCCGTTTATTCCAGTCCTAATATAGCCAGATAGTACCATGTGGTAAATTGATACTTGGTACTTTAGTAAGGGGAGGTAGGGGGAAATAAGTATGGATATGGAGTGGGGAAGTTAGAGAGTTAGCATTGGCGGGAGCGCATGGGAGTCGAACCCACCGAAGACATGTTTAATGCCCCCCAACGGATTTGAAGTCCGCGAAGCCCACCGGGACTCATCCGCTCCCGCAATCGGCATAAGTATATCTTACCTTGTCAGGTGGTATCAAGGGCTTTTCAATCTACGAAGACCCCGCTCCCCCACTCTTCAGCCCAGCCCCATCTCCTTCAAGGCTGCTTTAACTATTTCCGGTAATCTTTGCTGCAACTCGGCGGAAAGCTCCATTCCCCAGCCTATTTCCCCCGGCTCGATGCCGATGATGACTATTTCCCCCGGCTCGTTGCCTGTCAGGGACATGAGCTTCAGGTTTTGGACCACGCCCAGTTCGTGGGCCGAGGCAAGGCTCCCCTTTTCCGTGACTAAGTCTTCCGGTTTAAAGCGGTAAATCGTTCCCGCCTGGCCGCCGGCTCTGGCAGCATCGATGATAATCATTTTATCGCCGGCTCTGGTATAAGCTATCAGGTCAGGAGAAGTCCCGCCGTCGATTAGTTTTATATCCGCGGGGAGGACGATTTCCTGCAAAGCCTTGACGGCATGGATGCCGATGCCTTCATCTTTCATCAGCAAATTCCCGACGCCGATTACCACAATTCTCGGCGGTGCGTTTTCTTTAAGTTGGTTCTCGTCAGGTTTTATTGCCATGTTATTCTCGTCCAAATACAAACGAAAAAAAACCTGTCATTGCGAGACCATCCCGATGCAGTCTGGAGGCGAAGCAATCTCAAAGATAGCTTAAGCCGATGATTGGGATTGCTTCGTCGCGGAGTTTACCCTGAGTGCCTACGAAGGGCTCCTCGCAATGACAATCCTTTTTTCTGGGTTAGCATATTCTTGGCAGAAGCTCACCGACCGGCATGTCCACGATACGGGACGCCCCCAGGCTGGTCTTCATAACGACGCGACCCGGGTGTTCGGCAACCGTTTCGCCGATGATGACCGCGTTCTTTCCGTATTTGTTTTGCTTCATGTTTGCCAGGATGGCATCAGCATCTTCACGGGCCACGACGGCTGACAACTTTCCCTCGTTAGCGATGTGCAGCGGGTCGAGTCCCAGCAGTTCACAGGCGGCCAGCACGGCCCTGTCCACCGGGATTTTATCTTCTTCTATCCTTATGCCGACCTTGGACTGGCTGGCGAAGTCGTTGAGGGTGGTAGCCAGGCCCCCTCGGGTAGGGTCGCGCAGGCAGTGAATATTTGAGGATGCCGCCAGCATGTCCGCCACGAGCTTATTCAGGGGAGCGCAGTCGCTGGGCACGGGCACCTGGAAATTGAGGCCTTCCCGTTTACTCAGTACGGCGATACCGTGGTCGCCGATGTTGCCGCTGATAATAATTTTATCTCCGGGTCGGGCGTTGGCAGCGGAGATATCGACTCCCTCCGGCACGATACCGACTCCCGCCGTGTTGATAAAAAGCTTATCGGCGCTGCCCTGGTTGACCACTTTCGTGTCGCCGGTGACGATTTTTACCCCGGCTTCCCCGGCCGCTTTCTTGATAGAACCGACAATCTTTTTCAGGTCGGCAACAGGCAGACCCTCTTCGATGATAAACGCCAGGCTGAGATAAAGCGGTCTGGCGCCGCTCATGGCAAGGTCATTGACGGTGCCGCACACAGCCAGCCTGCCGATATCTCCGCCCGGGAAAAAGATGGGATTGACCGTGTAGCTATCGGTGGTGAAGGCCAGCCTCCCGCTCACTTCAAATACTGCCGAGTCATCCAGTTTGTCCAGCATCGGGTTGGTCAGGTCGGGCATAAAGCTCTCGATGAGGTCGTGCATGAGTTTGCCCCCGCTGCCGTGCGCCAGCAGGATTTTTTCTTCCATTGGTTCCTTTGATTTTTGTCTCATAATTTTATTCACTAGGTTAAGTAACAAGTATCAATTATCAAGTATCAAACCGCCCGTACCCCCTCCATTTGTTACTTGTTACTTATCACTTGCTACTTCCATATTGGTAATAGGTGGCGCAGCTGCCCTCCGAGGATACCATACAGGGGCCGACCGGGTGCTCCGGCGTGCAGACCTTGCGAAATAGCTTACATTCTTGGGGTGTGCTGACGCCGCGCAGGACACTGCCGCAGATACAGCCCTTCGGTTCACGGGTGGGACCGGCGTCGATAGTAAAATTCTTCTCGGCGTCGAATTTCTCGTATTTTGTTTTAAGCCGCAGGCCGCTGGCCGGCACTGCGCCGATGCCGCGCCAGTTGGCATCGCCGATTTCAAAGACCGTTTCCATCAGGCGGATGGCCGGCTGGTTGCCTTCCGGCTTGACGCCGCGCCGATAGGCAATCTCTACTTTAGGGTGTCCGCTTTCAATCTGCTCGACGAGGCTATCGACCGCCAGCAGAATATCGATGGGCTCAAAGCCGGATATTGCGCAGGCGATACGATAATCATCGGCGATGAATTGATAGGGATGGGAGCCGATGATGGCGCTGACATGCCCGGGACAGATGATGCCGTCCAGCCTGACCTCGCCCAGGTCGAGGATGGCCTTCATTATCGGCGGGCATACTTTGTGCAGTGACAGAACATAGTAGTTTTTTATCTTTTCCGCCTCGGCCTGTAAAATCGAAGCGGCGATGGTCGGCGCCGTGGTCTCGAAGCCGATACCGATAAAAACGACCGACCTGTCCGTGTTATTGCGGGCGATGGTTAAAGCGTCCTGCGCCGAATAAACAATCCTCACATCGGCGCCTTCGGCCTTGGCCTGCTGCAAGCTGGAGCGACTCCCCGGCACCCTGACCATGTCCCCGAAGCTGGTAATAATTACGTTGGGGAGTTTTCCCAGGGCAATGGCTTTATCGAGGTCGGCGCTGGCGGTGACGCAGACGGGACAGCCCGGGCCGGAAAGCATTTCAATGTTAGCCGGGAGGAGCTGGCGCAGGCCGTGTTTAAAGATAGCCACCGTGTGTCCGCCGCAGAACTCCATGAGCCTTGCCGTTTTATGCGACCGACGGTGAATCCTCTCCAGCAGCTTTTTACCCAGTTCCGGGTCCCGGTATTCTTCAACGAATTTCATGTAAGAGTCTTTGGTTCAAAATCCCTATTGAGTAAAAGACCTGTTTAATAGACTTACAAACCATTCTTCAGCTTCCCTGTTTCTTGTTTCTATAACCATATCTAATAGTTCTCGCATGCCTTGCCATAAATGTCTGATATCATTAGATACTATTATAAGATGGTGATTTGGGTCTTGGTGGCAGTCTAAATCAAAAAATTCCGTCAAGGCGGACTCTGCATCTTCTTCGAAACCAACTGAGATAAAACTTTGTCCCTCATAATTCTTTTCATAAAAACGGCTCACTTGAGTCAAAACGTCATCTGGTCTTTCCGTTATTATCATTATATTCATTGCTAAGACTCCTAATCAGTGTGCCTTTTTATTCAACTCCATATCATGAAACGGATAAGTTACGGATTGCTTCGTCGCTGCGCTCCTTGTAATGACACTAGGGACTTGCTTCGCTCATTTCCCGCAATAGCTTTAAAGTCTCCTCGGCTTCTTCCGGGTCGATGACGCTGATGGCGTAGCCGGTGTGCAGTAATACGTAGTCGCCCACTTTCGCCTCGGGAGTAAGCTGGAGGCTGGCGTCACGGGTGACGCCTTCGATATCCACCACGGCCTGCTGCCCTTTTATCGATTTTATCAATGCCGGTATGGCTAAACACATCGTCTTTTACCTCCTGGTTGCTGATTTTCTTATTTTTCCTTTAATTTCCCAACCGATTTTAAAAGCCTCGGCAAAGGCTTTACCAATAACGAGATAACCGCCGGGTCCGAAGGCAAACGGCCTCACCTTATTAATATCCGGCTTACCGTCGGTCAGGCAGTCCTCGGAGAAGTGGGTCTCCACCACTTTACCGACGACCAACATGTGACTGCCCAGGTTAAGGATATGCGACACCTCGCATTCCAGGTTGATGGGGCACTGCTCGATGAGCGGTGCCGTTTTTAGATTACCGTAAAATACCTTGAATTTACAGTCCTTGACCTTATCCGTATCTTTACCGGACACCAACCCGCAGTAGTCGGTCTCTTTGACCAGGTCAACCGACGGAATGTTAACCGAAAAAGTCCGGTTCTGGTAAATGCCTTTCAGACTGTAACGGTGAGGTTGCAGGCCGATGGTAATTGATGGTGGGTTGCCGGCAGCTACTCCTGCCCAGGCCACCGTAACAAAATCCGGCTTACCATCGACATTGGCTCCCACCAGGACGGTAGGGTGGGGCCATATCATCGGTTGTGGTCCTAATTTTCTCTTGGTCATAATGTTATCTCCTGTTTTTACTTTTTCAGGTCCTTGCCTACATTATATGCTTGGCCCAGTACCTTCCCGACCGCATTGTACCGGGCGGTAGGCCCGCGGCTATAAACAAAGGGTCTTATTTTCGTAATATCCGGTTGTTCGTCCGTCAGGCAATCTTCGGAAACATGGGTCTGCACTATCTTACCGACAACAAGCATGTGAGTGCCCAGGTTCAGCAGGTGCAAAACCTCGCATTCCAGGTTGACCGGGCACTGCTCGATGAGCGGGGCGGTATCCAGCGTGCCGTAAAATATCTTAAAGCCACAGTCCTTTACTTTATCTGTCTGACTACCGGAAACCGTACCGCAGTAATCGGTCTCTTTAAGAAGGTCGGTGGAGGGGACGTTAACCGAGAACGTCCTGCTCTGGAAGATGCCCTTTAACGTGTGTCTCTGGTGGCGTATGCCGACGGAAATCGTCGGGGGTTCGCCGCCGGTGATGCCGCACCAGGCAAAAGGGGCGAAATTCGCTTTACCATCAAACGTAGTCCCTACCAGCATGGTGGGGTTGGGGAAAAGCCAGGGCTGCGGTCCAAACTCTTTTTTAATCACGGTCTCAACTCCTCGTTAAAATTAGCGATAACCACCTGCCCCAGGGAAATGCCGCCGTCATTGCAGGGCACCTGACGGTGAGTATATACCTCAAAGCCGGCGGACTCAAGCGGGGGTATGGTTTTTCTCAATAGCAGGCGGTTCTGGAACACCCCGCCGCTCAACGCCGCTTTCTTAATACCGGTTTTGGCAGAGATAGCCCGGCATGTCTCCAATATCATTTGTGCTACCGTGTTGTGGAACCGGGCGGCGATAATGGCTTTAGGAGTATTGCCTCGTAAGTCATTAATTATACTGGTGAATAAATCATGAATTTGTATAATACTAACACCACTTTGCTCTATTAATGAGAACGGATACCGGCCGGTCTCGCCGGCGGCATCATAAGCAAGCATCTCCAGGTCGATGGCTGCCTGGGCTTCGTATTCGATGATGCCTCTCACGCCGCTAAGGGCGGCCACCGCATCGAAAAGTCGCCCCATACTTGATGTCAGCGGTGTGTTTATCCTCTTTTCTACCTGGCTCCTGATAATTTTTATCTCCCCCTTATCGACCTGCTTGAAAAGGGGAAGGTTCTGGTCTAAATCGATACCCAGTGAAAGCAGGTAGCCGATGGTGGTTCGGTAGGGCTTTTTGATGGCTAGAGCGCCCCCGGGCAGCGGTAGGTATTCTAGAAATGCCATTCGTTTAAATTCTTTATAGTCGGCCACTATAAATTCCCCGCCCCATATCTTCCCGTCCGTGCCGTAGCCGGTGCCGTCGAAGGATACCCCGATGACCGGTCCCTCAACGCCATTATCCGCCAGGCAGCTGGCGATGTGGGCGTGGTGGTGCTGTACGGGAATGAGTTTTTTCTTTTCTCTGGCGGCCAACTCTTTAGCGTACTTGGTCGGCAGGTATTCCGGGTGCATATCGTGGGCGATAATCTCCGGCTCGATTCTGAACAGCTTCTGATAAAGCGCTATGGTATTTACATAGTGTTCGAGAGTCTCCATGTTTTCCATGTCGCCGATATGCTGGCTCACGAAAGCGTGGTCGTCCCGCGTCAGGCAGAAGGTATTTTTTTCCTCAGCGCCACAGCCCAGAATCTGCTTGCTTTTGTAGGGGAGGTGGATGGGAAAGGGGGCGTAACCCCGGGCGCGCCGCACGAAGCGGGGTCTACCTTCTTCCACCGTCATCACGCTGTCATCATAGCGGGCATATATATCCCGGTTGTGCACCAGAAAGTAGTCCACAATGCCGCTAAGTCTTGTTACTGCCTCGTTATTGTCTTTAGCGATTGGCTCCTCGCTGAGATTGCCGCTGGTCATGACCAGCGGGAGGCCGGTCTCTCGCAGGAGGAGGTGGTGCAGAGGAGTATACGGGAGCATCACACCGACGTATTTCAGGCCGGGCGCTGCAGCTTTCGATATTGTTGACCCGGCTTTCCACCTCGCCAGGACGATGGGGCTGCCGGGAGAGGTAAGCAGTCCGGCTTCTTCATCGTTCACTTCGCAGTGCCGTTGAGCTTCATCGAGAGAAGAGACCATTATCGCCAGGGGCTTGGTGGGGCGGTTCTTACGCTGGCGCAGACGGCTGATGGCAGCCCGACTGGTAGCATCGCAGGCTAGGAGAAAGCCGCCCAACCCTTTGATAGCGATGATTTTACCTTCTTTTAGTAGCTGGCTGGCCTTGCTGATAATATCCCGGCAGGTTACCGGATTGCCGCTAGCATCCAGCAGTTCAAGCTGAGGTCCGCATTCGGGGCAGGCATTAGGTTGAGCGTGAAAGCGGCGGTTGAGGGGGTCATCATATTCTCTCTGGCACTCCGGGCACATCTGGAAACGCTTCATGGTCGTATTCGGTCGGTCGTAAGGGATATCGGCTATTATCGTGAAGCGGGGACCGCAGTTGGTGCAGTTGGTGAAGGGGTAGCGGTAACGGCGGTCTCCAGGGTCGAATATTTCCCGGAGGCAGTCCGGACAAGTGGCGATATCCGGGGAGACAAGCTGGTATTTGCCTTCCTCGGCGATGCTGTGTCGGATTTCGAATTTCTCATAGCCGGCTGGAGGCGCCGGTGTAACGGTGATTTCTTCGATGTGAGACAGGGGTGGCGACTGCTCGCGCAGTCCGTGGAGGAATTGTTCGATATCTCTGGTTTCCCCCTCCACCTCAATCCTGACGTCCTCCGAGGTGTTGCATACCCAGCCTCGCAGGCTGTGCCGTTTAGCCATCTGATAGATAAAGGGTCTGAACCCGACGCCCTGCACCACGCCCCGGACACTGATGCGGGCCAGGCTCAGAGTGGGTGTTTTTGCCATGGTACTTACTTGCTTTTCTTACCTTTTAATGCGGATTCCAGCCAGGCGAACCAGGCCTCCAGCCCCACCCCGGTCTTGCAGGACACCGGGAAGATAATGACATCGGGGTTAAGGCCGGTGACAACTTTCTTGAACGCATTGGTATTAAAGTCGAGGTAGGGCTCGAGGTCGGTTTTATTCAGCAGCACCACATCGGTGTCGGCGAACATGGCCGGGTACTTATAGGGCTTATCGTCACCCTCGGGCAGACTGGAAATCATGATGCGCCTGTCTTCCCCCAGGGCAAAGGCGTTCGGGCAGATGAGGTTACCGACGTTCTCTATAAAGAGCAAATCGATGTCACCAAGGGGCAGGTCGTTCAGGGCTTTCTCTACCATGTTGGCTTCGAGGTGGCAGCCGCCGGCAGTATTAATTTGTATCACCGGTATACCAAGCGCGTTTACCTTTTCGGCATCGACGCTGGAGGCGACATCCCCCTCGATGACCGCTATCCTGGCTTTTACTCTCATTTGTTTTATGGTGTTCAGGATAAGGCTGGTCTTGCCCGCTCCCGGCGCCGACATGATATTTATCGTCAGGATGCCGTGTTTGTCCAGTCGTTTCCGGTTGGCACTGGCCTTGGCTTCGTTAGCGCCGAGGATATCCTCGCCTACAGTGATTACTTTTATGGTCATCTATTCCACCTCGATACTCTCCATATAGCATTCTCGTCCGGAAACTATCTCTACACCCACCTCGTGGCAATCGGGACAGGACCATTCATGGTTGGTGGGTGAAAAAATCTTCTCGCAGTTTCGGCAGCGCAGACTGACGGGTTTCATTTCGAAAGAAAGCGCGGCGCCGCTGGCGATGGTGTTCTTGCTGATGACATCGAAATAGAACTGCACGCAATCCCCCACGACCCCGGATAGTTCGCCTATAACCAGATTAATACGCGTAATTTTACTGGCTTTGGCCTCACCTGCCTTTTCCAGGGCTAGGGACAACATGCTTTCCGTAATGCTGTATTCATGCATTTTTTACTATGCTTCTCACGTGCTAGTGCTTCAGGTTCACTATTTTCATTATAGAGGAGTGCGGGGGAGGGGGCAAATGGTTGGGTACTTAAAATTTACTTCCACACTATATTATGTTATAATTTTGCGTATATAAAATTTAATAATATTAGGTGGGAGAGGAATACTTTGGACAAAGAAAAAAAGACCGAAATTATCGGCAATTATCGAACTAAAGAAGGCGATACCGGTTCGACGGAAGTACAGGTAGCCCTGCTTACCGAGAGAATTACTCAGTTGACCACGCATCTATCAGTCCACCGCAAGGACTTTCATACCCAGCGGGGTCTGCTCAAGCTTGTCGGGCAGAGGCGAAGGCTTTTGGCTTATCTCAGCCGGGAAGATGTCGGGCGGTATAATCAATTAATCAAAAAGCTGGGGCTGCGTAAGTAAAGCCTTTGGGCTGGAGGGAGTATTTCATTGGAATCACAATCTGTTCGTTACAACATTGGTGGTCGTGAACTTGTTATCGAGACCGGTAAGCTTGCCCAGCAGGCCAGCGCTGCGGTAACCGTTCGCTACGGCGATACCGTTGTCTTGGTTACCGTTTGCTTTAATAAAGATGTGAGGGAAGGGGTGGATTTTCTGCCCCTCACGATTGACTATGAAGAAAGGCTTTATGCCGCCGGGAAAATACCCGGGGGCTTTATCCGCCGGGAAGGGCGCCCCAGCGAGGCGGCTATCCTAGCCTGCCGGATGACCGATAGACCCATAAGACCGCTTTTGCCCAAGAGCTGGCACAGCGAAATCCAGATAATAACTACCGTGCTTTCTGCCGACCAGGAGAATGACCCGGATATACTTTCGGTTATCGGTTCTTCTGCAGCCCTGTCACTTTCAGAGATACCCTTTGACGGCCCGATAGGCACTGTTAACGTCGGTTATATCAACGGTGAGCTGGTATTAAATCCGAAGATGGCCCAGCATGAGGAAAGCCAGCTTGACCTTGTTGTCGTCAGCACCAGGGACAAGGTCATCATGGTGGAGGCGGGGGGCAAGGAGGTTTCTGAGGATATCGTTCTTCAAGGTGTAAAATTTGCCCACCAGGCCAACCAGGATATTATTCGGCTCCAGGAAGAGCTTCAACGCCTTGCCGGCAGGCCCAAGCTGACTGTCCCTGAAGATAGGGTAAATACCGAAGTCGTCGCCGCCCTGTCTAAAATCGTTGATGAGAAGCTTGAGCAGGTTCTCGGGCAAACAGACAAAGAAAAGCGGGACCAAGCGCTTGCCGCATTGATTGAGGAACTCGGTAAAAATCTGGGCGATACCTACTCGGAGAAAGATATACTTATGGCTATTGATGCCAAGGTCAAGGCCGAGGTAAGGTCTGGCGTTCTGGAGAAGGGACAGCGCCTCGGCGGGCGTGGCCTCACGGAAATCCGCCCCATCACCTGTGAAGTGGGACTGCTGCCCCGTACCCACGGCTCCGGCATGTTCACGCGCGGCCAGACCCAGGTACTTAGCATTACCACCCTGGGCTCTACCCGCAAGGAGCAGATGCTCGATGGCCTGGGACTGGAAGAAAGCAAGCGCTTCATACACCACTATAATTTCCCCGGTTTTTCCACCGGTGAGGTCAGGCGCGTCGGTTCGCCGGGCCGCCGTGAAATAGGACACGGCGCTCTGGCCGAGCGTGCTTTGACGCCGGTTTTACCCGGTGTCGAGGACTTCCCCTATACTATCCGCCTGGTTTCGGAAGTCCTGAGTTCCAGCGGCAGCACCTCCATGGCCAGTGTCTGTGCCGGGAGTCTTTCGCTCATGGATGCCGGCATACCGGTCAAAAAAGCCGTGGCGGGCGTCGCCATGGGACTGATTACCGACGACAGCGGCAAATACGCCGTGCTGACCGATATCGAAGGCATCGAGGATTTTAACGGCGACATGGACTTCAAAATAGCCGGCACCAGGGACGGCATCACCGCCATACAGATGGATACTAAGCTCAAGGGTATCACCATCGAGATAGTGGAAAAGACGCTCTCACAGGGAAAAGAAGCCCGTTTGTTTATTCTGGATAAAATGGGTGAGGCTATCGGCACCAGCCGGGCTGAGGTCAGCCGCTACGCACCGAGAATGACCAAGATAAAAATCGACCCGGCTAAAATCGGGGCGGTCATTGGCACCGGTGGCAAGACCATCAGGTCGATTATCGAAGAGACCAAGACAACCATCGACGTTAGTGACGACGGCACGGTAGTCATCGGTTCGCCGGACATGGAAGCCACGCAAAAAGCTATCACCATAATCGAGGGGCTGACCCGGGAAGCGCAGGTGGGGGATATTTATACCGGAAAAGTCAGCCGTATCCTGGACTTCGGCGCTATGGTGGAAATCCTCCCTGGCAAAGAGGGGCTGGTGCATATCAGCGAGCTGGCGGACTATCGCGTGGGCAAGGTGGAGGACGAGGTAAAAATCGGCGACGAGGTTACCGTCAAAGTAATCAATATCGATAACCTGGGTAGGGTAAATCTTTCCAGGCGGGCTTTGTTCGAAAAAGAATCTCAAGGTTCTGAGGCTGCGGGTGCCGATTCACCATCTGCGGACTACCCGTTTAAAAAGGGTGGCTCCGGTGGTTCTTCGGGATTCAGGGGCAAGCCGCGCTATTCCGGCGACCGGCCGCCAAGGCCCAACCGCGGTCCGTCACGGCCTCCTTTCAAACGCTAGTTATGAGGTTGTTGCTCATTTCTTATTGTCATTGCGAGGAGTCCCGACGAAGTCGGGGCGACGTGCCTGCACACCGAAGTGCTTGCCTTCGCCGGAGCGCCTGCCCGACGCACGAGGCTTCGGCAGGCGGGGCTACGCGCAGGCAGGCGTTACGGCACGCAGGCGTGGCAATCTCGATAATAGAAGGGATTGCTTCGCGGAGTTTATCCTGAGCGTAGCGTGAGGGCTCGCAATGGCAAAATGTAATTACTTCACGTTCTTGTTAGGTTGATTATTTTTGTTGAGGTGCACTACTATGGCACAGATTAAGGTAGTAGTCCATGGAGCTGCTGGTAGGGTGGGGCAGGAGGTGGTAAAAGCCGTTGGCCAGGAGCCGGAAATGAAGCTGGTGGGAGCTGTAGACCTGAAGGTATCTGCGGATTTCCTACCGTTGCCGGACGGCTCGGGCAGGGTGCCTTTTTCGGCGGATTTTAAGTCTATACTTGGCACCTGTAAACCCGATGTGGTGGTGGATTTTACCATAGCTAAAGCCTCCATGCCGGCCGTGCGCGTGGCGGCAGAAAAAGGCGTTAACATGGTCATCGGGACGACCGGCTTCAGCGCCGATGAGCTTGCTGAAATGGAACGTTTAGCCGTGTCTAAAAAAATCGGCATCATAGCGGCGCCAAATTTTGCCCTGGGCGCTGTTCTCATGATTCACCTGGCTAAAATCGCCGGTAAATTTATTGACCACGCCGAGATTATTGAGCTTCACCACGACCGCAAGTTGGATGCCCCCTCGGGGACGTCCCTGTTGACCGCTAGGGCTATGGCTGAGGCCAGGGGCAAGCCTTTCCTGCCGCCGGCCGCCGGCGAACCCACTTCAAGTCGCGGGCAATCGGTGGAAGGTATCGGTATCCACAGCGTGCGTCTGCCCGGCCTGATGGCGCACCAGGAGGTCATTTTCGGCACGTCGGGGCAGACATTGAGCATACGGCATGATACCATTAACCGGGAATGCTATATGCCTGGCGTCATACTGGCTGTTAAGGCAGTCGTGAAGCAAAAAGGCTTTATTTACGGACTGGATAAACTGCTTGGTTTGTGAGAGAAAAAGTGAAGGACTATCATGTAGCCATTGTCGGGGCTACTGGACTGGTAGGACAGGAATTTATCAAGACCCTGCTGCAGAGAAACTTTCCTGTGGCTTCCCTTCGCCTGCTGGCCTCCGACCGCTCGGCGGGAAGAAAGGTGCCGGTCGGCAATCGCGAAATCAGGGTCGAAGAGACCTCCAATGATTCTTTCGATGGGGTGGACATCGCCCTGTTTTCCGCCGGTGCTGACCAGAGTCGGCATTTCTCGCCGGTAGCCGCCATGGCTGGCGCGGTGGTCATCGATAACAGCGCCGCTTTCCGCATGGATAAAGCGGTGCCGCTGGTAGTGCCCGAGGTCAATGTTGAGGATATCAGGTGGCACAAGGGCATTATCGCCAATCCCAACTGCTCCACCATTCAGATGGTCGTAGCCCTGTACCCACTGCATAAGGTCAATCCCATCAGGCGTATTGTTGTCGCCACCTATCAATCGGTATCAGGCACCGGCGCCGCCGCTGTCGATGAACTGCGAACACAGGTCAAACAGGTGCTGGAAGGGGAGGTCACCGTTCCGCATGTTTACCCTCACCAGATAGCCTTTAACGTGCTGCCGGAGATTGACGTTTTTCTGGACAACGGCTATACCAGGGAAGAATGGAAAATGCTGGAGGAAACCAGGAAGATAATGCATGACGATAGTATCGTCGTGTCCGCTACCTGTGTGCGCGTGCCGGTGCTGGTGGGTCACGGCGAAGCCGTCAACGTGGAATTCGCTCTGCCGATGGCGGTGGATGAAGCACAGCGGATTATTTCGCGGGCTCCTGGGGTGAAGGTGCTTGATGATACGTCCATCAGCCTTTATCCGCAGCCATGGGCAGCGGCCGGCTCTGATGAAGTCTTCGTCGGGCGTATCAGGAGGGATGAGTCGCATCCCAACGGCCTGGCTATGTGGATTGTCGCCGATAATCTGCGCAAGGGGGCGGCGCTCAACGCCGTCCAGATTGCCGAAGAAATGATAAAAAGAGACTGGGTAAAACCGGAAGGAGGCTAAACAGTGAAGAAGCTGGGGAGACTATTGACGGCTATGGTTACTCCGTTCAAGGAAAACGGGGAGGTTGATTATGAGCAGACCAAAAAGCTAGCTAAAGCCCTGCTGAATTCCGGGAATGATGGGCTGGTGCTGGCAGCAACGACTGGAGAGGCGCCGACGCTCAGCTGGGATGAAGAGATGCGCATCTTCACCGAAGTGAAGTCGGCGGTAGGCGATAAGCCGACGCTGGTGGCTTACACCGGCAGCAACAGCACTAAAGAGGCCGTGGAAGCTACCGAGAAGGCAGAGAAAATAGGTGTGGACGCCTGTCTTTCCGTAGTGCCATATTATAACAAACCCAACCAAGAGGGCATTTACCAGCATTTCAAAGCCGTGGCCGAGTGCACAAGCCTACCGATTATCATGTACAATATACCCGGGCGGGTAGTCGTCGAGATGTCCTGGGAGACTATCGCCAGATTAAGCCAGTTTAAGAATATCGTCGGAGTCAAAGAAGCCAGTGGTAAAATGGACCTGGTAGCCCAGACTATCAGCAACGCTAAGGAAGGGTTCTATGTCTGGAGCGGCAACGATAATGACACCTTCCCCATCATGGCGATGGGGGGCTACGGCGTTATCGGCGTGACGACGCATTTAACGGGCAAGCAGTACAAGAAAATGATAGACCTGATTCTCTCCGACAAGATAAAAGAAGCCGCCGAGATTCATCGTAAACTGGTCCCGCTGGTCAACGCGATGTTTTCCATACCAAGTCCGGCGCCGATAAAATACGCACTTAATTACCTCGGCTTCAGGGTAGGCATACCACGCCTGCCACTGGTGCCGCCGACGGAAAAAGAAGCAGAAAAGATAATCGCGGAACTTAAAAAACAAACGATAGACCTGAAGGTATAAGGTAATTCACAGGATAACGTGTTTATTTTACTGATAAGCGGGGCGTTAAAGAGGGGGCGTTAGCTCCCTCTTCTTTTATCCCCTCTCCCTTGATGGGAGAGGGCAGGGTGAGGGTGAAGATTCGTACTTACCCCTCACTCTAACTCTCTCCCGCAAGGGGAGAGAGGAAAAACCTCATGAGTGAAGCTTTAACCGAGAAAGATTAAAGATACAGCCTGAACCCGTGTGCTGAAGCCTCGAATCCCAGCGATTTGTAAAACTTATGTGCCCGTTTACGTCTTTTGTCGCTGGTTAACATAATCTTATAACAGCCGGCTTCTTTAGAACGTGCTATCACGTATTCCATGAGCAGCTTACCGATGCCCTGGCTGCGCCACTTCTCATCCACCACAACATATTCCACCACGGCAAAGGGAGAGGTGCCGTGAGCCATCCCCGGCAGGATGACCAGCACCGTCGTGCCTAGAATCTCGCCATTTTCCTCGGCTACCAGCAGGCTGTAGCCCGGTGTATTGGATATCTCGGCAAAGACCCGCTGGCAGTGTTCCAGAGATGGTCCGGGCGCGCCGGCTGGTGGCGGGTTGAAAGCCAACTGGCGGTATAGTTCCAGGATGCGGGGAATATCGGTCTCTGTCGCTGTTCTAATGATAGCCATTTTATATCCATATCAAACGTCATTCCCGCGAAAGCGTCCCGATAAAAATCGGGACAGTTGGGGGGTAAAGGGGTCTGGATTCTCGGGTCAAGCCCAAGAATGACATTCTTTAAATTTAATAATAGACCAATGTTTAAAAAATCGACTTCCTCACGATGGTCTGGTCTCTCCTCTTGCCCACGGAAATCAGGCTGGACGGGCAGCCGATTATCTCTTCCAGCCTTTTCACATAGCGTTGTGCATTAGCCGGCAGGTCTTTAAACTTACGCACATCTTCGGTCGATTTTTCCCACCCTGGCAGCTCTTCGTAGACGGGCTGGCACTTTTCTAAAACCGCCACGTTAGACGGAAAGTAATCGATGGTCTTTCCGTCCAGCCTGTAGCTGACGCATATCTTCAACCGGGGAAATACATCCAGAATATCGAGGCGCGTGATTGCCAGCGATTGAAAGCCGTTTAAACGTGCGCTGAGGCGGGCGGCCACGGTATCGAACCAGCCGCAGCGGCGGGGTCGTCCGCTCACGGTACCGTATTCATGGCCCCGCTCTCGTATGGTTTCACCGATTTCGTCATTCAGTTCCGTCGGCATCGGCCCGGCGCCCACCCTGGTCTGAAATGCCTTGAACACGCCCACCACATGGGTAATTTTGTTAGGGCTTATCCCTGCCCCCAGGCAGGCTCCGGCCGCCAGCGGCGAGGAAGATGTTGTGAAGGGGTATGTGCCATAATCCGGGTCGAGCAGGACACCCTGTGCGCCTTCGAGAAGTATAGGCTCATTCCTGTCTATCGCCGCGGCCAGAATCGTAGTTGTATCGCAGATATAGGGAGCCCATCGGTCGGCATACTGGCAGTACTGGTTGTAGATATCGTCGAATGACAGGGGGTCTTTTCCATATACTTTAGTCAATATTCTATTTTTATACTCAAGTGCTGTTGCCAGTCTATCCCGTAATACTTCCTTATCTAAAAGGTCGCCGGTTCTGATGCCTGTCCTGGCTACTTTATCGGCAAAGGCGGGCCCGATACCCTTGCGCGTGGTGCCGATAGCTTTAACCCCGAGCGCTTCCTCCTCCAGGCCTTCGAGGAGAATATGGTAGGGCATAATCAGGTGAGCTCGGTCGCTGATAAGAAGGTGGGAAGTATCGATGCCGCGTGAGTTCAGTTCCTCTATCTCGGTGATTAACACGCCGGGGTTGACCACGACGCCGTTGCCGATAATGGACGTAACGCTGGGATAAAAGATACCCGAAGGCGTGAGCCGAAGTTTGAATTCACCGAGAGGATTGACGACCGTATGTCCGGCATTATCGCCGCCGGAGAAACGTACCACGTACCTGGCTTTCTCCGCCAGCATGTCAACGATTTTACCTTTACCCTCATCTCCCCACTGGGCCCCGATTACAGCTGCAACCGGCATTTTCACCTCCTTGGGCAAAAACCCATACATTCTACCATCAAAGACACAGATTGTCTATAGAATGTTTAGCCAGGGTTTGGTATCGTTCCAGCCTTCTCACACTGTCATTCCCGCAAAGCTTGTCCCGTACTCGATACGGGAGCGGGAATCCCGAACTTCGATTCTGTCATTCTGGCGAAGGCTTCAGCCCGAGTTCAGCCCGAGGGCCAGAATCCAGAGGGGAGTGGGGGGTCTGGTTTCTTGGGTCAAGCCTGCGAATGACATTGTTAATCAACCTCATGTAATCTAGAAAAATCTATCAGCCATTACTCTTTTGTCTGTCGCCAGGCGTAGACCAGCCTCTCGACGACCGTATAGAAGCTTAATATGGTTATTAAGCCTAGGGCGACGATAAGGGCATGGTCGAACTGGTTCAGCAGCAGACCCAGCGCCAGGATAATGACCCTCTCCGGCCGCGTAAACAGTCCGGCTTTACATTCGATGCCCAGCCCTTCCATCCTGGCACGGATATAGCTCACCATGAGTGAGCCGAGCAGGGCAATTCCGACGAGTAAACTACTGACGAACTGCTGTTCCCGCACGAATACCGCCAGCAGACTCAATAGCAGTATGGCTTCAGAAAGGCGGTCGAGGGTGGAATCGAGAATCGCGCCGAAACGGGTTATCCGTTCGGTAACGCGTGCCAGCGCCCCATCGAGCATATCGAAAAAACCGGCTACGAGCACGACAACCCCGGCCGCCAGAAGATGCCCGGTAACTATAAGTGCTCCAGCGATTATGGTCAGGCAAAATCCGAGCCACGTTATGGTGTTTGGCATAAGTGGCGTCCTGGAAAGGAGTCTGACAATCGGTTGCGTGAAATAGTCTGCGATGACTTTACGGGTTGTCGCTAGTTTTGCCATTGCTCAGTGCTTTCCTGAATTAGCACTAACCGGTGCGGTTTCTGTTGCCGGGCTTGCCCCTGACTGCTTTATCCTGTTCAGTGTTTCCGTGTAGAAATCCAGCACTCTTTTAGCCAGGACTGACCAGTCATATTGCTCCGCCTTTGGTTTTCCCCTGGCACCCATATCCTGCCGGAGCTTTTCGTCTTTAACAAGCCTGATAATTGCTTCGGCCAGTTTGGTCTCGTCCTTGGGTGGTACGGCGATTCCCTCGACACCATCGGTCAGGACGCTGGTGAAACCGTCGATGGCCGAGGCTATAATCGGCTTAGTGGTGGCCATCGCCTCAAGCAGGACGACGCCGAAACTTTCCCATCCCGTATTCGGGAAACAAACGATATCGGCGGTTTTATAATATCGTGGCAGGTCGTTGTAAGTGGCGTAGCCGGTAAAAACAACATCGCTCAGCCCGCTCCGGGCGATTCGTTTCTCATACTTATTGCGCAATCGGATACCCGGCCCGACGGCAATAAGGCGGCAGTCAGGGACTTCCTGCTTGACCAGTCGATAAGCCTTCCACAGGTAATCAAAGCCCTTCCTTTTTTCCATACGCCCGACGAAAAGGATATTGATTTTACCGTCCATGAAAGTTTCGAATGGCGCAACGTGGTTGTTGAAATGATGGGTGTCTATCCCGTTAGGAATGATGGTATATTCGGCGGGAAAGTAGGTATTGACATAGCGCATCGCCACCGGAGACACCGCGATACGGCCATCGAGCTTGCGGAACCAGCGGTCGAGATACCACTTCATAATTGGTGAGAACATGGTGTACCAGGGCTTACCGCCAGAGGCATGGAAGGTGCCTACCGTCGGCGTGCGTTTTAATCTCAGGACGGTGGTGCAGAGAGTCGGCATCAAAGGCTCATGGAGGTGGCAAATATCGAATTTTTCTCGCTCGAAGACCTCTTTTATCTGGGACTCCAGCCGCACAGACACGGTAACGCGGGCTACGGAGCCGCTGACTGGGATAGGACGGGGTGTGCCGATACGTATAAAACGGTCGCCCAGAGTGTAAACAGCCTTGGAAGCCGGGGCGATAATCTTAACGTCATGGCCCAGGCGGGTGAACTGCTGCTCCAGGCAGGAGATATGACTGACGACCCCTCCCGGATAAGCGAAGTCATAAGGTGATACCAGCGCTATCTTCATGGCTAGCTATTTGGCAGCCCCCAGTTTTTTGGGTTGTTTGACCTTCTCGGAGGGTTGGGCATTGGCGGCGATGAACTCTTCAACCTTACGATGCGCCTCAGCATCGGTGTACTGGATGGGGGGTGATTTCATAAAATAGGATGATGGTGCGGTGAGAGCTCCCTTCAAGCCGCGGTCCAGGGCGAGTTTGCAGCACCGCAGGGCGTCAATGACGACGCCGGCGGAGTTGGGACTGTCCCATACCTCCAGCTTGACTTCGACCAGCAGCGGAACATCGCCGAAGGTGCGCCCTTCCATCCTGATGTGGCAGAACTTTCGGTCGAGTAAAAATGGTACGTAATCACTGGGGCCGACATGGATATCGTCGGGGTCAATTTTATAGGGTAGCTGAGAGGTGACGGAGTTGGTCTTGGAAATTTTTTTTGATTCGAGGCGCTCTCTTTCCAGCATGTTTAGGAAGTCTGTATTACCGCCGAAGTTCAACTGGTATGTCTTTTCCAGTTTCACACCGCGTTCGACGAATAGATTGGTAAGTACGCGGTGCACGATGGTAGCACCGACCTGGGATTTAATATCGTCGCCGATGACCGGTAGACCTCTATCCTCAAAGCGTTTCTGCCAGTACTTCTCGCGGGCGATAAAGACGGGTATACAGTTGACTAATCCGCAACCGGCATCCAGAATTTGTTCAATGTACCACTTGGTAGCTTCTTCGCTGCCGACAGGCAGGTAGTTGAGGACGACATCGGTCTTGGTCTCTTTGAGAATGCCGACGATATCGGCAGTCGAGCCGGGAGCTTTCTCGATTATCTGCGATAGATATTTGCCCAGGCCGTCATGGAGCATCCCCCGGTTGACTTTGACGCCTGTTGTCGGCACCTCGCAGAATTTAAAGGTGTTGTTTGGTTTGGTGTAAATAGCCTGCGCCAGGTCTTTGCCGACTTTATTCTTATCAATATCAAAGGCGGCTACGAATTCGATGTCGCTGATGTGGTAGCCGCCCAGATTGACATGCATAAGACCGGGTACATCTTCGGTTTCCTTGGCGTTTTTATAGTAGTAAACGCCCTGTACCAGGGACGAAGCGCAGTTACCCACGCCGATAATGGCTACATTTATTTTCCCCATATTTTGATGTCTCCCCTTTCTATAGAGATGCTGCCGTACGGTTTAACCTGGCGATTCGGCTCTAGCAAGCATCCGTTGCACTATACCCCCTTGAGGTGCGGAATGTCAAGAGTTATGCGTGTTTTTAATTAACATAAATGTGATTTTAGTCTTAATCGTTAACCGAAAAGCTCGTTTTTAACATCTAAAATGATGTTTGCTACTAGCTCAGGGTCCCTGGCCAGATATAGCTTTGAGCATTCGATATTTAACGCGGAATGCAGCAAGCCATGTTCTATCTTTTCCGGTAGCTTGAGAAGTTTCCCTGCGTTCCTTGCTGTATAGAAGTAATCGTTCAATATTACAGGCACTTCTATCTTGCTCAAACTCTGTATCGCCTCTTTAAACTCCGCAAAAGTGAATTCTTTTATTTCCTGTCCGTAAAGTCCTAAACCTTTTACGTAAAGTCCCACAGTGAAGCTATCATCCCTGGAAATATGGCTTAGTTCCTCAGGGTTCAGTGTCCCTCTCCTGTTTTTAATATGCCTAAGAATTTTTATTGTCTTAAGAGTAAAATCCTGTTTGAATTCGTCAGCCAAAACTTGGGCCCTTTCATGGTATTTCATCTCCATTTTTTTAGCGACTATATCCAGTTTCTCCTTATCAACTACACCAAAATCCCCCAGGTTAAGTACCGCCCCCAGATGACCGGTACCATGGATTGCCATCATGACCCTCTTTGATGTCCTGTTTCTATCTTTGAACGCACAAGAGGCCGCCACCCCGGCCGTGAAAGCGTCAATCCAGAGCTTTGGAAAAGGTAAAATATCATCCGGTGCCCTGTTTACGCTCCCCGAGTGCGGCGCCACCCAGAGGGTTTGCGGCGTGAGACCCCAGATATAGGAGTAAAAATCTTCCCAGGCTGAGGATTTTCTATCGTATTCTTCTTTGTTGAAAGCAGCAAAGGCAATATCGCCCAGCCACTTTAAACCGTTAGGCAATTCGGCTCCATACTGAAGGGCTTCCTTTAGTCCCGGCCTGGCTCTATTAAAATCAATTCCGAATCTGCCTGCCGCTGGGTCCTGGTCATCAGCTACGCGGGAAGATTTTACCGCGATAAATCGTCTCTGATTATCCCGTGAATCGAAAACCTCGAAGTTGGGATTGCTCTCCTTGAGTACAAACTCTTTTAGGAACTCCGCTTTGACTCCCAGGTAAGCTCCGTGCTCATCTTCGTTAACCAGCTTCATAGACTCTTACCTTTATTGTCATTCCCGCGAAGCTTGTCCCGTACTTGATACGGGAGCTGGAATCCAGTAGGGAAATAGGGGAGTGGATTCTGGCCGGAGTTTACCCCGTACCCCGATACGGGGCCAGAATGACATTATTAGATACTCTCAATACTCTCTAGTTGTTTATAGCATCACCTTTTTCGGTTGCCATATTCCTTTATCGGGGACATGCTGGAGTATGCCCAGGAAACGGCCGTCCCGGGAATAGGCGCGGCAGTATCTCTGACGGGAATTACTATCACTATTCTGGTTATCGCTTTGTTCCAGAGCCAGGGGGCTTCCCTTCCTCATGGCTTCTTCGGCGGTGTCATCGACGACTATTGCGTTGAGGTCCTGGAGCACGATATCGATAGGATAGAGAAAGTGCTCCCAGTACCCGTGGCGGAAGGCTTCCTCCAGTTGCGACATGGAAATGGCGTCCTTGATATCGAAGATGCCGCACAGGGTGCGTACCAGGCCATTGAGATGGGCGCCGCAGCCAAGGGACTGTCCCAGGTCGTGGGCCAGCGAGCGGATATAGGTACCCTTGCTGCATTCTATCTCCACGGTGGCTAAAGGCGGCTTCCAGCTTATGAGTTCCAGGCGGTGGATTTTAACTGTTCGGCTCTTGCGTTCTACTTCGATGCCGGCCCTCGCCAGTTTATAGAGCGGCTGCCCTTTATGCTTTATGGCGCTGTACATCGGCGGGGTCTGCCGGATGGTGCCCCGGAACGCTTCGAGGGCACGTTCCAGTATAGCGTAATCGATACCTGAAGGGTCTCCCTGCCGGGTAATCCTGCCGCTGCTGTCATAAGTGTCGGTGGCTTTACCGAGTTCAATCTGGGCGCGGTATGTTTTGGTGGTGTCTACCAGGAACTCGATGATGCGTGTGCCCCGTCCCAGGCAGACCGGCAGGACTCCGGTAGCGTCCGGGTCCAGCGTCCCGGCATGTCCCACGCGCCGCTCGCCGCTCAGGTGTTTCACCGCGGCGACCACCCTGTAAGAGGTCTTGCCCGGGGGTTTGTTGATATTCAGTATACCATCCAAAGCTGAATCCGATTGCCTGACCTCATGTGAGTTTTCACCAGGACTTTATTTTCCGTATGCGGTCAAGGGCTTCCTCTATCTCGATTTTCGAAAGAAACAGGGTCGCTCTCATATAGCCCCGGCCGTTCTCTCCGAAATAGGAACCGGGCATAAGGGCGACGTGCGCCTCGTTTATCAATTTATTCAGAACAAAATCTTCATCATCATAGCCCTCGGGGACTTTAATCCAGAGATAAGGTGTGGCTTTCGGCATTTCAACCTTGAGTCCCAGTTCTTGCAGGCCTTTGACAAAGATGTCCCTTCTCGCTCTTAGTTCTTCCCAGTATTCCTGCATTTCCGCTTTAACCGCTGGACTTCTCAGCGCTATGACGCCTGCCTTCTGTTTGTACCATTCCACCCCCTGGCTGTACTGGCTGGAGAGCTTCTGCCACCGGTTGGTGTTCTCTTCACTGCTGACAATCCACCCCAGCCCTATTCCCACGAAATTATAGTGCTTGGAGAAAGAAACAATCTCAAGCCCACGGTTCATCAGTTCCGGAATCTGTGTGATTGATACCGGTTTAGTATCATCATCGAATACATAATCCTTATAGGCCTTATCGAAAATACCGGTGACATCCACGGTTTTCATCTCTTTGAGTAACGACAGGTAAAAATCAAGGTCAGCCACGCTGCCGGTCGGGTTATTGGGGTCGCAGAAATAAAACGCCACTGGCTTTTCCTTTAGACCGGCTGCCCCCTTCTTAAATTTGAATTCGGGCATCCATTTCGTTTCCGCCGTGGTCCTCACCCTTATGGCGTTGTGGTTTGCCAGTATGGAAGCCACCTCGTAGACCGGGTAAACGGGGTCGGGTATATATATCGTTCCCTGCTCGAAGAGATGTACCATATTATACAGGATCTCTTTCTCCCAGCCGGTGACGGTGATATTTTCCGGTCGCAGACTGACCGAATATTTCTCGCCGTAGTCTTCGATGATGGTTTCTATCAGTTCCGGGATACCTCTTTCCGGGTGCGCGTCGATGGGGTAGCCCAGTGTCGACTTATCGGCGAGCATGAATTTCGCCATGGCTTCCTTGACAGTCCTCGGTGCCTCCCTGTCGGGAATCCCGATTCTGGCATTGATGATGGGTATACCGTCCCTCTTCTCGACATCCCGGGAAATCCTGCCCACTTTCCGAAAAGGATAGTCGGGAATCCGCTCCAGTAGAGGTGAAAATCTCATGTGTCTATACCCCCCCCTGAAAAATCGTGTTGTGCAGGCGGGTTTAAGGATTATCCTGCTGCGTTACTTCGTCGATAAGGCGCAGTATGCGGTCGCCATGCTCGATGGAGTTGTCCCAGTGAAAGCTTAGCTCGGGGGTGCGCCGCAGTCTCGCATTCTTGGCCAGCTCCGTACGCAGGAAGCCGGAAGCCGAATTCAATATTCCCAGTATCTTCTGCTCTTCTTGCTGGCCGCTCATACAGCTGACAAACACCTTGGCGTATTTAAGGTCCGGCGAGGTATCGACTTCCGTTACCACGATGAATTCGTCAAGTCTCGGGTCTCTTAGCTCCTGCTGAATAAGCTCGCTGATTTCACGCCTGATGAGCGTATTGACGCGTTCGATGTGATATGCCATGACCTGAGGTCCGGATGCGTGTGGTTATCCGGATTTCTCCATTCTATAAAATTCCAGTATATCACCGACCTGGAAATCGTTGAAGTCTTTTACGCCCACGCCGCACTCGTAGCCCGATGCCACCTCTCTGACGTCATCCTTAAATCGTTTAAGGCTGATCACCGTAGAGTCGGCTAACACCTGTTTACCTCTCCTTACCCTGACGGACGCGTTGCGGGATATCTTGCCGTCGGTGACATATACGCCGGCGGCTTTTGCCCCCTTGCCGGCCGGGAAAACCGCCCTTGTTTCAGCCCGTCCGTCAATCACCTCGACGTAAGTCGGTTCCAGCATTCCCTTCAATGCTTTGTCCACGTCATCGATCAGCGTGTAAATAATATCGTAGTACCGGATGTCCACGCCGGAGGTGGATGCCAGCCGGCGCGTTCCTTCCCCCGCACTGACGTTAAAACCGATGATAAGTCCGTTTGAAGCTGCCGCCAGCATGATATCGCTCTCGGTGACATTCCCGGTGGCGCTGTGGATAATCCTGACCTTCAGTTCATCTGTCCCCAGCCGCTCCAGCGAAATCCTTATCGGTTCGATGCTGCCCTGGACGTCTGTCTTGAGAATGACGTTGAGTTCTTTCACTTTGCCGGCGCTTATCTGGTCGTAAAGGTCATCGAGGTTGACCGATTTCGCCGCCTGGGCAGACTCTTTCTCCATTTCCTCTCTTTTCCTGGCAAGCAGAGCCTGAGCGTGGCGTTCGTCGACTACGGTTGTCAGAGTGTCCCCTACTTCGGGAACGATATTCAAACCCAGGACTTCGGTTGGTGTGGACGGTTCGGCTTTCTTTATCCGCTTGCCCGTATCGTTGAACATGGCTCTTACCCTGCCCCAGGTGGTGCCGACGACTACCGTATCGCCCTCTTTTAATGTCCCCGTTTGTATCAGTATGGTTGCCAGCGGACCCATGGTCTTGTCCTTCTTGGCTTCGATGACAACTCCGGCGGCAGGCTGGTTGGGGTTCGCCTTCAACTCTTCCATTTCGGCGACCAGAAGTACGCTTTCCAGCAGTGCCTTGATGCCGGTTTTTTCTTTGGCTGATATTTCGACGCACACGATATTGCCCCCCCACTCCTCGATGACCAGCCCCGCCTCGGCCAGTTGCTGTTTTACCAGGTTCGGGTTGGCATTATCCTTGTCGATTTTATTTATAGCTACGACGATAGGCACTTCGGCGGCCCGGGCGTGGTTTATTGCTTCTAAAGTCTGTGGCATGACGCCATCGTCGGCGGCTACCACCAGAATGGTGATGTCCGTTATATTGGCGCCGTGGGCACGCATGGCGGTAAAGGCTTCATGGCCGGGGGTATCCAGGAACGTAATCTTTTGTCCGTCTATCATTGCCTGGTAGGCGCCGATATGCTGGGTAATACCTCCGGCTTCATGGTCTACCACGTTGGTCTGCCTGATGGCGTCGAGCAGTTTGGTCTTGCCGTGGTCGACATGCCCCATGACCGTCACTACCGGGGGACGCGGTTGCAGGTTCTCGGCTTCTTTCCCGTAGCGGCGTTTTTGTTTCTTGCTCTCCTCGACGGCGGTGGCCGCCATCTGGTCTTTTAACGGCGTCAGGTGCGGTTTGAAGCCGAAGCTGGCCACGATTGAGGCGGCGGTATCATAGTCTATTATCTGGTTAATGTTAGCCATGATGCCGTTACGCATCAATTGCTTGATAATGTTGATGGAGTCGACATGTAAAATATCAGCCAGCTGCCGTAAGCCTATGGAACGCGGGAGGTCGATTACGGGCGTTTTGGCTTGCGTTGGTTCCTGGCCTGCTTTTTCCGCCACAGGCTCGACGGTATTTTGCTGTTTGCTGGCCTTAGCCACTAATCAACTCCTTCAGCAGGTCTTTTCCACTCTTCAAAAGCTGTTCGAGGTCTTCCTGTCGAAATTTGCCCCGTAAAGCATGTTCCAGTTGTTTACCTTTTAAGGCTTTTTCCCAGCATGACCGGTCCGGGCATAAATAAACGCCCCGCCCCTCCTTTTTCCCGGAGGTATCGATTTCCACATCGCCGTTGGAGGTGCGTACTAGGCGTATCATCTCCCGCTTGGCTCTTATCCGTCGGCAGGCCACGCAGGTTCGCTGGGGTATCGGCCTGGTCGAAACAGGGCGGTTACTGGAAATCTTCTTCCTCCTCCACCACAGTGTAATCGCGGCGGCCTTTTCTGGCTTTTACGCCGTCTTCGCCGGTATCCCTGGCATAAGTGCCCTTCTTTTTCTTCTTTGATTTGGCTGCCTTCACCGTTTCCTTGATTCGTCTGGGTGCCATGATATCTTCGGCGAATCGTAGCTGTTTTTTACCTTTGGCGGCCTGCTGCTCGACCAGTATTTGCGGCGGCATAAGTATCTCTTCGCCGACCGGTTCGGCTGCAACCTCGGCCGCCTTCTCCTCTACCTCCTCCGCGACGGGTTCCTCGGTAAGTTCCAGGGGTTCGAGTTCGGCAAGTATCTCTTCGGTAACGGGCGCCTTCGCCGCGGCTTCGGTGACTTCTTCTTTTCCCGCCTCTTCTTCTTCCGCCTTTGCCTCGGGGGCCGGCTTGGCCTCTTTAATCTTCTCGGACTCGGCTAACGAGGCGCTCTTGATGTCGATACGCCACCCGGTAAGTTTGGCGGCCAGCCGGGCATTCTGTCCCTCTTTCCCGATAGCCAGGGATAGCTGTTTATCCGGGACGATAACGGTAGCTACCTGCTCTGCTTTATTCAGTTCCACGCCTACGATGTGGGCCGGACTCAGGGCGTTGGCAATGAAGCTGGCGGGTTCCGGACTCCACATGACGACGTCTATTTTTTCGCCGTTTAGCTCGCTGACGATGTTTTGTATCCTGATGCCGCGCAGGCCGACGCAGCAACCGACCGGGTCGATGCCCTCCTGTTTTGCGGCTACGGCTATCTTGCTTCTGAAGCCGGCTTCACGGGCTATGGACTTAATCTCGACGGTACCATTGTATACCTCCGGCACCTCCAGCTCGAAAAGTCGGCGTAATAGCTCCGGATGAGACCGTGATACGATTACTTTGGGGCCTTTGCTGGTGCGTGCTACCTGCAAGAGGATAACCTTTAAGCGCTGCCCCACGCGATACCGCTCGGTGCGTACCTGCTCGGATGTCGGCAGTACCGCTTCAGTCCTTCCCAGTTCGATATATGCCTGTCCGGCTTCAAAACGCTGGACTACCCCGCTGACCACCTCCCCCTCTTTATCGGCATATTCTTCAAAAATGGCGCTGTGTTCTGCCTCATGAAGGCGCTGCAGGATAACCTGCTTGGCCGTTTGCGCCGCAATCCGTCCAGCATTAGACGGCGTAGCTTCGACCATAACAGCGCCGCCAATCTGGACATCATCTTTGATTTTTTTCGCTTCTTTCAGTGCAATTTCAGAACGCTGGTCGGCGGGTTTCTCAACTACGGTTTTTTCCGCCCAGACTTCCACTTTACCAGTATTGGGATTAATCTTGACCGTGATATTCTGGTTGGAGGTAAAGCTATCCTTCTTATAGGCTGATACTAGGGCCGCTTCAACAGCGGTAAGTACCACGTCTTTCGGCAGGTTCTTCTCCGCCGAAAGCTGTGTTATGGCGAGCAAAAAATCGCTCTTCATTTCGGATACATACCTCCGATATACTTTTTACAATAATTAAAAAAGTGGGAATCAAACCCACTTTACAGTACAGCTATTCTAATCCAGGCAGCCTCATTATAACATGGTTTTATTAAGGATGCAATACAATCACCATAATAATTAAAAATAAACTATTAATATATTTTTTTAGTAGTGGAAAAAATAGAAAAAGAAAGTGCCAGCCTGAAATAAGCGCCTAGAAATCCCTTGTTTACTGGGTTATAATAAGAATTATATGCTATTAATCTGAAATCCGGATAAAAAGTGGAAAGGGGGATTCGAAATGAAGACTATAGACAGAAACGCGGTAAAAATACGTCGTATGGTATCCAGCGATATTACCCCCACTTTGGGTATCTGGTGGGCCAATATCCCTAACAAGGAGGTAGTGGCTTCCCAGTTGCGTGGGCCTCTTGATTTGAGCTTTATTGCCGAGTACGAGGGTCTGCTGGTCGGGTTTATCCTGGCTAAACTGGTGTATGCGGGTATGCCGATGACCGGGGTGGGTGTGATGTTTCTCATTGCGGTCAATCCTGATTATCAGGAACGTGGCATCGGCACCATGTTGATTGACACCTTGAAGAACCACTGTAAGTCCGAGAGGATTGAAACCATTCGTGCCCTTGTTCCTAAAAATGATGCTAAAATCATCAAATATTTTGAGAAGGCTGGTTTCCGCACCAGTAACATTATCAATTTCGATAAGCCCTGCGCCGACTAGGCACGGGTAAGGTTAGTGCGGTTAAGGAGATAAGGATTTGGATATTGGTGAGTTGAAGTCTGCGGTCGCTGGAGAGATAGACGCTCGTCACCGGCAGCTTGGCGAGTTGAGCCAGAAAATACATGAGCACCCCGAGCTGGCTATGGAAGAGCGTCGGGCTTCAGCCTGGCTGGCGGAATTCCTGGAAGAAAACGGATTTGCCGTCGATACGGGCATCTGCGGACTGCCCACGGCTTTTCAGGGAAGGTATGGCAGCGGAAAGCCGGTTATTGCCTTTCTTGCCGAGTACGATGCCCTGCCCAAAATCGGCCATGCCTGCGGACATAATCTGATAGCCACCAGTGCCGTCGCCGCTGCTATAGCTACCCGCCGGGCTGTGGATGAGCTGGGGGGCAGCGTTATGGTCTTCGGCACGCCCGGTGAAGAATTGACTGGTGGTAAGGCCATCATGGCGGCGCGGGGTGCCTTTAAAGACGTGGATATAGCGATGATAACGCATCCGGGCGGAGGCCACCGGGTGGCAATGAATGCCCTCGCCTGCCAGACTCTGGATGTCGAATTCTTCGGCAAAGCCGCCCATGCCGCTTCGGAACCGGAGGCTGGTATCAACGCCCTGGCGGCTATGATTCTATCCTATAATGCTATCGATGCCCTGCGGCAGCATGCAAGAGGGAATGCCCGTATTCACGGTGTCATTACCGATGGCGGCGAAGCGGCCAATATCGTTCCCGCCCATACTGCCGCTAATTTCATGGTGCGCGCTGAGGATGACGAGTATCTCGACGTTTTAAAAGAAAAAGTGATAAATTGTTTCGTCGGTGCGGCTTTAGCCACCGGCGCCGAGCTGAAGTATCGGTGGGCGGAGGTGCGTTATGCGGCTATGCGCAATAATTTAACCCTGGGGCGTTTATTCCAGAAGAATATGCAGGCGCTGGGACACCGCATACCGCTGGGAGACTCCACCAGGTGGGATGGCAGCTCGGACGTGGGTAATGTCAGCCGGCTTGTGCCGACCATCCAGCCGCAGGTAGCCATAGCGCCGGGCAATGTTCTGATACACTCTCCCGAGTTCGCCGCAGGCGCCGCTACGGAGGACGCTCTGCGTCGTCTCCTTGATGCTGCCAGAGCCATGGCTATGACCGCTACCGACCTCCTCACTAGCCCGGAAGTTTTAGAAAAGGTCCAGGCGGAGTTCCGGAAGGGCAAGTAATAAAAAAGTCAGTTAGGGACTATGGTTGTCATTGCGAGCGTAGCGAAGCAATCCGTGTCCCCGGTTGTCACTCCCGCGAAGGCGGGAATCCAGAACCTTCATATTGTCATTCTGGCGAAGGCCAGAATCCAGAGGGGAGTGGGGGTCTGGTTTCTCGGGTCAAGCCTTCAGGCTGAATCAGGCTGAAGCCCGAGAATGACACAAGATAGTGAGTTGTTAATTGTTAAGTTTTTAGGGTTCAGCTTCTCCTAAAAGAGAAATTTATGGAAGCCTATCTGGGTATCGATGTAGGGTCGGTTACTACCAAGTTTGCCGTGCTGAATGCAGCTGACGACTTGCTCGTCGACCTTTATCTTCCGACTGAAGGCAGGCCTTTAGCTGCGGTGCAGCAAGGGCTACGGCAAATCGGCAGGCAACTTCCAGCTGAGGCTGAGATTAAAGGTGTGGCGGCTACCGGCAGCGCTCGTTATCTGGCCGGGGCCATTGTCGGTGCCGATTTAGTAAAAAATGAAATCACGTGCCAGGCCGTGGCGGCGATTCACTATATCCCTGACGTGCGGACGGTTATCGAAATCGGCGGGCAGGACAGCAAGGTTATCATCATTCGTGATGGGATGGTAGCGGACTTCGGTATGAACACGGTGTGCGCCGCCGGTACCGGCAGTTTCCTGGACCATCAGGCAGCACGTCTCCGCCTGAGTATTGAGGAATTATCCCGGCGGGCGCTGCTGGGAAAGGGGACGGTTCGTATCTCCGGTCGCTGCACTGTCTTCGCCGAGTCGGATATGGTGCATAAGCAGCAGATGGGACACGGTGTCGATGATATTATTTACGGTCTCTGCCGGGCGCTGGTACGTAACTACCTTAGCGATGTAGGCTCGGGTAAAGATTTACAGCCGCCTTTAGTCTTTCAGGGAGGGGTTGCCTTTAATGGGGGCATCGTCAGGGCGCTGCGGGAAGAGCTTAAAACGGAAATTATCGTGCCTCCCCATCATGAGGTCATGGGAGCGATAGGCGCGGCTCTGCTGGTGCATGAAAATGCCCCGCAGGGTCAGGGACAGTTCCGGGGATTCGCCGCCGGAGAAATAGAGTATCAGACTTCCTCGTTTGTATGCCAAGCCTGTCCGACTTCCTGTGAAATCGTCAGGATTTCAGAGGACGACCGTGTTGTTGCCTGCTGGGGAGGTCAATGTGACATGTGGGAAGGAAGCACCATAAAAACGGGAGATTGAAAGTGTTTAGCAATAATGTGGTGTCGTTACCACTTTTGTTTTGTCATTCTGGCGAAGGCCAGAATCCAGCAGGTAAGGGTGGGGGTCTGGAATCCGATTAAGTCGCAATGACATTATTAAACAATCAAGGAGATTAGTTGAAAAATATAAAAATTGCTATCGATGCTGCCGGCGGCGATTACGCTCCTCATGAGGTAGTCAAAGGCGCCCTCAAAGCTGTTCAGGAATACGGGGTGGAGATTATCCTGGTGGGTAGGAAAAACGTAATCAATAAGCTGGCGGAGAAATCCTTGAGCAAGACCGGCATCACTATCGTCGACGCCAAGCAGGTTATCGATTTTAATGAACATCCGATGAAGGCGATTCAAAGTAAGCCGGACTCGTCGATTGTTGTCGGTATTAATTTGCTGAAGAGCGGCGATGCCGCGGCTTTTGTCTCGGCGGGGAATACCGGGGCGGTGGTCGGTTCAGCCCTGATCACTCTGGGTAAAGCCAACGGGGTCAGCCGTCCGGCCATCGGTTGTTTCCTGGATAATATATCGGCAGTCCCGGCGCTCCTGGTTGATGCCGGCGCCAACTCCGATTGCCGTCCGGAACATTTGCTGGAGTTCGCCAGGCTGGGCTCTCTATACAGTAAACACCTTCTTAAGATTTCCTCGCCGCGGGTCGGCCTACTCAGCAACGGTGTTGAGGAGGGCAAGGGCAATCATCTGGTTCAGGAGGCTTACCAGCTCCTGAAAGACGCCGGGGATTTAAACTTCATCGGGAATATTGAAGGCCAGAATATTGTTAAAAGGACCGCCGATGTTATTGTCACCGATGGCTTTACCGGCAATATCGTTCTCAAGACTATTGAGGGTTTCAACGACAATTTCTTAACCTCGGTAAAGGAGTTAGGGCATGTCTTTTCCAGCGTTTCCCGCCTGAAAGCGCGTGACATTCTAAATGATATCGGTCTGGGTTCCTGGACGAAGAAGATGGACTATTCCGAATATGGTGGTGCATGTCTTCTGGGCGTAAAAGGCAATGTCATTATCGCCCACGGACGCAGCCAGGCCAAAGCTATCAAAAATGCCATCGGTCTGGCCAGGGAAACTGTAGAGCGGAACATAATCAAAAAAATCGCGGAGGAAGGTTATGAGCAAGCCAGTGGAGATTAAAGAAGCCAAATTCAATGAAACGGTTTTACAGGCTAAGACGCCGGTGCTGATCGATTTCTGGGCGCCTTGGTGCGGGCCGTGCCGGATGGTAGCGCCTATCGTTGACGAACTGGCTAACGAGTATGATGGCAAGGTTGCTTTCTTTAAAATAAATGTTGATGATAATCCCAGGATTGCCAGCCAGTATGGGGTAATGAGTATTCCCACGCTTATTCTCTTCAAAAACGGTCAGCCCGTTTCCAATATCGTCGGCTTCAGGCCGAAGGTTGAGCTTAAAAAAAGCCTTGATACGGCTCTGTAAACTGTTATTGAGGTTGTTAGTATGACTTACTGTCATTCTGAGCGAAGCGAAGAATCCGTCAAACTATCCGGTATCCTTCAGCAGAAGGACTCCTCAGAGTGGCATTATTTAAAATCCTCGTTAGTTGTAAAGGTAGGGTGTGATTGATGAGCGAATCCTTGAAAAAATATGACGTTGTCATTATCGGCGGCGGGCCGGCCGGCTTGAGTGCCGGTATTTACACCTCCCGCGCCAGGCTGAGCAGTCTCCTCATCGAAAAGGGGGCCATCGGCGGGCAGATAATCAATGCTGAACTGGTGGAGAACTACCCCGGTATTACCGCGGGTATCAACGGTATTGACTTAACGCAGGCGATGTACCAGCAGGCGACTAAGTTCGGGATGGAAACGCTGGCGGCTGAGGTCACCGGCATTGCAATAAACGGCAAGCAGAAGTTAGTCAGGACTTCGCAGGGAGACTTTATTGCCGGGGCGATAATTATCGCCGGCGGTTCGGAGCGGCAGAAATTGGGTGTCCCCGGCGAAGCTCAGCATACTGGGAAAGGCGTCTCTTACTGTGCCACCTGTGACGGTGCTTTTTTCCGGGATAAAAAGGTAGCCGTGGTCGGCGGCGGTAATGCCGCCGTTACCGAAGCTCTCGAACTTACAAAATTCGCTTCCAGAATAATACTTATACACCGTCGTCACGAGCTTCGTGCCACCAAAATTTTACAGGAAAAGGTTATGTCCAATACCAGGATAGAAATTCTCTGGGACACCGTGGTCGAAGAAATTCTGGGGGAGACTTTCGTTAATAAAATCAGGGTCCGTAATAAAAATACTGGTAAGGCATCGGTTCTTGATGTCTCCGGCGTGTTTGTATCCGTCGGCTCTCAGCCCGCCACGGGCTATCTCAAAGGGCTCCTGACTCTGGATGCTGTCGGGGCTATTGTTACCAATGAAAGACTGGAAACGAATGTGCCTGGTATTTTCGCCGCCGGTGATATCCGTAGCGGCTCTATACGGCAGGCGATTGGTGCCGCCGGCGATGGCGCCGTGGCTGCTGTCAATGCCGGGAAGTATGTCGCCGGATAAGTCGAGCATATCGGAAAAAGCAATAAATAAATTTTTTTTGGGTGGCATGTGTGACGGAGGTTGAACCTTTTTTATTTATCGGTTAAGATAATTTGTCATCAAAAAAAGGAGAATGTTGTGAAGGTTATTTTTATCGAGGATGTAACCAATGTGGCCAGAGCCGGGCAGACCAAGGAAGTGGCCGATGGCTTTGCCCGGAACTTTTTATTCCCCCGCAAGCTGGCTCTCCTGGCCAACTCTCAGGCCGCCGCTGCCGTTGATGTGCATTTGAAGAAGATAGTCAAGCAGCGGGCGCTGGAAGAAGCCGAGATGGCGGAACTGGCGAAAACGATAAACGGCAGAGAAATTACCCTGAAGGCGAAGGTCGGTGAGAAAGAAAAGCTTTACGGTTCGGTTACCGGCGCAGATATCGCCGAGGCTTTGAGTAAAGACATCAACCGTGAAATTGATAAGAGAAAAGTGGACCTGGCCGAACCGATTCGCCAGGTGGGGATTTATGATGTGACATTGAGATTTACTCACGATATTACCGCCGTCGTTAATGTTACCGTCATGTCGGACGAGGAAGGCGCCGAGAGACCTGTAAAAGTCGAGATGAAAGCGGAAAAAGCCGAGGAAAAGACCGAAGAGAAGAAAGAAAAAGTCGAGAAAAAAGAGAAGAAGGCTAAGAAAGAAAAACCGCCGAAAGAAGAGAAAGAAGAAAAGCCGGTAACAGGGGAAAAGGAAGAAAAACCGGTAAAAGAAGAGAAGGCGGAGAAAGTGGAAAAGCCGGCCGAGAAGACCGAAGAGAAGAAAGAAAAAGCCGAAAAGAAAGAGAAGAAGGAAAAGAAAGAGAAACCGGAGAAAACCGAAAAGGAAGAAAAGCCAGAAAAAGAAGAAACAAAAGAGAAGAAGCCAAGGGCGAAGAAGGCAAAGAAAATGGAAGCCAAAACCGAGGATGTAGAGGCGAAAGAGGAAAAGAAGGAAACGGAATAGCGTGAATGATGTCAGGCTGCCGCCCAATGATAACGATGCCGAAGAGGCAGTCATCGGCTCGCTGCTGATTGACGGCACGGCTATTTTTCAGATTGCCGACTTTCTTCAGCCGGCTGATTTCTATTACGAGCAGAACCAGTGGCTTTACGAGGCCTGTATGGCGCTTTACCAGCGTGACGAAGCTATCGACCAGATTACCCTGGCGCAGGAGCTTTCCTGCAAGGGGCGGCTGGAAGCGTGCGGGGGAGTTGCTAGGCTCAGCTATCTCATCTCGATAGTCCCCACCTCCCTCGATATTGAGCATCATGCGCGGATTGTCTACCGGCTTTCGGTCATGCGCCAGATGATAACCGCCGGTGACCGCATCGCTACCATAGGCTATGAGGCCGGGCCGGATGTCGAGGATAGCCTGGCGAAAGCCGAGGGCATATTATTCAAACTGCGTCGCGGTCAGGGCACCGGCGACCTCACCCATATACGGCAGGTGCTGGATAAGTACTTTGAAGTGACGCCGCCGACTTCTGAAGAGCGGCCTGAGCGCTTGCCCTATATACTTTCCAGCTTCGCCGGTCTGGATGAATTCCTCGGCGGATTCCAGCGCTCCGACCTAGTCATTATCGCCGGCCGGCCCAGCATGGGGAAGACCAGCCTGGCTTTAAACATCGCCCGTAATGCCGCCGTCGAGCACCGGGCCTGCGTTGCCCTTTTCAGCGTGGAGATGGCGCGCGACTCACTGGTGCTGCGTCTGCTGTCCAGCGAGTCCGGTGTCAACTCCCGGCGCGTGCGGTTCGGAGAGCATACCGAGGATGAGGAAAGGCGTGTTATGGAAGCCACCGGCGTTCTCTCCACGGCGGATATTTATGTCGATGACACCCCGCTCCTGCGTATGGCGGAAATGCGCAGCAAGGCGCTCCGCCTTAACTATGAACGAGGCATTGACATGGTTATTATCGACTATCTCCAGTTGATGCAGGGAGAAGGGGTGAGGGGTGAAAACCGGGTGCAGGAAATCACCTATATCTCCCGGTCTCTCAAGGCATTAGCCCGTGAGCTTAATGCCCCGGTGCTGGCGGTTTCACAGCTCAGCCGTGCCGTAGAGTGGCGGGCTTCTCACGAACCCCAGCTTTCCGACCTCCGTGAGAGCGGCAGCATCGAGCAGGACGCCGATGTCGTCCTCTTCATCTATCGTGACGAGTATTATTACAAGAGTGAAGAGGAATGGATAGCCGCTCACCCTGATAGGGAGTACCCGCGTGAAGAAGCCGATGTCATTATTGCCAAGCACCGCAACGGGCCCACCGGCCGGATAAAGCTGCGTTTCCGTCAAAACCTGGCCAGGTTCGAAAGTTTAGGCAGCGTGGAGCCGACCTTACTATGAGGCAGTTTCAGGGTTTTCCTTCCAGCGGCAGGGTGGTTTATACCTCCATCCCCAATGCTTTCTTCAGCAGTCTGCTGCCGGAAATAGACGATATCGCCGAACTGAAAACGACCCTGCATGTTATGGCGCTGCTGTACGGTAAGAAAGGCTATCCCCGCTTCGTCAGCTACAGCGAGCTACTGGCGAATGCCAGCCTGATGCAAAGCCTGAAGAGCGAGGGGGAGTCGTCTGATGAAGTCCTGCGTAAAGCTTTGAAAATGGCTACCGAACGGGGTACATTGTTAAGTATGGCCGTCGAAAAAGACAGTCCTTCATATGTGAAGGACGAAGATATCTATTTTCTTAACGATGGGAATGGCCGTCAGGCGGTAGCGAAAATCGCCAGCGGTGAGCTTAAGTTAGCAGGATTAAAAGCCGGAGCGCCGGTCAATGTACAGGCTGAGGAGTTGCCGGATATATTCACCCTTTACGAGCAGAACATCGGCATGCTGACCCCGATGATTGCCGATGAGCTCCGCGACGCTGAGAAACTGTATCCGCAGGACTGGATTCGGGATGCTATCAAGGAAGCCGCTTTACATAATAAGCGGAGCATTAAATATATCGCTAAAATTCTGGAAAGCTGGTCGGTAGAAGGCCGAAGTGATGGAACATATCAGCGAGATATTAAAAAGACAGGGCCGGACAAGTACTTCAAAGGAAAGTACGGACACATGGTCCGGCGTTGATAAAGAGCCTGAGAAAAGTGTGGAATGCCCCATCTGTAAAGGCGCCCGCGTCGTTCATCCCCGCTTGCCTTCCGGGCAGCCGGACTACAGCCGTGTCGTTCCCTGCCACTGTGTTAAAAGCGAGCAGGATGACGTGCAGCAGGCGCGTCTGAAGCAGTACAGCAATCTGGGCTCTTTAGCCCGCTTCACCTTCGATAATCTTATTCCTGAAGGTCGAAGCAGCAATCCCCGTAGTCAGGAGCGGTTCGCCCAGGCCTGCCGGGCCGTCCAGGCCTTTGCTAACGAACCGAAGGGCTGGCTGGTGCTGGGTGGACCCAGCGGCAGCGGCAAGACCCACCTGGCGGCGGCTATTGTAAACGAGCGTATCAGGCAGGGCCACCCGGCTTTCTATATCACTGTTCCCGACCTCCTTGACCGCATACGCTCCTCCTTCAACCCTGATAGTGAGATGCCTTATGATGAATTCTTCGACCATGTTCGGAACACCCCGCTGCTTGTGCTGGACGATTTGGGAGTGCAGTCCGGTACGTCATGGGCTAAAGAGAAGCTCGACCAGCTGCTGACTTCCCGCTTCAATAGCGAATTGCCCACGGTGATTGTTACCATCACGCCCGTGGAACAGATGGACGATAGGCTGCGCACCCGCCTGACCGACCCCCGTCTCTGCCAGGTCTATATCCTTGAAGAAGAGTCACCGACCTCGGTTTATGCCTGGTCACCGGAGTTCGAGCTCCAGAAAAAGATGAACTTTGTCAATTTTAAACGTAGGACTGATTTATCTATGGAACAGCAGGATAATATGGATGCCGCCTATCGCCTCGCTTTCGATTTTGCCAAAAACCCCGAAGGCTGGCTGGTCTTTATGGGAGAGACCGGCTGCGGTAAGACGCACCTGGCCGCCGCTATCGTTAACTATCGCTATGAAATAGGTAAACCGGCCCTTTTCGTGGTGGTCCCGGACTTCCTCGACCATCTCCGCTCCGCCTTTAATCCGGAGAGTAAGGTATCCTACGACCAGCTTTTTGAAAGCGTTAAAACGGCTCCGCTGCTCGTTCTGGACGATTTCGGTGAGCAGTCCACCAATCCCTGGGTCAGAGAAAAGCTTTATCAGCTTATTAACTACCGCTATAATAGCCGGTTGCCTACGGTTATTACGACCCGCTATTCCCTTGATGAAATTATGGCTGGCTTGGACGCCTCCATCAGCTCTCGCCTGGTCGACCGGCAGATAAGCGTCACCTTCAATATCATGGCGCCCGATTTTCGTAATGAAAGGCGTCCCGGACAGAAGCGGGCAACCTCACGTGAGAAGAGGGGACGTTAACGATAGACAGTCTTAAATGTCATTGCGAGGAGTCCCGATTTTATCGGTACGGGCAACAATCTATAGCTTAAGTGTTTCTACTGTCTTTCGAAAAGGGGGCGTAGTTGGATTTTTACTCCCCTTACCCCCATTTCCGATAGGGGAGTGCGCAGCGAGAGGGGGCGTAGCCCCCTCTCAAAAATTTCTCCTCATCTCAAACAAACTAACAATCGAGCATAAATAGTAAATAAGTTTGAGAGGGGGACAAAGGGGGTGAGTGTCTCTAGTCACCTAAAGGCAAACAGTACTTTTAAGTTATAGCTTTGAGCTTTAAGTTTTAAGTTTCTTCCCATCCTTAAACACCAGTGCCCCCGAAGGGCACACTTTCACGCATTCGCTGCAGTCAAGGCACCTGTCTTTGCCGATGGGCTCATCGGCAAAGGTGGTCATCACCCTCTCAAAGCCCCGGTGCGCGAATCCAAAAACTCCCGATTTTATATCCCGGCGACACACCCAGATGCACCGTCCGCAGAGAACGCACTTATTCGGGTTATAGGTGAAAAGCGGGTTGCTGTCATCTATCGGCAGGTCTCTTAAAAGTAGCCGCAAACGTTTGGGCTTCAGACTGCACTTGAGAACGCGGGCTATTTTCTGGAGCTCGCAGGTGCCATTGGCTGTACAGTGGGCGCAGTCCAGCGCGTGGGATGCCATTAAAAGCTCGAAACCGGCGCGCGCCAGTGCCAATGACTTTTCGCCTTTAGTGTTTACCACCATACCTTCGGTCACTGCTACGGTGCAGGCGGCGACAGGCCCCTTTTTCCCCTCGATTTCCACGAAGCAGAGTCGGCAGGCAGCGTTCGGCTCGGGTTTATCCTGTATGGCGCACAGGTTGGGAATGTAGATGCCGTTCTCCAGCGCTGCCCACAAAAGTTTTTCGCCGGTGCGGGCTTTTATTACTTTTCCGTTAACGGTAATCGTCACCGTCTTCATTTTGCGGGCACCTCGCTCGGCGGCGATAGCTTCACGACGGCGTTATACTGCGACGGACAGGCTTTGAGGCAGGTGCCGCACTTGACGCACTTCTCCTGGTCGATGACCTTGATTCTCTTCTTATTGGGGCTGATGGCTTCCACGGCGCAGCTGCCGACACAGGCATCACAGGAGCGTTCGCACTTATCGGGGAGGATATAGTAGGCGATGAGGTGCTGGCACATCAGTGCCGGGCATTTGCCCATCTGGATGTGGGTTTCGTATTCGTTCCGGAAGTAACGCAGGGTGGTCAGGATGGGATTTGGTGCCGTATTGCCCAGTGCGCACAGCGAGCCGGCCTTTACTTCCTGAGCCAGTTTTTCCAAGCTGTCGATGTCTTCTATCTTGCCCTTGCCCTGGGTGAAGTCGGTCAATATCTCCAGCATTTGTTTGGTGCCCAGTCGGCAGAAGGTGCACTTGCCGCAGGACTCGCGCTGGGTGAACTCTAAAAAGTACCGGGCTATCTCCACCATGCAGTCGTCCTCATCGAGGACCACCATGCCGCCGGAGCCCATGATGGCTCCCGCTACTTGAAGGGAGTCGAAATCGACGGGCAGGTCCAGGGACGATTCTGGGAGGCAGCCGCCGGAAGGGCCGCCTATCTGGACGGCTTTGAAGCGTTTGCCCCTGGGAATGCCGCTGCCCACATCGAAGATAATCTGACGCAGTGTGGTGCCCATCGGTACCTCGACCATGCCGGTATTGACGATTTTGCCGGCCAGGGCGAAGACGGCTGTGCCCGGGCTATCTTTCGTGCCGATTCCTTGAAACCACGCGGCGCCGTTTTTGATTATCTGCGGTACGAAGGCCAGGGTCTTGACATTGTTGACGATGGTCGGCTTGCCATACAGCCCATTGACGGCAGGGTAGGGTGGGCGGTGGTGGGGCATGCCCGCCCTGCCTTCCAGCGAGGCTATAAGGGCCGTTTCCTCACCGCAGACAAAGGCGCCGGAACCCTGGAAGAGCCTGATATCGAAGCTAAAATCGCTCCCCAGTATATGCCTGCCGGTAAACTTTAGTTTTTTCGCTTGGCTTAGCGCAATTTCCAGTCGTTCTACGGCTAGGGGGTATTCGGCGCGGACATAGATGTAGCCGTAACGGGCGCCGACGGCATAGCCGGCGATAATCATGCCTTCTATTACCGAGTGTGGGTCGCTCTCCAGTATGGCGCGGTCGACAAAGGCGCCGGGGTCGCCCTCGTCGGCGTTGCAGATGATGTATTTCGGTGTTCCTTTAGCGTCGCGGCAGGCTTGCCATTTCCGTCCCGCCGGGAAGCCCGCCCCGCCGCGACCCCTCAATTTCGACCTCTTGATTTCATCGACGATAGCTTCCGGGGTCATCTCCAGTGCTTTAACCAGGGCGGCATAGCCTCCGCCGGCGATATAGTGCTCTATCTCTTTAGGGTCGATGTGTCCGCAGTTTTTCAGGATAATCTTTTGCTCGTATTTAGCCCGGGGAAAGTCCTGGAAACTGGGCAGGAGCTCGTTCGCTTCCAGCGCGCCGATGACGAACTCGGGACAGGGATTTTCGCCCAGGATAAACTCTTTGACCAACCTCTCGGCGATGACCGGGTTGACGTAGCCGTAGCATATCGGCGGATAGCCCGGCTTGCTGATAATTACGATGGGTTCGGCGTAGCAATGCCCCATGCAGCCGACCTCTATCACCGGGCAGTCGATATTATACTTTGTAATCTCTTCTCTTAAAGTCCTGACGACGTCCAGTGCGCCGGCGGCGCGTCCGCAGGTGGCGGTGCCGACCATGATTAACGGTTTGTTTTGCCTTAGCTCTCGCCAGTGCGCTTCGGCGCGCTCCTTTATATCGCGAAAGGCAGCGGCTGCCGCTGTCTGTTCAGTTGCTTTCAATTTCTGCTTTATCCTTTGCTTCGCGCTCGCGTTCGAAGGCGAGCAAAATGCCGTCGACCCGGGTAGGCTCTACCCTTCCTTCCGGTTTGCCGTCGACTACGCTGACCGGTGCCATGGTGCAGCAGCCGACACAGGCGACGGTATCCAGGTCGAACTCGTGGTCTTCGGTCGTTTCGCCTGGCTTGATACTCAATTTGCGTTTCCAGGCATCGAGAATGATGTAACCGCCCTTCATGTGGCAGGCGGTGCCCAGGCATACCCTTATGGAGTGCCGCCCCGGCGGGTTGAGCCGGAACTGGTTGTAGAAAGTGACCACGCCGTAGACATCAATAGCCGGAATATTCAGGTATTCGGCGATTTCGGTCATGGCTTCACGCGGCAGGTAACCGAGCTTGCCCTGTACGCTCTGTAATATCGGGATGAGACTCAATCTTTTTCGGCTGAATCTATTTAGAATCTGCCTGGTTGCCTGTATAATCTGTTCCTGCTCCCCTTTAGTATTATCCGGTTTTGCTTTAGCCACACGAGTCCTCGCCTGCTGTTAATATGGAGAAAAAAGATTATCAGGTTCTCCTGCTTCAATTCTGGCGAAGCTGTCTCCTTTTGTCAAGGAACAGTCTGTGAGAGTATCTAGCGATGGTTAGGTGTCATTCCAGCCTTCCTGCAATTGTCATTCCCGCGCAGGCGGGAATCCATAACTTCAATACTGTCATTCTGACCCCGATGTAATCGGGGGAAGAATCCGTCTCCCCCATACTGTCATTGCGAGCGGAGCGACGAAGCAATCTCTATTTTAAACCTCTGTAATATCATCGCCTTGCCTGAATAAGATGCTTTCATTTTAGAAAAAGGAGGAGTGCGCAGCGAGAGGGGGCTTCATTATACTAATCCCTTTCCTTGCTACTTGTTCCTTGTTACTTGTTATTTCCCTTCTCCTCGCCAGGAGAGGGGTCAGGGGTAAGCCAAGTCCATCACACAGATGCCAATATTATCTTAATCTCTCCAATCATAACCAAGCAGCACTGATATTAACTTAATTTTTATTTAACATAAACGTATTTTTACGCTTTTGTTACGGGTAGCGGGATAGACTGCGGTTATTAAATGGCCGAGGTCTTATCTGTGATACGACTTATCATCCATAAAATATGTCGTGAGCTCCTCCGGGTAATGGTGGTAGCCACGTTTGTTTTCTTACCACTCGGAGGGAATACCGCCGGAGCTGATACTACTTGGACTCAGACCAGCCAGGCGGACTTTGAGTCCGGCATGCTTTTTCAGGTGGACGCCTCCACAAGCCCCGGCGATGTGAAACTGGCGAAGGCCGGCGGCAACTATGTCTATGCCTTAAGGGGCAACGGCACCAGCGAATTCTGGCGGTATGACACATCATCCAATACCTGGTCGGCTCTAGCCGGTGCTCCCCAGAACGTAGGCGCCGGGGGTTCCCTGGCTTATGACGGCGGCAACTATATCTATGCCCTCGCCGGCGGTGATACTAATTATTTCTGGCGCTATGACATCGCCGCTAATTCCTGGACATCACTGGCTAATACCTGGACATGGTGTAAGATAAACGCTGGAGGAGCTTTGGTCTGTGGTGGCAATGGCTTTGTCTACGCCCTTCGTGGTGGTGGCAAGTCTACTTTCTTACGGTATAGTATTGCGTCAAATACCTGGACAACAATTCCGAGCGCGCCGTTTTCGGTCAAAGGTGGTGGCGCTCTTACCTGTGCTGGCGGCGACTACATTTATGCGCTTGGCGGAATGTCCACCAGCTTCTGGAGATATAGTATATCGGGCAATAGCTGGTCACCGCGAACCAGTACTCCGTCCAGCGTGGGCGATGGCGGTTCCCTTACCAGCGATGGCGGCAACTATATCTATGCGTTAAAGGGCGCTAATACCGTCACTTTCTGGCGGTATGATATCTCTGCCAACTCCTGGGTGGCTATGGCGGATACCCCGGCAACGCCCTGCGTGAACGGCGGCGGCGCACTGACTTATGATAAAAGCGGCCAGGTCTACGCTTTGCGCGGTAATAATCAGGATGATTTCTGGAATTATGATGTAGGCGCCGATTCTTGGTCGGTAACGACAGATACGCCGGCGGCGGTGGCTTATGGCGGGGCTCTGGCTTTCAAAGGAGCGCTTTATTACGGTTCCGGTAATTTGACATCCGCAACGTATGACACGGGAAACGCGGCTGATTTCGGTAGTATTTCATGGACGGCCACGACTCCCTCCGGGGCCTCTGTAAAATTTCAAATCGCCACTAATAACGATAGTTCGACCTGGTTTTTTAAGGGTCCTGACGGCACACCGGCGACCTATTATACTTCGAGCGGTGCCGCCATCTGGTCGGGCCACGATAGTGACCGTTATATAAAATATCAGGCTTTTCTCAGCACTGCGGACACCGGTGTTACCCCTGTCCTGCAGGATGTCAGTATAACTTACAGCCAGCAAATCGGTCTGCCGACAGTTACGACCTCGGATGCCACCCTGGTCGAGGAATCGACCGCCACCCTTCATGGCACTCTTACCTATGACGGCGGCGAGCCTTGCCAGTACCAGTTCGAGTATGGGACAGTCTCCGGCGGCCCTTATCCCCTTAACACGGGCTGGACCGGCAGCCTGTCCACCGGACAGCCCTTCAGCGTCGATATTACTGGCCTCGGCAAAGGCACGAAATACTATTTCCTGGCTGAGGCTAAAAATAGTGCCGGTACGGCCAGCGGCCCGGAAATGGAGTTCCTGACCAAGCCTGAAGCGCCGGTTGAAGGTACTTTCACGGCCACGCCCGTCAACGGCACTCAGATTGACCTTACCTGGACTAAAGGCGAAGGCGCCCAGAAAACGATGATACGCCGGAAAATAGGCGGCTTCCCCGTGGATAGAAATGATGGTGACCTGGTCTATTTCGATACCGGCACGAGCTTCTCGGACACTGGCCTTTCCCCTTTGACCACCTATTACTATCGCGCCTGGTCTCAGGTTACGGGTAGTGAGCAGTGGTCCGATGGCTATCGTGAGGTTACTGCCACAACCGGCGAGACGCCGCCGGAGCCTCCGGTGCCGCCGGTGGCGGTAGGCGGTATCGTCTTTCCCGTCGATAAAGCTCAGGTCCTGGCACCATGGCTCGGTATGCTTTCGGTATTTTCACTCTTCGCGGGTGGGGTTATTATTAGAATTACCAGGGCGAGAAAAAGGGCGTAATCTGTTAAATGTTTCGTTTTAAATATGGGCGCGTTACATGTACAGGTTAAATCTTAAGCACTAAATTCTCAGCACTAAATCCTGAACATTAAATCAAAAAATTGTTTGTTTTTTGTTTTTGGTAATTTGAATTTATTTAGAATTTAGATATTAGAATTTAGAGTTTAGATATTAGTATTTAGAGTTTTATCCCCTCCCCCTCAAGCCCTTTCGCCGAATATCCTGCTGCCGATTCTTATGATATTGGCGCCCTCTTCCAGGGCAATCTTATATGAGTTCGTCATTCCCATGGAAAGATATTTCATCTCGACGTTCGGCAGGCCCAGTTTTTTAACGCGGTTGAATATGTTTTTCGTCTCGATGAAGTAAAGTCTGGAGTCTTCCGGCTGGCCTGCCATTGGTCCCATGGTCATCAGGCCCATTATCCGGATATTACTTAGAGTGGCCGCCGCTGTAATCAACTGCTCTAAATTTTCCGGGTATACGCCTGACTTCTGTGTTTCCCGTCCGCTGTTTACCTCAATCAGCACCGGCATAATCTTGCCGATTGCTGCGCATCTTTTATCAATCTCTCTGGCGATTTCGATAGAGTCAACCGTCTCTATCATGTCGAACAGTTCTACGCCTCTTTTAATCTTATTTTTCTGGAGGTGCCCGATGAAATGCCACTTGACTTTGTCGCCGATTACCTGATAGGCATTTTCTGCTTCCTGGATGTAGTTCTCCCCGATGATTTTAATGCCGGCTTCTACGGCTTCCAGGATTTCCCCGGGCTCCCTTGTTTTTGCGGCGGCTACCAGCTGAACGCTTTCAGGGAGTTCGTTCAGTATTTGCCGGACATTCTGCTTAATCGTCACTGATAACTCGACTTTTTATTGGCCTTGTCTGGCTTTATTTGCTTCTGTTGCTGCCTGTACTTGCTCCTGTGTCTGGTTAGCACTCCATTCACCATAGGCGTTCGCCCATTCCTGAAGGCCTTTCTGTAGTTGCTCGTTATAGGCTTCCTGAGCTTTCTGGTTGGCTTCCTGTACTTGCTGGTAGGCCTTTATCTGCTGCTGGTAATATTCCTGCTCCTTGCTTTTTGAATCGCCTATTCCGAGTAAATCGCAGGCGGAAAAGACCGGCAGCGATGCCAGCAGGACAACCAGTAATATAGCATACCACTTTTTCATCGCTAACTAACCTCCTGTCAGGCCGACCTGACTCAACACTATTTTACATTAACCGGAGGCCTGTAACCAAATTTGGCGCCCTTTATATCTAAGTTACCATCTTTTTACCGGCTTAACGAATTTCAACTGGATAATGAACATCGCTGCCAGCACGCATACTGCGCCGCCGATAGTACGCAGGGTCAGGTGTTCGCCGCCGATGACTACGGCGAATATTCCCGCGAACACCGGCTCCATGGTCAGTACCACGGCGACATGTGTTGGCGGTATCAGTGATTGGGCCCAGGTCTGCACGAGAAAAGCTAGTGATGTCGCCAGTATCGCCGTTATGCCGATAACTCCCCAGACTTTAATATCCGGTGGAAAGGTGATGCCGCCAGGTACGGCGGCCAGGAGTGATAATACGGCAACCGTGGCAACCTGAATCAGGGCCAGGTTGTATGGTTCGTGCTGCGATGACCATTGCCCCAGGCCGACAATATGAAACGCCAGAAACAGGGCGCATCCCAGCGTCAACAGTTCGCCGACCCCATAAGACCAGCCGTGCAGGCTGAGCAATGCCAGGCCGATTAAGGCCAGAGCTACCGCCAGCCAGGTTTTAAGGCTGATTACTTCTCGCAGCAACAGCCAGGAAACAATCGGCGTTAAGACGACAACCATGCCGGTGATGAAACCGGAAACGGCCGCGGGCGTAGAAAGCAGCCCGTACGTCTGTGTGATATAGGCCAGGCTGAGTATGGCGCCTAGTAAAGCTCCACGCCAGAGTTCACGACGTGATATTCTGCGCAGGTTGGTCGGGCGTAGGACAACCATAGCGATTGTTGCCACGGTGAATCGGGCCGCCAGGAAGTCCATCACTGGCATGCGGGAAATAGCGTCCTTCACGATAAGGAAAGTAAAGCCCCAGGCCGCGGTTACGGCGACGAGTGATATCAGGGCAAATGCAGGGGAAGATTTCCAGTTACGTAGCATATTTCTTAAATAAATCTTAAATCCGGACGCCGGTGAAAAATCCTGCCTGCGATGGCGTATGTCCCTTTTAGCACATGTTCATAGCTAACTGTCCGTTCGGTTCCGGTAATATCGAAAAGAGTTTATACCTGCAGCACTTTGCTGAGGAAGACCCTGGTACGTTCCTGAGAAGGGGAAGAAAAGAGCTTGTCCGGTGTGCCCTGCTCGATAATCTGCCCTTCGTCCATGAAGATGCAGCGGCTGGCGGCTGCCCGGGCGAAGCCCATTTCATGAGATACCACCAGCATCGTCATTCCCTCCTTGGCTAGGGCCAGCATCACGTCTAGCACTTCCTTTATCATTTCCGGGTCCAGGGCGCTCGTTGGCTCATCGAAGAGCATTATCTTGGGATTCATCGCCAGGGCACGCGCTATGGCGACGCGTTGCTGTTGACCCCCGGAGAGTTGCCCCGGATAACACTCCGCTTTATCGGAAATACCTACTTTGGCTAGCAGGTTCAAGGCGATTTCTTCGGCCTCTTTATGCTCCCGTTTGCGGACCGTCCGCTGCGCCAGTGTGAGGTTTTCTATGGCTGTAAGGTGAGCAAAGAGATTGAAGGACTGGAATACCATGCCCACTTCCTGCCTTACGGCGTTGATGTTCTGGGCGCTCTTTAAAAGTATGCCGTCGACCATAATTTTACCGGAGTTGTAGACTTCGAGGTGATTGATGCAACGTAATAATGTCGACTTCCCTGAGCCGGACGGCCCGAGAATGACCACCACTTCTCCCTTGTGTATATCCAGGCTTACGCCGCGCAGTGCATGTACACGACCGAAGTATTTATGGACATTTTCCATGTGAATAATAGGCTCTGGCATATCTACCTCTAGTAGCTCCTCCTCTTCTCCAGCCAGGCAATCAAGCGCGCCGAGAACAGCGTCATGATAAGATAAAGCAGGGCAATGAGCGTCCACACCTCGATAGGATTAAAATGAGTGGCCATGAACTCACGCCCGCGGCGGGTGAGGTCGGCTACGGCTACCACGCTGACGAGTGACGAATCTTTTAAAAGCATGATAAATTCGTTGCCGACCGGTGGTAACACCACCCGCATGGCCTGTGGCAAAATCACGTATCGCATGGACTGCATGTAAGTCATACCCAGGCTGCGGGCGGCTTCCATCTGGCCTTTGTGAATGCTCTGGATGCCGGCGCGGAAAATTTCGCTCATGTAAGCTCCGTAGCAGACGACCAATCCGATGATGGCCAGTAAAATAGCATTCGATTGATAATTTGCTATCCCGGAAATGTGGAGCATTCTGCCGATTGCCTTTATCACTACCGGGGCGGCAAAATACCACCAGATTAGCTGTACCAGGAGTGGTACGCCCCTTACTATCTCGACGTAAAGGGTAGCTACGAGATGAATGACGGGATTTTTAGCGATTCTCCCCAGGCCGCCTACCAGGCCCAGTATGATGATAAAGACAAAGGATACTACGGTGAGTAAGACGGTAATAGCCAGTCCGTCGCGGACAAAGAGCAATATCCGCCAGTAAGGGTCTGACTTGAATACCAGCAATAATACGATGAGGATAGCAACGGCGGCTACCAGCCACCACCAGGGGTCGAGTCGCGAACTCATCTCGGCCCCCGGCACCCGGCTTAGCTCTTCTTGACTTGGTACAGGTTCCTCTGTACCGGTGGGTCTTCTGGAAAAAGCTCTACCCAGATTCCTGAATCGTCCCCCGAGAGCCACACTTTACCTACTTCTCAAGCCATTTCTTGGAAAGCTGTTGGATTAGCCCTTCGCTTTTAACGGCTTTAATACCGGCATTGATTTTAGCCAGCAAGTCCGTTTTACCTTTGGCAACGGCGATGCCATAGTTCTCGTCCGTGAATATGCCGCCCGCAATCCTCAGTTTATCCGGGTTTTTCCCGACATATCCCAGAGCGACCGGATTATCGCAGACAACTGCTGTAATCTGTCCGTTCATAAGGTCCTGGAAAGCCAGTCCGATATCATCATAGGTTTTCAGAGCGGCTGATTTTATTTTCTCCACTTCCATAGACCCGGTCGTGCCTATCTGTGCGCCAACGTTACCGGTAAGCATATCTTTGCCGGTTATCGTAGTATTATCTTTGCGCACCGTGACAATTTGACCGGCGGCAAAATAGGGGTCGGAAAAAAGCATGTCCTTTTTACGGTCTTCGGTGATGGTAATGGAAGAAATGGCGGCATCATAGGTTCCCTGCGCCATGCCGGCCAGAAGCGGGTCGAAGCCTACGTTGACGTATTCTATATCGAGTTTCTCTTTTTCCGCGATTCTATTCATAATGTCAATATCAAAGCCTTCTACCTGTTTGGTCTGTTCGTTGATGGACTCGAACGGAGGCCAGGTAGCGTCGGTAGCGACACGGATTTTCGTGGGAGTTGAACTACACGAAGTCGCCATCAGACCGATGAGCATTAAACCGGTGATAATAAGCCATATCGATTTTTTCATACTTACCCTCCTGAAGATTATTTGGTTTATTCGGATACATAATATCAGAGATAGGGAATTTTGGAAAGTAAATACCTATCCTGTATTAGCAAATCGCTGAGGGGGATTAAAGGTGCAGTAAGTCTAAATGAAGAACAATAAGGGTAGGGGATAACTGTATATTTGCGGGGAGGTTACAGGAAGACAATATATGGGCTAACTGGATGCCGGCAGGATACCGCTGGCTCGCTCTACGATTTCGCGTCGACCAACTGCTTCTTCTTTTTCTTCTCGGGTTTTTCCATGTCCTCTTTAATGGCTAAAGACATGGAGCATATCTTCGCAGCATCGGTGAATTTTTTCTGGGCGGACAGTTCTTCCTGTGCCGTAATGCGAATCACACGCATATCGGCCAGCACCTTCTGTATCTCTTCGCTGGCCTGGCGTATGAGTTCTTCGATTTCTCTCTGTGTCTCCAGTCGGGCGTGCAGGACAAGCTGATGTGCTTCGCTGCGTGCTTTCGTGGCTGTTTCCTGCTGGTATCTCTGGGCTTCGGCCCTCATCTTCCGGGCCATTTCCAGTTCCTGCTGGATACTGAGCCGTATCCGCTGGACTGCCATTCCCGCTTCTTTAAGGCTGTTATATTCGTTTTTTATCGTGTTGATATTCTGGGGAACCGGTTTCGATGGCTTTCTCATCAGTCCCGCCCCGGTTGAAGAAAGAGATAGGCCGGTGAAGTTGGTTTTCTGGACGTTGGGTTTTTGAAAGACCATATTTTTAAAATTATCACTCATTAACGGTATTCCTTTTATTTGATTCCGGGCACACCTTGCTTTGGAATATCTATATTTAGATTCAGTCGGGTAATACGCAATTTATTCCCGATTAGATATTACAACCTGATGCCATAAAGACGGAGATGGTTATCACCTATTATTTATGGGTGTCATCCACCAACTTTTAGAGGTTCACCCGGCTTTCTCATTACTGTCATTCTGACCCCTTCCGCTTAAAGAGAATCCAGTACCTCCGCACTGTCATTCTGACCCCGATGCAATCGGGGGAAGAATCTCGGGGAGGTGTGGTGGCCTGTATCCCGGTAAAGTCGGGATGACATTATTAAACGGTCTCCTCGTCCTGATTACGCAAGATGTCCTGCCTGTGTTACAATTGAACAATGTGTCTTATCTTTAATAAGGAGGTTGCGCCTTGTCCTTAACCGATTATCTGGGGCTTTTCGCTGGATTATTTACCACTTTCGCCCTTGTACCGCAAATTATGCGTGTGTATAAACTGAAGAGCGCCCGTGAGATAAGCGTTCTTTTCAATACCTCTATGTTATTGGGTATTATCCTCTGGCTGGTATATGGCATTATGCTCGGACTCGTTCCGATTATTATCTGGAACATTATCGGGGCAGTCCTGACCAGTTTGCTGTTGCTTACCAAATTAAAATACGGCAGAAAGTGAGTCTTTATTATTGTCATTCTCGCCTTCCCACAATCGTTAATCCCATCCTCCTCAGGCAGAGAATCCAGCCCCCTCTCCCCCTTTTCCTCTCTGCCTGCCCGCCGAAGCCTTGGCGCAGGCGGGTCATTCTGAGTCCCGATATAATCGGGGCGAAGAATCCGTTGGCTGGGGGGGGGTGGTTTTTGTGCCTGTTGAATCGGTCTGACATTATTACCCACTCTCGTAGATAGGTATTTCTTAGACTGCAACCTCATTTTTCGCTGTCTCCTTCTGTCTATATGATGTTAATATTAATAATTTCTTAAAAATTTAACGATAAACCATTGACCAAATGGAATAAATAGTTTACACTGTTGGTATGCTGCATACTTCGGTAGCTATAACAGATAAGAACCTCAGCCGTACAGTTGGCCGTCGGTGCTCGCCATCGATGGACACTATCAACTATTTAGTGGTATTTTGGTATTAGTCAGTCGCCTTTCTCTGTTTTCTTTTTTAATTATTAATGCATAACAGCATAACTGCATGATAGGGTGGGGTGAATCCAATAAGCCTTTCTCAAATTTGGCGAGGAGGCGGATGGAGGGAGAAATGACGGCTAAGTTCAAGAAACAACATGAGCAACTGGAGAGTGAACACAAACGCTTGACCGAGGAGTTTACGCAGTTACAGACAACTGCCTCCAGCACCGAGGAGCGGCGGGAGGGTAGTCCCTTCGGCAAGCGCGAGGAAGAAGCCACCGAGACTCTCGAACTGGAGAAGCGATTGGCTCTGGAAAATCGCCTCCGTCAGGAACTGGCTAAAGTAGAACATGCCCTGGAGAAGATTGAGAAGGGCACCTACGGGTTATGTGATAATTGCGGGCATCCAATAGACCCTGAGCGATTGGAAGCATTGCCGCAGGCAAGTCTTTGTATGAACTGTAAAGCGCAGCTGGCGAAGAATGCAAAAGTTTCACCGCCCCCAAGATAAGTGGCGGGATGTGGTCTTCGGCAGTATCGTTCTGCTTGTAGTTATTGCCGACCAGCTCACCAAGGTATGGATAAGGGCTAATCTCGAGGTTGGGCAGACCCTTTTCGATGCAGGTATTTTCCGGATTATCCGTATCTATAATACCGGGGCTGCCTTTGGTATCTTTAAAGACCATAACCTTACTCTTATTATCGTGGATTTTATCGGCATCGCGATTATCCTCTTTTTCGTCCTTTTCATGCGCCATCGCTGGCACTTTATTAATGATATGCTGGTCCGAACCGGAATCGGCTTGATTCTGGGCGGCACGATTGGCAACCTGATTGACCGACTCTTCATCGGTTACGTGACCGATTTTATTGATTTCAAGGTCTGGCCGGTCTGGAATGTCGCCGATAACATGGTAGTAATCGGGACTATTATTGTTGCCTATTGCATCATTTTCCGGTCCGGTCTCGTTAAACATAAGGAATGACCAGAGAATATAGCTTTGTAGCGGATATTTCCGGGATTCGCCTCGATAAATTCGTCGGGGAGAATTGCCCGGAGCTTTCCCGTACCCATGCCCAGCAGCTTATCGCCGGAGGCTTTATCACCGTCAATGGTCGTGAAGCCAAATCGAGCCTCAAGCTGAATGTCAACGATAAGGTTGATATCACCATACCCGCCGAACCGCCCGGCCACCTGGCGCCTGAGGCTATACCGCTTAAAATTGTTTATGAGGATAGCGACCTGCTCGTGGTGGATAAGCCGGCCGGACTTGCGGTGCACCCCGCCCCGGGCCACCCGGCTCATACTCTGGTTAATGCCGTCCTGAGTTACCTTCCCGGACTGGCGCAGGACGCTGATTCTCTCCGACCCGGCATCGTACACCGCCTGGATAAGGATACCTCTGGACTGATTATCGTAGCTAAAAACCGCGTGGCGCAGGCAAATCTTTCGGAGCAGTTTAAGTCCCGTACCGTGTCCAAGGCTTACCTGGTGCTGGTGAAGGGAAAACTGACGCCGGAGAAAGGCATTATCGAGGCGGCCATCGGTCGCGACCCGCGTAACCGCCAGCGCATGGCGGTGGTCTCTAAAGGAAGAGAAGCCCGCACGGCATACCGCGTCGTTAAATACATCGGCAGCTATAGCCTGCTGGAAATCAAGCCGGAGACCGGCCGTACCCACCAGATAAGGGTGCACCTGGCAGCTATAGGTTTCCCGGTCGTTGGCGATGCTACCTACGGCTTTAAATCCCCCCATCTTTCACGGCAGTTCCTGCACGCCAGTAAGATTGGTTTCCACCTGCCTTCCACGGGGCAATATGTTGAGTTTGAATCCCCCCTCCCCCCGGATTTGACGCAGGCGCTAAGAGGAATTGATTAATTCGTATTATTTAATCATTGGTGATTTGCCCGTTTATCTTTTCCCATTTGCACTGTCTTTGTACCATTGGCTGTTTATCTCGTAAAATATCCCTCAACCACGAAAAGGGGCGTGTGCAGCGAGAGGGTTTACCCTGAGCGTACCGAACGGGGGCGTAGCCCCCTCTCCATTTCCTCCCCCTCTCCTTTATAAGGAGAGGGGGTCAGGGGGTGAGGTTAGAATAAACCAGGTATTAAAGTTACTATTATTTGCATCTCTCCAGAAAACATGCGAAAATGCTAGTATAGAAATCACGATATATCGCGTTATAATATATCCTGAACTATTACTGACAACTGATAACTGTAAACTCACAACTAAAAGGGAGAATTAGATGAAATATCGTAAATTCGGCAAATTAGATTGGAAAGTATCAGCGCTGGGCTTCGGCGCGATGCGTCTGCCGGTTATCGGTGAAAAACAGGCAAAAATCAACGAGCCCGAGGCAATCAAGATGATTCGTTACGCCGTGGATAACGGCGTCAACTATCTCGATTCCGCCTATCTTTACCACATGGGCAAGAGCGAGGTGCTGGTCGGCAAGGCGCTCCGGAACGGCTATCGTAAGAAAATCAAGGTGGCCACCAAACTCCCCGCCCGCATGGTGGAGAAGGCTGAGGACTTCGACCGTATTCTCAGCGAGCAGATTCAGCGACTTGATATCGGTATGATAGATTTTTATCTCCTGCACGGGCTGAACAAAGAGGGCTGGGAAAAAGTGCGTGACCTCGGCGTGCTCAAGTGGGCTGAGGAGCAGATGGCTAAGGGGCTTATCGGCCGTCTGGGCTTTTCTTTCCACGATAGCTTCGAGGTCTTTAAAGAAATTATCGATTCTTACGATAACTGGGTCCTCGCCCAGGTTCTCTATAACTATATGGACGAGACCGAGCAGGCTGGCCGCCGCGGCGTCGAGTATGCCGCCGGCAAGGGTCTCGCCGTGGTCGTTATGGAACCCCTCCGCGGGGGCAGGCTCAGCAAAGAACCTCCGAAGCCGGTGGCGAAAGTATTGAAGAGTGCCACGCGAAAAATAAAGGGCGTGGAATGGGCTTTCCAATGGGTCTGGAACCAGCCGGAAATCTCGGTGGCTTTAAGCGGCATGAGCACCATGGAGCAGGTCGTCGAAAACGTTAAAATCGCCGACCGCTCCCGACCCGGCATTTACACCGCTGCTGACCTTAAGGTAATCGGTCAAATTAAGGAAGCCTACCGTAGCCTGTGTCCCATCCCCTGTTCCAACTGCCGCTATTGCCAGCCCTGCCCCAGCAAGGTGGAAATCCCCCGCGTCTTTCAGATTTATAACGACGCCGTTATGTACGACGATATGAAGGTAGGGCAGTTCATGTACAATGGACAGTTCGGCATACCACAGGACCAGCGCGCTGACCAGTGTACCGAATGTGGCGAGTGCTTGGAGAAATGCCCCCAGAAAATAGAAATCCCGGACTGGCTTAAAAAAGCCCACGCCGCCCTCTATATGGCCAATCCCCCCGGTCCGCCGCAGCCCCCTCCCAGACCCCAACAGTCAAGGTGATCCGGTTGTCATTGCGAGGAGTCCCGATTCTATCGGGACGACGTGTTAATCTCATTCTTCTGTCATTCTGAGTGCAGCGAAGAATCTCGGAGAAGGGATGTGTCATTCCCGCGAAAGCGGGAATCCAGTCTCCCTCACAGGCCGCATAGTCAAGGTGACCTATCCCCTTCGGGGAGAATCCTTCTGGGTGAACCCTGGTTCCACTGAGTCACCACGAAGTGAGCTTGTCGAACGGGGGCGCCATCCCCTCGTATCTATTATTACCCCTCCCCCTTTTATCAAGAGCCTGCCCTGAGCCTGCCGAAGGAGGACACAGGGGGATTTTTACCCCCTTTTTCCTTTTCCTTGCTACTTGCTACTTGTCACTTGTTACTTCTCTTATCTGTACAGCCACTTCCTGAAAATCACCCGACTGAAGAAGGGCATTATAGCCCATGTTAAAATGCCCACCAGCAGGACAACCGTCAATATATTAAGCAGGAAAAAATTCACCCCCTTGAATAAAAGCTCTTGCAGGGGCACGATGATTATCGTCAGCAAGTATACCGCGATAAAGGTAACGATAGCCATTTTCCACCGCGGCGGCGTCTCCAGTTCGGGACACTCCGGGATGGAAAACCAGGTCTCCAGCCCCGTCGCCTCCTGCCGGCTCCTCCGCGAAAAAGCATCCGCTTCGTATGACAGTTTTTGACGTATATAAGAATCCTCCCACTCATGCACGGACGCCTGGTCCGCAAAATGCAGCACGACATGGTACAATCCGGTTTTACCCGGCGCCGGTATGAGCATCGTCGCTCCCGTATTGCCCTTGGCTTCCGTAGCCGCCGCCACCAGCCGTCGCACCCACTCGTCATAGTCCTTCTCATGTCCGGGGAACACCCTGCGACTCACCACCACGGTCACTCTTTTCCCGCTTGTTACGATTGTATCTTTTGCATCGTTCTCCATCGCTGACCTCCCGCTGTAAAAAAGGCTGTCCTCACCCGCCCTCATCTTAATTATAAAGCCTGGAGGTGAAAAACAAAATCACCCCAATGCTTGCCCGCTGTAGCTTTAGCGTAGGCGGGTCATTCTGAGGAATCCCGATTTCATCGGAACGACGAAGAATCCGTTATCCAACAGGGGAGTGCGTAGCGAGAAGGGCTTGCCCTTCAGGGAGAATCCTTCTGGGTGAACCCTGGTTCCACTGAGTCACCACGAAGTGAGCTTGTCGAACGGGGCTTCACCCCTCTTAAATTTCTTCCCCCTCTCCTTCACTTCGCAGAATAGATAATCCGACCCATACCGTACCGTTCTTAATTGAGTCGGATATGAAACCAGAATGGAGATAAACTCAAACTGGTTGTACAATAGACAGAGCTTTTTGGCTTGCTTTCATTATCCCATAACAAGTTGGTTCGAATCTCTTCAGGTGGCGCAAAAGACCCCGGGACCGGGCGGTATGATGACCCGCGAGATGGACATATCTTTAGCTATGTTCCCGGCGAATATGCCGCCGCCACCGCCGAAGGCCATAATGGTGAAATCCCTGGGGTCGTAGCCCTGGCCGATGAGGATTTTCGTGGTGGCCGTGGTCATGTTGTTTCTGGCTATAGCTAGGATGCCATCGGCAGCTTGATGCAGGTTTAATTTCAGCCTTTCCGCAATGCTGCCGACCCCCTTTCTGGCCAGCTCCAGGTACAGGCGGGTCTCGCCGCCGAGAAAGTAATCGGGGTCGATAAGGCCGTTGACCAGGGCAGCGTCCGTAACCGTCGGCTCCGTACCGCTCAATCCATAGGCCATCGGGCCGGGGTCGGCGCCGGCGCTCTCCGGCCCCACCGTGAGCAGCCCGGCCTCATCCACCCCTGGCGATACTCCCCCCGCCCGCACCGATGCTACGCACCTCTATGCCCGCCATCATCATCGGGTAGCCCATTATTTCCGCCTTATGTATCTCCAGGTTCTGGCCGTCCTTGATGATGGAAACATCGAAGCTGGTGCCGCCGACATCCATGGTCACCACGTCTTTAACGCCGCAGTACCCGGCCAGGTAGGCGGCACCAGCCGCGCCGCCCACCGTGCCGGATGCCAGGGTATAAAGGAGGCTGTCTTTAAATGCATCAAGGCCGATAAGCCCGTTGGGGCCCAGCACCAGAAATTGCCCAGCGAACCCCGTGTCCTTCAGGCTTTCACCCAGCCGGCTGAGATAGCCGCCCACCGTCTTTCCCACGTACGCGTTGATAACGGTGGTACTCATGCGTTCGTACTCTCTAATCTGTCTGGCCACCCGATGGCTGAGGGAAACGCTGACTTCCGGCCACACCTCACCGATTATTTCGCCTATCCGGCGCTCGTGGTCCGGATTGGCGTAAGCGTGCAGGAGGCAGACAGCAATCGCCTCAACGCCATCCTCTCTCAGCATCCTGACGACATCCTTAATTTCTTCTTTCTCCAGCGCTTCCAGTACTTCCCCCAGATAGCTCATACGCTCGCTCACCGGGAGCCGCAGATTTCTCGGCACCAGCGGCTTCGGTTTTTTCCACATACTATTATATACTTCTTTCTTATCGCCCCTGCCCATCTCCAGGACGTCGGTGAACCCGCGGGTGGTTATCAGCCCCACCCTGGCACCTTTCTGCTGGGCGACCGTGTTAAGGCCGGCCGTGGTCCCGTGGATGAAAAGGGCTACCCCGGACATATCGATTTTAATCTTTTTTACCACGTCGATAACGGCCTGCCCGATTTCCCAGGGGGTACTGCGAACTTTATCGGTTACCATCTGCATGGTGTCATCATTGATGTAAACAATGTCAGTAAAGGTACCCCCGATGTCAACTGCAATTCGTTTCATATACTCAACCTCATTACTTGATTTTCGGTATCATGATATACTTGATATATTCGGCCGTTTCCCTGTCTATAAAGAACGGCGACAGCTAGAGCTTCACAGCAACGCGTGCCGCTTCCTCGGCAAACCTGAGGGAGATACCTCTCTTGATTCCTTTGGTGCCCCCGATGGCGATTGCCACCCGGTCCTTCGTTAAGACCTTTTTACTTCCTAAGAATAATGTTTTTAGTTTGATATCACTCTTCGTCGATTATTAGATAAAGCCTCTCAATCTGGGGTCAAGAGCGTCCCTTAACCCGTCGCCCACCAGATTGAAAGCGAAAACCACCAGCATGATGGCCAGACCGGGAGCAAACGAAAGTACCGGATTGGTCAAGAGATACTTATAGCCATTGCTGACCATGCTGCCCCAGGCCGCCTGCGGCGCACTTATGCCAATGCCCAAGAAACTGAGGCCTGCTTCAGCCAAGATAATATTACCCAACCCCAGGGTTAAGAGCACTATAATTGGTGCAAACGAATTCGGCAGAATATGACCGAAAATAATACGAACATTGCTGGAGCCTATAGACCGCTCCGCCATAATATAGTCGTTTTCCCTGATACTAAGTGTCAGACCGTTCACCACCCTGGCGTACACCGGTACCGAAGCGAAGGCCAGGGCGATGATAACATTTTTCATGCCGCCACCAAGAACAGCCGAGATAAGAAGTGCCAGCATAATCATCGGAAAACACATTAGTGTATCCATGGCCCTCATAATAAACATATTGATAATACCGCCAAAATGTCCGGCAAGCAGCCCCAGCGTGACGCCGATAATGGCAGAAGAAAACACAGTCACAAAGCCGACTACCAGTGCCGTCCTGGCGCCGTAGAGTAACCGGCTCAATGTATCTCTGCCGACATTATCAGTTCCAAGGAGATGAGCCTTACTCGGTTGTGATAGGGAACTGCTAAAGTCTGTTTGAAGGGGGTCATAGGGTGCTAGCCAGTTAGCAAAACCTGCCGCGATAATCATCAGCACCAGTACAACAAGACCGAAGGCAACCATCCCACGCGCAAAAAATACCCTTAAAAAGCGGCGAAACTCGTTGACATGGGGTAGGACTATTGAAAGATTTACCGCGGCTGCATTGTTTCCCATCCTCTAACCCCTCCTAGCCATATCGTATTCTCGGGTCTAACCAGGCATAAGACAGATCAATCACTAGATTGGAAATCAATATGACAATGGAAATTAGCAAAGTAATGCTTTGAACAACTATATAGTCGCTACTCAGGATACTCATTGTTGCTAGAAAGCCTATGCCGGGAACAGCAAACACAGTTTCAACTAGAACATCGCCGCCAAAAATAATACCGACGCCAAATCCAATGAGGGTAACAACCGGAATGACACTATTTTTAAGGGCATGTTTCAATATCACAATCCGCCCGGAAAGACCTTTGGACCAGGCGGTTCGAATGTAGTCCTGCCGGATAACTTCCAGCATACTCGACCGCATTTGACGGGCGTTGGCGGCTATGCCGAAAATGGAAATACAAATGACAGGCATAACCAGTTGTCTCATACTTAACCAGAAATCATCAAACGGTGAGGTATAGCCGGCGATGGGGAGCCAGTGTAGCTTAAGGCCAAAAGTATATATCATCAGTATTCCCAGCCAGAAAACAGGGATGGTCAGGCCGATATATGATAGTGGCGTCACTACTTTATCCGGCCATTTACTGCGCCATATCGCCGCTATTATTCCTGCGACGATGCCCAGAATACTGCTAATTATTAATGCCGGAATACCCAGGTTAAGGGTTACGGGGAAGCGTTCTACTAAGAGCCTGCCTACCTTCTGTTTGTAAATGATTGATTCCCCGAAGTCACCATGGGAGACACCCATTACCCAGTTAAAGTATTGAACCATCAATGGCTTATCCAGCCCGTACTGGACGCGGAGTTGTTCAATCTGGTCGAAGCTCATGTTTTCCAGATTACCTGACCGTGCAATGTAGATAATCAATGGGTCGCCAGGCATCAGCCGCATAACAAAGAAGACCAGCAGGGTTATCATGATAAGGACGATAAGCATCTGCAACAGTCGCCGAGCTATATACGTCGTCATATCAAACTCCAGATAGAGTCAAACAATAACACCATATATATTAAAACAATCCGGTTGTGCGATAGCCAGCGTCTTTTATTAAAAAAGAGCTATCGTCTTTAGCTTATATTTAGGTGATTCACCCCCGAATTGTATCTTAAAACGGGGGTGAATCACCCGGTTTTTTTAAGATTTTTTCAGGCTTATCTAATGCTTGTCCATCCAGACCCGCCAGATGTGCCTGCCACCTCCGTAACCACCCTCCTCAGGGTGTTTGGAGTGCACCCAGGCCTGGTTTAAAACCGCAATGGGGCGCTGGTATACCGGGATGACATTAAGCTGCTCGGCAGCGGCGGTCAGGAGTTGTCTGGCGACATCCTTCCGGGCCTCAGGGTCATAGGTGTGCAGTCCCTTATCCAGCAGGGCTACGACTTCCGGCGACCAATCATTCAGCACGAAAGGCAGCGATCGGTTAGGTCCCAGCCATGCATTGAAGGAAGCGATACAATACTTGTCATTACCGACGCCGCTAAAGCCCAGGTTCAGGCCATCCCAGCCCATTCCGAAGAGCGATGGAAACCACGCGCCTTCGGTAAGAGGTACGAGCGTAACATCAATGCCTACAGCCTTTAGATTAGCCTGTACGGCGGCAGCTTCATCCGGCATATTGGCATCGTGTACCAGCTTGGTTTGAAAGCCGTTGGGGTAACCCGCTTCGGCAAGCAACTGCTTGGCTTTCGCCGGGTCATAAGGGAAGCCCTTGTAATCTGGGTTATAGCCATAAAGGCCCTTATACACCAGCTGATTCAAGGGGTCATAAATGCCTTTCCCGATTGCCTTAGCGATCCCTTCATTATCGAGGGCATAGGCTATTGCCTGACGCACTTTGATATTATTGAAGATTGAGTTGGGCTTGACTTCGGGATACAAAAACCATTGAAGGGCATTAACCGGTCGCCCGGAATAGTATGCCTTGAACCCTCTTTTTGCCATCTCCACGGTAACTGTCGGGTCGCTCATCCCTTCCCAGCTATCCGCCTCTCCGGCTTCCATCATAGCTTTAGCGACCAGCGGGTCGCCAACGCGCTTAAAAATTACCTTATCAAGGTAGGGATAACCCTTGTCCTTCTGCCAGTAATCATCAAATCTCTCACATGTGATGGCGACATCACGCTTGAAATCAACTACCTTGAAAGGACCCGTAGCTACAGCATGGTCTCGAGCCCATTCTTTACCGTTGGTTTCAATTGCCGTCGGCGAATAGAAATTCGCTGATAATATTGTGTACTTTGTATCGTAGGGATAATCGTTCAGGTTGAACTTGAGCGTGTAATCATCGAGGACATCAAGCGAAATTACATTTTTCCAGAGTGAGAATCTCTTGTTATCGATTCCCAACTGGTAGTTCCATTTGACAGCCTTGGCATCGAAAACCGTGCCATCATGGAATTTAACCCCTTTTCTCAGATGAATGGTGAAAGTTTTGGCAGCGGTATTTTCTTCCCAGGATTCGGCCAGGAAAGGAATAAGATCCTCAAAGTTGTCAGCGGGTTCAGCAAGTGGTTCGGCCCAGATGGTAGAAGTGGCGCCTTCTTGAGACCCGAACTCCGGTGGATAGCCCACGTTTGAAGCGAGTATGTTTTCTATTATTGTAAAGGTGCCGCCACGTACCGGTTGTGGTTCGGCTGGCTTGGCGGGCGCTGGGGCAGGGGCTGGTGCCGGCGTAGGTGTTGGCGCCGGTTTCTCTTTAGCACATCCGCTGATGAGTAAACTACTTACAATTATAACCGCGACAAGAAAGAATAATATTTTTTTCATTGCTAATTCATGCCTCCTTTATGCATTTCAGGTTATTGAGTTTTTAATGAATCTTTATTTTACTTTTCCTTTAGAATCTTTTCACCTCCTTTTCGGCGTAAATAATTTAAGCAACATGAAGAGTTCCATCATTTATTGTTCGTTTCATCATGAAACTATATTTGGTGTTAGCTTGCAGGAGTGTCACAAGAGATAATTATGAACGCAAAATAACACAACCAATGATATTTGTCAATACAATATTATATATTATGGTATTTGACAATACCATAATACAAATATTAACATATCGTCAAATAACATAATCTTTAAATTTTTTCAAGCCCTGGTCGGCGAAATTATAAGATATTGCCGAGTAAACCGGAGTCATCTGTATCGACGAGGAAAGCAGTCTCCACCATAAAAGAATGCTTTTTACATTGCAATAAGATGTATTCATATTATGAAAAAACACACTCAATAAAAGGAATTCGAAATGAGAAATCGAATTAGAGAATCTACATCGAATATTCAAAAAACGCCGGCTCAACTCTATGCTGAGCGCTCTAAATGTATTCAGGATGCCATTCAACTTAAGCAACCGGACCATATACCTATCATGCTACCCATGAGTTACATGCTGGCTGAAATCGGAGGTGTCACTAAACAGGAGTTGCACGAGAATCCTGAAAAGGCTCAACAACTGCTGGAGAAAGCCGCCCTCTATATGATGGCGACGCCCCCCGGCCCGCCCGGTCCCCCTCCCAAACCGCAATAGTCAAGGTGCGCCGGTTGTCATTGCGAGGAGCGTTAGCGACGTGGCAATCTCATTCTTCTGTCATTCTGACCCTGAACGCAGTAAAGGGGAAGAATCTCGGGGAAGGGTTTAGTTAAGGTGACCTATCCCCTTCAGGATGAACCCCTGTGTTCCCCTTCCCTTTGGATTAAGGGAAGGGGAATTAATTTTTCTCCATATCCTTAATAAATTCATTCCAACTCATCGAGATTCCACCGCTTTTTAGGGTACTTTTACCAGGGCACCAGATTATGTTTGCCCTATTAATAAAAAGGTCGCCCAGATGTTTATTATTAGTATCATATACAGAGAGTTCCATACCTCTATTCTTGAGTTCAATATCTACATCCAGTTGCTTGATATTAACCTTCATTCGGTTGGTTCTCCTTCAATGAATTTCTCTCCAGAGTTTGTTAAAACCCACGCCTTGGATTTTTCCTTCTTCTCTTTAGCTTCCATCATGTGACCCTTACGTATGTTCATATTTACTTTGTCATTTATATTAATAGGAGGGGGCTCTTTTGCTGCTCTAAAGCCATTGGCTAAATCCTTAATATTGAAACTATCCATTGAATCGAAATGTTCTAAGTAATATCCAATTACCAAAGTCCTCTTAACATCATCGGTGGGTTTCTTAGTTAGTATGAATTCCTTAATAGAAAGCCTTTTACCTTCAGCTTGCGTCTTCTTAGCTGCCACACCCTCTAATGTAGAAATTCTCCTCTCATGGTCGTCTAGCTTTTTCATCAGGTTCTTTAGAGTACCTTCTTCTATTTCTAGCATAAAGTCCTCCAATTTCCGATTTTTATTACTTTTTGAATAATTGCTTCATTCACTTCCAATTTCCTCTATTGTCTAGTTATTCGTTTATTATTTCTTTGACTTTTTCTATAGCGTAATTTGGAATATAGTATTTTTTATCTTCAGATTGTTCTATGACCCTTTCATTGAACAAGTCCCTTAATGCCGGATTCACTGTGCCTTTCTTCATTCCAGTTTTTTGCATTATTTCAGTAGCCGAAGCTTTCTCTTCTGACAAAGGCAATCCTAAAGCTACCATAGCTTTCCTTGCGATGAGATATAGCAGTATTTTTATATTGGCTCTTAAATCATTCCAAGTACTCAACGGTCTAATGTCGCAAGATTCTTTGTCAATTTTAAGAAATGGTGACAATATTTCGACAATTAATTTTTTGTCTATTTCCTTTCCACTGACTAAAAGGACTTCTAATTCATCGTTCATCATTTTTCTCCTTCATAAAGATTCTATCATAATTATAAAATTATTTGTTTCTTTTGTCAATACATTGTGCTATTAAATTTTATAAAATTACTATTACAATCATAATAATTTTTCAGGATGTCTTTATGCAACCAAGTAATATTCTTATACGAGAATTTAAAATATATATTAATCCATGTAATGGTTACCGTTATCATTATTATAATAATTGATGATTGTCATAATTCATATCTGCTAGGAGATATTCCAATCTACTTACTAAATAGAATAGTTAAAATGCAATCATAATATTCTGTCTTTACAAGGCTAATGATTTCGTATTAATCATGATTAGAAAGTTTTAGTATTAATTTCATAAATCATGATTATATAATACAACACTTATTAATTATTGTCAAGACACGTAGAGTCCCATCACAAAAAAGTCCCCCTCTCTGTCGACGGAGAGGGGGCTAGGAGGAGAGGTTTAAGATTCACTTAACATAACTCTAAATACGAATCCCGAAGCTACCCACGTTCGATTTGTTTCCCTAAAAAAAATTGTTGGCATGGAATTTTATAGCTGTGGGGTGGTAGAATGGGGATGTATCTACACCTGAGAAAGGCTCATTATGACCGCGCCTGTCAGAGTACGCTTCGCCCCCAGCCCCACCGGCCGTCCCCAGGTGGGTAATATCCGCACGGCCATGTTCGACTGGCTCCTGGCCCGGCACACGGGCGGCAGCTTTATCCTCCGCATCGAGGATACGGACGTCGCCCGCACGGTACCCGGTGCCTTGGAAGCTATCATGGACGGACTCAGGTGGCTGGGGCTGGACTGGGATGAAGGACCGGAGGTCGGCGGCGACTACGGCCCTTATTTTCAGTCGCAGCGCCTGGAGCTTTATAAAGAGGCCGCCGAACGACTCGTCAAACAGGGGGATGCCTACTACTGCTACTGCTCCCCCGAGCGCCTCGAGCAGATGCGGAAAGAGCAGGTAGCCCGCAAGCAGCCGCCGGGCTATGACCGCCGCTGCCGCGACCTGAGTCCTCAGGAGAGAGCTAAAAAAGAGGCTGAGGGCATCGTGCCGGTGGTGCGTTTCAAAGTGCCGCTGGAAGGGCAGACCCGCTTTAACGACCTTATTTACGGCGATGTCGTCTTCGAAAACAGCACCATCGACGACTTCGTCATGCTGAAATCGGACGGCTATCCCACCTATCACCTGGCCAACGTCGTCGATGACCACGCCATGAAAATCAGCCATGTCATCCGCGGCGAAGAATGGATATCCAGCACTCCCCGGCACCTTCTGATGTATCGAGCCCTCGGTTATGAGCCGCCGCAGTATGTCCATACCCCCATGATACTCGGGCCCGACCGCGCTAAGCTGAGCAAACGGCACGGGGACGTGTCTATAACGGATTACCGCGACCAGGGCTATTTACCGGAGACCATGTTCAACTTTCTCGTTTTAATCGGGTGGTCGCTGGATGATAAAACCGAAATTATGACCCGCCAGCAGCTTATCGAAAGCTTCTCGCTGGAGAGAATCGGCAGGACGGGGGCTATCTTCAATAAGGAAAAGCTCGACTGGATGAACGGGGTGTATATCCGCAACCTCAATCCGGAGGATTTTTTCCAGCGGTCTATGCCGTTCCTGGAAAAAGGCTTGCCGGCTGACGCAAAGCGGCCGCTGGATACTGACTATGTCCGGCGGATGTTGCCATTGGTTCAGGAGCGAGCCAAAACGCTGGTCGAAGTGCCGGAGCTGGTCGAGTTCTTCTTTGTCGACCAGCCCGACTATAATACGGAGCTGCTGATTGACAAGAAAATGACGCTTGAGTCGACCATCAAAACACTGGAGGCGTCCCGGCAGCGATTGCAGCTCCTGACGCCATTCGACGAGGCTTCGCTGGAGAACCTGCTCCGGCCTCTGGCGGAAGAACTGGGGCTGAAAGCGGGCCAGCTCTTCGGCGCGCTGAGGACGGCAGTGACGGGGCGGACGGCTACTCCCCCTTTGTTCCAGACTATGGCCGTGCTGGGTAAAGAACGCTGCCTGAAGCGGATTGATACGGCGTTGCAAAAGTTTCGCCAGCTATCCTTATAGGGGAGGGGGGTTGGTTATTGTCACTTGTCACTTGTCACTTGTCACTTGTCACTTGTTACTTGGTTATTTCCTGAGGGGCCTGACAGGGGGAGGGGAACATGGGTGCTCTATCGGGGTATCGTGTCCTTGATTTAACCGATGAAAAAGGTATGCTCGGCACCAGAGTTTTATCCGACATGGGTGCTGAGGTCATCCGCATCGAAAAGCCCGGATTGATTGGCTACCGGGATAACGCTGATTACGGCTATTTAAATACGGGCAAGCGGAATATCAGCCTTAACCTGGAAGAGAAAACAGGACAGGACATTTTCCGGCGCCTTATAAAGACCGCCGATGTCCTGGTGGAAACGGAAGCTCCGGGTTATTTAGCGTCGTTGGGTCTCGGCTATAATAACCTGAGCGAAATCAACCCCGGACTGGTCATGGCGGCCATCACTCACTTCGGGCAGGACGGTCCCTACCGGAATTATGAGTCGTGCGACCTCGTGGCAGGGGCGCTGGGGGGCTGGCTGTCTGTCTCCGGCGAATCTCAGGCACCGCTGAAACTCTTCGGCAATCAGTCTTATCATACAGCTTCTCTTTTTGCGGTGAACGGCATCCTGCTGGCACTCTGGCATCGCCGTACTACCGGCCGTGGGCAGTATATCGATATTTCAGTAATGGAGTGCGTGGCGGCAACCCTCGACCATGTCCTGGTACGCTATTTCTATGAGGGCATCGTTTCCGGAAGGCAGGGCAGTTTACACTGGAATAACGCCTTCCGCATCTTTACCTGCCGGGATGGCTATATTCTGCTTTCACTGAATCAGCAGTGGGAGACGCTGGTAGAGTGGCTGGTGTCCGAGGGCATGGCCGAGGATTTGGCGGATGAAAAATGGCGGGGCAGGGAGGAACGGAGCAGGGGAATCGACCACGTGGTAAAAGTGCTGGAGAGGTGGACATCAAGCCATACCGTCGGCGAGCTTGTTGAAAAGGGACAATTGATGCATTTCCCCTGGGCAAAAGTGACCTCGATATTGGAAATCCTTGAAAGTCCTCAGCTTGCCGAGCGTAGCTATTTTACTGAAGTTGAATACCCCGCAGCGGGCCGGAAATGTGAGTCGCCGGGGGTGCCGGTGAAGATGAGCCGTTCTCCCTGGCGGACAGGGGGAAAAGTATCGGAGGCCGGGGAGCATAATCTGGAGATATATCATGGCCTGCTGGGATTATCAGAGCAGGAGATAAAAACGCTGGTAAAAACAGGCGTCATTTAAGCATTCGGGAAAGTTGATGTAAATATAGAAATAAATGAACAAGAAAGGTGAAATATCCGCCCTTAAAGCGTGGCTGATTGTCGTGGCATCGCTTTTAGACGATGCTGCGGTGCTGGCGCTCCTCTTTCTGGGTTTGTGGTTCTTCCATGTAAAAATTACTTGGACGATTATTCTGGTAGTCGCGCTGGCGGTAGTCGCCTTCTTTTTTGTCATGCACAAGGCGGTAGCACCCAGCCTGCGCCGGAGGAAAGTAACCAGCGCCGAGGGAATGATAGGGCTGATGGGTGAAGTAATGGAACCGCTAAAGCCGGAAGGGACAGTTAAAATTAAAGGCGAGTACTGGACGGCCAGGTCGGTGGAAGGGGATATCGGAGTTGGTGATGCTGTGGAGGTCACCGGGATAAATGGTTTGAACCTGGAGGTCAAGAAAAAAGCATCATGAGCAATTATGAGCCGGGATATATTGCTCTGTATCATTCGGGCGAGCTGGGACGCCGCGTCGAAAGGATCGAAGCGCGACTGGAGGAGTGCGATATCTGTCCGAGGGAATGCGGCGCCAAGCGACTGAAGGAGAAGGTCGGCTCATGCAACTCGGGTTACCTCCCGATTGTTTCATCGGTCTGCGCTCACCACGGCGAGGAACCGGTGCTGTCGGGCAGTCGGGGGTCGGGGGCTATTTTCTTCGGCAACTGTAATATGAGGTGTGTCTACTGCCAGAACCACCAGATAAGCCAGGACCCCGTAGCCCAGCAACGTAACGAGGTTAATACTCGCGTGCTGGCGGAGCGTATGCTCTACCTTCAGGACGAGTTGCACTGCCATAATATCAACCTGGTAACACCGTCTCACTTCGTGCCTCAGATCATGCACGCCGTGTTGGAAGCGGTGCCGAAGGGACTGCGCCTGCCGCTGATCTATAATACCAGCAGCTACGATTCACTTAAGACGCTGCGGGAGCTTGACGGCATTATGGACATTTACCTGGCGGATATCCGGTATGCCTCGAATGAATGGGGCAGGAAGTACTCGCGGGTGTGTGACTACGTTGAGCATTCCCGGGCTGCCATTAAGGAGATGCAAAGGCAGGTCGGCGACCTCGTGGTTGATGATGACGGTGTCGCTCAGAGGGGACTGATTGTGCGCCACCTGATATTCCCCAACGGGATTGCCGGCAGCGAGGACTCTCTCGGCTGGCTGGTCAGAGAGGTCTCGCCCCGTGTTGCGGTCAGCATCATGTCCCAGTACTACCCATCGCACCGCGCTTATCGTTATAAAGAGTTGAACCGGAAGATACGCCCTGAAGAGTATGCGGAGGTAGTCAAGCTGGTAGAGGAACTGGGCATAGAAAACGGCTGGGTACAGGATATGGCATCCGCCGAGAGCTATCAGCCTGATTTTTCGGCGGATGAGCCGTTCTCGAAACGGAGGAAGCAACGTAAAAGATGAAATTGCTATGGTTTGGTATTATCTCTTGCGCTTGGTGAAACCGAAGGTTATTTTTTTGCCGTTCAGCTTGTCTTTTTTATTAATATTTTCGATGAAGGTCTGGAGGTCTTTAGTAGGTTTGGCGGGTTTATCAGTCATAATGGTATCCTTTTTACTCTTAGTCATACGTGGATTATTATAACATAAATGCGGGAACAAAGCTAAAAACGGGTTTGAGATTGTTTAATGATGTCATTCTCGGGCTTGACCCGAGAATCCAGACTACCACTCCTACCCTGGATTCCCGCTTTCGCGAGAATGACAGAATAAATTTGGAAGCGGGCGTTTTAGGACAGCCTTAAAAATATTTTACCTCGCCCCTTTCTCAAGGGAGAGGGATAAAGGGGAGGGGTAGAAAATGAAGTCGGAGAGGAGGGTTTAAAATGCTAGAAAAATGGGCATCTATAGAGGATTTTGCTACACTATTCCAGTATTTATGGTATCGTGATTTCCCATTGGATGCAAAAAAGCAGTAGGAGCGGGGCGAGTGGATTGGACTATTCATATCGGGGTGGTTGTTAGTGAGATAGCTAACTTTATGGGTTTAGTTACGAGATTTGAAGAAGGGGGAAGGAAGGATGCAATCCTCAGAAGCACAGAAGGCGACGAAATAGCTGTAGAATGGGAGTGGAATGGAGTATGGAGAGCTAATGAGCTTGAAAAGCTAATAAAGCATGAAGTACGGCCTAAAGGTAAAGAAAGACTTAAGTATGCAGTACTTATAACTTATACCCATCCGCCAAATATACAAAGGGTTTACGACCATGTGATGGAAGAATGGGAAGGGGCACGATGGCCTCTTTTACTCATCCTTATTGATTTACTAGAAAAACCAAAGTCCCAGTTTACAATGCATAAGGAATTCCAGAACATACAAATGTCCGTGTTTAGCGCGGGTGAAAAGGCAGGGCGTACACAACTTCGGTCAGTACCAGCTTTCCCGTGGGAAATTCCTGGAACATCATGGTCTTATAGATCGAAATGACCAACCAACCAATCTTACAAAACATCCGCATCCTGGACTTTACCTGGGTGCTGGCGGGGCCGTATGCCACGCGGCTGCTGGCGGACTTCGGGGCGGAGGTAATCAAGGTGCAGCCGCTGCTATCATCCGAGGCCGATGATGCCTTCTCGCGCGGCTACTATGACACCTGGAACCACAATAAACTGGGCATAACGTTGAATCTAAATAAGCCTGAAGGAGTTGCCCTGGCAAAGAGGCTCGCGGGTATATGTGACGCCGTGGTGGAGAACTTTACGCCGCGGGTGATGGCTAACCGGGGACTGGACTACGATAATCTAAAAAAGGTAAAGTCCGACATCATCATGCTGAGCATGTCCGTCATGGGGCAGACGGGGCCTCAACGTGACTACGTCGGCTACGGCCCGACGGTGCAGGCCTTATCCGGAATGACATATCTGACATCTTTTCCCGGCCAGCCGCCCCTCGGTCCCGGTTTTTCCTACGCCGACCATATCGCCGGCCTGTATGCGTCTATAGCTCTGCTCGGGGCGCTGGAGCACCGGCGGCGGACAGGGGAGGGGCAGTATATCGATATTTCAGAGGTAGAAGCGATGACCGGTCTGCTGGGCGGCGCTATCCTGGACTACACGGCTAGAGGGAAAGAGCCGGAGCCGGCGGGCAACAGTTCGCCGCCGGCAGCGCCCCATAACGTCTATCCCTGCCGGGGTGAAAACCGGTGGTGCGCCATCGCCGTTTTTACCGACGAAGAATGGCGGGGACTCAGGCGGGCGCTGGGCAATCCATCCTGGGCTGAGGACGCCAGATTCGCCACGCTGGCGGGTCGGCGCGAAAATAGTGAGGAACTGGACAGGCAAATTGCCACCTGGACGCAAGAACATACCGCCGAGGAGGTAATGTCCCGGCTCCAGGAGAACGGAGTGGCGGCTGGAGTATTGCAGGATGCGGCTGACCTCGCCAGAGACCCGCAGTTGAAAGAAAGAGGATTCTTCGTCAACAAACCGGAAATCGGCAAATTCGTAGACGCCACACCGATAAGACTATCGCGGTCACCCGCTGAGTATAAACGGACAGCCCCATCTCAGGGCCAGGACAACGACTATGTATACGGAAAATTGCTGGGCATGAGTGAGAAAGAGATAGCCGACTTTAAGGAAAAGGGTGTGATATGAGACAGGCGAGCTCCAATTGAGGGTGTTTCGCAATGGCTTATGGCCACCCTGAGCGAAGCGAAGGTTCTATGAGTGGGGACATCCTGCCTTTTATCCACTCCTCCCCGAGATCCTTCGTCGCCCCGATTCCATCGGGGGACTCCTCAGGATGACATATAAAACACCTTCTTTTAGTGCCTTGTTGACGGCGGTATCGGTTGACGATTAGAATAGCACCAGCGACCGGCAAGGAGAGAGTATATGAAGCATATCTGGGCGCCATGGCGTATCCAATATATCCGCGCGGAGAAGACGGCGGGGTGCATCCTGTGCGATAAGCCCGGGGAAAACAGGGATAAACAGAACTATATACTCTACAAGGGAAAGAAAAACTTTATCATGTTGAACAGTTTTCCTTATAATCCAGGGCACCTCCTGATTGTGCCTTACCGGCATATCGGGACTCCGGAAGAACTTACGGAAGACGAGCGGAACGAGCACTTCGGGCTGATTTGCCGCAGTATCGTAGTTTTAAAAGCAGAGTTTAAGCCGGCCGGCTTTAATACCGGCGCGAATATCGGGAAAGTGGCCGGGGCCGGCATCGACGACCATTTTCACAGCCATATCGTGCCGCGCTGGCAGGGGGATACCAATTACATACCCGTCCTGGCCGATGTAAGAATTATGCCCCAGGCCCTGGAAGATATCTATGAAACCCTGGCGGGCAAGTTTTAAAGAGGGGCTATTGCCTCCCTGATGGTAGAGCAGGGGCATCGTCTTCAATAAGCCCGGCCTACAAAGGCAGCGTAAAGGAGCACCTGGTGCCGGCGCCCTCTTCACTTTCGAGCCAGATTTTACCTCCGTGCGCCTCAACCAGTCCCTTGGAGATGGACAATCCCAGACCAGCGCCCGGTACTCTGGGCGCCTTTCTTTGCGATTGGTGAAATAGTCGCTCAAATACATGCGGCAGGTCTTTTGGCGGGATACCCACACCATGGTCAGCGACAGTAAACAGCAGATCAGTCCCGGTGTTACGAACGGATAAGGCGATTTCGGTGCCTGTGTCAGAGTACTTTACCGCATTATCAAGAATGTTATCCAGAACCTGCCGGATACGCCTATCGTCGATGTTTATTCCGGGTAATTTGGACGGCAGGTCTAATACAAAGACGTGGTCGGGTGCCCTGGCGCGGGCTTCAGCGATAACATCGCGGCAAAGAGCGATTATATCAGCAGGCGTCTTGTTGATAGAGAGCATGCCGGCTTCCAACCGGGACATCTCCAGCAGCTGCTCTATCAGCTCGACGAGACGGTCGGTATTTTTATCGATTGTGTCCAGGTACTCTTTCTTTTCACGTTTGGTTAACCTCTTGTCGTAGTCCAGGAGCATGGTGGCAAAGCCCTTGATGCTTGCCAGGGGGGTGCGGAGCTCGTGGGAGACGTTAGCCAGCAGTTCCATGCGCAGTCTGTCAACCTCTCTCAGGTTCTCAGCCTCGCGCGCTTGCGTCCTAATTCGCTGGAAATCGGTAATGTCTGTGGCCACGGCGATGTTACACGCTTTGCCGCCGATGTTGATTATGTCTGCCGAGCACAGCCACTGGTGTATCTCACCGGATTTCATGCGGAAGCTAAATTCTTCATTTCTGACATGGCCTTTTTCTATGATGAGCTGGTTCATTTTCTCTTGTTCCTCAGGGATTGCCCACATATTCACCTCGTCAACATGATGGCCAATCAGTTCTTCGCGGGAGTAGCCGGTATTATTGACGAAACTGTCATTGACATCAATGTATTTGCCGTCTTCCAGACGAGCAATGGCAATCATCTCAGGGCTGGAGCGGAAGGCTACGGCAAACTTTTCCTCCGACTCTCGCAGGGCCTGCTCCGCCCGCCGGCGCAGGGTAATATCAAGTATGACGGCAATGGAGCACGGCTCGTTGTTGAGATAAATAGGCTCGGACGAAAAAAGCCACGTGCGTATCTCCCCGGATTTAGTGCGGAATTGAAATTCTTCATAATGAATTCTGCCATCTGTACTTAATAATTTTTGCATAGTGTAGCGGTCTTTTTCATTGACCCAGAGGCCCAGTTCATCGGCAGTGTGACCGATTGTTTCTTCCCGGGTATATCCAATGAGGTTAGTGAAGCTCTCGTTGACTTCAATAAATTTGCCGTTTTTAGCATTCGTGATAGCGATGATGCTCGGGCTGGAATGGAAAGCCTTGGCAAACTTATCCTCCGATTGACGCAGCGCTTCTTCAGCCCACTTGCGTTCGGTGATGTCAACAGCTACAGCAATCATACAGGCTTCCCCGCCGATATTAATTATTTCCGCCGAGCACAGCCACTGGCGGATTTCACCGGATTTTACGCGGAAGCTGTATTCTTCGTTTCTGATTTTGCCCTGTTCCTGGAGGAGTTGTGTCATTTTTTCGTTTTCCTCAGGATGTACCCAGAGGTTAAACTCGTCGACGGTGTGGCCGATTAACTCCTCGCGGCTATAGCCCGTAGTATTGATAAAGCTGTCATTCACTTCTATATATTTGCTGTCTTTTATGGTGGCGATGATAATCATATCGGGGCTGGAGCGAAAGGCTTTGAAGAACTTTTCCTCGGATTCCCGCAGGGCTTCGCCGGCTTGCCGACGCTCTACTTCTGATGCTGCCAGTAGTTCAAGCTGCTGGCGTGTTTCCTGCAGTTCTGTGATAAGCTGTTTTCTGGTCTTCTGCGAATCTCTCATGGTTGTGTCGTTTCTAAAGAATAATGTCTGTAAATCTGGTTGCTTGTGATTTATGGCAATTATAACATATTTATTCAGTGCGCAATCATCAAAAGCTCCGCGGCATTGCGGAAAAATATCTTCTCCTTTTCTTCATCGGGGATGGGCATGCGTGCTACAGACTCCATCGTTTCCCCGGTAAGCCCGAACCTGGGCCCGAGCGGGGAATCCGTCCCGTAAAGGAGGTGGCCGGGGCCGAAGAAGGCATACCCGCACATCAGGGCGGGGGTGTTACCGTAAACGGCGGTATCATTATAGAATTTACGGAAGTGCTCCTCGGGGTGTTTGATATTGGGGTAAAGGCCGGGGACGAGAGAAAGCACCCACTTGATACGTTTTTCGAAGAAGGGCACCATAGCCCCGCAATGATGCGTGATGAATTTGATGTTCGGATGGTCGTTAAAGACTCCGGAAGTTACCAGGCGAAACATTGCCGACGATGTTTCAAAGGGCCAGCTGAATACACCGATATCATTGTCCAGCTTATCATAGGTGGTCGGATGAATCCATATGGGCAGGTCATACTTAGCCATTTTCTCCCATAGCGGTTTGAATTTAGGAATGTCCAGCGGCTCACCGTTGATGCGGGTGTATATCTGCACGCCTTTAAGTCCCAGTCTGGTAATGGCCCTATCGGCTTCTTCCAAGGCGGCATCGATATTATTCATGGGCAAGCAGGCGACGCCGGCGGCGAACCTGTCGGGATATGTATCGACCAGCTCGGCAAGCTCGTTATTAGCGATTTTAGCCAGCTCCACGGCTTCATCGGGATTCACGTATGACTCTAAAGGGATACGGGAGATGGTCAATACCTGCAAGATATCAGGATACCTGTCCATGAGCCGGAACCTCACATCGAGGTCAGTAACGGCGCGGGTCCGCGCCTCGATGGTCTGGAGGATAGCCTTGTTCTTTTTAGTGTAGGTCTCCAGATACTTTTTAGTCAGGATGTGAGTAAAAACGTCGATTTTCATGTTGCCTCCTGTTTATTTGTTAATACCATTATTTTTTAAAAACTCGCCATATTATAAGCAAATTTACGGGCAAAGTGCCAATGGAGGGTAAATTTGACTTGGCAGGTATGAAATGCTGATAATTATTTATCTATTACAGAGTTCAGAAGTGTTTACCACAAATCATTGAAGGAGGACCAAGAATATGGATGTCGTTAAGGCCATAAACGAAAGGATGGCCGTCCGGGCTTACAAGTCCGACCCCATTCCGCTGGATTTGCTCAGGAAAATAATCGAGCAGGCTTTACGGGCCCCGTCCTGGGCCAATACCCAGCCCTGGGAGTTCGCTATTGCCACCGGAAAGAAGCTGAAGACAATACAGGACGGCTTTTTAAAAAGGGGTGTACAGGACCCGAAATCCGAGGTAGCCCGACCCTATGAGTTTCCCGAGCCGTACATGTCCCGTATACGCGCCCTGCAACCAAAGGACCGGAAGGAAATGACCAAAGAAGAGATGGAAGAACGCTTTATGGTGAACTTCCGTCACTACGGCGCCCCGGTGTGCATCTATCTGCTGGTAGGTAAGAATTTCCTGTATCAAGCGAAGGGCGTTAACGTCTGGTCGTTATACGATTCAGGTTCGGTAGTGCAGAACATCATGCTGCTGGCTATCAACTACGGGCTGGGGACGATAGCGCAGGCGCAGGCGGTGGTTTACCCCGATATCGTACGGAAGGTGTTGGGCATACCGGAGGACAAACTCATCGCGCTGGGGATTGCCATCGGCTACCCGGATTGGGATGACCCGGTAAATAAAGAACGCCGGGATAGGGAACCACTGGACAAAGTGGCGAAGTTTTATGGGTTTGAATAGAATTTTCATATGCTCAATATGATAACTGATAACTGAAAACTTCTAACTTACCAACCAAGGAGGGAAAGAGATGGCGCTTGAAGACTATCGTGACGACATGATAATGTGCTGTCGCTGCTCATACTGCAAGTTCATACCGCTGGAAAAGATTGAGGGCGTAAAGAACGCCAGCATCTGCCCCAGCATATCCCGGTATAACTTCCATGCCTATTCGGGGGGCGGCAGGCTGAATTTCGCCATGGCCATGCTGGAGAAGAAAATCGACTATTCAGACAAACTCCTCGAAGTGGTCTATAATTGCCAGATGTGCGGCGGCTGCGATATTGCCTGCAAGTACGGCATGGACATGGAAGTGCTGGAGCCGATTAACGAAATGCGGATTCAATGCGTGAAAGATGGCCATACTCTCAGTGCTCTGGATGGCGTGATTAACAGTCTGAGGAAACAGGGGACAATGGTGCCGGGGGGGAGGGGTAAGAGGGGGGACTGGGCCAAAGGGCTGGATGTGAAAGACTACACCCGGCAGAAGGCAAAGGTCGTTTATCACACCGGGTGCCGGATAAACTACGATAAGGACATGTGGAATATAGCGCAGGATACCGTAAAGCTGCTGCAAAAAGCGGGTATCGATATCGGTATCGGCGGGGAGAAAGAGGAGTGCTGCGGTAGTCGGGCTTACCAGATGGGCTATAAAGAAGATTTTCTAAAACAAGCCAGACTTAATATGGAGCTTATGGAAAAATCCGGTGCAGAAACCCTGGTAACCGGCTGCGCCGACTGCTATTACGGGTTCAAGGTGCTTTACGATAAATTTGGTATGAAGGGTAAGCTCGAGGTGCTGCATACCACGGAGTACCTGGACAGGCTGATAAAAGATGGCAAGCTAAAGCCTGCCAGGAAGGTTGACATGAAGGTGACCTACCACGACCCCTGCCATCTCGGCAGGCTGGGCGAACCGTACATTCACTGGCAGGGGAAACAGATACCCGGGCAGATACGCATCTTCGAGCCTTCCAAAGAGTTCCGGCGGGGCACTTATGGCGTTTATCAGCCGCCGCGGGACGTGCTGGGCAGTATTTCCGGCATCAAGCTGGTGGAAATGGACAGGACAAAGGAATACGCCTCGTGCTGCGGCGCCGGCGGCGGCGTAAAGGAAACGAACCCGGAGTTCGCCCGTTGGACGGCTCAGAAAAGAATTGACGAGGCCGAAGCGAGCGGGGCGGGGGCGATAGTTACGGCCTGTCCGGGGTGCGAAAGAAGCTTTAAGGATACCATCAAGGAAAGCGGGAGCAGCCTCAAAGTTTATGACATCATTCAATTGCTGGCTGAGGCAATTTAGGTCTTGTCTCGAATGTCATTCTGAGGAACGACCTGCTCGCCGAACAAGTTCTTTGGCAGGCGAGAGTGACGAAGAATCTATGGGTGGGGTTGGTAACGCACAGATAGTCCCCGCTACCCCCAGACCCTTCGCTACGCTCAGGGTGACAGCAATATAGTTCTTTTTAGTCAAAGCAGACAATCCGGTAAAGGGGGTAAGGAACAATGACTTTGAAGAGAGATTTATACCAGGCGCTGGAGGACATCGTCGGGACGGAGAATATCTCCGAAGACCCGGTCATACTATATTCTTATGCCTGGCGGTCGGGGCTGGTTGCCACGCCGCAGTTGTTCGTACCCACGTTCGAAGCCGTGACTCTCCCTAAAAACACGGAGGAAGTCCAGGCAATCGTCAAGCTATGCAACCGTTTTAAAATGCAGTTCAAGGCGTCGAGTACAGGATGGGGTCCGTACTGCGACCCCACCGGGCCGGGCGTCATCAAGCTCGACCTGCGGAGGATGGACCGTATCATCGAGATAAACGAGAAAAACATGTACGCGGTGGTAGAGCCGTATGTCATCTTCGCTCAGCTACAGGGCGAACTGATGAAAAGAGGGCTGGTCTGCAATATCACCGGCGCCGGCAGTAACTGTTCGGCGCTACCTATAGCGGCTCATCAGGGGATAGGGCATATGAGCCAGAGCGCCAGCTACGGCGATAGGAATCTGCTAGGGGTGGAATGGGTGGCGCCGGACGGGGAAATAATCAGGCTCGGTTCGCTGGGAGCATCAACCCAGTGGTTCTGCGGCGACGGGCCGGGGCCGTCTCTCAGAGGGGTTATCAGGGGCAACACGGTGCCGCTGGGTGGACTTGGTGTCTATACCAGGGCGGCGCAGAAAGTCTACCACTGGCCGGGGCCGGTAACTTTTCCCATCGAGGGGGTATCGCCGGACTATAAATCCAGCGAAATACCGGCGGGCTTCATGATTCGTTATCTCCACTTCCCGTCGGCGGATATCATGACCCAGGCCGTCCGCAAGGTCGGCGAAAGCGAAATAGGGTTCATTCTAATGGGATTCAATCCGGCCATGGTATGCGGGAACAAAGCCAGAAGCAATGAGGAAGACCTGGCCCTTTTTAAGCGATATACCGATGAGGTGCAGGGGCCGGGTTTTTTGTTAATAATAGCCGGTAACTCCCCGGACGACTTCGAATATAAGAAAGAAACCTTAGAGCTAATTGTGAAAGAATTTAAGGGCAAGTCTTTGAAGGACGTGGAAAACCCGGAGAACGCTGGCGGCTTTATCTGGCGGTTCACCAGGGTCACCGGCTCTTTAAGAGAGACCTGCCGGGCGACAGGGTGCTTCGGTGGGGAGGTGGGGGGTACTGATGTCTTCGGCCTGATGCGGACTTACATATCAAGGGCATCTAAAGTTAAGCAGAGCTACATCGATAAAGGCCTGCTCCATGCCGACGGTACCGACCCCTTCGTGCAGTCGATTGAACACGGGCACCAGGGGCACGGGGAAATGCTTATCCGGTATAAACCGAGCAATCCCGAGTCGGCGATGGCTGCCCGCGAGATATTCATGGAGGCGAACAGGACGGCGGTGGAGGGAAAATTCGGGGTGCCGGCCCACGTCTGGAGCGATGAAATTCATGACATGTACGGTCCGCACGCGTCAAACTACACCAGGTGGTTGAGGAAGATAAAGAAAGCCTTCGACCCCAATGCCGCATCGGAGTCCAGCCACTATATATCGGCCAAAGAGTAATCGAAGACATCATAATTGCGGGGCATTATACTGAAAGAGCTGGCAGAGTCAGGCAGTCTGTAAATAGAGATTGCTTCGCCCTCGGGCTGAACTCGGGCTGAAGCCTTCCGCCTATGGCGGAATGGTCTCGCAATGACACCCGGGTACGTCTTCTTCGCTACGCTCCCCACAATGACAATGGGCTAGACTTTCTTAAGCTTCCATCGCCCCAGGCGGAAATAAATCAAGTAGACGATGGTTCCGACAACCGTGCTGACAACAATCGCCCAGCGTATTCCGTAGACGCCGAGGTCAGTGTACCTTGATAAAACGAAAGCTACGGGAATCTGCGCTACCCACATCACGGCAATGCTGATAATCATGTTCGGCACGGTATCGCCGGCGCTGGCGATACAGCTCTGGAATACGGTGGCAAGGGACATTACGATGAAGGTGGCTGTGGAAATCCTGATGAAAATACTGCCCAGTTCCACCAGTTCGGGGTCGGTGGTAAATATACCCATAATACTCTTAGACCAAAGCAGGACCGCTACCGAACAGACTACCATGAAAGCCTGAAAAATGCCTACCGCCACCCAGGCGCTTTTTTCCGCCCGCTCCGGCTGAGCGGCTCCAAGGTTCTGTCCCACCAGGACGCCGGCACCCATGCCCAATGCCATGCCGGGCATCGTTATCAGCATCTCCAGCCGGGACGCCAGGCTGTGAGCCGCCACGGCCAGAGTACCGAAGGGCGCTATCAGATATGTTAAAACAAAGGTGCCGAAGGACCTCTGGATGTTCATGACCAGGGCGGGGATCCCGATTTTCAATATCCGCCATATAATGTTGAAATCTACACGGAAATCTTTCCTGGAAAGCCGCAATCGGGTATGACCTCCGAAAAGGAGCCACAAGCAGAGGACGGTTCCCAGGGTCTGCGAGATGACATTGGTCAGGGCCGCCCCGCTGACCCCCATACGTGGAAATATTCCAATGCCCAGGACGAGGAAGGGGCAGAATGTTAGATGGATTACTCTTAATGAGGCTTCTATCATCATCGGCCTGATAGTATCGCCGGCCGACTGGATAACGTACAGGGACATGACCAGGAGGTCCATCGCCACCCATCCGGCGAACATGATGCGCATGTATGACATACCCTCTTTGACGACTTCTGCCTCCAGTCCGAACATCCCTATGATGGGTTCAGCCAGGGAAATACCTACCGTCATCATCAGGGCACCCCAAATGGCGCTGAGGATAAGTGCCTGCGCGGCGACGTGATTGGCTGTTTTCATATCGCCCGCCCCAACGTAGCGTGCGACCATAGCGCGTACACCAACGATTATGCCGAAATCCATAGACATCACCAGCATAATAACGATGTTGGCAATGCCTACCCCGGCAATCGCTGCAGGGCCGAGCCGTCCTACCCATATCATGTCCCATACCTGGCTGATGACAAAAAAGCTTTCCATTAATATCATGGGCCAGGATAATTGCAGAAGGTTATTGACTACGGAACCCTGAGTCCAGTCCCTGTTTAAGGCAGCCCCTTTACGGGTGGGTTTTTTTACGTCTACCATAGGCGTGCGGTTATTCTTTCTAGTAATTATGGTGTTGATTTAAGTATGGTGGGGCAACCGTTTTTAGAGAAAAAATGACATTGCTACATTATACCACAATGATACTATTGTCAATTTGCCTGGTACTGGTTGCATTTAGTTGCTGAGTCATTGCGAGCCCCGGTTCATCGGGGCGAAGCAATCCCTAATTATGGTTTCGGCAGAATATGGGATTGCCATGCCTGCGTGCCGTAACACACTTCGGCGTGCAGGCACGTCGTCCCGACTTCTTCGGGACTCCTCGTAATGACAACCTCCCAAGTGGGTGCAACCAAAACCTAACAAAACCATTTGCCTGAATGGAGAATATTTTGACTTAACCCGTGTTATGCAGTATCATAGGCTCGAATCCGGGGTAATTTTTCAGGAGGACGATATTAATGGCAGAGAGTCAATTTAAGAAGTATGTAGTCAGCAAGCCCATTTACGAGGCGGGGTCGCCCGGTGTCAAGGGGCGGCAGCACCCTACCATGACCTATATGAGCAGCAAGCAGGTGCCGGCCGCCACCTGTTATATCGAGATGGGGTGGATATACGAAATACCATCGCCGAACCCCCATATTTATCGGCATGTCCATGACTTTGACGAGATAGTCCTGCACTGGGGCGGCGACTGGGAAAGGCCGCAGGTGCTGGGCGGGGAAATTACGTTTTACCTCGGCGGGCAGCCCATCACGTTCAACACGACGACGGGTATATTCATTCCCAGGGGGGTGCCGCACGGGCCGCTAATCTGGAATAAGTTCGAGTTTCCGCATATCGAGATGGCGATGATGCTGGGGACGGGCGACCCATTCAAGGGGTGGGGAAAAAGCGGCATCAGCGTCGCCAAAAAAGGCTTGCCCGCAAAGAAGGACAAAGTCGACTACGAACAGTACGTGGTACGGAGTCCTATGCGGGAGTCCCCGGGGGCAATTTCGGGGAAAGGGCGGCAGAGTCCCACCATGACATACATGAGCGGCGTCCAGGTGCCGGGGGTAAAGACCTATTTAGAGTTCGGCTGGATATGGGAAGCAACCGATACCATACGTGAGATGAAGCATGATAACTTCGATGAGATAGTCATGCACATCGGTAGCGACCCCGATAATCCCGAAGACCTCGGCGCGGACATGACCTTCGGCCTCGGCGGCCAGGAGATGAAATTCAACAAAAACTTCTCCATGTATATTCCCAAGGGCGTGGTACATGGCCCGTTGATATGGCATAAAGTAAGAAGGCCTCACATCGAGATGGCGATAATGCTCGGCGCGGGCACCCTCAAGGAGGGGTGGGGATTCGACATCGGCGACATGACCAGGGCAAGAGCGGCGATACAGCGGGGAGAAAAAATACAATTAATCCAGAGAGATACTCCGGACAAACCGAAAAAATAGAGTCGTTCCAGAGCGCCCGGGCTTTTCAGGTTCAATCACTGAGGTCCGGCCTGCTTTTTTAAGACATCGTATATACCAGAGTCTTGCCTTGAATGTCATTCTGAGGAATCCCGACATATCGGGATGACGAAGAATCCGTGTTTTACATGACGAAAACGGATTCTTCGCTACGCTCAGAATGACAGGCATATATTACCTTTAGGGCAAAGCAATATGTCAGGGAAGGGGGCGAAAGTAAATGGTTGAATTGAAAACCAGCAAGTATATCATTACCGACGTAAAGGCGGACAAGTTGTTTCCCGGCGAGCGAAGAGGGTACGGCAAGATACCCGGCGGTACGCGCATCACGCCGACGCATGTGATGTGGCTGGACGGGGAGGTTATTCCCGGGGCTTTCTGCTCGGAGTGCGTCTGGATATGGCCGGAGTGCGCTTCGGAACAACCCGCCGCTCAAGCGCACACCCATACTTTTACGGAAGTAATCACCTTTTTCGGGACGAATTTCGCCGACCCTCGAGACCTTTGCGGCGAAGTGGAGCTATGGCTGGATGGTGAAAAGCATGTCATGACCAAGAGTTTCCTCGCCTATATCCCGGCAGGCATGACGCACTGTCCGCTAATCGTGCGGAGGGTGGAAAAGCCAATATTCCATTTTACGGTCGGGTTAGGCGCTGAGTATATCCGGGGAAAGGAAAAATAGATAGAAATCGCGAGGTTGTTTATCAATGTTATTACCACCTCGATGAAATCGGGGTAAGCTCCGGCGGGAATCTATGGGAGGGGGATTAGGGGACGGATTCTTCCCCTTCAGCCGAAGGGTCAGAATGACACCAAACCATTAAAAAAATCTCAATCACACCAGTTGAAATTTAGAGTTATTTAGGATATGATATGTAATTGCTGTCTATCACCGGTCAGCGTACCTGAGGTATAATGACAGCCAGGAGGAATAATAATGAGAATAATATTTAGAAGGAGGCGAGAAGGTTAAGGAAGAATAAAAGGCGATTGTTTCTATTCATACCTAACGTTACTTTCACGCCTTAGTGCGTAAATCGCCTAGGGCTTTTTTATTGTCCGTTTTTAAAATTTATCTAAGGGGCAACATGCCGTTGAAAATCGTACATAGAAGACATCAAGTCAGGAAGAGTTTAAAGCTCAGCGTCCTGGACGCGAGTGCTTATGCTGCTATGCTGGGATTGACACAGAACTATATAACACCACTGGCTCTGGAGCTTAAAGCTACCACCTCCCAGATAGGTCTGCTGGCAAGCATTCCCAGCCTTTCGATGGCGCTATCGCAGCTGGCGGCACCCGACCTATCCGAAAGAGCCGGCAGCCGCAAGGGTTTGATTTTGCCCGTGGTTTTCATGCATGCCATTATGTTTGTACCTATCCTTCTGATACCCTATATTTTTCACGTCTCACAGGTATGGTGGCTAATCGGGTTTGTAACCGTAAGCGTCGTCCTCGGGTCGATAGCCAATCCGGCCTGGGGCAGCATGATGGCGGACCTGGTGCCTATACGCCTGAGGGGGAGATACTTTGGCTCCAGAGGGAGGATAGCAGGTTTTATAACCCTCGTATTTTTCTTCATCGGGGGCGGTATATTGCAGCTCTTCACCGGAAATATATTCGCCGGTTACGCCGCTCTTTTCGGGGGAGCGACTGTGTTCCGCCTGCTGTCATTTTTCTTTCTATCACGCATGTATGAGCCGGTGCAAACAGAGAGTAAAGAAAATGGTCCGAGCCTGTTCAAGCTAATAAGGCACGTGGGGTCTTCAAACCTGGGCAAATTTACGCTGTATGTGGCGTTAATAGACTTTTGTACCTGTATCTCCGCTCCCTTTTTTACCGTTTTCATGTTCCGCGATTTGCATTTCAGCTATGTCACCTTCGTTATTGTCAGTTCATCCAGTGCTGCAGCAAGCCTGTTGTTTCAGACCTTCTGGGGGCGCCGGGCGGACATGGCCGGCAATCTCAGGGTCATACGGGTGACATCCATGATTCTTCCCATCATCCCGCTCCTGTGGTTGGGCAGCTCTAATGTTTATTACCTGATTGCGGCGAATATTGTAAGCGGATTCGGCTGGTCCGGGTTCAGTCTATCAGCCGTCAATTTCGTTTACGATGCCTCCGAACCGGGAAGACGGACCAAGCAAATAGCTTTATTTAACGCTACGGACGGAGTTGCCTGCTGTCTCGGTTCCTTGATAGGCGGGTATCTGGCACCTCACCTTCCAGCGCTTTTTGGCTACCAAATGCGCTCTTTGTTTACAGTTTCGGGCGTCCTTCGCGGCATAGTGGTCCTGTTATTGCTTCGTCAAATTATGGAAGTACGCCAGGTTTCCAAAATGACATTCTCTCAGTTCTTGCTGGGCAGATTTTAATACTGTAGCGGCGGCCAGCAGAAACAATACCAGTTCATATCGTTCCGTATTGCGTCAAAAGTAACTGTTACCGAAGCCCTTCTTGTTGCGTCATAATTATGGTTACCGAAATAGTGTTATTTTTCAGCAAGGGTCCAAAGGTGTTCCACTTCTTGCCTGATTTGTTTTAA
>Ga0315282_10000218_pt1 | contig 115413 bp, 104 predicted proteins | sample YL17G07_20_MG_FD_203693 | JGI IMG/M metagenome (GOLD analysis project Ga0315282, IMG submission 203693) | Sediment microbial communities from Yellowstone Lake, YNP, Wyoming, USA - YL17G07_20 | ecosystem: Environmental > Aquatic > Freshwater > Lake > Sediment | place: USA: Wyoming | collected... | reverse complement strand
GCCGAGCAGGCGAGCTTCTGGACTCGTGAGGCCCTCGAGACCGAGCAGCACAAGGAAAACCGGAACAAATGGTGGCGATTCTTAGGTAAGCTGCCGATGCGACAAACGCTCAGAGCCAAACTGGACACAACTACGGCATTGATAGACTTCGTGCACGCATCACCCAGAAGGCCGATTAATGAATACATCTTCCCCGACGATGTTTACACTAATCCGATTAAGGTCCGGGTACTGTTCGAACAAGTCCGACATATATGCTTCATCGGCCACACACACCTGCCGGGTGTGTTTCTCGATGAGCCTGACTTTTATCTGCCCGACGAGCTCAATGACGTCTATCCGATTGTCGAAAACGAAAAGGCAATCATCAACATCGGCTCAGTAGGGCAGCCCAGAGACAAAGACAACCGTGCGAGCTACGTGTACGTGGACGGAAACGAGGTGAACTTCGTTCGACTCCCGTACGATTTCGAAACAACCACAAAAAAAATAATAGCAACCGAACAATTAGACAACTTCCAAGCCGAACGGCTCAGGGAAGGCAGATAAAACAATTAATTACCCCGACTCGTGAGACTGGTTCAGGAATATGAGAAGCACTCTGATTTTGATTACAACAGGTTTTGCCGTTCTTTGCGGCTTACTCATTACAGAAACCGTCCTTTTTAAAAAAGGCGGCCCTGCCGGTCAAAAACCCTGTACTCTGCTGGCACAAACAGCTTCGAGCGAACAACCGTCAGTTGCAGATACTCAACCACGCGGCAGCACACAACTGCAGGCGCCGGATGTACCGACACTAAGCGCCGACCACGCTGAGCCAGAGACAATCACTCTCGGCTCAATTGACCCCAACAGCGGCTTTAAGTTCCTGCTCGAATTGACCACCAAAGGTGCCGCCATTGCGAAAGCTACTTTCAGTGAATTTGACAACCGTGACTACAAGAACCCGCAACCTCTGGTAATTCTTTCGCCGATAAATCTGCCTGACGGCAGACAAATCCTGTCAATGGCCAACGGCCCACTGGTATTTTCACAGCAGCAATCGCAACTGCCTTTAGACAAATTGCACTGGCGATTGCTCGATACTGAAAAGACTGAGGACGGTTCGCAGACCGCCCGGTTTGAAGCCGTCGTTAAGGTCCAGGGCACCAACAAGCAGGTTTGTAAGCTCATCAAGACCTACCGGCTAACGACCGGCAGCTATATGCTCGATTGCGATTTGGTCATCGAGAATTTCTCCGACAGCGAACAAAAGCTGTATTTCAATTTAACCGGGCCGGGCGGGCTGGGCAAAGAAGACGTCAGCCGGGATATGAGAAAGGCTGTGGCCGGCTTCATAGATCACAGAGGGCAAATCACCAGCGCACGCTTAGGACTCGATGCCAAAAAACTCTATAACAGCGGCGGCATCGACACCGTAGAACTAACAAAGCCCGGCGCAACCTTTCTCTGGGTCGCTGCGGTCAATAAATACTTTGCTGCCATACTCGTACCTGTGCCGCAGCAGGGCAAAGATTATTGCGACTGGGTAACAGAGAAGCACGGGACGTTTTATAACCCGGATGTAGATAAACATGCCAACAGCGGGGACGAAACGGTCGGCGTGAGTCTGAAGACCGCAACTGTGAAACTCGCACCCGCTGGTGAAACTGACAGCACAAAACAATACAAATTCCGGCTTTATCTGGGCCCGAAGGATAAAAGCATCTTCGACAAAAATGAACTGTATCGCAAGCTGGGCTTTTTCCAGACAATAGACTTTATGCCATGTTTTTGCTGTCCCGCAAACATTATAAATCCTCTGGCATTCGGCATACTGGCAATAATGAAATGGATGTACGGCTTCATCCACAACTACGGGGTGGTGATTATTATACTGGTGTTCCTGATGCGTCTTGCCATGCACCCGATTACCAAAAAGAGCCAGGTTTCGATGAGCAGAATGACAAAGCTCGCTCCAATGGCTGAAGAAATAAAGAAAAAATACGCCAATAACAAAACCGAGATGAACAAACAGTTGATGACCCTCTACAAAGAGCAGGGTGCTTCGCCCGTTATGAGCATGCTGCCGATGCTGGTGCAAATGCCAATCTGGATTGCCCTGTGGAGCGCGGTGTATACAAGTATCGACCTTCGCGGCGCAGCGTTCCTGCCTTTCTGGATTACTGACCTGTCAGCACCGGATGTGCTGGTTCGGTTCTCGACGATAACGGTTCCGCTATTAGACTGGAAGGTCAATTCGCTAAACCTTCTGCCCATTCTGATGGGCGTGGCGTTTTACCTCCAGCAGAAACTGACTCCTCAGCAGGCGGCGGCAAATCCGCAGGCCGCTCAACAGCAAAAAATGATGATGATTATGATGCCGCTGCTTTTCCCGCTGATGCTCTATAAGGCGCCATCGGGGGTCAATCTGTATATTATGGCCAGCACTTTCGCCGGCGTCATTGAGCAGTACGTTATCAAAAAGCACATCCGCGACAAAGAGGAGGCTGAGGAAAAAGGTCTGGTCGCCACAACAAGCAAGACCGGCGGCAAAGTAAAAAAGAAAAAACCGAAACCTTTCTTCAGACAGTTTTGAGCCAGTTCAAAATGAAGGAATGTACAACCTTAACGAAACCATTGTAGCTGTCAGCTCGCCGAGTCTGGGGGCAAGGTCAATCGTTCGGATAACAGGCCCCGACACCATCGCCATTGTACAGGAGGTTCTCAATTCTAAAGTCAAACCGGACAAGGCCGGTATCTGGACAGGCAGCATTACTATTGACCCGCAATTAAGTATTGACGCAAGTCTCTATCTTTTTTTAGCGCCCCATTCTTACACTGGCGAAGATGCCGCTGAAATCCACCTCGACGCCAGCCAGGCAATTATTGAAGGTCTGATGGAAACCCTGCTGGCTAACAGTAGGACGCCGCTGCAAAGTGCAGGGCCCGGAGAGTTCACCGCAAGGGCCTACCTAAACGGCAAAATCGACCTGGCGCAGGCCGAAGCTGTAAACGAGATAATCACCAGCTCGAACCGCTTCCAGTTGGCCGCCGCTGAGAAGCTTCTGGCCGGCCGATTGACCCAGGCCACAGAAGAAATCCTCGCGGTGGTAATGGAGTGCCTGAGCCTGATAGAGGCGGGCCTGGATTTCAGCACCGAGGACATCGAATTTATAACTCGCGACCAGACCGTCGAAAGACTCGAACGCATAAAACAGATGCTCGAGCGGTTGTTAGCTGAGAGCATCCACTACGAATCGGTAGTTGATTTACCGGCTGTCGGCATAGCAGGTTCCCCCGGCGCCGGCAAAAGCAGCCTGCTCAACAAGCTGCTCACCAGGCCGAGGAGCATCGTCTCAGGCCGGCGAAAAACCACCAGAGATGTGCTGACCGATATACTTGTTCTTACCAATTGCAGGTGCGTAATATTCGACTGTGCGGGGCTGCTCGAAAAACCGGACAATATCCTCGACGAACTGGCACATCAGGCGGCGGTCGAAGCACTTGAAAAAGCTTCAGTGGTCGTTTTCTGCGTCGACATTTCAAAAACAGACTTTTCCGAAGACATCGCGATACGCAAACTCATAAAGGATGACCTGCAAGGCCAGGGAACACGAGTTATACCAATCGCAACAAAAACGGATTTGCTTTCAGAAGATTCGCTCGCTGAACGTCTCGCTGAGATAAATAAACTGTTTGCTGCTGATTTTTTGCCGACCTCGGCAAAAACCGGCACAGGAATAGAACAACTGCGAGAGGCTATCGACAAAAAAGTAATTGCACAGACAGCCGGAAGTGCTAAAGACCAAACGCAACACGGCATTGCCCTTACCACCCGGCACAGGCAGGCTGTCACCGAGGCAATCAAAGCTATCAGCGAATCCATCAAAGAAATAAAGGCAGGCAACGATGAAGTCACCGCGATGCTGCTACGGTCGGCTTACGAGGCCGCCTCCAATATCCAACAGCAACACATCGACGAACAGATATTAGAGGAGATATTCTCGCGCTTCTGTATAGGCAAGTAAAACTCGTGGTTTTCTAATTCTCTGCAACCTATCCTTACTTATCTTCAGCCTCGAACTCGGCGTCGATTACGTCATCGCCGCCTTTTCTTTTGACCTCGCCTTCCGGCGGCGGTGTGTGCCCGGTTTCAGCCGAACCGGTCGAAGACCCACGCTTCTTGGCAGCCTCCTCGTAAAGAACCTTGCCCAGCTCCTGACCTGCCTCGCCGAGGTTTTCGATGGCCTTCTTTATCGCGATGGCGCTATCGCCTTTGATGGCTTCCTTAAGATTGTTGACGGCGCTTTCGATTTTCCCACGGGTACTGGCTGAGACCTTCTCGCCGTGCTCCCTGAGCGTCTTTTCAGTCGAGTAAATCAGCTGGTCAGCCTGGTTCTTCAGGTCAACCACCTCTCGTTTTTTCTTATCTTCCTCGGCGTGGGACTGGGCCTCTTTAGTCATCTTCTGGACTTCCTGCTCACTCAGCCCTGAGCTGGACTTAATCTCGATGGACTGCTGCTTGCCGGTGCCGAGGTCCTTCGCGGAGACGTTAAGGATACCGTTGGCGTCAATGTCAAAGGCCACTTCAATCTGCGGGATGCCCCGCGGAGAAGGCGGAATATCGGTCAACTGAAATCTGCCCAGCGTGCGATTGTCTTTGGCAAACTCCCTCTCACCCTGCAGGATGTGAATATCAACGGTCGTCTGACTATCCGCCGCTGTCGAGAAAATCTCTTTTTTGCTGGTGGGTATTGTGGTGTTGCGGTCAATCAGTTTTGTCATAACTCCGCCTAAGGTCTCGACGCCCAAAGAAAGCGGCGTTACATCCAGAAGCAGAATATCCTTCACGCCGGCATCACCTGCCAAAACCGCTCCCTGAACAGCGGCACCAAGCGCCACAACCTCATCGGGGTTAAGACTCTTGTTAGGCTCTTTCTTGAAGATGTCTTTGGCGATTTCATAAACCTTCGGAATCCTTGTTGACCCGCCGACAAACATTACCTCTGCGATATCTTTTGGGGTCAGCTTGGCGTCCTCCATCGCTTTGTAACACGGGCTTTTCAGCCGCTCAAATACCGGCTCGCAAAGCGCTTCAAACTTGCTGCGAGTGAGGGTAATCTGCATATGTTTTGGGCCCGAAGCATCCGCTGTGATAAACGGAAGGTTCACAGTGGCCTCCACCTGTGTGCTCAGCTCGCACTTTGCCTTCTCGGCGGCCTCCTTGAGCCGCTGATGGGCCATCGGGTCTTTGCGAAGGTCGATGCCCTCGGTCTTTTTGAACTCATCCGCCAGGTAATTTATCAGCACCGCATCGAGGTCATCACCGCCCAGGTGTGTGTCGCCGTTTGTGCTGAGGACTTCGAAGACATTGTCGCCGATATCGAGAATTGATATGTCGAATGTTCCGCCGCCGAAGTCGAAGATGGCGACCTTCTCATTCCTTTTCTTCTCCAGTCCGTAAGCCAGCGCTGCCGCCGTAGGTTCGTTAATAATCCGCTCGACCTTTAAGCCGGCTATCTTGCCGGCATCCTTGGTAGCCTGACGCTGCGAGTCGTTAAAGTATGCAGGAACCGTGATGACGGCATTTTCAACCTTTTCACCGAGATAATCTTCCGCGGTCTTCTTCAAATCCTGCAAAATCATCGCCGAAATCTCAGGCGGCGTGTATTCCTTGCCTCGGATGCGGACTTTGACCAGTTCTTCCGGTCCGCCGGTGATTTTATAAGGGACAATTCTTTCTTCCTCGGAGACTTCCTTATGCCGTCGGCCCATAAAACGCTTTATGGAAAATACAGTGTTCTCAGGATTGGTTACCTGCTGATGCTTCGCGATTTGGCCGACCAGCCGCTCGCCTTTGTCGGTAAAGCCCACCACCGAAGGCGTCAGCCGAGAACCCGAAGAGTTAATTAAAACCTTCGGTGCATTGCCTTCCATCACGGCAACCACCGAAAGTGTTGTTCCTAAATCTATTCCAATTATCTTGTTGGTAGCCATAATCAAATTCCTTCCCTCGACTTCGTCCCTAAGGGACAAAGTCGAACCATTCGTTTCTTGTCTGATTCAGCACATAAGAGTATCCGAAAGTTCAAAGGTGCAAAAGGCGTGCCAAGTGGGATTCTTAACCAACCCCCGATAGATTAACTTCTTATATTTCAAGAAGTTAGGGTTTTCTGACTTCTGTTTTCTGAATTCTGTCTGCTGGTCTATTGTGCCATTTTGGCAGATAAGACAGGCCTTCGCTTAACCTGACCCCTACCTTGAGGAGTATTAAGAACCCTGATTCAAAGCTGAACGAATGATTTGTGCTCGAAGTGCGTCCCTGTGTGTTGGGTCAAGCGCTTTTCCGTAATTTAACTGCAAATGAGCCGGCAAAGTCAGCATAAAAAGCCGATTTATCATGGCAATGGAAAGTCTCCGACTGCCACCAGCCTCGCCCAGTGCCTGCAGACCCTCTATCGCCGGCGTCGATGCCCCCATATGCTCCCGCATATTAACCCCAAGCCGCAAATGGCTCAGCAAAAGCAAGGCCTCCTGCGAACTTATCAAATGCGCATTCTTCAATAGCGCCATCGCACGCGATATCTTGTCGTCAAGCACATCGGCTTCCTTCGAGAGCAGTTGACCCCTGGCCGCTTTTTCGTATTCGACAATCTCCGGTATAACGGCACCTTCAAATCGAGAGACAATCTCAGGCTCCGAGACGCCAAGGGCTGCCTGATTCGAGAGCTGATAAAAATCACCTGTCGCCTCGGTCCCTTCGCCGAAAAGACCTCGCACGGCCAGATTCATAGCTCTTGCTGCGTTGAAAAACTTTTCTATCTGGCCGGTCATCTTCAACGCCGGCAGATGCAGCATTACGGAAACTCTTATGCCGGTCCCCAGATTGGTCGGACACGCCGTCAGGTATCCAAAACGGGGGCTGAAGGCGTACTCGAGCTTCTGCTCAACATAATCGTCAATTTTGTTTATGTAGCTGGCGCACTGTGATAGCTGCAGGCCGCCCTTTAAGACCTGAAGCCGCAGATGGTCCTCTTCGTTAATCATAGCCGTGAAAAACTCCCGCTGGGCGATAACGACGCCCCGGGGGCCTTTGCCGAAGGCGTGGTGGTGGCTGATAAGATGCCGCTCCACCAAAAAATGCCTGTCCAGCGTCCGGGCCTTGTCGACACTTATGTAGGAGACCTTATCGCCAAGGTCAAGCGACATCAGGACATCTTTTAATTTTTCCAGTATCTCAGCCTTCTCCGCAACGGAGCAACGGCTGAGGAATTTGTACCCCGCCAGGTTCCTCGCCAGGCGAATCCGCGATGATATAACGATATCCGCCAGCGGCCCGGAGCCGTCAAACCATTCGCTTACATCAGAGCTTATCTCTGTTAGCTTCATATCCAGCACTTCACTCCAACTTGTTGATTCTGTCGCGCAGTTTGGCTGCTGATTCGTAATCTTCCGCCTTCACGGCGGCATCGAGCTGCTGACGCAAACTCAAGAGCTCTGCCTGCCTGCGTGCATCCTTCGGGGCCCTCGAAGGAACCTTGCCGCAGTGAGTAGTCCTGCCGTCGTGGGCCTTGGCGATAAGCGGCAAAAGTGACTTCTCAAAAACCTCATAATCATGAGGACAGCCCAGAACAGCCTCTTTGCGGAACTGCTCCAGCGTGAAGCCGCAGTATTCGCACAAGGTTTCCTTGTCCGAAAGACCAAAGAAATCCTCACTCTCAGGCGCAGAGGCAAGCAGTCCGCCCAGCAGCTCGTTTAGAGGTATATGGCTCTTGACCGCTAAGCCCTGCTCGGTGGCGCAGTGTTCGCAGATGTGCATTTCTGTCCGCACCCCGTCGGTAATCTCCGTCAGATGGATAGTCGCTTCCCTGTCTTTACAAATCTGACACCGCATATTCTTTAGACCCTTCACGGCTTATTTTATGTTTCAAAACAGATGCCGCGCACAAACTACATTATACCAAAATTCCACCCTTAATAAATCGTCAAATTGACAGGGCCACTATAAGTCTGACTGTCTATCTGCCGAACCCGGCCCAGCAGCCCGGCTCCTCCGTTACCCTGACAGTCCGCAGTTTTACGCCCCGTGGCAGCTCCTGCCGCAGCCTTTGATATATATATCTCGAGACGTTTTCAGCCGAGGGACTATTCTGCTTAAAGTAATCATTTTCCAGTAACGAGGTGCCGCCGAGCTCGCTAACGATATTATCGACCATAGCCCGCAGCCGGCTGAAGTCCATTACCAATCCCCTCCTGTCGAGCCTGCTGCAGCAAACCTCAGCGGTAACCAGCCAGTTATGACTGTGCGCTCGTTCCTTTGAGCCGTCCGGTAAAGTTAGCTGATGCGAAGCTCGAAAGCGTGTCTGGACACCGACAGTAAACATACCTCACCCCTGACCTCTCGCAACCGGCGCCGCCCCGCTGCGACACGACATCGCTATCGTGGCGAGCAATTACAGGCGGCCTTTTCTAAAGCGCTTCTGCAAATGGTCATAGACGTTTTTGGGAACCAGATTCGAAATGTCACCGCCCAATGAAGCAACCTGGCGAATCAATGTTGAGCTTGTAAAGCCGTACTGCTCACTGGTTATCATAAAGACGGTCTCAATGCCCGTTACAGAACGGTTTGTCATAGCAAGCTCGAACTCATAACGCATATCGGTAAGACTTCGCAGCCCTCGCAGGATGACGTCTGCTTTCTTTTTAGCTGCATACTCAACCGTCAATCCATCAAAACTCTCAACTGAAACACGCGGCATATCAGCCACTAATTCGGCAATCATTTCCACCCGCTCCTCAGGTGTAAAGAGGGCATCTTTAATGGGACTTCGGCCAACCGCTATGATAAGCTCGTCGAAAAGTTTTATGCCGCGTTGGACAACGTCAAGATGCCCATTGGTAATCGGGTCGAACGAGCCGGGAAATACCGCCCGCACAAATTTTCTGCTCATTAGCGCTCCTTTCCTGCAAAAAGATTATCCTATTTAGCAGAATTTTGCTTTTTCGTCAACTGCCGTAAGGCATCCCCCAGCAGAGAATTTGAATTGTCGCGCGAAATCTGGCAATATATCTCGCATAATATGTCTAAGAAACCTCAACCAATATATTATACGATTTTCAACACCGAATGGGGCTGCTTCGGCCTAGCTGCAACCGAAGACGGCCTCATCCGGACCTGCCTGCCCGAACCAAATCCTGAAAAGATTAAAGCAAGACTGCTAAAAAACTTACCCACTGCTCGGCACAGCCAATGGCTTTTCAATCCCATCCAGCAGCAAATAATCGCGTACTTCGAAGGCGCTCGCATCAATTTCTTCACTGATGTTCCCCTCGTCTTGGATGAATTCAGCCCGTTTACCCAGCAGGTCTTAACGGCATGCAGAAAGATTCGATTCGGACAGACGACAAGTTACCACGAACTGGCAGAGAAAGTCCGATGTCCAGCCGGCAGCCGGGCTGTCGCCGGCGCGTTGGCCAAAAACCCCCTGCCATTGATTATCCCCTGTCACCGCGTTATCGCCAGCGACGGCAAAATCGGCGGATTTTCCGCCCCCGGTGGCATAACACTCAAAGAAAAGCTCCTCCAACTTGAGCAAAAGGCCTCTTTATCCACATCCACCTGAAATCTTTTTGCAGAAATGTAAGGAATACTTGACATTGAGTAATGTATATATTACATTAAGTTCGATGGTGATGGCCAGCTATACTTCAGCTTGGATTTTATTAACGATATCAATCTTGATTCCGTTGCTTGTTATTGAACCAGATGGCACCATTGCAGTATGGGTTTTTCCCTTTATCGTCCTAGAGGTATTTTTCACCGCGATGATTATTTATTCGGCCGCGGTTCTGATTCAGTATGGCTGGAGGGACAAAGGCAATGAATAGAGCTCAAAAAAACGCGATATCCGCTCTGGTGTTTCTCTTTTTAACTAACACAATGTTTGCCTATGTGTTTTTTCAACTTTTTGTCTTAAAGAAAACTCCTGGTTTCGCCGGTCGGTTCCTTCCGCTGGCAATTTTGATTCTGACCAGCGGCGCACTATTGGTTTGGACGCTTAAGCGACAAAGCCCCAAGGAAGTAGTGTCCGATGAGCGTGATAAACTGATTGATAATAGAGCGGCCATGGCATTCCTCGCATCGTCTTTGATTGTAATTCCTGCCATCAGCGTAATTCCGCGACTTGTTCTCGGCGACAATGGATGCGTCCCCACCTGGTCTCTACCCCTTATTAACTATGGCGCCCTTGTTATCCTTGCGATGATTTATTTTGCCGCGATTCTGGTTCAATACTTTTTCAGGAGGGGTGATGGAGACAAATGAACTGAAAAACAACATTCGCCGGCTGCGCTTTGAAAACGGCGAACTGACCCAGCAGCAGTTGGCTGACAAAGCCGGTGTAACACGCCAGACCATCCTCGCTATTGAAGCAGGTAAATATTCACCATCGCTAACGCTGGCGTTCAGAATTGCCAAAGCCTTCGGTGTGCCCTTAGAAGAGGTATTTCAATATGAGCAGGAAAGTTCGTAGCTTATTCGAGATGGACGACGCTGCCGCGCCTGTCAGCTTCGAGGCTGGCCTTTTTGATAATGTCGTAGAGCCGGCGGGGCCCTTTTATCTTCTGAAAAGTAAAACTCGGGGTGGTCTTGTCGGTAGTTATTAAAGTGATGGTGCCTACGCCGAAGATACAATCGAGCAAAGTCCTTCGCATACGCTTATCGACTACACGAAACATATCGAGGTTGTCCACCTTCCTGTTTAAGACGCCGCGGCTCCATTCGATTCTATCAACGGTAACCTCGTAACGAGTCATCTTCAATTTCACTATCTTTATCAAAAGCCAAAGTACGACCAGCGCCGCCAGCGCAATTGCAGCCGTCTCTCTATAGCCGGCAAAGGACGATACCTCGTCGGCAGCAGACTCAAACCACGACAGGTTTTCCACGGGGTAAACAAACAAAAAGGTCGCAACGGCAAGAAAAAACAATCCGCGCACTAATGAGCCCGCCAATCCCCACAAAGATGGGCTGCCCTTGAAAAGTATACTGCCCGCGGGTGCCGCCTGCTGGTTCCCGGATGGATTTGCGCCCGCCTCGGCAAGCCGAAGGCGAGACGGGCCCGGCTCCAAACCAGCCTGTACAGCCTTGGCACGGTCGGTATTCAGGAATTCGCCGCAGAACCGGCACTTAACGGCGCGCTCCTGAATGGTCTCAGCACAAAACGGACACTGCTTTGTCTTCGATTGTTCAGATGTAACAATTTCCATTCTTCGTTACACTCCAAATGGTAAACCATCAGGGTATATATCGGAAATATGCGGCAATTTAAGCAGGGGATTCTGTCGGCCACTTTCTACAGAAAATGCGGTAACCTATAACGATTGGGTAAATTGGGCAAGGTGAAATCTCGCATCAAACGCGCTTGTTGGGTGAAAAAATTGGGAAAAATTGCAAGAAACTTGCAAAAATTAGCAAAAGTGCGCTCTTTTTGAGCAAAAATTGCAAAAAAATGATGCGTTTTGGACCGTGATTGAAGTACCCCCTCGCGCAAATGATTGAATCTTTTAGCCACAGAGAACACAGAGTTCACAGAGAATTTTTAGTTTGTAGTTCATAGTAAAATTCAGCCGTAGATTAACGCAGATTTTTTAAGCCACGAATCCATTTGACTACTTCGACTCCGCTCAGTATAAATTCGCTCAGGACAAGTTCACACGAATGGACACAAATTTTTTAGGTGCGAATTAGGTTGGGGTGGAATTACTTGATTGACCAGCCGCTAAAAACAGAACTTGAATATCGCGTTATAGCAGTAAATAAATCCGGCGAAGGTCAGCCGAGCAATACGGTGATGGTGGTTTTGTAAAACAGACAGGAAATATCGAAAAAATAAAAGACAATTCGAGTAAGATTTTGATATAATTGTGAAATTGAAAGGCTTGGTTGTGTAGCCAAGCGTTTAATATGGGAAGTACCAATTCAGACTATACTTTTTCGGAGGATGTGCAAATAAAGTCGTATATAACAATTCCGGTTGCTGTTCTTTTTCCGCCAAGAGCGAGGTCTAACCATTGGCTATTGAAAAAGTAGATTACGATTACCAGCAGGCCGTAAGGGTCTGAGTTGCAGTGCACTTACCGACGTTTTCGAGAGTACACGATATAATGCACGCGGCCTTGGAACTATATGGATTGGCCGACATTAAATTTGGAGTCAATGAATTCCCAAAGCCACCGCTGTCGTTGGAAACCCTCACTGACAAAGTAATCTCAACGGCACCATCACCAGAAAAGTGTGTTACTCTTGAACCTTCACTGAGGAATGAGTCATGCCCACTCCAGTCCACCATACCACCACCCGTTTTGTTTAATCCAGAAGCATCATATTCCAGCTTGTACTCTGTAACAAGCCTATGATTGTCATCCTTTGAGAGTTGAGCCGCACCTGAGTTATCAGCGGTGATTTCCACATCTGTGTTCGTATAAAGATAAAGACTTGAATTGCCGGATACCCGGCTGCTCTGCGTGGTAAGATCCGCGAGATTGATAGCTGGGAAACTACTGTCTGACCACTCTACAATTTCTGTGACGGTACAGGATATATTGCATCTGGTGCTGACAGACGACGGCTTGGCCAATGCCGGATTTGAAGGCGAAGATAAAGCGGATACTACCAGCACAGCAATGAACAAATAACTTCTCATCTTCTAATCCCTCCTCCTCACACAGGATTAAACTAATCAAACAACTATTTTATCAAAATAGGCAGAAGAAGGTCAAGAAAATTAGATTTATAGGACTCAAAAAACTTGGAGAGTCCTATAAGAATACCAAAAACGGAGGACATATTGTGTGTATGTGTGAAAAGACAAATCTACATAAATTGGGAAATTATACCGCTTGGCATTAAGGTACTTACCGAAATTAAGCGTAAAGTGGTAGTTTGATAAAACCGATATTCAGACCGATATTCAGGATGTGCAGTTAAAATGCACGTAGATGTGCCGGCACGAAAAGACTTAGGTCAAACATGGAATATCCGGGCCAGGGCCATTTCGACCGAGCAAGGTAGATGAAACGGTATTGGGTTTTTAACCAGAAAAAAGAAGACGTAAAATGAGAAACTTATCTATCGCACTATTGATAGTAACTGCGTTATGCCTTACTGCGATCGTGGCGTTGGCCACTCCTCCGCCTGATGATGCCGAAGCCGTGGTGACGGTAACTGTCGAAATCATTGGAGAGTGGGCAGGAGACTTCAATACTATCGCACTGGCGAACATCACTGCCCAGGGCAGTGAACCGAACGGCAGCCAAGCAACCACGCTCTACACAAACGGTGATGTGGACATCACCGCCGACAACGTTGGTACAGAGGCCCAACTGAAGAAGGTAGGTGACGCGAATCAGACACTTGTAACATCATATATGCTGACAGACGACGGTGGCGATGCGACTGGCAATACCGGCGGGACGGATGAGACCGAATATACAACCTACGATGACTTTCTGCACGACACTCCCTTCGCCATAACCCATGTGGCAGGCGACGGTGATGTTGTGATTACTCTGCATGCTAAGGCTGCGAACCCTCCCGGTGAGGTTGCTGATGCAGGTAATTACAGTGCTACTCAGACCCTTACCGCCACTTGGTGAACCCAGTAACATAGAAAGTGTATAGAGTGAGTATAAGACCTCAGGCCAACAGGGAGTATTTTGATTCCTAATACTCACCTTATTGTGACCATGTGATTTTGTTGCAAAGGTTAACTATGGGGGGGTCAACCATGGTTAACTATGGGGAAAAATTCGAATATAATTCGTTGGGTAGCTACAGGGTTTTTCGTGATGGCTTCCCTCGTTCTGCCTGCCGATTGCTCTGCTGGAATGGCAGTCAGTCCCATGCAGCAGTGGGTTGAAGTCAAGCCTGGCAAAGATGCATCTTTCTCAGTAACTATAACCAACGTAGATAGAGGTTTTGAAACTCTGCCCTGCAAGGTGAATGTGGAAGTGCTTGATTTCACGGTCTCGCCGCAGGGGGTAATCTCTTTCGACAAAGACACCAAGCACAGTCGCTCGGCTGCCGATTGGATTAGTTTCGATGCCAGCAAGTTTGTCCTTGAGCCGGGCGAATTTAAAAAGATAAAAGGAAAAGTATCTGCTCCTTCCGGCGCTGATGGAGACTACTGGGCTGCCATTATGGTCAGCCTGGACAATCCCGAGAAACAGGGAAAAGGCATAAACGTTAATTTGAGGACCGCATCCGGCATATTCGTACACGTCGAACGAAGAAAAAATACTGAACGGGCAAGTGTCACTGATGTAAATGTAATCCTGCCTGAATTTGTTCCAAACGAAAACCTCGCCGAGGAACCCAACGGGGAGGGGGAATCTTCTCAACAGGAACAATCACTTAAAATTAACGCAGAACTGAAAAATGACGGATTGGCAGCCTTCATTGCAAATGGAAAAGCGTTTCTCTACGGCGAAACCTGGCGTCAGGTGGCCTCTATTCCATTATACACAAAGCGCAGACAAATTTTACCCGGTCACACCCGCGACTTCACCGGTGTTATGGCGCAGCCGTTACCAGCCGGGAAATACAAGCTGCGAGTAATTTTTGAAACGGAATCAAACTATGGACGCAAAACAACCAAAGATATAGAGTTTTCGGTAAGTCAAAAACTGGCCAGCCAATGGGCCGGAAACTTTACATCTGACGACATACAAACTCTTAAGATTGAGCCGCAGGAGCTTAAACTGACACTGACCGGCGGGCGCTTCACTGCTGCAAACTTTCTGGTTGCTAACCAGTGTTCAAGTACAGTCTCTATTCGTTGCCGACTGGAGACCAAAGAGCTGCCGGAAGGTTGGCTGGAACTGGAGTCGACCGACTTTACCCTCAATCCAAATACGCGGCATAATATGGTTTGCCGGGTCAGGATACCGCCCGATGCAGAACAAGGACAATACAATGGCATTATTCTCATTGAGGTCGAACGCTCAGGCCTAACCGTTAAAAACCAGAATAATGTTGAGCTGCACAAAATCCCTATTTGTATTGTGATAACTAAGTGAGCGCAATGGTTATAATTACGTTAATAACGAGGCAGAAACAAAAACAGTGGAAAACGGCGGCAGCGTCGTTTGTGCTGTTATTTGGTCTGGCACAGTGTACCGCCGTTGCTGAGGTTCCCGCTTCCGCGGGAATTGTTGATGTTGTGTCAACCCCTGCGAAAGCAGGGGCTACCGCTGAGGCTGTTGATACCAACGAAGTAATAATGGTTAAGAATGTGTGGGTTGATGTGCCGCTGACGCAGGTTTTCCGTGACATATCAATGGAGACCGGTGTCGTTATAGCCCTGTGCCCTCACGTGGGTGACCCGCTCATTTCGCTCAACGCCGGTGGTTCAGGTAAGCCGCTTCAAGAGTGTCTGCAGGAGCTTGTGGCCGGCCAAGGCTTTTCAGTTTATCCCAAAAACAAGCGGTTCTACCTTATTAGCTGTGGAGACCCTAAGTGCCCCAGTTTTCTGGAAATCGCAATCTCCAAACGGCTCTACCTGAAATACATAACCGCAAAACATTTCAGGTCCTGTCTTCCCCCGTCTGTCGGGGAGTATGTATCCAGCGGGGAAAGACCGAATGAAGTGCTGATTTATGCAGTACCTAAAATTATGGAACATATTATGGGAATCGTCGCCGAGCTGGACACTCCCAGCCAACAGGTGGTACTGGAGGTGCTTGTTGTGGAGCTTTCTGAAGAAGCCGGCAAGGAATTCGGGCTGGATTGGAAATACAATGACCAACGCGCCTCTTTCAGTATGAGTCATGGTCTCGGAATTTTTGAGGGCATAGGAAAATACACAAGCGTACCCGCAAGTGAATTCACAAGTCTGCTTCTTACCCTCAGGATGCTGGTCAGTGAAGGAAAGGCCGGCATAAGGTCCCGGCCCAGAGTAGCCACCCTTAACGGGGAAAAAGCTTCCATAGATATGTCCCTCGACGAATACTACAGCATCGTTACAGACCTCGGCTCTTATGGTGGTGCGCTGCGGACAGAACTTCAAGTAATCAAGTCCGGCGTGCAGTTGGAAATAACACCGCACATAGGTGACAATAACGATATTACAGTTAACGTTATCACTGAAGTTAGTGATGTAGCTTCTCGTCAGAACCAAGTAGCTGGAAACGTGTCCGGAAGCCTGCCAGTAATTCGGCGGCGCAAGGCCGACACTTGCGTCCGGGTCAAAGAAGGTGATGCAATTGTCATAGGAGGTCTTATTGAAACTCAGAAGCAAAATAATGTAGAGAAAGTGCCGATTCTTGGCGATATTCCGCTTGTGGGCGGTCTCTTCCGTTCCACAAGAAGCGATACTATGGAAAAAGAGGTGATGATATTTATCACACCACGGTTGATGAAGGAAGGAAAAGATGCCTTTTCCGACAGGCATAAGCTGATAGATGCGGAAGAAGAACTGGATGGCCTGCGGGAAGCAGCGGCTTTGCCAGATACAGGCAAGTTTTAGTGTTAATGGTTTTGTTGCCGGCCGGAGCAGATGCTTTTGCAAAGATCCAGAACTGAACATGATGATGGGAAAAATGTTAGTATTTGCGGCCTTGGTTTTTCTGTTCGGTTTCCATTTCTATGCTTCAGCAGTAACCTCCAAAAAGATGTTTACTCGAAGATTAATATTATGTGTGATTGTGTTGTTGATGGTTTTCGTGCGGCCTCTTTCGGCTGCGGTGGTGTTCCAAGCGGCAGGCACGGCGGTCTCCAGCGCAGGAGCAGCGCCGACCTTCGTCGCGGCCGGGGCCGTTACATCTAATACAACAGCGATTACACCGGCGCTTCCTTCGGGCATCGCGGCGAACGATATTTTGTTGCTGTTTCTTGAGACTGGTAATGAGGCTATCTCTATCGCTAACCAGAACGGCGGAACATGGACTGAGGTTCTTAATTCTCCGCAGGGAACCGGAACAACCGGAACATTCGGGACAGGGACCAGACTTACGGTCTTCTGGTCGCGGTATAATGGGACTCAAGGCGCTCCAACCACTTCTGACTCAGGTGACCATCAGGCCGGTATTATTGCTGCCTTTCGTGGTGTTGTTGCCTCCGGTAATCCCTGGGATGTTACGGCGGGCGGCGTTGAAGCTACGTCAGACACCAGCGGCTCCATTCCGGGAGCGACCACAACAGTTCCTAATACTCTTGTTGTAGCGGCTATTGCCGCGAGTTTACCAGACTCAACCAGCACGACAAACTTCGGGACCTGGACAAACGGCAACCTGACAAGTTTAACCGAGCGCATTGACAATGCTCAGAGCGCAGGAAACGGCGGGGCGATTGGGATAGCTGCTGGCGGCAAGACGACCGCCGGGGCTTACGGCAACACGGCGGTTACCCTCGCAACTGCAGCATATAAGGGCATGATGAGCATCGCCCTCAAACCAGTGACCGCCCCTATCACGCCTGTATGGCCGGCGCATCAGGCGAACGATATCGCGCTGCTGGTTGTCGAAACGGCGAACCAGGCCGTCACGCTCTCTACCCCGGCGGGGTTCGTAGAGGTGCTCAACTCTCCGCAGGGCACGGGTACAGCCGCAGGGACAGCAGCAACACGCCTCTCGGTCTTCTGGAAGCGCGCCGCATCTTCTGCTGAATCAAATCCGACCGTGGCCGATTCCGGCGACCACCAAATAGCGCAGATTATCACGTTCCGTGGGGGCATCACGTCTGGCAACCCCTGGGATGTGACAGCCGGAAACGTAGCTTCATCTGCAAGCACATCGGTTTCAATTCCTGGCGCAACAACCACGGTTGCAAATACACTCGTTGTAGCAATCGTTGCAAACGCAACTGACACGGCTACCGCCCAGACCGGGAACTGGGCGAACCCTAACCTAACAAGTTTAACAGAACGAGCAGACAGCAGTACTGACCAAGGTAACGGCGGCGGCTTTGGGGTCGCAACGGGAGTAAAGGCGACGGCGGGCGCTTATGTCGCGACGACGGCTACTCTTGCCACATCCTCGGTCCAGGGAAGAATGAGCATCGCCCTCAAGCCTGAAGAGTTTATGTATTGGAGCGGTAATTTCAGCACGATTGCACTGGCGCCCATCACTGCCCAGGGCAGTGAACCGAACGGCAGCCAAGCAACCACGCTCTACACAAACGGTGATGTGGACATCACCGCCGACGTTAGTACAGCAGCTCAACTGAAGAAGGTAACTGACCCGAATCAGACACTTGTAACATCATATATGCTGACAGACGATGGTGACGGAATTACTACTACCGGCGGTACGGATCAGGGCTCGTATACAGTGCACAGCTCATTCCTTAGCCCTACTGCCTATGCGATAACCCATGTGGCAGGCGACGATGCGGTTGTGATTACTCTGCATGCCAAGGCTGCGAACCCTCTAGGTGAGGTTGCAGATGCAGGTAGTTATAGTGCTACGCAGACCCTAACGGCTTCTTGGGGCGGCCCCTAAAAACATCTCCCTTTTGCGATTAGGCTCAAAAACTTCTCTGCTGTGACGACTTTGGTCAGCGCCTATACGACCGCCAAAAACGCCGCTATCGCTATTAATTGTAACTGACCAGCCCCTGAGTGCAAGTCACAACGGGAATCGATGGGGGAAGAGTTTCACTAACACAGAACCTTTGGGTTCGACACTTCAAATTGGGTGGCAATTCTGATAGAATTACAGAAGACAGAAGTCAGAAGACAGGAGTCAGAATGGAGATGGCGTTGGCGGTGGTTGCGATAATTGGTCGGCCAAACGTGGGCAAAAGCAGCCTGCTAAATGCACTTGCGGGCAGGAGAATAAGTATTGTCGAGCCGACAGCAGGTGTAACGAGAGACCGCATCAGTGCAATTATCGGCCGAGATGAGCGATACTTCGAGCTGGTCGATACCGGCGGATACGGCATAATTGACCCCGAAGAGTCGGGACTCAGCGGCCATATCGAAGGGCAAATCCAACAGGCAATCGAATCGGCAAACTTGGTGATTTTTATGGTGGATATTCGAGACGGACTTGTGCCATTAGATGAGAAGATAGCAAGACTTCTTCACAAAAAAGGCCTCGACGTAATCGGCGTCGCCAACAAGGCAGATTCGCCCAAGATATTTGCGGCGGCGAGTGAATTCTCCAGGCTCGGGTTCGGCGAGTTTCTGTGTATCTCAGCGAAAAACAATGTTAATAAAAATGCACTGCTTGACAGAATCTTTGAAAAACTTGTCGCCAGCAAATCGGCAAAGCCGGCTGAGCCGGTGATGAAAATCGCGATAGTCGGCAAGCAGAACACCGGCAAGAGCACGTTCGTAAATGCAATAGTGGGTAGTGAGCGGGTCATCGTCAGCGAAATTCCGGGCACAACCAGAGACGCTGTGGATGTGCGATTTGAAAAGGATGGCAAAACAATGGTTGTGATTGACACGGCAGGTATCCGCAAGAAAAGCAAAATAACCGGCAACATCGACTTTTACAGTTATGTTCGTGCCACAGGTTCGATTCGACGGGCGGACATTGTGCTGCTTTTAATTGATGCAATCGAGCCAATCTCGCAGGTCGATAAAAAGGTGGCAAGTTTCATCGCCGACGAATACAAAAGCTGCATAATCGTCGTTAATAAGTGGGACCTTGCGAAGAACACGACTGTTACCGGTGCGTATGAAGAGTATTTGACAAAGGTCCTGCCGGGCCTAAAATACGCCCCTATAGCATTTACTACCGCAACGCAAGCAAAGAACGTGCAGAGTGTTTTAGATTTGGCGGCTGAGCTTTTCAAGCAGACAACAACCTGGATACCAACGGCGAAACTCAACAAGGCATTTGAGATTATAAAGGAACAACGGCCCGGCGCCGCAAAAATCGGCAGGCCGAAAACTTACTATGCAACGCAGGTAGCTGTCAACCCTGTTACGATACTTATGTTTGTCAATAAACCCGAACTTTTCGAAGAAAATTACCGCCGATATATAATAAGCCGACTCCAGGAACTTTTACCGATTGCGGAGGTGCCGGTTCGCCTTCTGGTTCGAAGCCACTACGAAACGCGGCCGCCCCACAAAACCAGAGCCACGAATTAAGGGGACAACTGTATGTTAGTTACAATCCTGCTGGTTGGTGCAGTAACATTCATTCTGGCCTATATCATATATGGCAGATTCCTGACCAAACGATATGAGATTGACGACTCGCGCCCGACTCCGAGCCACAGCGATTACGACGGCATCGACCGCGTACCCGCGCATAAAGCGGTCCTGCTGGGCCACCACTTTTCATCAATAGCCGGTGCGGCCCCCGTGCTCGGTCCAATCCTCGCCGCCCTTGCATTCGGCTGGCTGCCGGTACTGCTGTGGGTGCTGCTGGGCGCAGTTTTTATCGGCGGCGTCCACGATTTTTCAGCCCTGATTGCCTCTGTGCGCCACAAGGCAAAGTCCATCGCCGAGATTGCCAAGGAATATATGTCCCCGCTGGCATGGAAACTGCTTTTAGTGTTCATCTGGCTTGCGCTTGTTTACGTGCTGACGGTCTTCACAGACCTTACCGCTGCCACCTTCGTTGAAGACGGCGGGGTCGCAACGTCGTCGCTGCTGTTTATTGTCCTTGCAATCGGCTTCGGCACAAGCATCTATCGACTCAAGCTCGGCATATTGCGTGCCTCACTTATTTTTGTGCCGTTAGTCTTTTTCTCCATCTGGCTCGGCCAGCAAATACCTATACAGCAGGAGGCAATCAGCCGCGTTACCGGCTGGGATCCCAAAAGGGTCTGGTCGATATTGCTGATTATCTATTGCTTCTTCGCCTCGACGCTGCCCGTCTGGTTTCTCCTGCAACCGAGGGATTATCTGTCATCGTTTCTGCTCTACGGCTCGGTAGTGGGCGGGTTCGCAGGAATACTGCTCGGTGGGCTGCAAATCAGCTACCCTGCGTTCAAGACCTGGAATAGTCCGCAACTCGGTCTGTTGTTTCCGATGTTATTTATCACGGTTGCCTGCGGCGCCTGCTCAGGTTTTCATTCGCTGGTAGCTTCAGGCACAAGCTCGAAGCAGCTCGACAAGGAATCCGATTCAAAACTCATTGGTTACGGCGCAATGTTAATCGAAGGCCTTGTTGCAATCATCGCACTGGCTACGGTGGCAATACTGGCAAGAGATGACTCCCTCACGGGCAAGGCTCCACTGGTCATCTACGGCGAAGGGATGGGCAGATTCCTATCTGTGCTCGGCGCCCCACACAAGTTAGGCTTTTCATTCGGCCTGCTCGCTTTGTCAACGTTCATTCTGACAACACTTGACACTGCCACCCGTTTAGGCAGATATGCCTTTGAGGAGCTCTTCGAGCTAAAAAAGGTCGGGTGGCGGTACCTGTCCACCATCGCCACGCTTGTTTTGCCGACCATATTTGTCCTTATTACACTTAAAGACGCTCAGGGCAACCCCATACCCGCCTGGCAGGCGATTTGGCCTGTCTTTGGCGCAACCAATCAGCTTCTGGCCGGGCTGGTCCTGCTTGTCGTCGCAGTCTGGCTCAAAAAAACCGGCAGAAAAGCCGGTTTTATCCTCGGCCCAATGATATTTATGAATGTGATGACGCTAACCGCCCTGGTGTTACTGTTGAGAAAATACAAATTTTCCACTATAGGGATTATCGCAGGCATACTCCTTCTGCTCGGATTGGTTCTGGTTGTGGAAGCATCCAGAACGATAAGAAAGGCGATAACCCCCTAAGGGGGGTCTCCATCCTCGTAAGACAAGCGGTTTAGTCAGTTCCGGCCGGCTCGGAAGAAGATAGAGGAATGAGTTTAAACTGAGCGGTGACGGGCTGCTGGTTCAGCCTGATTTCGTCCCTGCGAACATATTCCTCAGGAAAGTTATAAATAAGTGCCTTCCTTTGGGGCTCCGTGGACTTTGCATCGCCGTCATCGATTTCCAATCTCACCTGGTAAGCCAGATTCTCATAGGCCCACTTCGCCTCGGCAGTGGCACTGATGGCAATAGGACTCATTACGGCGTCGAGATTCAACACATCCACCCTGAATTTGCCCTGCAGATTGGCGCTTAGTGAATACTTCGGCGTTACCTTCGTTACGACGTAATCAGCCAGCTGCTGTCGTTCAGGGGTGGTGACTTTAACCGTTACAGGTGCGTTTCTGATATAACCCGGCGCCAGTTCAACATAGGGTTTCTTCTCCACGGGCGAACTTGCAGCCTGTTTAATCTCGCCGGGCGTCAACGCTACAAAAGCCTGGAGCCTTTCGCCGCTCCAGTTTTCCGGGACAAACATACTAACCTGCCCAGGCTCAATGGCAGCACCCCTGACTGGATTGGCTTTCTCGTCTACGCATCTAACAGTGAGGGTTTTCTTTACGAGCCGGGCAACATCAACCGAAATCGTCTCGGGACGACAGGACACGACTTTGAGGCCGAACTGCCTTATCTGCTTATTTTTCTGCAGGAAAGAAGGCACAGTTAAAGTGTAGCTGGCAGGCTTGTCCATCATCTGCTGTGCGGCGTCGAAGTCGAATTCAAACCTCTCTCCCTCCTTAAGTTTTCGAGAAAACTCGACTGTGGCGTTGTGCGGGCCTGAAAGGGTCATTCTGATGTCCCTTGATGGGAGCTTGTCGAGACTTACCCAAAGCTCCGGATTAGCGGTTTGGTCAACAACGACAACGGCAGGTCTGTCAGGCAGGTTCTCATCCTGAGCCAAATCGGCCCAGACCCAGATAAGTGCGGTAATAAAGACCACGAGAGCTATCTTGCTGTAGTTGATTTTCTTTAGCATTTACGCGCCAGCCATTGCGGCAACAAGGCGTTCTCTCAACAAAGAGTCGCTTAGCTGTCTGGTTAACTTTCCATTTTGGGCAAGCGAAATGATGCCGGTTTCCTCACTGACGACCAAACAGACGGCATCAGAGCCTACTGTTATACCTATGGCTGCTCGATGTCTTGAACCAAGCTCAACACCACCGACACTGCCAACCTCAGCCAAAGGCAGCTGGACGCTGGCGGCAACTATCCTGTCGCCCTGGATTATGACAGCCATATCGTGAAGCGGTGTGCCTGGTCGAAAAATGGTCATGAGAAGCTCCGCGGTAACGATTGCGTCGAGGCGGACGCCGGTCTCTATAAACTCGCCCAAGGCGACCTGTCTTTCGATAACAATAATTGCACCGGTTCGAGCAGCGGAAAGTTTGGTCACCGCGGCAATTATCTCTTCCACGGTTTTTGCTAATTGCCGGGATGAGCCTGCCCAAAGCCTGGACTGACCTATTCTCATAAGTGCACTTCGGATCTCCGGCTGAAAAGCTGCGACAGCGATAATCAAAACAGCAATCAGGAAGCCCTTGTAAAGATACGCAAGGCGCTCGAACTGGAAGCGTTGAACAAGGAGATTTAAGACCAGTACTCCGACAACGAGGATAAAGATAACGCCGCGGAACAGTCTTTCACCGCGAGTGCCTTCGAGGAAGTCAATGGCCCAGTAAACTACAAGGCCGATAAGGAACAACTCAATAGCAACAACCCACCAGTCATATCTTGCCACACGAATGAAGTAATCGATGAGTGTTCTCACAGGCCAAATCCCTTTGTCTAAACGCGCCGTATGAGCCAAACTTGCGGCTTTAAGCTGTGCCGTAGCACTACGCGAAGGCGAGTCAGGGTGCCCGCTTATCCGTCAACTTGCTTGGCTGGTCAAAAAGCAGAGTCTTATCCACATCTTCCATGAGCTCCTGCTGATTAATGCGAAGGTTGCGCAGATGTCTTCGATGGCCCTGGGCCTCGGTCTCGCCGGGCCGGCTGCAACCCCAGCAGGCAAAGACCAAAACAACCAAAACAGCGCCCAGGATTGCCGAAATAAGAGTATTTTTCACAATCTTTTCCCTCTTGAAGCCCGCTTAGTCATTGCAATGGCTAAGCTATACCAACGACGTTAATAAAAATAAGCCAAGCCCTTATTCCCACTATCATTATATGAAGTCCCAACGCGAATGTCAAACATAAAAAGCCAAAAAAAGCCCCGCAACGGCTACTTTGCCGGAGTTCTGCCGCACAGATTAAGCCCGGCGGCGGAAAGTCCGGTAAAACGTAGAATTTGACACCGCTGCAATACCAACGGTATAATCCTCACGCCGCAAGAAAGTGAAAACAACGGCACCAACTCAAGAGGCCTCGCTATGAAAAGCCACAGGGTCGGCAGGGTCGTAGAGATTTTAGCAACCCTGCAATCAGGAAAGAACTACACCGCATCCCAACTGGCGAAGATACTCGGCACAAGCCGGCGGACAATCTACCGTGACCTGAAAGAGCTGGGGGCCATCGGGGTATCGTACCACTATGATGCCAGGACCGGCGGCTATACGATGGAGCCCGAATTCTTCCTGCCGCCGGTAGACTTAAACCTGCAAAAGGCATTGGGGCTCCTGCTGTTGGTACACAAGACCGGCGAACAACTGCAGATGCCTTTGAAAAACTCGGCGCTATTGGCCGCCCTGAAAATCGAAAACAATCTGCCTGCCAAAATAAGACGGCACTGCGAGGCCGCCCTGCGAAGCATCTCTTGGCAATCCCCCGCCCAGGCACCGATGAGTGAGCTTGATAAAACATTCACACAACTGCAGGAAGCAATCGCCAGAAAACAAAAGGTAAATATCCAATACCATTCCCTCTTCGAAGGCGAGGATATTGAGCTTGAGCTGTGTCCCTATCATCTGCTCTACAACCAGCGGGCGTGGTACGTGGTGGGTCTGTCAAGTATGCACAACAGCGTCCGGACTTTTAAGCTCAACCGCATCAGGGAGATGAAAACACTGGACCAACGCTTCGCCGACGAAGAAGACTTCGACCTGTCCGAGTACCTCGGCAGGGCCTGGTCGATGATGCCGGAAGGCAGAATATATAATGTCAAGCTCAGGTTCCTGCCGAAAGTAGCGCAGAACGTAGCTGAAGTGCAGTGGCACAGCACGCAGAAAACCACCTTTAACAATGACGGCTCGGCAACTATGGAGTTTCGAGTCGATGGACTCGGAGAAATAGCGTGGTGGATACTCGGCTACGGCGACCAGGTACAGGTTCTGCGCCCCGCAAAGCTCAGGCAGAAAATTATTGAAACCGCCAAGAATATGGCTGCACTCAATAGCTATATATGAAACGGTTCCTCGAACTATGTCTTCTAAGCCGGGCGTTATGTAAGAAGGAGTCGCAGGCCCACGAAGCAAATGTCCGTCCTTTCGATATTTTATAGGACGGTGTTGGATTCAAACCCCCACACCCATCCCTTGGGTTAACCCGATTGTAAGTCGAGCCGCTTAAGCCACTTACGTAACCGTCCGTACATGCCCCGCCGGGTCGGTTCGAAGGAGCCAGCAGGGCGTTTTTGTTTATTATAACACCCCACTACTCCCCTGTCGATGGTTTATCTCGACTAATTTCTTAAAATAAGTAAAATTTCTCTTGCATTTATCTTTACCGTCACCGATAATAGTAAGTAAGGATATGACCAGAAAATTTAAGGGTAAATATTATGAATGAACAAAGCGGACAAAAAGACAAAAAGACGGCAGATACAAAGCAGCACAAGAGAGAGAAATATAAACCACGTAGTCCTCGGTATCCGTGTATTAGCCTGAGAGAGGCTGTCAAAAATGCCAGAGAATTGTATGGGAAGGAAGGAAGGGCATTTGTGGCAAAGGAGATAGCCGTTAGAGTATGGGGGTATAATAAGCTACACGGCCGTTCCCTTACAGTATTAGCTGCTATGGCCCAATATGGACTTACTCGTTACCAAGGGGGTAACGTAGGCATTACGGACGATGCTTTTACAATAATAGAAGCTCCTCGTAATTCGTTAGAAAGAAAAGTGGCATTAGAGAGATGCGCTAAGTCACCTACTATATTTGACGAACTATATCAAAACTATGCCGAAAATTTACCATCGGACGAAGCCCTGAAATGGACACTTAAGCAGCGCGGGTTCACAGATGAAGGCGCACAAACAACAGTTGGATGCCTTAGAGATACAAATATGCTCATAAGAGAGGAACTAAAAGATTACACTGGCGGTAATGAAGTAAACGAAGAAACGGAAGAACATAAGAAATCGCCGCCAATGCAACAAGCTCCCTATTATAACCCTAAAAATAGCGATTCGGCTGGTTCAAAACCCACTTCAATACCGTTACCCAGTGGAAACGCTACTTTGGTAATTTATGGTAAATTAAACCCCGACGACATAACCTTTATTAAAGGATTTTTAAATCTTTACACCCCAGAAAAACAGGGTGAACCAAAAGAGTAGGGCTGCCCTCCGTAAAGAGCAGCCCAGTGTATTGTGAACCCCCTAAAACTCACGGAAGCAAGTTTTAGGGGCCGGAATGGAATCCGGTTAACATTTCATTATCGGCATTTCATTCCATAAGTCAAGAGCTTTCAGAAAGGATTCTGAAAATGTCTTTACGGCATCGAAGGTTCCCTGTGCCTGTGGGCTATAGGCGGATTTTTGTCCGCCACTTTCACCATTGGCGAACAGGACGGTTAGTCTTCCCTAAGACGGCAAAGTGCTTTTGCTTCTTAGTGAAGCGCTAATCGGCAAACGATTTGAAGGGGCGCTTAAATGTGCCCCTTCATTTTCTTTACTTTTCAAATTAGGCCACCACCTATTTATGCGCGGCCAGCGTATCCGCAGCGAGGGAAACCTCCCCATGTCTGGCGGCGGCCTGCTCGACAAAGGCCTCGAGGCGAGTAGTGAGGGTCGAATCCTCCTGGCCATCAAAGCTTAAATTCAAAATCGGCATTCCGCCACAACGGGCGCTTATGTTCGGCGAGATACCGCTGACAATAGTCGAGGGCATACAGGTAAAAGGCATTGCATTTACCACGCCGCTGAAACCATCATGATAATACTCAATGGTCTTGCCAATGGTCAGTATTGCCTCGCCCTCAAAGGAACGGTGCAGGTAGGGTTCGGCCAGTTCGATTACGTGCTCGACGTTTCCTTCAGCAAGCTTGCCGAACCTTTTCTCCAGAGGCGCGGCGAGCGTTCTTTCGATTTTGTGCTGCACGAAGTTGAGGATAGTGTTGGTGAATAAGTCGCGCCACTCGCCTCTGCGGCGAGATGAAAGCCGACGCATAAGGTTTTCGTAATAAATCCATTCGGCAAGTGACGCCAAGTCGCAGACCGCGCCGAGCTCTTCGAACCGGGCAATTATGTTGCTGTTAGCAAACGGGTGGCTGCGAACGTAGATTTCACCGACGATTCCTATCCTCGGTTTTTGGCTTCCGTGGTCCAGCTCCACCCGGGAAAACTCGTCAGCGATGCTTTTCATAAGCCGACGCATCGCAGAGAAACTCGTGCGTTTTTCAACTGCCTGCACCCACTGGTCGCGTGCGCGGTCGTAAGCCCTCTGAATCTCGCGGGGGTCTTTGGCAATCGGGCGGAGGCGCAAGACCACCTTGTGGAGTAAATCGATTCCGACCAGAGCAATCCAGACTCTTGTCATAAAGCCGGTCATGCTTACGCGGCGAGAGCCGTCGTTAAGAGATTCCATAAATTCGTGGTAGAAGCTGCTATCCTGATTGGGGGCAATGACGGGAGTATCCTGCACGCCGGCATATTCGAGGATGAGCTGCTGCAGGCAATTATACATTCCGAACCTGCAGGGACCTGAAGCGGCTGGCATAAAGAAGGCGGCCCTCGCGGGGTCGAAGCCTTCCTTGCGTATCAGCTTTATCATATCGCCCGTTGTTATGGCACAGGGCAGACACTCTTTGCCATTAGTGAATTGCCTGCCCTGCAGCAGGGCCGCTTCATCCGCCATCGGGATAACCTCCGCGGGCTGGCCATACGCCCTAAAGCATGCCGCCATGCCATAAGCAGGGTCGCCCATATACGGGATATACAGCACCCTGTTTTTAGTAAGCCGGCAGGAGCGAGGCTGTTTTTCCTCCACGGAGGCCTGCAGAGAAGCGAGGTGATAGTTCTTAAGGCTTTCGAGGAACGCCTCCAGCCGGGTAAGAACGCCGGCATCGGCGGAATGCTCATCTATTTCCAGCTGCAGACAGGGCTTCTGTCCCATTATGTCCTTGAAGAATGTTGAAATGAATGAGTCGGGGCCGCAACTGAAATTGGAAAGATATATACCAAAAAGCCGCGGGTCTCTTCTTATAACCTCGGCTGCCCTTAAAATCCTCTGGCCATACGACCAATAGACATTCTCGTGCAACGACGGGTCGGTTAGTTCTGCACCGGACAGCTCGAGCATATCCATCGGGATAATCTGTGCGCCGAGTTCTGCAAGTTTTTTGGGAAGCTGCAGGTTCATGCCATCATCGCAGCCATTATACGGGCGGGAAACCAACACAAAGATTTTCTGGTCGGGGCCGACTCGACCGAGAATCTCCTTTCCCTTATCTATCAGGGCATTATCGAAGCCGGCCTGGGCAGCAAGGGCCTCTTCGGCCGCCTTGCGGGCCTGCGAGGCGGGAACATTCAACTTCCTGCCGAGGGCGATGAAACTTTTGGTGATAAGTGAGTTGCCTTCGCCGAGGCGGATTGGGGCGGTGATGATTTTCGTTTGGCCGAGCTTGCCGGCGAAGGACGCCATGACTTGATAGGCGAAGGACTGGACATAGGGACAAATCTGATTGTGCTTGTTCTGCGGGAAGCTTGCCATTGATGAGACTATGCTGGGCAGAAATATAAAGTCAACCTTCTTTTCAAGCAGCTCGGTGATGTGACCGTAGGCAACCTTCACAGGGAAACAGGGCTGAGCGGTGACGGATTCGACGCCTATACGAATCAGGCGCTTATCGGTCTGGCTTGAGAGGACGACCTCGAAACCGAGGGCTTTGAGAAATCGTGAGTACATCGGCAGATATTGCCAGGAAATCAGGGCCATAGGAATGCCCACCCTGGCTTTATGCCGGCTGCGCACATCTGATTTGCCGGCAAGACCTGCGTATTCAAGGAGTGTGCGCCTGCGGTATTCAAATGCGCCGAGTTCGGCGGTCTTTTTTGTTTTCTTCTTCAGATTGTATCTGTCGCAGCGGGAGCCATAGTATAAGGGGTCGGCCCCCGGCAGCTGGACCTTCTTTACCTCACAATGGTTCGGGCAGTGCTCGCAGGTGAAAGATTCAACGGTATATTCAAGCGAAACGAGGTTCTCGAAACCCCTAAAGGCACTCGTCGGAACTTTGCCCTCTTCGCGAGCTCTTTTTTGCATATACTCGGCTGCGATAGTGGCTGCTCCGAGTGCGCCCGTGACCTCGTGATGGTCGGGGACGCAAACCGGTTTGCCAACCACCTCTTCAAAGGCTGCCCACACTGCCTTGTTATAAGCGGTGCCGCCTTGGAAGCAGATATTATTTCCGACTTTGCGCCGGCCAACGACACGGTTAAGATAATTGGCGACTATCGAGTAGCTAAGGCCCGCCACCAGGTCGCCTGTCTGCGCTCCCTGCTGCAGATAGCTCAAGAGGTCCGACTCCATAAACACGGTGCATCGCTCACCCAATTTCACAGGGGCGCGGCTTTTGAAGGCCAAATCTGCAAACTCGTTATTAATGCTCACGCCCAGACGCTGGGCCTGCTCTTCAAGGAAAGAGCCGGTGCCGGCAGCGCAGGCGTGGTTCATCTCGAAGTCAACGACGACGCCGTTTTCCAGCGATATATATTTGCTGTCCTGGCCGCCAATCTCGAATATGGTATCGACCTTAGGATTGATTATTGCTGCGCCGGCTGCCTGAGCGGTGATTTCGTTAATGACTATGTCTGCGCCTATGAAGTCGCCTGTAAGATACCTGCCTGAGCCGGTGGTGGCGGCGCCGAGAATTCTTACCTTTCCGGCGACCTTCCTGCCGACAATATCGAGGCCCTGACGTATCGCTTCCAGGGGCCTGCCCGCCGTCATCAGGTACACTTTGGCGAGGATTCGCTTTTGTTTATCCATAACCAGAACCTTTGTGCTCAGCGAGCCGACATCAAGGCCGACATAGGCATCTATCGGTTCGGTCGCGGTCCCCAGCAGATGTTCATAAACGAGACTTTCAGGAGGAGGCAAGACTGGAATTTTGAGCGGCTGGCGGCGCGGAGCATGTTCAAGAGCAGCACCTCTTTGCGACAGGTATGTATCTATCTTTTCGAGCTGAATGCCGCCTTTACGGCTGCCGGTTTGCCTGGCAGTAAGTACCGCACCAATAGCGCCTGTAAAAAAGTGCATATCAGGCACGACCAGCTCGCCATCGGACAGTTCGAAGACCTGCTCCAGTGCCCTTACGACGCCGATATTAGCCGCAACGCCGCCGGTGAATATAATCGGCTTGACGAATTCCCTGCCGCAGCCGAGGTTGCTTTTGAGGTTTGTAGCCAACGCAAGGCACAGGCCGGCCAATATATCGCAAAGAGGCGTGGCCTGCTGCTGAAGGTGAATCATATCGCTCTTTGCGAATACCGAACAGCGGCCCGCCATTCGCGGCACGCTCTTGCTCTGTAAAGCCAGCTCACCAAACTCTCCTTCGATGTTAATGCCGAGGCGCTGTGCCTGCTGGTCGAGAAACGAGCCTGTACCGGCTGCACAGACCGTATTGAGTGTAAAGTCGCGAACTTTACTGGCACCGTGCTGGGCTGATAAAAAGATGAGCTTGTTATCCTGTCCGCCCATCTCAATAACTGTTGCCTGCTTATATTGGGGGTACAGAAAACCAATTGCTGTGGCCTGCGCGGAGACCTCATTTACGAAGGGAATGTCCATAATCCTGGCAAAAAACCTGCCCACAGAGCCGGTAGCAGTGATAAGAGCTAGCTCAGCAGGATTTATCTGACCTAAGATATCCACCAGTTGCGAGCGGACCGTTTCGATGGGCCTGCCGAGCGTCCTTCTGTAATCACTGATAAGAACTGCGGCTGATTCGTTCAATACAACCACGTCGCTGCTGGTTGAGCCGACGTCGATTCCAACGTACAAATTTTTCTCGCTGTCCGCCTTTGGCGAGACCTCGCCCTTTGGCGGGTGTAACGGTTCGGTTCGGGGCCTTCCCTTTCTGTCTGCCGTTATCCGGTCCGTTCGTCCCTTCTGTTCCACGTCAAACTCCTTTACTATGACAATTGGCCAATAATTATATTTGTCCTGTGTAACTTTTCTACACGGACAGTAAGATTTTCCCTTGTTACTGCCAGCGTATCTTGCTGGCCGCGCTCAATCCGGCGCGAACCATCTCGAGGTTTTTGATAAGCCGCTTTTGTTCCACGGCACTGACAACCGACATCACCTGTTTTACCTGCTGTGCGTAGAAGGGCTCGACTGCCTTAAACAGTTTCTTTCCCTTGCTCGTCATTTTGACAAGGTTGCTTCTCCTGTCGCCGGCAGTTGCCGTGCGCACCACAAGGCCGTCCCGTTCCATACGGTCTATCAGGGATGTTATGTTGGCCCTGTTGACCAGCATCATGCCGCCAAGCTGCGCCTGGGTTAGTCCGCCGCGGCTGTCTGCCTGATATACCAGCAGCATCATTACGTTAAACTGGACATCCGTCAGGCCGTAATGCTGGAAGAACTCTGTTGCCCTCTTTTTTACCCGGGCCGCTGTGTAATAAATGTTAAGAATTGTTTCGTGTTCCAAGACCTGGAAGCCTCTTTTCAGTCCCAGTTCCCGCGCAAGTACCATTTTTATTCCTTCCGCGTGCGGATAAGTATTTTGTTTATATGCGAATTATATACCAGTGAACTTTCGTGTCAAGTCCTTTTTTTAAATCCTGCGTATATAACAAGGAGGGGTTTCTTTGCCGCCCTGGGGCGCCCTGCCCGTTAACAACCTAAGGGATGTCACCACAAACCTAACAGGTTATCCACTAAAAAGAAAAAGGCGGTGTTGTCTGTAAGTGCTTGCAGGCACTACTATTACACTGGCGACTGCACCGCAAGCCAATAATTCCACAGGCTATATGACTACTAATAATACAACTACTTATTTACTATCTTATTAAGACAGGAAGGAGAGAAGCCCTTCCTCTGTAAACCACAACAGTATGCCGCAAAAGCTTATAAACGAATGAACCACCACGGGGTATTTTTCACTAAAAAAGGTTGTGTGCAGCAGGGTTTCTGTGTAAACTAAAGCAATGTTTTTCAGTGAAGACTTTGGAGGTTTTGTTGGTGGTTATGTATAGGGGTTTACTATGAAACTGAGCTTTAATAGAAATGCCTTATCTGAGGCCTTAGGCCTCCTGACTTTGGTGGTTCCTGCCAGAACGCCCAAGCCGATTTTGCGCTGTGTGCGGATTGCAGCGGATGACAAATCTACCCGGCTTTGTGCCACTGATTTAGAGCTTGGCATCAATTATTTGGTCCGCGAGGTTAAAGTTGAGCAGCCGGGGGAAGTTATCATACCCGCCGAAACGCTCGCTGCTGTTGTACGAGAAAGCAGTGATGATGCGCTGTCGCTGGAAGCACAAGAGGGTATTTGCAAGATTACCGGAGCAGACAGCCACTTCACTATCTACGGCCAAGAGGCCAGCCAGTATCCTACCGTTCCGAGCTTCGACGGCGACGGCGATATAGAGATAGCCCTGGGAAACCTTCAAGCGGGTATCGAGCAATGCCTATTCGCAACAGCGAAGGAGAGCACGCGCTACGCGCTCAACGGCGTGCTGTGGGAGATTAAAGGCAAGAAGCTTTCGCTGATTGCTACTGACGGAAGGAGGCTAGCACGCAGCAGGGTTGACCTTGTATCGGCACCCGCGGAGAAGATAGTAAAGGCCAAGATAATTGTGCCTGCCAAGACGATGGCGCTGCTGAGCAGGCTCAGCGGGGAAGGCAAGGATGGCGTTCTGGTTAAACTCGTTGATAACCAGGTGCTGATTAGCTGGGCGGACGTGGTTATAAGCTCCGGCCTTATCGAGGGCAATTTCCCGAAGTATGAGGACATAATCCCGAAGGATTACGACAAGAAGCTAACGTTGCCGACAGAGGGGGTACTCAGCGCGGTTAGGCGGGCGGCACTGCTGACCAGTGAGGAATCAAAAGGCATCAGAATCACGATAGGAAAAGGGACAATAGTGTTTTCCGGCAGTGCACCGGAGACTGGAGACGCAAAGGTTGAGATGGGCATCGATTACAAGGGTGAGCCGGTTGAGATTGGCTTTAATCCACAGTTTCTCATAGACGCCCTGCGGGTTATACGGACGGCGGAGTTCGAGCTTGAGCTGGGCCAGGCGGATAGGCCCGGGCTTATAAAGAGCGGAGCTAATCTTCTTTACGTTCTGATGCCGATAAATCTCAGTTGAGAGCCGACCTCGCTCCATCAGAGCGCTTCGCAGAGGCGAGGTGGTTTTGCACTTGGAAACTGGGGGAGACTTTGGAAAACGGGTTTTCGGGGAGACGATGAGTACGGACGAACTAACCAGCTATGTTGTCGCCAGACAAATGGAGGTCAAACGCGAAGGGCCACAACGGCTGGGTGATGCAGTGGTCAAGCTGATGGAGAGCCAGATAGCTCCCCACAGAGCAAGATTTGCACTGGTAGCGGTGGTATGGGAGCAGTTGTTGCCGGCTGAACTGCGGCAACATTGCAGGATTGCCGGCATTGCTGGCGGCCGACTGAAGGTGGTGGCAAATTCGCCGGCCCATCAGTTCGAGCTGCGGTTGTGCAGTGCGGAACTTGTTAAGGAATTGGCCGTGCGATGTCCGCGGGCGAAGATTGAAAGAATAGATATTGTTGTTGGCTGACTCGTCTCGGCGAAGGCGAGAGCCGTAGTCAGAGGGTTTTCTGGTGAGGTATGGGCCAGCCGAAAGATAATGACAAGCGAACAGTCGGGGTGAAGGACCACAGATACGACGCCAGTTCGATAAAGATACTTGGAGGCGTCGACGCGGTGCGAAAACGCCCTGATATGTATATCGGCGACCGCTCCCTCGAAGGCCTCCACCATCTCGTACAGGAGCTACTGGATAACTCCGTCGATGAAGTGTTGGCCGGCTATTGCGACAATATAATCGTTCACATTCAACCGGACGGCTCCTGCACCGTTGATGACAACGGTCGAGGCATACCCGTCGAAGAGCATAAGGAGGCTAAGGTATCCGCTTTACAGGTAGTGCTCACGACTCTGCACGCTGGTGGTAAGTTCGATGACGCCAGCTACAAAGTCGCCGGCGGCCTGCACGGGGTAGGGGCCAGTGTCGTCAACGCCTTGAGTGAATGGCTCGAGGCTGATGTGTATCGTGAGGGCAGACACTATCATTTCGAGTGCCGAAGAGGTATTGCAAGCGGCGCTGTTCAGGATGTTGGGCCTACTGACCGGAGGGGGACCAGGATATCGTTTAGCCCGGATGAGCAGATATTCGGCGACATAGAGTTCAGCTACGAGACCCTCCTAAAAAGGGTGCGTGAGATTGCATACCTGAACGCCGGTCTGCAAATTACCCTTAGGGACGACAGGGAAAACAAAAAAGAGGTGTTCAGGTTTGAGGAGGGTATTCGTGCGTTTGTCAGGCATCTTAATGAAGGTAAAGAGCTGCTTCACAGCAACGCCATCTATCTTACCAGAGAGGATGCCGAGGTCAGGATGGGCTGCGAGATTGCCATGCAATACAACGATGGTTTCACGGAAAATGTGCTGGCCTTTGCAAATAACATTCGCAACATTGACGGCGGTACGCACCTTAGCGGTTTCAAGACAGCTCTTACGCGAACGATGAATTATTACGCCAAGAGCAATAACCTGCTGAAGGATGGGCAGGTGACGACGGGCGATGACCTGCGGGAGGGGCTGACGGCGGTGGTGGCGGTCAGGCTTGCTGAGCCGCATTTTGAAGGCCAGACGAAGGTTCGGCTGAGCAACCCCGAGATAGGCAGCTTTGTTGAGACCACGGTTAATGAGCAGTTGGGTCATTTTCTGGAGGAGCATCCTGCCGAGGCCAGGCGGATATTGACAAAGGCCATCCAGGCGGCTGCAGCGCGGGAAGCGGCGAGAAAGGCTCGTGAGTTGACCAGACGAAAAGGTGCACTCGGCAGTGCCAATCTGCCGGGCAAACTCTGGGATTGTGCGTCGACTGAAAAGTCAAATACCGAAATTTTCATCGTGGAGGGTGACTCGGCTGGTGGTTCTGCCAAGGCAGGCAGAGACAGAAACATCCAGGCCATTTTGCCTTTGAAAGGTAAAATCCTAAACGTCGAGAAAGCCCGGATTGAAAAGATGTTAGCACACGACGAAATCCGAACTATTATCTCTGCCCTCGGTACCGGCATCGGCGACGACGACTTCGACTTACTAAAATGCAGGTACAACAAAATCATCTTGATGACCGACGCCGACATCGACGGCGCTCACATTCGAACGCTTCTTCTGACCTTCTTCTTTAGGCACTTGCCACAGCTACTTACCAACAATATGGTCTATATCGCTCAGCCCCCCTTGTATGAATTAACCCTCAAGGGCAAATCCAAGCCTGAGTACATACTAACTGAACCTCAAATGCGAAAGCGTATGATAAACAGGGCTCTCGAAGGTACCGAACTGGTCATCCGAAATTCTCATGACGGCGGCCAGGGACGAAAGATTGCTGATAAACAATTGGCTGAACTGGTCAAGATGCTGGCTGATGTCGAGCGGAACGTAATTATCCTGGGCAGGCGGGGCATCAAATTCGAGGATTTTGTCCGGGCATATTATGACCCGTCAAAGACAGGGCTGCCACTGTTTCGCATTTGTGTAGAAAATCAGCACGACCTCTATTACACCAAGGCTGAGTATGAAAAGCGACTTGAGGAGCTTGCCGAGAGGGGGTCCGCCGCTGCGGGCGAAGAGGAGGGCGTTCTTGCTGAGGAACTACACGAGGCAGCTCGCATTAATCAGATAACTGCTCAATTGAAACAGCAATTCGGCCTAGATTTGCAGGATTTTCTGCTTAAGCCGGCGAAGTCTGTTTCAGGTGAGCCTGTGCCGACCAAATTTAGGCTCGTCAGAGGCGAAGACCAGTACGACGTGGCTTCGTTGAGCGAGATTTGCTCAGCGGTCCGGCAGATTGGCGGTAAGGGCTGCGAGATAAAGCGTTTCAAGGGACTGGGCGAGATGAACGCTGAGCAGTTGTGGGAGACGACGATGAACCCGGCGACGCGGGTGCTGCTGAGGATAGCGGTAGACGATGCCGGTGAGGCCGATAGACTGTTTAGTATACTGATGGGTGATGACGTGGAGGAACGGCGAAACTTTATCCGAGACCACGCCCTCGAAGTACAAAATCTTGACGTTTAGTGGTATGGAGGTTAATTTTGTTACACAGCCGTAGCACTGTTGGCAGAAGGTTCGAGACCCTGTTGCATTTTATTACAAAAAAGTCAAAATTTTGCTTGCAGGAACAACTGTAGATTGTCAAAATGACCTCACTCGATAAATGTCTTTGCTGAGATGCGTAAACGTTCAGGAAGAGCGCTCACCGAAAGAGCTGCTGAAAGTGTACCGACGGAGGTGAGAGATGGCGCATAGGCAGAAAGTTGTTTTTGAAGCGATGAGATGTTTGAAATCGCAACCTGTTATTGTCGCGGCGTCGATTTTGTTTTTTGCATTGCTGTTTGGGGGTTGTGAATCCGGCGGGAAAAAGGCCGGGAACGTCAAGGGGGAGGTTGCCAGAACACCGGCTGAAGAGAAAAAAGCCAAACTGCTGAAGGAAATCGACCGCAAGTTTGAGAACCCGGGGGCGCATTTCGAATTAGGCCGGTTGTATCAGGCTGACGGACTGTGGTCTCAGGCGGAGCATGAGTACAATGTGACCTTGAGTTTTGAGCCGGCTCACCGCAAAGCACAGGCGGCGTTAGTAAAGGTGTTAATTGAAGGCGGCGATGCAGCAAAGGCGCAGGTTTGTGCGGACATCTATACGACTCAGGTCGCCAATTTCGCTACCGAGTCGCTGAAGCTCGGCCTGGCATTCCAGGAGCAGGGGCTGGATGAGTATGCTATCGGCTGCTACAGACAGGCGCTTCAGCTGGCGCCGAATTCGGCGAAGATTAACAGGCAAATAGGCTACTACTATCTCAGTAAGGGCAGCAAAGAAGAGGCCAAGTCGTATCTGAGTCGAAGTTTTCAGCTTGACCCTCTCCAGCCGGAGGTCGCTGGCGAGCTTGGCCGACTCGGTGTTGTTGTTACGATACCACGCAAGACTGTAAAAGATGCAAGGCAACTGGACAAAGTCGTAGAACAGGCCGACAAGGAACACAAGCCCTGAGGACAGAATGTGGTCTTATAGCCCTGTGGCGAAAGGATGCGCCGCGGGGTTTTTTATTGATTGATTGTTGGGGCCGGCAGGTTTTTTATGATAGGCGTTGTTTCCAAACCTGACACTGAGTGCAAACTCCAGATACTCAGTGCCGATGCCCAGTATGACCTGGCGTGTGCGTGCGGCACAGGCAAGGATGAGCACCGAAGACGAAGCGGCGACGGCAGATGGGTATATCCGGTAACACTTCCGAACGGCGGCAAAAGCGTTCTCTTTAAGACGCTGATTTCAAATGTCTGCACCGGCGACTGCAAGTACTGCCCGCTAAGGGAAGGGATGGATATACGCAGATGCACGATGAGCCCCGAAGAGACTGCGAGGATATTTCTCGACTATTACAATCGCAGAGAAGTTTTCGGGCTTTTTTTGAGCTCAGGGGTATTAGGCTCGGCGGATGCAACGATGGACAGGCTCAACGCTACAGCCGGACTGCTGCGAAAAAAGTATGGCTACCGCGGGTATATTCATCTGAAGGTTATTCCGGGGGCCAGTGCATCTGCGATAGAAGAGTCGCTTTCGTTGGCGAGCGCTGTTTCGCTGAATATCGAGACGCCGGGCGAGGCAAATCTGGCGAAACTATCGGACAAGAAAAAATACATCGCCGACATCATCGAGCCTATCAAGCTGATAAGCAGGCTGACTGCCCGCGGCGCGAAATACTCAGGCGTCAAGCAGACGACGCAGTTTATCGTCGGGGCCGCCAGCGAGACCGATACCGAAATTGTGAAATATATGTGGGGGCTGTATAAGCGATTGGGGCTGCAGAGGATTTATTTCAGCGCTTATCAAAAAGGACTCGGCGACGAATCGTTGCCGGCAGAGAAAGTAATGCCGGAAAATCCGAGCGACGTACTTGTGCGCGAGCATCGGTTGTATCAGGTGGATTTTTTGCTTCGCAAGTATGGCTTCGCCGAATCAGATGTCGTTTTTGACCGCAGCGGCAATCTTTCTTTGACGTGCGACCCGAAGGAGGCCTGGGCAAAGGGGCATCCTGAACGGTTTCCTGTGAATGCGAACATAGCATCTAAGTTTGAGCTTTTAAGAGTGCCCGGCCTTGGGCCGGTAACGGTGGACCGGATTTTGGAGCAGCGAAGGCAAGGCCGGATAAGAGGCATCGAAGACGTTGGAAAATTTGGAGCCAGACTTGCAAAGGCAAGCCAATACATGGTTTTTTGATGGGGGTTTATCAACAGCACATTTCAAAGCGTACGGAACAGGGCTAGTATGGCGATTTTGGAAATCACTTCTGCACCAATTAAGCCTATGATAAAGGTAACAATCGCCTTTGGACCTTTTATATTGCACGACACAGTGTAGGCCCTGTACATCAACGCGACCATCCAGATTAGCATAAGAATAGTTAATAATATTGCGACGGCAAAGATGGCGATGTCTGTGGGAGCAAGGGATGTCACTGTTTGGCCCTGAGTGTATTGGCTTATCAGATACTCCAGGACTTTTCGGTTGGCAGCAGGTAGCATTGCTATTGCGGTTACAAGATATGGCCAACGAGCCAAGGCCTGCGTGCCGACTATGTCTATTGTTCGAAAGGATGAGCGTGAGGCAATCAAGCCGAGGAGGAGCAAAGGTACCGCCAAAGATATCCAGTTGATTAGACCCTCACAGAGAAAAATCCACAGCGGCGACTGCAGACCCGTGTGGACATCGAGCACGCCATCGAAGTGAGTATTGCTCAATGAGCCGAGCAGCGAAGTAAGTATGATAGCTGCCAAGCCGATAAGCAAGGCTTGGTAGCCTGCAATGAACTTGAAAGGATTGAAGAGCCACTGTACGAGAGTTCTTTTTTCTTTGCCGGTTTTTTCATTAGCGAGTTGGGTCATTTGTTTTCCCTTTCGTTGTTTTGCTGAAGGTCTTCAGTATTTTTTGGGCTTTGCCATTCTGCGGAGAGGTGTTCGATAATTTCATCGAGCCGGTTTCGGACCGTTGGGTAACTCAGTTTGAGCAGTTTCGCCATTTCTTTTAGTGAGCCGCTTGCCTTTATAAATTGCAGAATAAAATCCTGGTCTTCGGTCGGGAGTTCAGCCAAGAGAGGCAAATCAAACACACCCTCTATTTCCGTCTCACAGTCCCGACAGAGCAACTTTCTTACCTTGAGTTGGTTGCCGCACGCCGGGCATTTTGTAGGCAATACTTTCATAAATTCATCGCACCATAATAGGCTTTTTAGTCAGGAAGCGGTCATACACTATCAGACCGGCATTTACACAAGCAAGCACAATGAAGCCAGCTAATCCTGTAACGCCCACAGTCAGGTCGCTGCCCCCCTTGACGAACACAACAGATAATCCGGCGGTGGCGTTAAGAGTTCCATGAATAATAGCAGCGGCGATGACAGAGTTTGCTTTAAGTCGAATGTAGCTGAAGATTGGCGCCAGCAACAGAGCCAAAAGAGTCATCATCACCACCCCAATCACGCGGTGTTGAGGATAATTAAGTCCTTGTAGGACTACCGGCGCATGCCAAATGCCCCAGATAACGCCGGTGATTGCCGACGATTTCCAGAAGCCCATGTAGGCAAATTCTCTTTGGAGAAATCCTCTCCATCCCAGTTCTTCTCCGAAGCCGGCTACCGCGTTTATGGTAACACCTGCGATAAGTCCGAGCAGTAAGCCGGCCCAAATAGGAGGGACAGGCAGGATATTGGTTTGGTTTGCCAGTTGCTGTTCCGAGGTAAGCAGAGATTTAAACCTCTCGAGCAGTCCTTCCGTTGATGGTGAGTATTCGACGCCGGGCAAAAGCAAACTTACGCCGAGGCAAGCAAAAGCGATAACCGGCGGCAGCAGCCATGCTACCAGGAACCATCGGTTCAGCTTAAACGAGATTCCCAGTGGCTGCATTAAGGGTTCCTTGTAGATAAACTTCTGGACAACGATGGCCATAACCATCGGGACGAACATATAGGCGGCGGCGAATGCGAGCGAAGCAGGACTGCCCCATTTGTATCCGAGAGCAAAGAACAAGGCCGCCATAAGCCAGTTAGCCAGGAAGGTCAGGCCGATGAATAACATAATTTTTTTGAGATTCTTATTCATTGTGATTTTGCCACAAAATGTAGTTTAGGTTTAATAATATTAAATCTTGCCTTACTTTTGTCAAGTCAAAAGTTAATATTTATTAGAATTTTTGGGGAGGGTCAAAGTCAGCCTTCTGGGGATTGAAAATGTAATGCTGCCGGGAAATGAGGCTTTGGCAATTTTGCAGTAAAGCTGGAACAGCTGCCGATATAGGTTAATGCCCTCATTCGGGCGGAATCGCAGGGCGTTCGTTAAAGTAAGTTTTTATCGGACCTCGTTGGAGTGTGGAATGTGAAGGAGAGAAAATCCTACAAGCTGGCGGCGGCGTGCGTCGGCATCGCGGCGCTGTTATTGCTTTTTTGCAGTTGTGTAAGTTTCGATATTGGCGATTGGCCGAGCAGATATGTCCATCCTCATAATTCACCGACAGCCAATTGGTGTGGCGTTGTTGGTGCTTTTTGTGCATATTATTTGATGTATTACGTCGGCCCCGGTATTTTTGTGATATTGATTTCGGCGATTTGCTTTTTGGTGTCCCAGCTGGTCGGACGTTCGGTGAGTCAGCCGATATTGCGTTCGGTTGGTTTGGTGCTGTTGACTATCGCTGCTTCGAGCAGTTTTTACTATCTTTGGCCTTATCGTGTCTATTGTTTTCCCGTGGGGTCGGGCGGGTTGCTTGGCGTCGGGACGGCTGAGTTTCTGCAAAGTCATTTTGCAACGCTGGGAACATTTATACTGATTGCCGCAACGTGGATTGTCGGAGTCATCTTGTTGGCGGACAGCCTGATGCTGATGGCGTTTGGGTGGCTGGAGTTTATCGTTGGAAAAACAGCGGGCGTGGCGGCGCCGGCGTGGCTGGCGGCGAAACGCAGGTCGGAAGTCCTCAGTGAGATATGGCGAAAGCTGAGTGTCAGGCAAAGGCAGTTACAGCGCAGTTCTGAGCCTCCGGTTTTTGGCGGGGCCATCAAGCCGCAGCGGCTTGCTGCGAGCATAACGTCAGCAGAAAAGGCAGGTGAACCTCGCCGGTCGGACTTAAAAATAGCCCAGACGAGTGTGCCCGTCAGACCTTGTGTGCCGGCCGGCTATGATAGTTACACCCTGCCGCCTTTGGATTTGTTGGCAGAGCCCGAGTACAGCTTTGCCGCCGTGCAGGGCAAGGTCGTTAAGGCTAAAGCAGCGGCACTGGAAAAGTTGTTGGGTGAGTTCAGCGTTAATGCTCAGGTGGTTACTGCTGAGACCGGCCCCGTGGTTACAATGTTTGAGCTGGAATTGGGGGCGGGCGTTAAGGTCAGCCAAATTGCTGCGCTTGCCAATGATATGGCGCGGGCGCTCGGTGCCGGTGCGGTTCGTGTTGTGGCTCCGATGCCGGGAAAACACACAATCGGCATCGAAGTTCCCAACAGTGAAAAAGAAAAGGTGCGGATGAGGGATATGATGCAGTTGGCCGCCGACAGGCCGGGCAAAATGCAGATACCGTTGTTTCTGGGCAAGGATTCTTCGGGTGAAGCGCTTGTCTCGGATTTGGCAACGATGCCGCATTTGCTTATCGCCGGCACCACCGGCTCAGGAAAGAGCGTCTGCATCAGCAGTATCATAACCGGCATATTACTTACGAAGAAGCCGGACGAGGTAAAGCTGATTCTCATTGACCCGAAGATGGTTGAGATGACGTTGTTTAATACTATTCCTCATCTTATGTGTCCGATAGTTACTGAGACCCCACGTGCCGTTCAGATACTTGAATGGGCGACGGTGAAGATGGATGAGCGCTATTCGCTGCTGGCGGAGGCGCGAGTTAAGAACATTGCCGAGTATAACAGCCTCGGCGTCGAGGAAATCATCAGCCGATTCGACCCGAGCAGCCCGGAGGAAGAAGCGAAGATTCCCAAGAAGCTGCCTTATATTGTCATAGTGATTGACGAGCTGGCTGATTTGATGATGACGGCGCCCAAGGAGATAGAGGCCTACATTGTTCGGCTTGCACAAAAGAGCCGAGCGGTCGGCATTCACATCGTCCTGGCGACGCAGCGGCCGCAGGCGACCGTTGTTACCGGCTTGATAAAGTCCAATATGCCGACCCGGATAGGCTTTCGCGTCGCGGCGAAGATGGACAGCCGGATTATCCTCGACCAGAACGGAGCAGAGACCCTGCTGGGCGAAGGCGATATGCTGTTTCTAAAGCCCGGCACGAGCGACCTCATTCGCGCGCAGGGGACGTTTGTCGATGAGCCGGAGGTCCGGCGTATCGTCAAGTACCTCAAGGAAATCGCCGAGCCGCAGTTCCATCCCGAACTCACCCAGCTTAATCAGGTGGACACATCTGATATGGTCAGGGATGAGTTGTTTGACGAAGCGGTCCAGATAGTTCTGGAGACAAAGCGCGGCAGTGTCTCACTGCTGCAGCGCAGGCTAAGTGTCGGCTACGCCCGGGCCTCGCGAATGATAGAAATGATGGCTGCGGCGGGAATTCTCGGTGAGTATAAAGGCAGCCAGGCACGCGAGGTGGTTATGACGGCCGAGGAATATGAGCGAATCCGCGACGAGATGCAACAGGCAGAACACGAAGCTTCAGCGGCAGACAAAGATTCAACCCAACCCGCTTATATAAGCGAAGGCCAAAAGGGCTATGTGGCCGTTGAAGAGGACAACTAATAAGCACCGCCAGATGGGGGGGGGAATCCTGTACACTCCGGCAAGCCTATTATTTTTGTAGCTACCCCAGATTCTATTTTTTATGGAAAAGTGTTGATATACTGATGCGAATCGGTTATATTCCGCCAACCGGAAAAAGCTCTGTCGCACGGGGCCGAAAGGAAAACTGAGAGCGTAAAACTAAAAATGTAAAACGGATGAATTCCATAGTTTTGAGTTTTTAGTTTTAAGTTATTAGTTTTTTATTGGGGTCAGCAGAATCACGGCGTGGCTGACTCAAGCCTCCGACAGGGCCAGGTCAGGCCGACGCAGAATGGCCTCCGTGACAACAAAAGAGTGTAAAACTAAAAGCGAAAAGCTAAAAACTAATGAGGTCATACCGCACTAAAAAGTTTTTTAGTGCGGTATTCCGCAGTTTTTACTTTCAAGTTTTGCGTTTTGCGTTGTTTTTACCCGGTGGTGTAATCGGTAACACAGGAGGTTTTGGTCCTCCCATTCCAGGTTCGAGTCCTGGCCGGGTAGTTTAAGAAAATCAAAAGTCAAAAGTTAAAAATAAAAATTGAGGAATTATGCCGGATAGAGTTGCGATAATTCTTGCAGCGGGCGTGAGCAGTAGGATGAAGACGGATACGCCCAAGGTGCTGCTTGAGGTGTGCGGCCGACCTATGCTCGCATATGTGGTGGATGCCTGCCGCGATGTGGGTGTTGAAAAAATGTATATCGTGGTTGGCTTCGGAGCTGAACAGGTAAAGAAAAAGTTCGAGGCTGCTGATGATATAGTGTGGGTCCGGCAGGACGAGCAGAAAGGAACGGCCCATGCAGTTTTGTGCTGTAAGGAACGTCTTAATGGCTTCAGCGGCCAGACACTGGTTCTCTGCGGTGATGGGCCGTTGATTCGGGCGGATACGCTGCGAAAAATCACAGAAAAGCACAAGGCCGAGAATGCAGCAGTAACGCTGGCGACAGCAATCCTGGATGACCCAACGGGCTATGGACGCGTCTGCAGAGACGCAGATGGTAATATCACAGCGATTGTGGAGCATAACGACTGCACGAGTGAGCAACGGCAGATTAAGGAGGTCAACCCGAGCTATTATGTGTTCGATAACAGGATTCTCTTCGAGGCTGTGGCGAAGGTCAGGCCTGATAATGTCAAAAAAGAATACTATCTAACGGACGCGATTTCGATTATTATTGCAGCCGGCCACAAGGTCGCTGCGGTTGCGGCGCTGCGGCCTGAAGAGGCTATCAGCGCCAATACTATGGCGCAGCTTCGCAAGATAAGCAGGATTATGAAGAGCAGAATTTCGGAAAACATAAAACGGGATATTACAGTAAGGGCGGAAGAACAATGCCTTTGAACGATACTTTGAGGGTATTTTCCGGCAGCAGCAACCCGGTGTTGACGGCGGCAGTTTGTAAGTATCTGAAGATACCGCTGGGCAACGCAGAGATTGAGGAGTTCCCTGACGGTGAAAAGGTTGTCAGGGTAGAGGACGATGTGCGCGGCAGAGACTGCTTTGTTGTGCAGTCAACGTGCAAACCCGTTGATGTGCATTTGATGGAGCTTTTGATATATCTGGATTGTCTGCGGCGGGCGAGCGCCAGGCGCATCACTGCGGTCATGCCTTATTTCGGGTACGCTCGGCAGGACAGGAAAGATGAGGGCCGTGTCCCTATCACTGCCAAGCTGGTGGCCAATCTTATCACCACCGCCGGCGCCGACAGGGTGCTGACGATAGACCTGCACGCACAGCAGCTTCAGGGATTTTTCGACATACCGGTCGACCATCTGACCGGCGAGTTGGTGCTAAATAAGTATTTCCGTGGCAAAAGAATCGGCAACTTGGTGGTGGTTTCGCCGGATGTAGGCAACATTAAAATCGCAGCCAAGTATGCTGCGCATCTTGGCGGAGAGCTGGCGATAGTTCACAAGAGGCGCATCAGCGGCGGCGAAGTAAGGGCCCAGGAAATCATTGGTGATGTTAAGGGCAGAAACGTTTTGATGTGCGACGATATTATTGCCACGGCGGCCACCGTCTGTGATGCTGCCAGGCTTGTTAAGGAAAGAGGAGCCAAAAAAGTATACGTCGGCGCAACGCATGGAGTTTTTGTGGATAGTGCGCTGGAAAAGCTAAGTCACGCCCCGATTGACGAAGTGGTGGTTACCGACACCATACCGTTGGGCAAACGAGCCAAAGCGCATCGTAACATCAGAGTGTTGAGCATCTCAGCCATGTTGGGTGAGGCGATAAGAAGGATTCATAAAGACAAATCAATCAGCAGGCTGTTCAGTCATTTTTGATTATTGATGAAGGAAGGAATTTAAATCCCGACTTCTTGGTGTTGATGTGAGGCAATTATGGAAACGCTGTTGTGTGTAAAGGCACAGATTCGGGAGGGGGTCGGCAAGAAGTCCGCAGCAAAGCTGCGCAAACTGGGAGGCATACCGGCGATTATCTATGGCCATAAGGAAGAACCGCTGGCAGTTGCCCTGGATGCGCACAATTTTGTCGAGGGCTTGCATCATGGACATCGACTAATGGAGGTGCAGACCGGTAGGACGAAAGAGACGGTGTTCGTGAAAGAGCTTCAGTACGATCACCTGGGCAAGAAGATTATTCATGCTGACCTGATGCGGGTCGACGTAGCCGAGACGATTAAGGTGATGGTTCCCATCGAGTTTAGGGGCACAGCCAGGGGTGTACACGAAGGTGGTGTTATTGAAGGGCACGCGGACCGTCTGGAAGTTGAGTGCAGAGCTTCCGATGTTCCGGAAGTGATAGCTGTTTCGGTGAAAGAGGTGGACATCGGCGATACGATTCACGCCGGCGACATTGAGCTTCCGCCGGGCGTGAAGCTGGTAAGCGAGCCGTCAACGGTGCTCGTTACCTGCAGCGTGATTGTTGCTGTCAAGACTACCGAGGAGTTGGAGGCTGAGGCACCGGCGGCGCCGGAGGTCATCACCGAAGTTAAGAAAGCAGAAGAAACAGAAGAAACAGAGGAAGCAGAGGAAAAGTCGAAGGGAAAAGGAGGCGAACAGCCCCGATGAGACAGTATGCGCGACGCCGGATGTCTGACTGGATTTTATTTAAGGTTTTTTGCGCAGGTGCGGTCTGAGATTAAAATGGTTGTCGGCCTTGGCAATCCGGGCAGACAGTATGCTGATACCCGGCATAATATCGGTTTTCGTGTCATAGATTCCTTGACGAAGAAGCTGCAGATAGATGTGAACAAAAGGAGATTCAAGGCCCGTTTCGGCTGGGGCCAGTTAGGCGGTAAAAAGTTAATGTTGTTCAAGCCGTGGCAGTTTATGAACCAAAGCGGGTCTTCTGTTGCCGGGGTGATGTCTTTTTATAAGCTCGGCACCGGTGATTTGCTGCTGGTTTGTGATGATATGGCACTGGCGCTTGGTGTGATTCGGCTCAGAAAAAAAGGCTCGGCCGGCGGTCATAATGGCTTGGCGGATGTTATCGAAAAACTCGGCACCGAAAACTTCAACCGTCTTAGAGTAGGCATTGGTTCGGATAAGTCCGGAAGCTCGGTCGATTATGTACTTGCAGGACCAGCCGATGATGAAAGACCTTTGCTGCGAGAGATGGTTGAAAAAGCTGCTGAGGCTGTAATTTGCTGGGTCCAGCACGGCATTGAGGCGGCTTCTAACAGATATAGTCGTGATTGGAGGTAGATTGGCTTGAAAACGTCTGTCAAAAGATTGTATGAGGCGATGTTTCTTGTTGATTCGGCTCTGGCCCCTGCGTCTCCCGACGCAAGTCGGGGCAGCGGGGCCCAGACGGATTGGGACAGCATAAGTTCGGCTGCGAAGAAGGTATTGGAAAAGGCCGGCGCCGAGATTGTCTTGATGAAAAAGTGGGATGAGAGGAAGCTCGCCTACGAAATCGCCGGCAGGGACAGAGGAACGTATATCCTTTGCTATTTTCACGCCGATGGGCAAAACATTCGGCAGATAGAACGAGACGCCCAGCTCTCGGAGAAGATTATGCGGGTCTTGATTTTAGGCACCGAGGGCAGAGATAAGGAATGCATCGAGAGGGATATTGCATCACAGCCTGCCGCGGGACATTCGGCTGAGCCCAGTCGAAGTGCGGGCAAAAAGCCCTTCGAGGCAAAAGCTGATGAAGCCCGACCTGTCAGGGCTGCGGCGACAGGTGAGGGTGGTGAGGCAACAACAGCTGCGACGCCCAGCAGAAGGAAGACAAAGCAGCAGCAGAATCCGACTTCTGACTTTACACGCGATACGCAGTAATTGTGAGGAGATTTTGTTATGGCTAATTTCAATAAAGTATTGCTGATGGGCAATCTGACACGTGACCCGCAGCTGTCTTATCTGCCGAGCCAGACAGCGGTTGTTGATTTTGGATTGGCCGTCAACCGCCGATGGACGGGCAAGGACGGCCAGGACCGCAGCGAGGTCTGCTTTGTGGATTGCCGTGCCTTTGGCAAGCCGGCGGAGACCATAAATAAGTACCTCAGCAAAGGAAGAGCAGTATTTGTTGAGGGCAGGCTGACATTCGACAGCTGGACGGCACAGGATGGTTCCAAACGCAGTAAACATCGGGTAACCGTTGAGAATTTCCAGTTTCTGCCGGCGGGGGGGACGAGCGATACAGGTGATAGACAGGAAGTGACAGACGGTGAACGGCGGACAGCCCCCGAGTCTTCTGTCGAAGGCAGAGCGGGGGTAGAGACGCCAGGGGCTGATGATATTCCATTTTAATCACTCGTCTCGGCGAAGGCCGAGCCGTAGCCAGAGAGGAAAGTATGGAGCAGAACAAACAACTCAGAAGCGGGAATTTCCGCAGGATGGCAGAGCCCAGAAGAAAGAAGACGGCGGTCGGAGGCGTTCGTGAGCAAACGCAGTGCCGGTTTTGCAGAGGAGGCATAAAGTACGTCGATTATAAGGACGTCGATACACTACAGAGACTTTTAACTAATCGCGGAAAAATATACTCGCGGAAACGCAGCGGCAATTGCGCAAGCTGTCAGAGAAAAGTCAAACGGGCGATTAAGCGAGCCAGATATATGGCGCTTTTGCCGTTTAGTGCGTGAAAGTTCGTCGCTCGTGACTCGGCACATGTGACCCGAACAAGACACGAGCTGCGTGAGACGTGAGACGTGAGACGTGAGACGGGAGACGGAGTATGAAGGTTTTACTTGTGGCGGATGTCGCGAATACAAGTGATGTATCAAAGGATGGTTCAACGTCGATGGTGCTGGGGTGGTTCGGAGATATCGTCGAGGTCAGCAGCGGCTTCGCGAGAAATTACCTGCTGCCGCAGGGACTTGCTGTTATACCGACCGAGGCGGCAGTAAAATCGCTGGCACAAGAAAAGGCCAGGCGTGCTGAGGTTCGCAAGCAGCAGCGCCAGAGGCTTGAGGAGACTGCTGCAGCGGTCAATGGTGCAGAGGTTGTCATCGCTGCCAAAGCGAATGAAGCCGGACACCTGTTCGGCTCGGTCGACAGCCGACAGATAGCAGCCAACCTGCGAGAACAAGGATTTGAGGTCACTGACGAGATGATGCAGTTTTCGGAGCACATAAAACAGGTAGGAACCACAACGGTCCAAGTTAAGTTCGCACAGGATTTAGTTTCTGCTGTTAATGTTGTTGTTGTTTCGCAGCAGGACAGTGTGAACCAAAGCACCCCTGATGCTGGAGAACAGAAAGTAGAAGACGCTGGTCAGAAAACAGAAACTTGAATATCGGCAACTGGTGAATGGTAGTTGGTGAACAGTAACTGCTTACCATTTAACCAATTACCAGTTACCACAGCTGTTGAAGTCAGGGAGTAGGGATATATGAATCAGCAGAATGTTAGTCGGGTCATGCCGGAGTCATTGGCGGCCGAGGCAGCGGTACTGGGGTCTATGATAATTGACCCGCAGTGTATCGGCGAAGTGGTGGAGCAGATTAGTAGCAACGCATTTTACCGCCTTGAACACCAGTTGATTTTCGATGCGCTGGTCGGGCTTTACGAAAACTCTATACAGCCCGCCAAGGATGTGGCTATTGATGGCGTTTTGCTTCGCGACGAGTTGGAGATTCGGGGTCAGCTTGAAAAGGTTGGAGGCGTGGAGTATCTTGCGAAGATTATGGAGTCTGTGCCTTCTGCCGCGAATGTGATGTATTATTTGGAGATAGTCAAAGACAAGATGCTGCGTCGCGAGGTTATTATGGCTGCCGGCGAAATTTTGGAGGACGCATACGACGAGACGGGTCAGACCAACGAGAAGCTCGACGAGGCAGAACGGAAGATATTCGCAATTACCGACAAGAAAATAAAGAGCACTGTGGCACCCTTGAAGGATTTAGTTACCCGCGCTTACGAGTTTATTGAGAAGCGCACCGGCGGCCACGTCACGGGGCTGCCCACAGGTTTTTTCGAGCTTAATGAGTGGACCTGCGGACTGCAGAACGGCGATATGATAATAGTCGCCGGAAGGCCGAGTATGGGGAAGACATCATTGGCGCTGAATATAGCTGAACATCTGGGGCTGGAGGAAAAGGTGCCGGTCGGGATATTTTCGCTGGAGATGGCAAGGCAGCAGTTAGCTGAGAGGTTTCTGTGCAGTCACAGTCAGATAGACGCCCAGTTAGTGAGAAAGGGAATGCTGGATGACGAGGCCTACCGCGACTTGGCTAGGGCGTGCGATGAACTGGCTACGGCCCCAATTTATATCGATGATGTTTCAACTCTGACACCGCTTGAGCTTCGTGCCAAGGCGAGGCGCCTTAAAAGCATTCACGATGTGCGATGCATTATTGTCGATTATCTGCAGTTGATGCATATTTCGGGCAAGGTTGAGTCGCGTCAGCAGGAAATCACGACAATTTCCCGGTACATCAAGGCACTTGCGAGGGAATTGAATATTCCTGTTGTTGTTTTAAGCCAGTTGAATCGTGCGCCGGAAGGCAGGTTAGACCATAAGCCGAGAATGAGCGACCTGCGGGAGAGCGGCAGTATCGAGCAGGATGCTGACGTTGTTATACTCTTGCACCGCGAGGATTATTACCATTACGGCGAGGCTGATTATACGCCGAGCAGCACCGCTGAACTGATAATAGCGAAGCAGCGAAACGGACCCGCTGGCAAGGTTGTTAACCTTACCTTCAGGGAGAAGTTTGCGCGGTTTGAAAGTGCCTCGGCTGGAGCGGAGCCGGGTGCCAGAGTGCCGGCAGACCAGGTTGTCGGCAGTTCAGGTTATCAGGGGTCGCAGGAGCCTCCGTTTTAATGGTTCGACTTCGCTCACCATCCCGAGCGGAGTCGAGGGATTGACTGTTTGCTGTTGACTGATGAAAGACATAAAACGAAGCCGGATGTTAGAAGTCAGACCCGCTTGCCGACGAGGCAGGTCTTTCTGCTTTCTGTCTTCCGGTTTTTTTGCTGTTTGCTGTTTATTGCTGATTGGGGATTCCGCGTTTTCTTCCGATGCCAATGAGTCGGAATTACCGATAGGCAGCATCGAGGTAGTTGGGGTCCGCAGTGTTGCCGGCACGCTGGTTTTGTCCGAAGTCCGCAGCAGAGTTGGCGAGCTGTTCGACGCCCAGACAGCAGCGGCTGATGCCAGGCGAATAGCTGAATTGCCCGGCGTCGAGAACAGCTATTATAACACGGCAGTTGTCGATGGAAGAATCAAGCTGACGTTTGTTGTTGTCGAGAGGAATATTGTCCGTTCGATTGTCTTTGTGGGCAATAAGCACTTGGCCAGTTCTAAGCTCAGGAAAAAGCTGAACCTTAAGGTCGGCGATTATCTCGATACGTTGCTGGCGGAGTCGGGCCGAAAAGCAATAGTCGAGCTTTATCAAAAGGAAGGCTTTGCCTTCGCGGCAGTGGGGCTGGATGCCGAACAATTAAAAGCGGGCGAATTAATCTATAAGATTGAGGAGGGGCCGAGGGTAAGGATTGATGCCGTTAGCTTCACCGGCAATAGCGCCGTAAAGACCGGGATTCTTAAAAGAGCCGCAAAGACAGCATCAGGCAGATTTCTTGTTTTGCCCAGATTCTACATCGAGGAGGAGTTAGCCGCGGATGTAACAAGGCTGCAAAATGTCTATTACGAAAGGGGTTTTCTCGACAGCAGCGTAACGGTCAAGAAGGCATTCAACGAGGATAAGAGCAAAATCCGCCTTGATTTCGTCGTAGATGAAGGCTCAGTTTATAGCATCGAGAAAATTACGATTACCGGCAATGAGTATTTTGATGCGGGCCGATTGCAGGCGGAGTTGAAATTAGAGCGGGGCCGGGTCTATAACGAGCGAAAAGTTATCGCTGCAGTTGAAAGGCTGCTTAAGCTTTATCGTGAGAACGGTTTTATTGACGCCAAGGTTGAGTATAGCCGCGGCTTTATCTCCAAGAGCAGGGTCGGCATCGACTTTGCAATAACGGAAGGTGAACGTTTTCGGATTGGCCGGGTTGACATAAGCGGCAACGAGCAAACCCAGGACAGGGTTGTTCGGCGGGTGCTGGATGAGTATGACTTTCAGCCCGGCCAGTGGTATAACGCTGATATAGCACGCGGCGACGGCAGCGGTGAGCTGGAAAGGTATGTACGAAGGATGACAGCGGCAGAAAGGGCGACTATCACACCTGCCGGTCAGGTCGCCGGCCAGAAAGATGCACAGGTCAGTATTACCGAGGGTCAGACCGGCATGGTGATGCTCGGTGCCGGTGTGGCCAGCGACAGCGGAGTTATCGGGCAGCTCATTTTCGAACAAAGGAACTTCGACATCAAGGATTGGCCGGAGAACTTCGGCGAATTCGTAAGAGGTCAGGCGTTCAAGGGGGCAGGGCAGGATCTGCGAATAGCGCTTGAGCCTGGTACAGAGCTAAGCACGTATTCGATTAATTTCACCGAGCCTTATTTCAGGGATAAGCCCATAGCGCTCAATGTGACGGGTGAAAGTTTTACGTGGAAAAGAGAAAGCTATGATGAGCAGAGGTTGCGCGGTATTGTTGGATTTGAAAAACGCTATAAGAACCACTGGAGCACTGGTATCAGTTTCAGAGCAGAGAATGTTGATATTAGGAATATTGATGGTGATGCACCAAAGGAAATCAAGGATGTTAAAGGCAGTAGCAGGATTGCCGGCGTTAGGCTCAGCATAGCAAGGGACCTTACCGACGACAGGTTTAATCCGACCAAGGGCACCCATTTCGATACTGGCTATGAGCAGGTTTTTGGCGACTACACTTTCGGCATCGTCAGCGGAACTTACCGACACTATAGTACGGTTTATGAAGACCTGGCGGGGCGAAAGACGGTCTTTGCGGCCAAGGTGCACGCAGCGACGGTGGTAGGCGATGCTCCGCCTTTTGAGAAGTTTTATGCCGGTGGAAGCCAAAGCATCAGAGGATTCAAGTATCGCGGCGTAAGCACCAGAGGCGGTCCGGGAAAAGACCCGATAGGCAGCGACTGGATATTTCTGGCAAGCGGTGAATTGGCGGTTCCTTTGGTGGGTAACGAGCTTGCTGCCCTGTTCTTCGTTGATAGCGGCACAATCGACTCCGGCAACTACCGTGCGTCCGTCGGCACCGGTATACAGATTATGCTGCCCCAGTGGTTTGGACCGGTACCAATACGGTTTGAGATTGCTGTGCCGATGATGAAAGACGCTGACGATAAAACCCAGGTTTTCAGCTTCTCGGTAGGACGGCTGTTTTGATTGGATATCAACCACCGATTATTTGACGGTTTCTGCAGATGGTCTCGTAATCTGTAGTTCAAATATTATTGGGAGAATCGTCTCAATCGAGGAAGGATAATTCATATGAAGATTAAAATGATAGTTTTGGTGTGTTTGGCGGCTATTGTTGCTTTATTTATGAGTCAGTATTGCTGGGCTGGTCTTAAAGGGGCCCCAAACGCGAAAATATGTGCATTCGGGAACCCCAAATTCGCCTCAACACCTGTGGTAAAAGTCGGCGTTGTGAGTGTTCTCAAGGTTTTTCGGGATTGCAAAAAGAATGAGAAGTACAGGCAATCAGCCGCCGCACAGCAGGTCAAGGACGAGGCGGAGATGGAGAAACTTTCTAAAGGTATCGAGGCTGAAGAGGCGGGACTGAAGGCATTAAAGGCCGGCAGTGATGACTACCTGGCCCGCGTAAAACAGATTCTCACGGAGCGAGCCAGCTTACAGGCTCAGCAGGAGTTTTATAAACAGCAGGCGATGATGAAAGATCAGCAGTGGACTGAAGAAGTTTACAAAAATGTTTTGAAAATCGTTGCTGAAGTAGCGAAGGAAAAAGGTATTGATATAGTTCTTGAAAAGGATGAGCCCGAGTTTCCAACATCTAATTATACCGAGCTTATGACGGTTATAAGCACGCATAAGGTGCTTTACAGCAGCGGATGTGAGGATATCAGTGATGAAGTTTTGGCTCGGCTGGATGCGGCGCAGTAAGGACAGGCCCAGAGTTTGTCAGGTGATATGGTGGTATTGACTGTTGCACAGTTGGCTAAGCGTATTGGTGCCCAGTTGGTTGGTGATGGCTCGGTGGAAGTCAGTGCTGTTGGTGCCATTGACCAGGCTGATGGCGGGACTATTACTTTTGTTACAGACCAAAAACATATTCCGAAACTTCACTCCTCGCGTGCTGGCGCTGTTATTGTTGGCTTTCCAATCGAGAATCTGGCCAAGCCGCAGTTGGTTGTCAAGGATGTTAATGCGGCATTGATAGAGGCCCTGAGTATCTTTGCGCCTAAGTTGAAAGCTGTTACTGAAGGGGTTGACCCGACTGCGAAGATTGGACAGGCCGTTAAAATTGCCCAGGGTGTTTCGATTGGTCCTTATGTTGTGATTGATGATAATGTTGAGATTGGCGCTGGCAGCATAATTGCCTCTGGATGCAGGATAGGTGAGAATTCAAAGCTCGGTAGAAACTGCCGACTCGACAGCAACGTCTGTGTCTATCACAACTGCTCTATAGGCAATAGTGTCATCGTTCAGGCTAACACCACGATTGGTTCAGTTGGTTTCGGTTATTATTTTATCGAGGGTGTTCATAAGCTCATCCCTCACAACGGTGGAGTGGTGATTGAGGATTTCGTCGAGATAGGTGCCAACTGCTCTATCGACAGGGCAAAGTTTGGAAATACCGTCATCGGAGCCGGCACCAAAATTGATAACCTTGTGCAGATTGCTCATAACGTGATAATCGGCAAATGTTGTCTGATAGCAGGACAGGTGGGTATATCCGGCAGCTGCAGGCTTGGTGATGGTGTTGTTTTGGCGGGGCAGGTCGGGCTGGTGGATAATATAGAAATAGCGGATGCCGCAGTAGTAGGTGCTCAGTCCGGCGTTACCCGCGACATAGCGGCGAAGCAACGGATATTTGGCTCGCCGGCGACTGATATCAGAGAAGCGTTAAAGATAATTGGCCTGACCAGACGTTTGCCGAAGATGTCTGAGCAGTTGAAGGAACTCAGTGCGAGGCTGGAGAGGCTTGAAACTTCAAAAGACGATAAAAAGTGAAGCCAAGGTATCCGGCAGAGGTATGTTTGGGGGCGAGGAAGCGAAGGTTGTATTTCGGCCCTGCCCAGCCGATACCGGTGTGGTCTTTGTTCGTACCGATGTTGCCGAGCCGGTGCGTATCAGTGCGGTTGCACCCAATCTTGCCGAGCGGCCTCGACGCACGTCGATAAGGAAGGGTTCTGTCAGTATAGAAACAGTCGAACATTGCTTGGCTGCGATTAATGCCCTGGAGATAGATAATCTTCTTGTGGAGGTTGCCGGGCCGGAGATGCCCGCCTCTGACTGCAGCAGTGCCGAATATTTCAGGGTGCTCAAACGTTCCGGTCTTGTGGAGCAGGATGCCAGGCGTCGGGAGTTTATTGTCAGCGAGCCGGTTAGTGTCGGTGCCGGTGATGAGTCGATATATGCACTGCCGTACGGCGAAGATGGCTTAATTGTTACCTATGACCTCGATTACGGTGGCCATACGGGTATCGGAAGGCAGATTTTTAGCTGCCATGTGACGCCGGAGAGTTTCGAAAAAAATCTGGCGCCGGCTCGAACGTTTTTGCTGGAAGCTGAGGCCAAGCAGTTCCAGGCTCGCGGCTTGGGAAGGCATCTTAGCCACCGCGATATTCTGGTTATTAACTCCGATGGGCCTATTAAAAATAAATTCAGGTTTGATAATGAGTGTGTCCGTCATAAGATTGTCGATTTGATTGGCGACCTCGCTCTGGTCGGTTGTGCTGTCAGCGGCAGGATTGTGGCATATAAGAGCGGCCATGCGCTGAATCAGCAGCTTGTCAGGAAACTCTACGACTTGGCACAGCGGCGGCAGCGCATCGAGAAGTTTGGCACAGATGCGATTTTGGATATTCGTCGAATCCAAAAAATCCTGCCGCATAGATACCCGTTTTTGCTGGTCGATAAGGTGGTGGAGATTGAAGGCGACACCCGAATTAAGGGAATAAAAAACGTAAGCTTCAATGAGCAGTTTTTCCAGGGGCATTTTCCCGGCACTCCTATTATGCCGGGTGTCCTGATTGTGGAGGCGATGGCCCAGCTTTCCGGCTTATTGTTCGCCCAGACCCTCGAGCACACCGGCAAGCTCGCCGTGCTGTTGAGTATGGATGGTGTCAAATTGCGCAGGGCCGTTGTCCCGGGCGACCAGCTTGTCCTTACCGCTGAGACCGTCAGGATGAGGAAAAAGTCGGCTCAGTGTCATTGTATGGCGATGGTTGGCGAACAGGTGGTTGCTGAAGCACAGATCAGGTTTATGCTGGTGGACGAAGAGAATGTTTGATTGTGTTTTTAATTTTAAATTAAAAATTAAGAATTAAAAAAATGAGCCAGATACATCCCAGTGCGGTGATTGCCGGCGATGCTAAGTTGGCCGGTGGCGTCTCTATTGGGCCGAATTGTGTTATTGAATCAGCCGTCTCAATTGGTTCCGGTACCGTGCTTGAAGCCAATGTTGTGATTGGTAGAAATGTTACGATTGGTGAAAAGAACCACTTTTTCCCCAATTGTGTAATCGGCGGCACACCTCAGGTGCTTGGTTTGAACCCTGATGACGAAATAGGCAGGCTGGTAATCGGCAACAACAATATTATCCGTGAGCAGGTTACTATACATCCAAGTACGCATCCCGGTGAAGCTACCAGGATTGGCAATGATAATCTTCTTATGATTGGCGCGCACATCGGCCATGGTTGTGTGCTTGAAGACAGGATTGTTATGAGTAATTATGTTCAGATAAGCGGGCATTGTAAGATTGAGACAGGCGTCTGGCTCAGTGGCGTGGCTTTGTTGCATCAGTTTGTAACCCTTGGTAAGTGGTGCTATGCGGCCGGTCTTGCCGGGGTCAACCGCGATATTCCGCCGTTTCTGATAGTTAGCGGCCATTATCCGCCGAGAATTAGGGGGGTTAATAAGCGGGGTATGGAAAGAGCCGGCCTGACTGAGCAGCAGCAGCAGAATGTGATTGATGCGTATAGAAGGCTCTATCGCCGTGACGGCAATTCCCTGCTTTCAAACGCAAGATTGTTGGCTCAGGAGGATGGACTCGATGAGAACGTTCGGGCGATGGTTGATATGATAATCAAAAGCAGCGAACATCGATTTGGCAGATACCTCGAGAAATTCAGACATTAAGTTTATGAGTTTATGGTTCATCGATGAACAACGGACTAAGAACAACGAACAAAATACGTACCGCCGTTATTGGTGCAGGCAAAATGGGGGCGATACATGCAAAGGTCTACGGTAACCTTCCGCAAAGCGATTTAGTGGCTGTCGTTGATACGGATATCGATAAAGCCAGAAAGCTCGCCAGGAAGTATAGGTGCTCCGCCTTTGCGGACTGCTCGGATTTAATACGTCGCACGGTGCACGGTGCACGGGGCACGAGAGACGAGGGACGAGAGACGAGAAACGAATTAGATGCGGTAACGATAGCAACGCCGACGGCTGTGCACTATGAACTGGCAAAACTTTTTATCGAAAACAACGTTGCAGTAATGATTGAAAAACCTCTGGCGACTGATGTGAGCCAGGCTCGGCAGGTCGTGGAGCTCGCGAAAAATCTCGGTGTTGTTGCTGCCGTTGGTCATTCTGAGCGCTGTAATCCTGTTGTTCAGGCGATGAAACGGCTCCAGATTTCGCCGAGGTTTATCGAAGCCACCCGCGTTAGTCCGTATCCTTTCCGTTCAACTGATATTGGCGTTGTGCTGGATGTGATGATTCACGACATCGACATTATTCTGTCTCTGGCGGCGAGCAAAGTAGAAAAAGTCGATGCTGTCGGCATAGGTATTATCGACCCCGACAGAGAGGATATTTGCAGTGCGAGGATAGTTTTTGAGAACGGCTGTGTCGCAAACATCACCGCTTCAAGGCTGGCACTTAAAACCGAGCGCAAAGTCAGGGTCTTCAGCAAACAGGCGTATTTGAGTCTGGATTACGTCGAAAAAACCGGCACGATTATAAAGGCCGATACCGACAACATCGACCTGATAAACAAAATCCGCCGGCTCAAACAGGGTGGAAAGTTTAATCTGTTAAAGACCGATTGGACAAAGCTGGTTCATTACGAAAAGCTTCAGATAGACGACAAAGAGCCGTTGCGCCTTGAGCAGGAGGCTTTTTTGCAGGCTGTTGCAGATAAGACCTCGAAGCCCGAAGTTAGTGCCGAGGAGGGCTTGGCAGCGATGGAGTGTGCCGAGGAAATTCTCGCTTCGGCCAGAAAACATTCCTGGGATTAGAGTATTTATTATTGATTATGGAGTAAATACTTTTATGTCACGAAAGCTTTGGTTTAGCGCATCATTGCTTATATTAGTTTTAATACCGGCCGCAGTTCTTGTTGCTGTTCCTAAAGAACCAAATGATGGCGCGTCTAAGGAGATTAAAGCATCTAAGCAGACCATGGAAGCAAAGGAGAGTAATATTGTGGAACCAAAAAGGGTAAGGCTTGAAACAAGCATGGGCGATATTGTTTTTGAGCTTGATGAAAAAAAGGCGCCGATTACAGTGAAAAATTTCCTTCAGTATGCGGGAGAAGGCTTTTACGATGGAACCATATTCCATCGTGTTATATCTAACTTTATGATACAGGGAGGCGGCTTCACGGCGGATATGGCCCAAAAACAAACACATCCGCCGATTGTTAATGAAGCAAAAAACGGGTTGAAAAACGATAGGGGTACTGTCGCAATGGCACGGACAAACAACCCGGATAGCACTACCAGCCAGTTTTTTATCAATCATAAGAATAATGATTTCCTGAATTATGCAGGGCCGGATAAGCCGGGTTATGCGGTATTTGGCAGGGTTCTTGAAGGAATGGAAGTCGTGGACAAAATCGCTGCGGTTGAGACTACCACCCGCGGGGGAATAGGTGATGTTCCCGTTAAACCCGTGGTGATAAAGTCTGCCAGAGTTATCCCTGGGAAAAAGGATTAAAGGCACTAAAGCCTAAATCGTCTGTTTCAGTCGGCTGACAACTTGGTGTGCGATGCGGGTCGGCTCCGGCAGCCGATATTTTGTAACGCAGGAAAGTATCACTTCGATAGCATCTTCGAGTGTGCATTTGTTGCCCACGGAAACGAAGACCGGCTCGACATTGGTGCGTGTTCTGACTACTGCACCGATAACCTCATCTTTATCCTTCAGTAAACTATATGACCCTTTTTCCGGCGGCGGCTCTTCAAACTGACCGATTAATCTGCTTTTTGCACAGCCGATTGTAGGCTTGTCGAAAAACAGGCCCAGATGTGATGCGATGCCTAATCGCCGGGGGTGGGCGATGCCTTGTCCGTCGATAATGAATGCATCTGGCTCCAGCTTGAGTTTTTCAACCGCGGCGATACAAACAGGTGCTTCCCGAAAAGAAAGCAGGCCGGGGATATAGGGGAAGGTGAGCCTGCGTTTGGCACTTGTTGTCTCAACAAGTTCGAAGTCCGGCAGTTTTAGGAGCACGCAGGCAGCGATAATTTTTTGTCCGTCTTTGCTGATAGCGCAGTCAAGACCGGCAATAAGTTTTGGCTGGCCTCGCAGGGGCTCGAACTGCACCTTTTCGGCCAGCCCTGTTTGTAACTGAGCTGCCCGTGAATAGGATAAGTTCCAGCTGTGCAGGTTTTTCATGGGTTGTTATCTTTCATCAATTACAATAAATATTTTACCTCCTTGAGGTATTTTGGTACAATTATTAACTTGTGCTATTGTCGGTTTTTTACAGAGTATTACCTGATACAGGCAGAAGTAATATGGCCAGGCAGGCGGAGAAAGTAATAAGGATTACAGGGGCGGCTGAACACAACCTCAAGAATATCAACCTCGATATTCCGCGGGACAAAATGGTTGTGATTACCGGCATCAGCGGCTCAGGCAAAAGCTCGCTGGCCTTCGATACGATTTACGCCGAGGGCAGGCGAAAATATGTCGAATCGCTGAGCTCTTATGCTCGCCAGTTTCTTGAGCAGATGCAAAAGCCAGCAGTCGCCGAGATTACGGGTTTACCTCCTACCATTGCGATTGAGCAGCGAAGTGCGGGCGGCAATCCGCGCTCAACCGTAGCCACCACGACGGAAATCTATGATTACTTTAGATTGCTCTTTGCCCGGGTTGGTCAGCCTCACTGCTGGGTGTGCGGCAGGGAGATTGCCAGTCAGCACTCTTCGCAGATAGTGGATGCGATACTCCAGCGGCCGCAGGGCACTAAGGTCCAGATTTGCGCACCGCTTGTCCGCGGCAGAAAGGGTGAGCACCGCGACGTTTTCGCGACTATACAGCGCGAGGGTTTTGTTCGGGTTCGTGTTGATGGTGCCGTTTACGATGTCTCCCGGTTCATCCCTCGCTCCGCCGCAGCGATACGCGAAGGCGAGGCAACGCCGGTTTTGGATAAGAACAAAAAGCATGATATCGCAGCGGTTGTTGACAGACTTGTTATTCAGAGTTCGGTTCGTATAAGACTGGCAGACTCAGTTGAGACGGCACTTAAGTTAGGTAGTGGCGTGCTTTTGGTTTTGGTCCAGGAACCCGATGGGGCCGCAAAGAGCGGAAAGCAGAAGACTCAAGTCGCAGCCGACGGAGAATGGCTTGAGGTCATCTATAGTGAAAAGTTTGCCTGTCCGCAGCATCCTCAGTCGTCGCTCGAGGAGTTATCGCCCCGCCTTTTTAGCTTTAATAGTCCTTATGGTGCCTGTACCAGTTGTGACGGCCTTGGGACGATTCTCGAATTCGACGCCGACCTGATTGTGCCTGATAAAAAGGTCTCACTTGAAAGCGGCGCTATTAGCGCATGGCGCAGGTGGGGTAAGAGAATGAATATCTTCTATAACAGGCTGATAAAAAGATTCTGCGCCAAGTTCGGCACCAGCAAGTCAATCGCGTTTGAGCGCATACCCGCGGAGGTAAAAAGGATTCTGATGTATGGTACGACGGATGCCGACGTACAGAAGTATGGCGTGTCGTTTGAGGGGGTGATTCCCAACCTCCTCTACCGCTGGGAGAATACAACCAGCGAGTATGTCAAGGAAAGATTGCACAGTTTTCTTTCGGAGCAGCCTTGTCGCAGCTGTGAGGGCGCCCGGCTCCGGCCTGAGGCCGTGGCTGTAACCGTAGGAGACAAAAATATTCATCGGTTGACCTCTCTGAGTATCGAAGGTGCGCAGAAGTTTTTCGGTGAATTGAAGCTTGATGGGGAAAAGACCATAATCGCCGAGCAGGTCTTGAGAGAGATAAAAGCTCGGCTGCAGTTTATGGTCGATGTCGGGCTTGGTTATTTGACGCTGGACCGAAGAAGCAGCACCCTTTCGGGCGGTGAAGCCCAGCGGATTCGCTTGGCGACCCAGGTCGGCAGCGGCCTGGTGGGCGTCTGTTATGTGCTTGATGAGCCGACGATAGGTCTGCATAAGCGAGACAACAATCGGCTGCTTGGCATATTGCAGCGGCTTAGCCAGATAGGCAACACAGTTCTGGTGGTTGAGCACGATGAGGACATCATAAAAAGTGCGGACCATATTATTGATATAGGGCCGGCTGCCGGTGCGCACGGCGGCGAGGTTGTTGTCCAGGGTAGTTTCGAAGAAGTGGCTGCCTGTACGGCGTCCCTGACCGGCGAGTATATCAGCGGCAGACGGCAAATAGCGCTCCCGGCCCAAAGACGCAGGTACAGCCTGGCGAGGTGCATTGAGGTCAAGGCGGCGGCTGAGAATAACCTTAAAAACATCGATGTAAAATTTCCGCTCGGGGTATTTATCTGTGTGACGGGTGTTTCAGGCTCTGGAAAAAGCAGCCTCGTGTCGCAGATTTTGTTGAGGGCGTTGAAGCGCCGTCTCTATGAGTCTCGCGAAAGGCCTGGAAAACATAAAACCATTCTCGGCGCTTCCCAGATTGATAAGGTTATCGAGATAGACCAGTCGCCGATTGGCAGAACGCCGAGAAGCAATCCGGCTACGTATACCGGCGCGTTTGATGAGATACGAAAGCTTTTTTCAATGACTCGCGAGGCAAAAATCCGCGGCTATAAGCCGGGGAGGTTTAGCTTTAACGTCAGAGGCGGTCGTTGTGAGGATTGCAAAGGACAGGGAACCAAGAAAATCGAGATGCACTTTTTGCCCGATGTTTACGTAACCTGCCAGAGCTGCAAGGGCACCAGATACAATTCGGAGACTCTTGAGGTCACTTACAAGGGCAAAAATATCGCCGATGTGCTTGATATGAGAATCGATGAGGCTCTTGTCTTCTTTGCTAATTTTCCGACGATACTGCGATTACTACGGACTCTTGCCGATGTCGGTTTGGGCTATATGACCCTCGGCCAGGCATCGACAACGCTTTCGGGCGGTGAAGCGCAGCGGGTGAAACTTTCAGCGGAGCTGGGAAAAGCAACCACGGGTCGTACTTTGTACCTGCTTGATGAGCCTACGACCGGGCTGCACTTTGCTGATATTCAAAATCTCTTGAATGTATTGCAGCGATTATGCGATATGGGCAATACCGTTGTAGTTATAGAGCATAACCTTGACGTTGTTAAGGTGGCAGACTATATCATAGACCTCGGCCCTGAAGGTGGTGATGCCGGAGGCAGGGTGGTTGCTACAGGTGCGCCGGAGGAAATCGTAAAAAACAAACAAAGCTACACTGCGAAGTATTTGAAAGATAAACTACAAGTGCCTAAAGTGTAGAGTGTGAAGTGCCTAAAGTTACGATATATTTTTTAACTTTAGCTCACTTTAGGCACTTTAGCTCACTGCTATTCGATATACGAGATACGAAATATGATTGCTCAGACGCTTAGATGGGTTGGTGGTGTTGATGGCTTTTTGGAGTTGATAGACCAGCGGCGCCTGCCGGCGGAGCTTGTCAGGCTGCGGTGCAGGAATATTGAGCAGGTTTTTGAGGCGATACGGACACTTGCCGTGCGCGGCGCTCCGGCTATAGGCGTTGCCGCAGCTTACGGCCTTGTTTTGGGTTTGCGGAAGTTGACGGCTGACCCGGAGGAGGCACTTTCTTGTCTGGAAAAGTGCCGCAAGTATTTGGCCCAGTCGCGACCGACAGGAGTGAATTTGTTCTGGGCGATGGACAGAATTAAACGAAAGGCGGCGAATTTTGTCGCTGCTGAGCCGTCGGCGGATTTGCCGGCGCTGCGGAAAGTTGTCTTGGATGAATCGCACGCTATCTGTCAGGAAGATATTGATATGTGCCGTCGCATAGGCGAAAACGGCCAGAAGTTCATAAAACAGGATTCTGGTATCTTGACACATTGCAATGCTGGTGCTCTGGCGACCGCGGGACAGGGAACCGCTTTGTCAGTTATTTTTGAATCGCATAAAAGGGGCAGGAAATTTAAGGTTTATGTCGATGAAACTCGTCCGTTGCTGCAGGGTGCGCGATTGACGACGTGGGAATTGAAACAAGCGGGCGTTGATGTTACGCTTATATGCGACAATATGGCCGGCTGGCTGATGAAGCAGGGACAGATTAACGCCGTCATAACCGGCGCCGACCGTATCGCTGCCAATGGCGATGTGGCCAATAAGGTCGGCACTTACAGCTTAAGTGTTCTTGCAAAAAATAGCGGTATTCCTTTCTATGTTGCGGCGCCGTCGAGCACATTCGATTTGAGTATAAAAAGCGGAGCCCAAATCCCTATTGAACAAAGGGCTGCCGAAGAGGTGACAAGATTTGCCGGCACTCAAATTGCTCCTGATGGTATCAGTGTATGTAATCCGGCTTTTGACATCACAGATGCATCACTTATCACGGCCATAATTACGGAAAAGGGTATAATCGAAAACCCCGGCATCGAGAGTGTATTTGAAGTCTTGAAGGGATAGATTTATGTTTGGGACAGATGCCGCCGAGCGAGTGGATGAGAAGTCTTTGCTTCGTTGGCGCAAACGCAATTCGTACTATTACGGATGGCTGGACAGGATTTACAGATTTGTTGTTCGGCCGAACTGCAGGGTCTTGCATGTCGGCTGCGAGTGCGGCGACCTTCTCGCTGCTGTCAAGCCGAGCTACGGCGTTGGGGTTGATGAGAATGCCGCTGCCATAGAGCTTGCCAGAAGGCGATTTGCGAATTTGAAGTTTTACACCGCCGACCCGCATCAATTGGAGCTTGATGAGAAATTTGATTATGTGTTAATCTGTAATTCCATCGGTCGTTGGCGAGACATTCAACAGGTTTTGGAGCGCATCCATCCTTTGACCACCGAAGGCACGCGGATAGTGATAACTTACTACAATTATCTCTGGGAGGGTGTTTTGTGGCTGGGTGCGTTTTTGAGGATTCGTCGGCCTTATCCTTACCAGAATTGGCTGCCGCCGGAGGATATTAAGAATCTGTTGAGCTTGGCCGGTTTTGATGTTATTCGCTCCAGCTCTTATATTATACTGCCGAAACGTGTTCCGCCATTTACGACGCTGTGCAATTATCTTCTTTCTCTGCTGCCCGGGTTTCGCTTACTGAATATGGTAAGTCTCGTTGTTGCTCGTCCGACCGCCGCTGTTCAGCGCGACGAGGATTTATCTGTTTCCGTCATAGTGCCATGCAAAAATGAGCGGGGTAATATTGAAGATGTGATAAAAAGGATACCGCAGATGGGACGCCAGACGGAGATAATCTTTGTCGACGGAAATAGTACGGACGGTACGCCCGAGGAAATAGAACGCCAAATCAGGAAGCATCCCGAGCGTAAGATTACTTTGATTAGCCAGGGTGACGGTGTGGGGAAAGGTGATGCTGTAAGAAAGGGCTTTGCTGCCGCCAAGGGAGATGTGCTTGTTATCCAGGATGCGGATTTAACGGCGCCGCCTGAGGATTTGCCGAAGTTCTTCAGGGCGCTGCGCGACGGCAAAGGCGAGTTCATCAACGGCTCGCGGCTTGTTTATCCGATGGAAAAGCAGGCAATGCGGCTCTTGAATCTTTTAGGAAATAAGTTTTTCGGCTCATTGTTTGGCTGGCTGCTGGGGCAAAGGTTCAGAGACACCCTTTGTGGTACGAAGATGATTTCCAGGAAAAACTACGAGTTGATAGCGGCCAACCGTTCGTATTTTGGTGATTTTGACCCTTTTGGTGATTTTGACCTTATTTTCGGTGCGGTAAAACAAAATCTTAAGGTAGTTGAGGTGCCGGTAACTTACAGGGCGAGGATTTACGGTTCGACAAACATCAGTCGATTCAGGCACGGCTGGTTGCTGTTGAAGATGAGTTGGGTAGCATTTAAAAAAATCAAGTGGCTTGGAAGAACGCGTTAGACCAATGAATACGTCGAAAACGAGCACTTTATCTAAACTGAAGTTATTACCTTATCATGAATATGCCGGCGTAGATCAAGACGACCCTATTCGATTCTATTTCTGGCCCATTATCGGGAAAATGTATCAGCGACGGGTTGAACTGTGTCTGGCTGAGTGCCGAGGGGGCGAGCGTGTTTTAGAAGTTGGCTTCGGCAGCGGCGTTACCTTTCTGAATCTTCATGAGAATTACAACGAAATCTACGGTTTGGACCTGAACGCAGCGGTTGAGGAGGTCTCTGCCGTTTTTAAGCCGAAGCAAATCAAAACGCATCTGCGGAATGGCAGCGTATTAGATATGCCGTATGAAAGTGATTTTTTTGATACGGTTTTGTTGATTAGTATTCTTGAGCATTTAAAACCCGAGGAGCAAATTAAGGCATTCAAAGAAATCCGCCGCGTTCTTAAGCCCGGCGGCCAGGCAGTTTATGGCGTGCCGATTGAACGACGTTTTATGGTATGGATGTTTCAGCTGTTGGGCTGTAACATTCGTGAGCACCACTTTTCCACCCAAAAGGATATATTCGATGCCGCCAACAGCGTTTTGGATAAGGTGCGCGTTGTTCAGATGCAGAGCACACCATCTTTATTCGGGCCGGTTTATGAGGTTGGGCATTTTGTCAAAAATGGCAAGGGGTAACGTGTTAGGCCGTTAAGACTGACTGACTTTAAACCACGAGGAGTTTTATGAGGCGATTGATTAATCGGTTGCCAATGACCCGAATCAAGATATTTTTTGGGCGAATACTTTACAGGATAGTGCATCTTGTGTATTGGACCGACAGGCGCATTATTGTCCGCAGTGGAATTAAGTATGAAGTTGATTTATCGGAAGGGATAGATTTGTCGATGTTTTTATTCGGACATTTTCAGAAGCATGTTTCTCACAATAAATACTTGTCTTTGCCGCAGGATGGTATTATTTTTGACATAGGCGCAAATTCGGGGATGATGAGTTTGCAGTTCGCCGAGCTCGTCCCTGCGGGTAAAGTGTATTCGTTTGAACCCACTTTTTATGCCTTCTCTAAATTGAAAAGGAATATGGAGTTGAATCCGGAGCTTGCGGAACGGATAGTCGCTGTTCAAAGCTTCGTGTCTTCAAGTACATCACAGAAACCTGACATTAAAGCCTACGCGAGTTGGAAGGTTGGAGGAACTGTGGAAGGCGTCAGGCATCGGATACATGGGGGGATTGAAAAATCTGCCGAAGGGACGGCAGCGGTGTCTTTGGATGATTTTTGCGAGCAGGAAAAAATTGAACGATTGGATTTTATCAAAATAGATACTGATGGGCACGAATTTGAGGTTCTAAGGGGTGGCAGGAAAGTTATTGGCAAGTTCAATCCTCCTATAATTTTTGAGCTTGGTATATATGCAATGAACGAGGAAGGAATTGATTTTTCAGACTATTTGGAGTTCTTCGGTTCCTTGTCTTATTCTTTGTTTAACAGTAAGAATTTTAGAGAAATAAACATACATAATTATCGTAAGTGCCTTCCGTTAAATGGAGCCATTGATGTTTTAGCGGTATCCGATTCCGCAAGTTTAAAGAGGAAAACGCCCTTTGCCTGACAACGTATAAACGGAAAATGGTCTCTAAGAAGTTACGGCGGGTAGGTGTATAATGGGCAGACTGAGGTCCAAGCAGTTTAAGAAAAAGGACGACCGGCAGAAACCGAAAAGCGGGTTTGTTTGTGGCACAGAACAGGTAGATGCAGGAGTACTTGCTGAACGGGAAAGGTATTTTGAGTTTTTTGTAGTGGCGGTTTTGTTTGCCTTCGGCGCGTATCACTCGATTCTTTATTTCGGGCACAAGATTGTTCCCACTTCGGATTTCTCTTCTTTTGTCGGAATCGGCAATGAACTTTTATCCTTGAAAGTACCTTCAAGTTTCAAGCAAGCGCCGGTTTATTGCTTGCTGCTGGCTTGTTTTTCTCATGTGGTTGGCGGACAGTATCCGGATTTGAGGGCGGGCTGGGTGTTGAATGCCATCCTGCACCCCTTTACTCTGGTTTTGCTTTGGGCAGTAGCTAAAAGGGTCGTGGGAAAGTCCGCTCTGTGGTTTGCCGTAATTGCCATACTCAGTCCGTGGGTAATGCGCATGCTTACCGACCCCATTGTGGAAACAACGTTGTTGTTTTTCATCTTGCTTACCTTCTATTTTATTTTTAAGCGGTCAAACTGGAGTTATTTATTTGCTTCGATAACGACGGTGGTGCGTTATGAAGGTGCAGCTTTGATTATGGCTGCCTTTGTTATGGATTTGATATACAGCACGAGCAGGCGAGAAAAGATTCGGGCTTTTGCGTATTCAGCTATGGCCTCTGTCCCTCTGGCTATTTGGCTGTTGGGTACTGCTTTAACGTGGTCATCGGCATCAGGCAGTCATTATTTTAAAATTTTCGGGAAGGAGTCATATTACTCACAGGCGTTAGGTACGTCATACGAGAGCAACGTTGGTTTTATAGTTAATAGCGGAGTGCTGTGGCAGACGGGATTTTATTCTTTGTTAATGCCGTATCCGGGCGCTGGAGAGGATTTTGTGAAGGCGCTTTGGGGGTTAAGTAGGATAGTTGCAGCTGTCGGATTTTTCTTCGGCTCAATTTATGGATTGTGTAAACGCAGGTGGAATATACTGGCGATGCTTTGCTTTTTTGTGCCGTATTTTTGGGTTCACGCAAGATTGCCTGCGCCTCTTATGAGATATCATGTGCCTATTGTCTGGATAGCACTGTTGATATGCTGGTTTGGCTTGCAAAGTGCCTGGCAGATTATAAACAAGAATAAGCGGGTTCCGGTGGCCGTTGTAACTGCCCTGCAGATATTGATTTTGGTTGTGGCGGGCGTCTGGCTTTTCGGACTGCTCCCCTATTTACCTAAGATATCGACGGTAAGCCCTAAGTCAGCCTCCGTGCCTTATGTAGCGATTGGAACAGCCGGCCTTCTTTTGGGTGTTCAGGCTTTTGTTTTCAGGCCGAGATATCTTTTACAAAAGGTCGTAGTTTTGATGGTGCTTGCCTTGGTCATCGTCTCAAATCAGTTTGTGCTTGTTCGCGCGCTCGGTGATGGGCAGGCAGATAAGGAATTCATGGATTTGGCCCAGTGGTATTCCAAAAATGCTCAGCCGGGTGAGAAGTTGATGGTTTATATGGCTGGTACAGTGAGAATGTTTGCGCCGAAAAGCGCAGAATACATACTCGACTTTCCAAAAGCGGACAGCCCGGCAAAATTGGTTGAGGCCTGTTATAAAGAAAACATTACTTACGTTGTGTGGGCTGCGAGGGAAGGATTGAGTGATGACTATCCGGACTATCGCGCAACAGGCCTGGACAAGAACCTTGCTTTATTGGAAAAGCCCAGAAGCATAGGGCCTTACGAATTTATCACCCAGTTAGGCTCCAATCGCGGCTATGTTAATGTCTTTCGTTTGCACAAGCCAGCCGCCCCCTAACAGTGAACAACAGCCTGCCGCCCAATGACCGGCTGTTTATCGTTCGGCCTGGACAGGTTGCGTTAAACGGTTAGCTCGTCACGGTTGCATCTAACGTCCCACGATAGACGAAACGAGCAGCGCCACCGTTCAACGAAATACGCACCGCAAGGGCGGTCTAATCTACAGCTATAACCTCTTTTACTTCCGGCACTTGTTCTTTGAGCAGCTGTTCGATGCCCTGTTTGAGTGTCATTCGAGCGCCGGGACACCCGCTGCAGGCCCCCTTAAGCCGTACCTTTACCGTATTATCTTTACCTGTGCCGACCAGTTCGATATCTCCGCCGTGGCTTTGCAGATTTGGCCGCACAGACTCAATCACGTCTTTGACCTTTTCTTCGAAGCTTTGCTCTGGTGTGCCTTCGCCGCACCCGCATTTTTCGCACATATAAATTCTCCTATAGATTTCTTATAGCCCTATTATAGCAGCGATTTTTTCTCCGGCCACTTTATTTTTACGTATGTGGTTCTCTTTCTTTTGTCGTCCTACATACTATACGCTGTCCGCTGCCCGTTTGTTTACTGTTACTGCCTGTCGTAGCGCAGCGAAGACCCTCGAAGCATAGCGTAGATCCCAGAATATCTTTATCTGGGGCCCAAATCAAAAATTGCAAATCAAACCGCCGCCTACTTCCGCCACGGTTTATGAGCTTTGTATGCCTTAAGCCGTTTTTCGTATTCTTTTTTGTTTTCATCTTTGGCAAGTTCAATCGCCTTTTCCTGATATTCAATGGCCTTCTCAAAATCACCGGATTCAGCATAAGCTGATGCTAAGGTCGCATACGCAGTAGCATTGTTCGGCTTTATTCGGATGACCTCTTTGAAAACTTGTATTGCCTCGTCGTAGCGACCTAAATCTCTATAAGTGGTACCGAGACTGTAGTATGCATCGGCATCATTGGGGTTTATTCTTATCGTTTGTTTAAACGCCTCTATTGCCTCATCGCGACGACCTAAATCTCTATAAATGGTACCGAGATTGCAGTATGCATCGGTATTATTAGGATTTAGCTTTATAGTTTGTTTAAATGCCTCTATCGCCTCGTCGTGACGACCTAAATCTCTATATGTGGTACCGAGGTTGCAGTATGCATCGGCATCGTTGGGAGTTATTCTTATCATTTGTTTAAACGCCTCTATTGCTTCATCGCGACGGCCTAAATCCCTATAAATAGTACCGAGATTGCAGTATGCATCGGTGTCATTGGGGTTTATTTTTACAGTTTGTTTAAATGCCTCTATTGCCTCATCGTGGCGACCTAACTCCCTATAAGCGATACCGAGATTGTAGTATACACCAGTGTTATTGGGGTCTATTTCGATAGCCTGTTTATAAATCTCTATTGCTTCTTGATAACGTTTAGTCTCCTTGTAACAGTCACCTAAACCCAAGTATGCATTACCATAATTTGGCCTGATTTTGATGGCTTTATGATAAGCCTCTATAGCTTTTTCGTATTGGCCTGCCATACGGTAACATTCTCCTATATAAAATTGAACCTCTGCGTCATTGGGGGTTGCTTTTGCCACTTTTATGAAATACTGCAGTGCTTCTGAATATTGCTCTCCCTCAAGCCTATCACGCCCTTGCTTGTATCGTTCCATTAAAGCAACTTTCTTCTTTTCTTGTCTATGACTTGAAAACAGAGAGTAGCCCAGAACAATTACTAAAATAAAAGCAAAGGTGGCTGCAACTTTTAAGGGATTTCTCCGAAGAGTTTTATAAGTTCGTTGAGTAAGGCTTGGTCTTTTCGCAGTAATAGGCTTGAACTCAAGCACATTTTCTATATCAGCAGCGAAGTCAGCGGCGGTCTGGTATCTATCTTCAGGTAATTTTTCAAGGGCGTGAAGTAAAACTGTATTAAAATCAGTCGAAAGTCGTGGGCTATATTTTTTTGGCGGAACAGCCTCGATAGATATTACCTGTGTCAGTGTCTCATTAACGGTATCGCCGCCGAACGGCGGATGCAAAGTTAGGCATTCATAATAAGTCGCTGCCAGCGAAAATACATCACTTCGACAGTCAACTGTGTCAGGCTTGCGAATCTGTTCAGGTGAGACATAGCTGGGTGTGCCAAAAAATTCCCCTGTAATCGTTATCGTCTGCTGCGTTTCAGCCTTTGCTAAACCAAAATCTACAAGTTTTGCTGTCCCCTCTGTGTCGATAAGAATATTAGATGGTTTAACATCACGATGCAAAATGCCTTTCTTGTGGGCGTAATCCAAGGCAGATGCTATACCGATAATTATCCTGCTTATTCTAACGATATAATCTGTGTCAATTTCCGCCCCGCTTGAACTCTCTTTGTGGTGACCACTGTTATAAATACTGACCTGAGCATCCAGACATCCGTGCATAACATCGCTTGCCTTCTCATCTGGCTTTGCGTTGCGAATACTGCTCAGAATATTATCCAAAGACACACCTTTGACATACTCCATCGCAAAGTATGAATATGGCCCTTGTTGACCGACTTCGTAGATGGGCACAATATTCGGGTGGGAAATCTTTGCTAATACTTTTGCTTCGCGTTTGAATCTCTCTAAACTTTTGGCTCGTGCGCCGCTGATATCACTGATAACTTTCAGTGCCACCTCTCTATCAAGCGAAACCTGCCGGGCAAGAAAAACCGCCCCCATACCTCCTGTACCAATCAGGCTCAGGATTTCAAAATCCCCCAGTCTCTTACCGATAAGACTGCATTCCGTTATTTCATCGCCAAAGTCACTTGTGTCTGCTTCCATAAGACAGGTGAATAGACCATCAATTTCCTGTAAGCGCTGTATCCTCCTCCTAATTTGGCTTTCAAAGCCTGGATATTGCTTCACAAACTCAGCTATGTTTGGCTGTTGACCTTGCAATTGCGCATCAACAAACCGCTGGACGGCCTGTTCGACAATACTTTCCGATTTCTGTTCAGATGGTTCTGTCATTCTACTTCTTCAAAACTCTGGCTTAATGTTGCCATTGCACGAGAAAGTAGCATCCTTACCGCGTCAGCATTTTTCCCCAATCTCTGCCCCGCCTCTTTGTAGGAAAGCCCTTCGATTTTCGTTAAAGTAATCACTTCTCTGTATTCAGGCTTTAACTTGTCCATTGCCTTTTCGAGTTTATTCAGTTCCTCACGTCTCGACATTATTACACTCGGTGTCGTAGTATCAACGGGCCCGGAAATTCCAGCAAAAGTTTCCTGTGTAGTCGAACTATTATTAAGCGGAATTTCTTTGCGAATATCGCGCTTATCTGCGTGCAATTTGTCTAAGTTATCTCGGAGCCTGTTTTCAGCTATTTTCGACACCCACCGCAGAAAATCACCTTCGTTTTGGTATGTGAAGTCCTCCAGATTCCTCAGGGTGGAAATAAATGCATCCTGCACCAAATCCATCGATTCCAGCTTGGTTCGCAATTCCGGCCCCATACGCATCCGTATTATTCGTAGCACTCGTTCGTTGTACACCTTGCATAATTGGTCCAAAGCGGATTGGTCACCCTCTTGGGCTAACGTAACTAATCGTTGGGTGTGATAATTGAAACTATGCCCCATCTTTCGATAACCTCCTATTACTAAGGACGTTATAAAAATACTAACACTTTTCAAGAAATTTTCAACCAAAATGTTCGTTTGCCCTTTTTCCCCCGCTAATAAGAGTAGAGGCAGGAAAAACAAAAAATGAATAAACCTGAAAATTTAGGAGACAAAAAATGAAAACTTTAACAGCACTTTTTTCGATGTCACTTTTGGTAGTGGTTGTTCTTGTTCTCGTAATCACCACTGTAGCTAACGCTGATGTACATGTTCGCGGCTACTACCGTAGCAACGGAACTTATGTTCAGCCACACTATCGCTCAGATCCCGATAGGAGCTTTTCCAACAACTACAGTACTTACCCGAACGTTAATCCACATACAGGCGCAATAGGTACAAGACACACACCGAGTTATTCAGGCGGTTATTCCTGGAGAACCCCGAGCTACTCCGATGGCTCTGTCTGGCAAACACCAGCCCATAACTGGAGCAGCCCAAGTTACCTTAATGAATGACGGCGCTTTTGACGAGTTTGCGTGGGACTCGGTGATTCCTAGAACCATTGGATAATATGTATATTGTTCTCAAGGGCTGACATATGTGTTAGCCCTTTTTTGTCTTCGTCTTTTCACAACTAAGATTTTGTTTCTAACTTTGTATTTTGGTATTCAAATTTGTTTCGAATTTCGGTATTCGCACTTCGGATTTTTGATTAATTTTTGCCTCTCCATAAAAATCAATCAAATGCGCGAGGGGGTACTTCAATCACGGTCCAAAACAGGTTCAAAACGGTACGATTTTTGCTAATTTTTGTCATTTTTTGTTAATTTTTGTTAATTTTTGTAAATTTCTTGCAATTTTTTTCTTCAACAAGCGCATTTGATGCGAAAATAACCGAAAATATAGAAAGGTATTGACACAGCGATTTGTTTGTGTATAATACCGTTGTATTTGTGTGAAAACACGCAAATACGACCCTGAAACGCCCCTGATGGGGTGGTTACGGGATTATAGCAGGGCTTAGACCTTCGGGTAGTCCGGCCGGTTTTCTGGCGAAAATCGGCAGGCTGCTCGGAACGGCCCGGCGAAACTGTAGTTGTCCGGAATAACGATATAAAACGTTTATCAGGAAAGGCTTACAAAATGAGTCCAAAGTCACATTCTTCGGCTGATTCAGCCGGCAAATCCTCTAAAATAGGCGCCCAGATAGTTGTTGATACCCTGATTGAGCAGGGTGTCGATACGATGTTCGGCTATCCCGGCGGTGTTGTATTGCCTTTGTTTGACAGGTTTTACGATGCGCCGATTAATTTTATTGTGCCGCGCCACGAGCAGGGCGGCTGCCATATGGCTGACGGCTATGCACGTGCCAGCGGCAGAGTAGGCGTTATTGTCGCAACCAGCGGCCCCGGCGCATGCAATCTGGTTACCGGCCTTGCTACCGCGATGATGGATTCAGTGCCGATAGTTGCGATTACCGGCCAGGTACGCACAGAGCTTATCGGCAACGATGCTTTTCAGGAGGCGGACACCACCGGAATTACCCGGCCGGTTACAAAGCATAACTGTATCGTCAAGGATGTTAAGGAGTTAGCGAAGACCATTCGGGAAGCGTTTTATATTGCTTCGACAGGTCGGCCGGGGCCCGTGCTGGTAGATATACCAGTTGACGTTTCAGTTGCTGAGTGCGGCTCAGCAGGCCCGGCCAAAGTCGAGCTGCGGGGTTATCGGCTCCAGACGAAAGGCAACGCCAGGCAAATATCATTGGCGGCCAAGGCGATAAATAAATCACAGAAGCCGGTGCTTTATGTCGGCGGCGGGGTTATTATCGCAAACGCCAGCGAAGAATTAAGAACCTTGGCCCAGAAGGCGCATCTGCCTGTGACAATGACACTTCTGGGATTGGGCAGTTACGACCAGAACAGGGCGGAATCGCTGGATATGCTCGGGATGCACGGCTCGGCTTACGCCAATTATGCGGTACAGGAGTGCGATTTGTTAATTGCTGTAGGCGCTCGCTTTGACGACAGAATCACGGGAAAGGTCAAGGCATTTGCTCCGAATGCTAAAATCATTCATATTGATATCGACCCAACGAGTATAGCAAAGAATGTTCGCGCTGATATTCCTGTTGTAGGGGACGCAAAGCTTGTCTTGGCTGAGCTGATTAAAGAAGTTGAGCATCACGATAGAAAGCCGTGGTTTGAAAGAATCGCCGACTGGAAGAAGAAGTTTCCGCTTCGCTACGACAACAACACTTCTGCGATTAAGCCGCAGTATGTTATCGAAGAGCTTTGCAAGCAGACTGATGGTAAGGCGATTGTAACTACCGGCGTGGGGCAAAATCAGATGTGGACTGCTCAGTTTTATCGCTTCAGCAGGCCCAGGCAGCTTATAAGCTCCGGCGGGCTCGGAACAATGGGATACGGTCTGCCTGCTGCCATCGGTGCCCAGTTAGCCAGGCCGGACCAGACTGTTATCGATATTGACGGCGACCACAGTTTCAATATGACAATGACAGAGCTTGCCACGGCTGTCGAGCATAAGCTGCCGATAAAGGTCTGTATCTTAAACAATGGGTATATGGGAATGGTTCGGCAGTGGCAGGAGCTTTTCTATCATAAGCGGTATTCCAAGAGCCATCTGGCCAACCCCGATTACGCAAAGGTGGCTGGGGCACTCGGCGCAGTCGGGATTACCGTCGATAAGAAGGCTGATGTTCCCAAGGCGATTAAAAAGATGCTCAGCCAGAAGCAGCCCTGTGTTGTTGATTTCAGAGTCGAAAGAGAAGAAAATGTTTGGCCGATGGTTCCTGCAGGTAAAAGTCTCAGCGAGATGGATGGGCTTGATATATTTGAAAGTATGGCGTAGAAGAAAATTAAAAATTAAAGCGCAAAGTGCAAAATTGAGGAGTCGCTTCGCGACGATCGTTATAAAAGGGCAGGAGTTATGAAACATATAATAAGCGCATTAGTTGAGAATAAGCCGGGGGTTCTGGCGCATGTTGCCGGTATGTTTGCTGCGAGAGCGTTTAATATAGATTCGCTTGCTGTCGGGCGAACCGAGGACCCAGAACTAAGCCGAATGACAATTGTGGTTGTCGGTGATGATAAGGTTGTTGAGCAGGTACGCAAACAATTAGCCAAGATTATTCCGGTTGTCAAGGTTCAGGATTTTGTCGGTCAGCCGGTAGTGGCTCGTGATTTGATGCTTATAAGCATCGCGGCACCGCCGGCGAAGCGGCCTGAGATACTGTCACTGATAGAGATGTTTAAGGGTAAGGTAGTAGACATCGGCCAAAAGTTCATTATGGTGGAGGTCAGCGGGCCTGAGGAGAAGATTGAGGCCTTTATCAATGTTTGTAAGCCCTACGGCATTAAGAGCGTTGCGAGAACGGGAACAATTGCAATGCGCCGACAGACAGATACTGAGACATAGAGCCTGAGAGAATCCGACGTTCTAAGACAGTGATACGTAAGCAACACATCTATAAATAGCTTGCCAGCCGGGCGACTCCTAATATAATTATGGACGTGCGTTTTTTGTTGCGAAGGTGCAATGAGAGAACCGTGTTTTAGAATATGAGGAGAGTCAAAATTATGGCATTAAAGATTTATTACGAAAAGGACGCACCGATAGGTGCTTTGAAGGGCAAGAAGGTGGCAGTTATCGGCTACGGCAGTCAGGGCCACGCACACAGTTTAAATCTACGGGACAGCGGCATCGAGGTTGCGGTGGCGGAGCTTAAGGGGACGGACAATTTCAAGCTTGCGATTAAGCACGGCTTTACACCGGGTGATATAAAGACCGCTATGACGGATGCGGCACTGATTATTGTAACGGTGCCGGACGAGATGCAGGCCAAGGTTTACAAGGAACAGATTGAGCCAAATCTGGTTGCCGGGCAGACACTTGGTTTCTGTCACGGTTTTAATATTCACTTTAAATACATTATGCCGCCTAAGGATGTTAACGTTGTGATGATTGCTCCGAAAGGGCCGGGGCATCTGGTTCGCAGTGAGTTTGAAAAAGGCGGCGGAGTGCCGTGCCTGGTGGCTATCCAGCAGGACGCGACCGGTGGTGCCAAACAGATTGCGCTGGCCTGGGCGAGGGGTATCGGCGGAGCCCGCGCGGGCGTTATCGAGACAACCTACAAAGAGGAAACCGAGACGGACCTGTTCGGTGAGCAGTGCGTTCTCTGCGGCGGTTTGACGTCACTTATTAAAGCCGGGTTCGAAACGCTGGTCGAAGCGGGATATCAGCCTGAGATAGCTTACTTCGAATGTATGCACGAGGTAAAGCTAATCGTTGACCTTATGTATCAAGGGGGGCTGAGCTATATGAGATACAGCATATCCAACACCGCTGAGTACGGCGACCTGACACGCGGGTCGAGAATTATCACCGAACAAACCAGGGCTGAGATGAAAAGGATACTATCTGAGATTACCTCAGGCGCATTTGCAAAGGAATGGATAGAGGAATACAAAGGTGGCTTGAAAAGATTTAATGAGCTGTACAAAAAGGACTATGACAGTCAACTGGAACAGGTCGGAAGGAAACTGCGTAAGATGATGAAGTGGATTGGTGCGAAGGAAGTGTAGCATGAAGATATTTGTAGTTTCGTTTTTGAGGTGGGAATGACTGCGAAAGTAACGAAATCGAAAATCAGGAATTTTGCCTTTAATCTTTTGCTTTTTGCCCTTGTCTGCGGCCTGTGCGGGTGCGTGGTGCGTGATACCGCGGTGTTTCTTACGCCAGAAGGGGGGCCGTACGATAACGAGGCCAACGACGTTTACGGAAAGATACGGCTTAAGGAAAGTACCTCAGCTGACGTGCTGTCAGAGATTCATCTTCCCAAGCATGAACTGCTTAGCCAAAGCAAGAGCATTGTTGCTTCATACGGGCAGAAGAGTAATGGGCGCAAGCGATGGTTCAAGATGGTTGCTTTCGAAGAGGACCAGCTTACGGCGCAGCGGAAGTATTTGTTTATCGAAGACGAGAGGCCAAAAAATTTGTTTGTCGAGCCGTGGGAGGGGCTTGCGTTTGACTGCCAACAGGTGTTAACGCCGGAGATACTGGACAAACCATACGCGAACGAGAACGCACGTCGTATTGAGATATTAAAGTGGATGCTGAAGAATTTTCGGAAGGATGTTGGCGAGGTCAGCGGGGACAATAAAGAGCTTGAGGTTTGCGGTGCGCTGGTCAATCAGGCGATAGAGACGGTTCTGGTCAGGCTGGATAATGCGCCTGCACTGGCGGTCAGGCTGAACGAGGAGCGAGGGATTGAGTTTGAGCATATTAATTTTGACAAGGGCAGGATACGAATGGTTATCGAGGATGATAACGATATTGCCGCTGTCAAAATCAGGTTAGGCGAGTATGTAAAGAAGCTGATTGGCAATGCGCTGTAGTGGGTTTTTAATAAGATGGAGGTCTGTACGGTGTTGATAGTTCGACTTTGCTTACCATCAACCCTTAGCGAAGTCGAAGGGTTGAAAAGAGAAAAGAGGGGGTCAGTAAGCCGAGTTCTGTTTTAGCGGTCATTTATCTAAGGCCGGCCGTTGCCAGCCGGCTCAAGCGACCTACCCGCCGGTATTGTCCGGGCCAGACGCCGGCATATTTGGTCTTGCAGGCGGTGGGGTTTGCCGTGCCGTCACTGTCACCAGTGACGCGGTGCGCTCTTACCGCACCATTTCACCTTTACCCCGCACCTACTTTGAGCAACGTGGCACGGGCTTCCAGCCCGTGAAGACACGGCCAAGATGGCCGTGTTACAAACAGATTTCCCAAAGTAGGTGCGGGGCTGTGTATTTTCTGTGGCACTATCCCGCGGGTTACCCCGGGTGGCCGTTAGCCACCACCGTGCCCTTTCCTGCTCGGACTTTCCTCCCCGCACCTATTTGACTCAGTATATTTGGCACTATGCACTTTTTCAGTGCCGGTAGTTTTGCGTTGGCCACTACTTTTGCGGTACTGAACCAAATAGGTGCGGGGCGACCGCCCGACCCACTCTTTTCAATAGACTATTATAACAAAAGTTTGTTTATTTTCCAGCTTTTCAGCGGCTGATTTCAATGTGTTTTTTGAAGTTTTTGTCGTCGGTTTGAGGGAAATCGCTTCTGAAATGTACCCCCCTGCTTTCCCGGCGTTGGTGGGCGGCCTGAGCCACAAACAGAGAGGTAGTGAGCATATTCTGGCATTCCCAGCCCTGGGGCGAGTCGAAGACCTTGTCCATTACATACCGCTGCCAGAATTTGATAATCTCCTGAGCTTCTTTGAGGGGCTGTTCTTTTCTTGTAATTCCGACATTTCGCCACATAAGGGCCCGCAGCGAATTTCCAATGTCGGCGGTGTCCAAACGGGTACGGTCTGAATGCGGGATTTGATATTTTATGGGTGGATGCCTGATATGAGAGGTATCTGCACCTGAGCTCTGTGAGGCGAATCGGCCGGCCAGTTTGCCGAACACCAACCCCTCAAGCAGGGCGTTGCTGCCGAGCCGATTTGCGCCGTGCAGGCCGGTCGCAGCCACCTCACCACAGGCATAAAGATTCTCAACACTTGTTTTGGCTGAGTTATTGGTTTTCACGCCGCCAATCATATAGTGAGCGCTGGGTCGGACAGGTATCAAGTCGCGGCTTATGTCTATATCGAAGCTTTCGCATAATTCGCTGATGTAAGGAAATCTTTTTGCGAAATATTCTTTGTCGAATTTGCGGACATCCAGATAGACATGTGTAGAATTGGTCTTGAGCATCTGTGTTAGTATTGCCCGACTGACAACGTCGCGAGGTGCAAGTTCCGCGTCCGGGTTGTAGTCTTTCATAAAGACCTTACCTTTGGTGTCTCTCAGGACGGCACCTTCGCCGCGGAGAGCCTCGGTAATCAAAGCCCGCGATGCGCCCGCGATGTAAAGAGTGGTGGGATGGAACTGCACAAACTCCAAGTCAGCCAGTACGGCCCCTGCCCTGTAAGCCATAGCGATTCCGTCGCCGGTGGCGACATCCGGATTGGTGGTTTCCCGATAGAGCTTTCCTGCGCCGCCGGTCGCAAGAATAGTGTTTGCTGCCCAGATTATTTGTGGGCTGCGATTGTCGTGACCTACTATTCCTATGCAGCTATTTTCATCATTGGTGAGCAGGTCGATGGTGTAGAGGTTTTCTATTATTCTTATGTTAGCTTTTAGACGTACTTTTTTGATGAGGGTTTCGGCGATGATTCTGCCGGTTTCGTCACCGTGAGCGTGGGCGATGCGGGCGTGCGTATGGCCACCTTCAATAGTGGTGGCAATATGGCCGTCAACCCGGTCAAAGTCAGCGCCCCACTCGAGCAGCTGTTCGATGAGCTGTGGACCCTGGCGAACGACGAGGTCAACGATGCTTTCATCGTTTAGACAGCAGCCGGCGTTAAGCGTATCGGCCTTGTGTGATTCGAATGAGTCAGTTTTGTCCAGGGCAGCGGCGACTCCGCCCTGAGCCTTCCAGGTGTTACTATCCTGCAGGCTGGATTTGCAGACGATGGTAACATTGCAGTGCTCGGCGGCTTCGATGGCTGCACGGAGGCCCGCAATGCCGGCTCCAATGACCAGACAGTCGGTAAAGAGCTGGTGTGTGGAGATAGAATCGATATTTACCAGATAGCGCCTGGGCTCCGGCTGAGCGGTCATAAAGTTTCCACCTTGTCAGTTTTATTTTGAGGTTTTGCCGGGCTTTAAGACCGGCGGAGCGTTTGGTTCAGCACTCTTTTTACGCTCCAGGGTAATGGCGTCCCCAAACACCCTTTTGTCATCGGCGTATTTAAGGACAAACGCTTGGAGTTTTTGGGTCGAGGCAGTTAAAACAAGAGAGTCGTTGTCTTCGATTGATGTATGTTCTACCGCATTGGGGTCTTGCTTGAACAGTTCATTCATTTTCCCGTCGTCGGTCAATCGCATCGTCAAATTTGGGTCGATAGAATCAATTTTTATAAAGGTATGGGCAGGTATTAACAGTACAGTGTTATACAGCCAAGAATCAAACCTGTTCGGGTCCTTCACCTTACCCGGTACTTCAGTTCTGTTCTGTTTTTCTATCATATCCGTGGGTGACTCGCCCAAGTGAACATCCAAAAAGAGTTTGTCTTTGAGCTTGACTAGATGAGCGTCGAACAAACCTTTTCTACCCACATTATCTGTGAAAATGAGTTTGTATGTTTCCGGTTTGTTGGCGTCGCTAAATTGCCACATAGTTTTATTATTAGGTTCTTCGACCCAGGTGCCGAGCAGTTCTTCATCGAAAATGAGGTCTTTTTCGCTGAAAAGCGGGTGGAGCGACATAACAGGTATGCAGCCGCCTAAAAGGGCTGCTAATAGATAGAAGATAATTTTTTTGAGTGGGTTGGTCAAATTGGAACGTTTGGTTTTCATTGTCAGTCGCCTTAAAACTTTTTGAAATTTGTTTATTTGTTACGCTTATGTAGAATTTTATCATTTAATAGTCCCAGAGCAAGGATTTAATCCGCTGTAGGCGGATTAGATCCTGGCAAAAATTGAGTTGCAAAACAGGGGTTGAAAAGCGATTATTACAGCTATGCACAGCCAGAAGGCGGAGAATAGATTTGCACAGGCTCGACGGAGGATGGTCAAGAATGACCTGCAGGGGCGGGATATAACCGACCCTGATGTGCTAAGAGTGATGGCTGAGATTCCACGAGAGCTGTTTGTCCCTGAGGCGTACCGGACGCAGGCATACTCAGATGGGCCGCTGCCTATCGGAATGGGACAGACCATTTCTCAACCTTACATCGTGGCACTGATGACGCAGGAGCTAAAGGTCAATCGTGATAGTGAGGTTCTGGAGGTTGGGACGGGCAGTGGTTATCAGGCTGCGGTGTTGAGCGAGCTGGTCAAAAAGGTTTATACGATAGAGAGAATAAGTTCGCTGTCCGAATCGGCTCAGTCGGTTTTAAGGGAATGTGGCGCTGCAAATGTGGAGTTTTGCGTAGGAGACGGCAGTTGCGGCTGGCCCGGAGATAAGGTTTTTGACAGGATTGTCGTTACCGCGTCTGTTCCGAGTATCCCAGAACTACTTGTAAAGCAACTTGTCGAGGGCGGGCGAATAGTGGCGCCGGTAGGCTCGTTGGGGGTGCAGAGGCTGGTAGTCTGTGAAAAGAAAGCGGGCAGGATTGCTGAAAGTGTGATTTGCGACGTTCGCTTTGTCAGACTGTTAGGTGAATACGGTTTTGAAGAGCCGTGAGATAAGCTTATGACTCAATCCGTAGACACAAAATCACAGAGCAGTTTGAGTTTATCGATGCCGGTGCAATTCTTAAAGGGAGTCGGGCCGGCGAGGGCGAAGGCCTTTGCGCAGTTGGGAGTTGAGACAGTTGGGGATTTGTTGGAGTACTTTCCGCGGGATTGGGTTTTTACGCCGGATGTTGTAAAGATAAATCAGATGCGGCAAGGCCAGCCTGTCACCGTCATCGGCTTGATTGAGTCAACGGATTACGCGAGCTACCGTCGAATTCCGATGTTTGAGGCTGAGATTACTGATGATACAGGGATGTGCAGAGTGATTTGGTTCCATGGAGGATTCCTTCGCAATCAGTTGAAAGTGGGCCAGGCGATAATGGTTTCGGGCAAGGTTTCCTTGTATAAGCATCATCTGCAGATGACCAATCCGAAGTTTATGGTTGTTGATGAGAAAATCGCTGAAGCAGATGAGTATTTCGGAGGCGGGGTGTATCCTGCATCTGCGGAACTGAGCAGCAGGCAAATCAAGAGAATAATAAGGCCTGTGCTTGGCAGTTTGGAGAGAATCGTGAGTGAGTTCTATGACCGAAATTTTCTCAGAGAAGCAGAGCTTGTCAGCAGGAGAGACGCTTTTGTCTGGATACATCGGCCTCCGGACGAAAAGCGATTGGCTCAGGCGAAGCGCAGATTGAAGTACGACGAACTTTTTTTGATGCAGCTGGGGCTGGCACTTCGGCGTTTCAGGTGCAAGCATTTCTCGGCGGCGGTGCCGATGATTTGCGATGAAAGGATAGACGGGCGGATCAGAAAGCGATTTCCTTTTTTGCTTACGCAGGACCAGAATACCGTAATAGCTGAGATTGCTGCTGATATGAGCACAACTTCGCCGATGAATCGACTTCTGCAGGGTGACGTGGGTTCAGGCAAGACTGTGGTGGCGCTTTATGCTGCACTGTTAGCGGTTGCCAATAAGACGCAGGCGGTGATTATGACTCCAACGGAGATTCTGGCGGGCCAGCATTTTATAAGTATCGAAAGATACCTGAAGAACAGCAGGGTCAAAAGGGTTTTGATAATGGGTGGGTTGGCCGGCAAAAAGAGGTCGCAGCTTTTAAGGCAGATAGCAACAGGCCAGATTGACATTGTTGTTGGTACGGTAGCGCTTTTGCAGGAAGATATAGAGTTTAAAAAACTTGGATTGGCGGTAATTGATGAGCAGCATAAGTTCGGAGTTCATCAGCGGGCACAATTACGCAAAGGCGCTGCCGTCCATTGTCTTGTTATGACGGCTACGCCTATACCACGGACACTGGCAATGACTGCCTTCGGTGATTTGGATGTTTCTATTATAAAGCGTTGTCCGCCGGGAAGGGGGAGCGTTATTACCCGATGGGTCGAGCCCGGCAATCGGCAAAAGGCATTTGAATTTATCCGCGAGCGCCTCAAGGCCAAAAAGCAGGCGTATTTTGTTTATCCGCGGATTGCATTGCCGGAAGAGGATAGTGTCATAAGGGCCGCGACCGATGAATGGAAATATCTTTCGAAGGAGGTTTTTTCGGAATTTACGGTCGAGTTGCTGCACGGCCGAATGCCCTCGGCAAAAAAACAGCAAATTATGTCAGAATTTCGACGAGGGAAAATAAATGTGCTCGTTTCTACCGTGGTGATAGAGGTAGGTGTGGACGTGCCGAATGCAACAATAATGGTTATAGAAGGTGCGGATAGGTTTGGCTTGGCGCAGTTGCACCAGTTGCGTGGGCGAATAGGGAGAGGCGAAGCCAAGTCGTATTGCTTTTTGTTTGCGGAGGCCGATAGTGAAACAGCGAAGAACAGGCTCGAGATAATGACCCGTAGTAATGACGGTTTTGAGATAGCGGAATGTGATTTGCGACTTCGCGGGCCGGGTGAATTATTCAGCACAAGGCAGCACGGTCTGCCGGATTTGAAAATTGCGAGTATCATTGACGATTATGAGCTGCTGGTTATGGCAAGGAGACGCGCATTCGATATGGTCGGGGACGACCCGATGTTGACGAAGGCTGAACACAGAAGTATTCGACAGGCATTGATAGCTAAATTCGGCGACTCACTGGGCCTGGCAGATGTGGCTTGAGTGATTTGCGGTTTTCAATTTACGATTTACAATTTTAAGATTACAATGGTTTCTAAAATCGGTTTATTTTATTCCGATGGCAAAATAATTTGGGATTTATAGAGAGGCCAGAATGTATGTGGTAATAGTAGGATGCGGCAGGGTTGGTTCAGAGTTAGCCAAACTATTAGTCGGCGAAGGTCACAATGTCGTGATTATCGATAAAAACTCTGCCTCCTTCGAACGTTTGGGAGGCACATTTAACGGCCTGACTGTGGTGGGCAATGGCTTTGACTTGAGTCTGTTAAAGCAGGCAGGCATTGAAAAAGCAGATGCTTTCTGTGCGGTAACCAATGGAGACAACACTAATCTGGTTTCGGCACAAGTAGCAAAAAGAATCTTTAATGTGCCCAAAGTTATTGCCCGAGTTTACGACCCATACCGTGCGCATATCTACTCTGCTTTGGGTTTGGATATTATCAGCGGGACCATACTTTTTGCCGCCATGCTTAGAGACAAGATTATTGAAAGCCGTTTTTCAAGCTATCTGATTGAGACAAAGGAGCTGGGAATCATTGAAATCGAGGTGAAGAACGATTTGGTGGGCAAAACCGTTCAGCAGATAAATGTCCCCGGCGAATTTCTGGTAACAGCAATAAGAAGATTGGAAGGCGTGTTTATCCCGGGTCCCGAAACTGTTTTAAAAGGCAAGGATACATTGATGGCTGTGGTGAAGGTGGCGAGCTTAAAGAAGATGAAGGATAAATTCGGTTTATAAGATTTTGAGGTAGGATATGTATATTGTAATTGTGGGAGCGGGTAAAGTGGGTTATTTTTTAGCCAAACGTCTCTGTCAGGGCAAACATGGCGTCAGTATTATTGAGAAAGACAAAACTACCTGCGAGGAGATAGCCAAGGAATTGGATGTCATGGTAATTAGAGGAGACGGTTGTGACCCCCGGATTTTAGAAGATGCCATCGCCGCCAGAGCAGATGTGGTAGCTGCAGTTACGGGAGATGACGAAGACAACATCATTATTTGTCAATTAGCCAAGGAACGCTTTCGTGTGGCGCGCACAGTAGGCCGAGTGAATAATCCGCAGAATGAACGGACATTCTCCGAACTGGGGGTGGACATCCCTATGAATTCCACCGAAGTTATCGCCAAGATTATTGAGGAGGAGGTTTCCTTTTCGGATTTCGTTACTCTCCTGAGTTTCAAACGGGGTAAACTGGCGATTGTGCGTGTGGATTTACCCAAGGATTCGCCTGTGATAGATAAACAGGTGAAGGACATCCAATGGCCTGAAAACTCCGTATTACTTTCCGTGGTAAGAAAGGATGACGTTGTTATCCCCAGAGGAGACACCGTCCTGAGGGCCGGTGATGATGTAATCGCGCTTACTATGGTCGGCAATGAGTCGCAACTGTCAAATTTATTAGCTGGTAAATTATGAAGATGAAATCCTTCTATAATGCTGTCTTAGGCATTGCCACGGAAGTTCTCTGGATTATGGCAATAATATTGGCGGCATTTTTGATTTGCGTTGCAGCATATTTCTTAAAACTATGATTCTTAAGCCCCAACTACAAGACCTCAAGAATATAGGGTATTACTCAGGCAGGATTATTGTAGGTATAAGCATGACAATGCTTGTGCCTATGGTTGTTGGCCTGCTGTTCGCGGAGATAAATCCTGCCCTGGACTTTTTGATAGGCGCAGAGATTGCCTTGTTTATCGGCCTGATTTTGACCAAATTATGCTTTACAAAAAAAGACCTGAACTGGATGCAGGGGATGATTGTGGTTTCGCTTTCCTGGCTGGCAGCGATGCTACTGGCAGCGATACCCTTATACCTAAGCGGACACTGGGGTTCTTATTTGGATGCCTGTTTTGAGACAATGTCTGGGTTTGCAACAACAGGCCTGACGCTTGCGCAGGACCTCGACCACCTCTCTTACGCACATAACCTGTGGCGGCATTTAATTATGTTCATTGGCGGCCAGGGAATCGTCGTTGTTGCGGCCTCTTTTTTTATGAAAGGATTCTCCGGAGCGTTTAAGATGTACGTTGGTGAGGCACGTGATGAAAGAGTGTTACCCAACGTAATTCATACCTCCCGCTTTATCTGGTTAGTGAGCATTGTCTATCTAATTTTAAGTACGCTGGTGTTGGGAACGCTGGGCATTGCTAATGGAATGAAACCCGTCAATGCATTTTTCCACGGCGCATGTATCTTTATGGCAGCCTTTGATACCGGGGGTTTTACTCCCCAATCACAGAACATACTTTACTACCATAGTCTGGCTTTCGAGGTTATCACCATTGTCATTATGCTCCTGGGGGCGATGAATTTTAACTTACATTACCGTATTTGGACAGGAGACCGCCGGGAAATATGGAAGAACATCGAGACCCGCACGTTGTGTATTACCATACTGCTTACCTTCCTGATTGTGGTCATTGGATTGAATCAGGTCGGCAGTTACCCACGCGCGCTTATTATGTTTCGTAAAGGATTCTATCAGTTGATTTCCGGCCACACCGGCACTGGGTATGCGACTATTTATGCGCGGCAATTTATCGATGAATGGGGGAACCTTGCGCTTGTGGGATTAATCATCGCTATGGCCTTAGGAGGTGGGACCTGTTCCACCGCGGGCGGGATCAAGATGTTACGCTTAGGCATCATCGCAAAAACGCTCAAACAAGACTTAAAGAGGATCATTCTGCCGGAACGGGCTATCGTGGAGCAGAGACTGCACCACCTTAAAGAAATATTCCTGGAAGATAAACAGGTAAGAGCTGCGCTTTTGATTACGGTATCCTATTTAGCGTTATATGGCATAGGTACATTGGTGGGAGTGTTCTACGGATACCCCTTTTTAAACTCATTATTCGAATCAACTTCAGCGGCAGCAAACGTCGGGTTATCGTGCGGAATTACAACACCAGGTATGCCGGTGGGGTTAAAGCTCACCTACATTGTACAGATGTGGGCCGGCAGATTGGAGTTTATGTCGGTGTTCACGCTTATAGGATTTTTTATGGCAGTAATTAAAGGAAAATAATGAGAAGGGCCATCAGCTTGTTTATAGTGAGCTTGTCGAATCTGATATTTATCTGCGGGGCGGATTGTTTCGCGCAGCAGATTTCCAGCACAGAATTAATTAATAATGCCAAAGGGTATGACGGAAAAAGTGTTGTCTATGTGGGCGAGGCCGTCGGCGATGTAATGGTGCGAGGAGATTTTGCCTGGGTAAATGTAAATGACGGCGAAAATGCCATCGGTGTTTGGGTGAACAAGGAGTTAGCCGGGGAGATTCGATTTACCGGCAGTTACCAAACTAAAGGGGACCAGCTGGAGATTACTGGAGTTTTTCAGCGTAATTGCATCCAGCACGGCGGAGATATGGATATACATGCTCAAGGCATACGTAAGATAAGTCCGGGGAGAGTTGTTGGCGAGGAGTTAGATACAAGTAAAAGAAATTTTGTCTTTATATTGTTGGTGGTATTATGTCTGGTGTTTGTGTTTGTGCGCCGCCGGAAAAGCAAATAATTGTTTAGCCCCTGGACCTGTGCCAGGGGCATCTTTTACTTGCCCTCCGTGACAAATTCTTTCTTCATTTTTTTACTTCTACGAGGCAAAACAGGCTGTGGCCGCAACCTAATCCCTGTGGAAGAGAAGATTCCAGATTCCGCAGCACACAAGCGACCTGCGGACCCATTACGCTGGCCCAAAAATCAACATCAGGAAATCTGTCGGCGTTCCTATATAACCACGCCAACATCTTTAACTCATCAGATAGACCTTCGGGGCTTGATTCTATTATCCTTTTGACCTCCGCATTGTTGGTGCACATCAAGGCATTGAGCACATTCACAACTAACTGCCATTGGTTATAATAATCGCTAATTCGCCCCCATTCCTCATGATTCACATCTTTCACTTCGTCCAGATAATTTATGTCAAGACTCAAACCGTTTATCTGCCCCCTGTAGTCACGGTCGAACAGCCGATTCACTGCCATTCGTGTCTGATGATTTTGTTTTTTGAAAATACTTGTGTCCATATGGCGGCCCACAAAAATTGACCTGTCCCGTATGGTTATTATTTTTGTTTTCCTTTTGGCGGATTTAGCCGCTGATTCAATAAGCCCGATTAGTTCCGTACCGCTCCAGTATGTAACATCAAACCATTCGACCTTTTCAGGACTCCGCTCCTGCGGTTGTAACAAATAAGCCATAGTGTAAGGCAGAATCGTATGACAATCTCTACTCCAGTACTTAGGCCATTCAGGGGAGTATCTGCCGAAAACATCAAATACCATATACCCTTTTTCGCTGATATGAGAAAAAATTTGTTGCGTAAGACGCTCAAGCTCTTCAAACGTCAAATGTGATTGCGAAGCATAAGACGAAAAGTATATGTCGTAAGGTTCGTCTTTCATAAAAGGAAAACCCTCAGACAAATCCCCCTCGACGAATTCGACCTGCTGGAGGTCTGAGTAATTGTGTTTGCCCTGTTCGACCATCGCCGGTGATATATCGACCCCTTTATATAGTTCGATGTCATCTTCAGCTATTACAAATTCTTTGTTAACTTTTTTAACCGGGTCGCTTGGTGGAATGTGGGTTAATAATTCCACCCCTTCGCCGCTGCCGCAACCAAGGTCAACTATGCGTATTCTCTTTTTATGCTCTAAAACCCGTTCTATAGCTGACCTGATGGACATCTTGATGGAAACATCTTCCCAGTATTTGCGGACATTGTCTTTCTTGCCAAATAATCCGGACTTGTCCACACCGTAAAAACCGTGCTTTACCGCTGACTCATAAAATTCGGTTCTTTGCATAAATCACCAAATCCAATGTGAAATTAAACATTACAGGTCCGAGATTTCCTGCGTACACATGCCTTGACAACACCGGCATTCTATCTGTTTGTGAATAGGTAATTTATCGTGTGTGATAGTCCCCAAACCACCGTCGAACCTATCAGAAGAAAGGTAGTATATTTCCTCCAATCAGCCATTGATGCAGGCTTGTCCGTGACAGTAAGGCCGCCTAAAAACTTTACATCGATATATCTGGTGAGTACAAGAAGTGCCACTGTAACCCCAAAAACCACATCGGCGGCATTGAACGGTTTGCCCTTATTCAGAAGAATGAATACCGTCAAAATAAGAAGGGTTAGGTTGCCAAAAAGCATCCAGAAAAGTCTGGCCAAAAGGCTGAGTGGGTTATCATACTTTTCAGCAGGTTGGTCATTTTGTTTGTTCATGGTCCGTCTCCTAAAAAATCGCAATAATAATCGATTAATTAGGTGGCGGCCCGACCACCTTGACGTGCCTACGAAACCGTTGTTAGTCTCGCACCCTTTGACAATGAACGATAATAAAACTCGGCTCCGATGTCAAAAGTTTTATAATTATCTTAACTTTTAAGTTTTAATAGTCGCTTCTTCACTTTTTTGTCAATCGTGGAAACTTTGAAGTTTTCAATCAAAAGCGCAGGTAGTTGACGGGTCAATTCCGAAATTTTTTAAATTTTTTTAACCCTCTTTAATTTCGACGGCTTATCTTTCAAAGGCAAAGCTGAAACACACCAATTTTTCGACTCAATCTCGCATTTTCGCCCAATTATGGAGGGGGGTATTTTCCGCCTCTGGCGGAATTAATTTTCGAATTTTTTAGGATTTAGATATGTAGGATTTAGAATTTTTCGCTTGTCTCTGTCGTCCGTTGTCTGTCGTCTGCTTTAAGCGGAAGCGATGATTGTCTGCCCTAAGCGGAGATTTCAATCAAAATGAGTAAATTATGCGAAACAAAGCCAATTTCTAAAAAAGTCAAATATTTATAACAGCAATTATGACAACGAATTACAACGAAAAATGAACAATGGACTCTTGGTCAAAACAAACCCAAACAAAGCCAATTGAAGAAACAGAGCGTTTTCGCCGCGGTGCGACCGCATCGCAACGGGTTTCACACTTTTCTATATTTTCGCAGCATTTCAAGCAGATTCTGCATATCTTCGGGCAGGGGGGCTTCAAATTTCATTATTTTGTTGGTGGTTGGGTGTCTGAATTCGAGGGTGCTGGCATGTAAAGCACATCTGGTTATGAGGGGGTCCTGAGCGGCGGGTTCAGCGTCCTGAAGCTGCCAGAGATAGACAGGTTTGCCGCCGTACATATCGTCGGCCACGACTGGGTGCTTTATGTAGGAAAGATGTACGCGTATTTGATGTGTTCGGCCGGTCTGCGGCGTCAACTTCAATAGTGAAAAGCCACGAAATTCTTCCAGGACTTCGTAAAAAGTTACTGCTTCTTTGCCTATTTCCGGCCGAATGGCGTATTTTTCTCTTATTTTTGGATGGACACCGAGCGGCGCGCTTATACGATCGGCTGTCAACTCGGGGGTGCCGTGCACTATAGCCAAGTAAGCTTTTTTGACCTGGCGATTTTGGAACTGCCTGGCGATTTTCCACTGGGTGATGTCGTTTTTGGCGACGACCATAACGCCGGTTGTGTCTTTATCGAGGCGATGTACGATGCCGGGGCGGAATTCGCCGAGGCCGCTGGATAATTCGTCGGAGTAAAAGGCAAGGGCGTTTACCAGGGTACCGTGGGTATTGCCGCGAGCAGGGTGCACTATCATATCCGCTTGTTTGTTCAACACGATAAGGTCATCGTCCTCGTAAATGATGTTCAGCGGGATGTCCTCAGGCATAATTTCTTTGGTGGGTAGCGTTGGGGCCATCAACTCTATTTTATCACCTTGGCTTAGCTTAAAGCTGGCTTTTACTACTTTGCCGTTGACTTTGACGGCACCAGCGGCGATTTGCTTTTGAATCATAGCACGGCTGAGATTGGCGGCGAGCCTGTTGTGCAGGTATTTATCGATTCTGCGATATTTGACCGAGCTTCCAACGTGGAGTGTCAACTGTTCCTCGTCTGTCTGCTTTTTACTCTGCATTGAGGTCGGGGGAATTTGGTTCGATTTGCGGCTCCGATTCCATCAGGGTGGTGGCTGCCCCGCCGCGGTGGGCTGGTGTTTTGAAAACCACCTCTTGCTGGTACTGGGCTATTGAGTCGAGGCGTATTTTTGCCTGGGCGGCTGCTGTAGTGCATTCGAAAGCGGGGTTTGTGGCGATGTCATGGTAAACTTGCTGTGCCTGGGCGAAGTTGCCGATTTCTTCTTCGCACAGTCCCAAGCCGAACTTGGCTGCCGCCATTAACGATGGGCTGGACGTGGCCTTTTCGATTGCTTGCGAGTAGGCTGTTTTTGCGAGGTCTATCTGGGCGGCTGCATCCTCTTTGCTTACCTCTGTGGGGCGGGAATGTAATTCCATCCGCAGGACGTCTGCTCTTTTGATAAGTGCAGATGCGGCCCCTAAGGGGTCTTTAACATTCTGCGCAGCGGCCTGTAGGTTATCAGCAGCCTGGATGAGGGTATAGGAGAGGTCCATTCCCTCGGACTGTGCGCGGAGGATTTGTCTTCTATTGTAGGGCAGTTGGCGGATGAGCCTGGTGAGCTCGATATGTCTTTTAGCCGGGGCGGTGCTCTTCTGGTGATAGTACCAGAGGGAATAGGCAGCGACGAGACAGGCGACTGCTGAGACATAGATAATCGTTGTGAGATTTTTGTGGGCCCATTGTGGCAGGTACTGCAGCCACTCGGCCAGCTCATTGGTTTTTAATTCGTGGCGATGCTCAGACTTCATCCTTTGACTCCTTCCAACCGGTAATTATTTAACCATTTAACCAGTTCATTGCGGGATTTTAGCAGAATTTCTTTTGTCTTGCAATGACTGTGTCTGACGGATAAGATTTTGTCGCCTATGCCAAAACTGCGGCAGCGGAGGGCCTAATAATGGGCAAGCGCCATATTGGATATAAAGAAATCGCTGAAGCGGTTGAATCGCTTTGCATAGCGGCTGCTTATGAATTGCCCGTTGATGTTTTAACTGCTCTTGAGAAAGCCGCCCAAAGAGAGACCAATCCGGCCGCTGCGAAGGTACTGAATCAACTCATCGAGAACGCCCGCATTGCAAAGGAGCAAAAGATACCGTTGTGCCAGGACACCGGTCTGGCGGTGGTCTTTGTTGAACAGGGCTCGCAAGCAGCTGTTGAGAGCGGGGGGAGTAAAACTCTGATGGATGCGATTAACGTTGGAGTAGCGGCGGGATATGAAAAAGGGTATCTTCGAAAGAGCGTTGTGGCTGAGCCTTTACGACGGACGACCGACGACGGACGACAGACGAGTTATGCCCCTGCTATAATTCATTATACAGCCGTTTCTGGTGACAAGTTAAAGATAACCGTTATGGCCAAAGGCGGCGGCTGTGAAAACAAAAGCTGCTTCAAGATGTTTAGACCCACAGCCGACAGGAGCGAAATAATTGACTGGGTTGTTAGTGTTGTCAAGGCTGCCGGCGCAGATGCTTGTCCACCATTTATTGTTGGCGTAGGCATCGGCGGCGACTTCGAGCTTAGCTGTCTACTGAGCAAAAAGGCGCTATTGCGAAATCTTGGAGAGGAAAACAGCAACAAATTTTATGCCGACCTTGAGTCGGATTTGCTTTCGGCGATCAATTCGCTTGGCCTAGGGCCTCAGGGTCTCGGTGGTGATACTACTGCTTTAGCTGTTCTGGTTGAGACCGCTCCGTGCCATATTGCATCACTTCCAGTGGCGGTAAATATCGAATGCCACAGCCACAGACACAAGTCCGTGGTCATTTAGCAAATAATAGCCGGAGGGTTTACGGTTCAGTCCCGCACCAATTGAGGCTGAAAACCAACTACCGACCATCAGAAAATTTGCGCTCCCGGCCAGTGGACAATTGGTGCGGGATTATATGCCTGCGGCACAAGTTTGCGAGGGCAATGTAGTTTTCCGGTGAGAGCTGTTCGCCGCGCTGGCTGGGGTCGATGGAACATTGCTCAAAGATTTGAGGCCAATTGCCGATTTCCCCTAAGGGGCCTGTGGCGAATTTAACGCAAGCCTTTAGCATTTTTCGGCGGTGCTGCATAAAGAGACGGACTGTTTTGCTGAAGATTTCGATGTTCCTGATGCGACCTGCCTTTTCCTCTTTGCGGATGAAGCTCACCATTGCCGAATCTACCTGCGGTTGAGGCCAAAAGACGGTCGGCTTTAGAGTCCTTATTGTTTGTATGTTTCCGATGGCGTTTAGTAGAATACTTAATGTTCCGTAATCGCGGCTGCCGGGTGCGGCTGTCATTCGGTCCGCCACTTCCTTCTGGACGGTTACATACATAGCATCTATGTTCCCGCAAAGCGGGGGCCCTGTAATTGGGCCTGTAACCAAATTTATCATTACGGCGGAGGCGACGTTGTAGGGCAAGTTTGCGACTAACAACAGTCGTCCCTCGTCTCTCGTCGCCCGTCTCTCGTTCCTCATCTCTTGTGACCCGTGACCCGTGAGACGAGCGACGGATTGGAGGACGGTCTGGCTGATGGTGTTTTTGTTTTTGAGGATGTCGGTATTGAGTACGGTGACGTTTTTGGCGCCGGCGAGTTGTTTTTTTGCGATTTTTGCGAGGTTACTGTCGATTTCGACCGCTATTATTTTGCCAGCGAGCGAGGCTATTGCTTCTGTCAGTGAGCCTGTGCCGCATCCAACCTCGAGCACGATGTCGCTGCTGCTGATATTTGCTGAATCTACCAGCAGCCGCATAAGGTTCAGGTCAATGAGAAAATGTTGGCCGAGGCGCTTCTTTGCAGTGATACCTGTGGAGGCAAGCAACTGCTGGATTTGCCGTTTGGTCTGCAATTTTAGACTTTCAACTCCAAATTCTTTTTGGTTGTGGCCATCTGGATGGCCATTATCACCGCTGATTTCATACTGGCTGGGTCGGCAAGGTTTTTGCCAGCGATATCAAAGGCTGTTCCGTGGGCGGGTGAGGTTCTGATAATCGGTATGCCGATAGTGATGTTGACCGCCTGCTCGAAGGCGAGCAGTTTTACGGGTATCATACCCTGGTCGTGGTACATTGCCACAACAGCGTCGAATTCGCCGTGAGCGGCCCGCCGAAAGAGCGTATCGGCGGGGAACGGGCCGGCGCAGTTTATCCCTACTTCCTGTGCCAATAAAATTGCCGGTGAGATTATTCGCTTTTCTTCATCGCCGAATTGTCCATCTTCACCGGCGTGCGGATTTAATGCGGCTACACCGATTCTCGGATTTTCGATGTGGAAGTATTCCTTCAACGCGGTGTTTAATAAATCTATCGGTTCGAACACACAGCCGATAGTAAATCTATGACGAACTTCGAACAGCGGCTCGTGAATTGTGGCAAGTGCAATCTTCAACGGCCCGGCGATGAACATCATTGCTTTTCGGGGGGACTTGCAACGGTCAGCCAACATTTCGGTGTGGCCCGGCCAGGGGGCACCGGCCAACTTCCAGCTTGTTTTGCTGATGGGTGCTGTTACCACCGCATCTATTATGCCAGCCTGGGCTGCGTCGATGGCATCCAGACAGAACTTTATGGATGCTTCGCCTGCGATTTTATCAGGCTCTTTAATCCAGGGCGGGATGGAATAGTCATCATAGTCTGCGACAACGACCTTGTAAGGGTAATCTCTGCTGATTTTTTCATGTTGGTGTCGACCCCAGAATGGTTCGATTTCAGCTTTGTCGGCGGCGTAGCGAAGCTGTTCGTCCATACCGAAGATGATGAACTTAGCGGTTCGGCGTATGGAGGGTTCGGCAAGGGCTTTTACGATAATCTCCGGGCCGATGCCGGCTGGGTCACCCATTGTTATGCCTATTACCGGCTGCTGGCTTATCGAGTTATCGAATTTTGTGTTTCGCATGCTTCTTGTACGCTATATTTCGTGGTAGAGCCACGTGTTAAATAGATGTTTTTTTAAAAGCCCAGCTCTTTCATTTTTTCCACGGTTAAGTTCTGTTTTTGCGGCAGTATTTTATCGAGCTGTTTCTTTATTATCTTTACAACTAAGTCGGTTTCGATATTGACGCAATCGCCGTTTTTTGCATTGCCGAGTGTGGTTTTTTTTAGTGTTTCAGGGATTATTGCGGCACTGAAGCTATTTTTATTCAAGCTTGCGATTGTCAGTGATATGCCGTCGACTGCTACCGAGCCTTTGGGTACCATCTGGTCGAGTAGTTCCGGACTGGCTGAGAATTTGATATTGGCGAAATCGTCTCGCTGGTCAATTTGCATAATCGTTGCGGTGCCGTCGATGTGTCCTTCGACGATATGTCCGCCGAGGCGGTCACCTGCTTTAATGGCTTGTTCAACATTGACCTGCGAACCGGCTTTCAACCTGCCAAGAGTCGATTTTCTTAATGTCTCGTGGCTGACGTCAAAGCTGGCAACATTGGCCGAGAGCTGAGCTATGGTCAGGCAGACGCCGTTTATGGCAATGCTGTCTCCGACTTTGGTTTCATCGGCGAGACCACCTAAATCCACGGTTAGCAGCATCACGTCGGCGGTGTGTCGTACCGACTTTATTGTGCAAAGCGCTTCTATAAGCCCTGTGAACATTTGAAATTGACTATTTATTAGTGACTGTTTACTATTAGTAAGGGTATACCAAACGCCAAAATCGATTATAAACAATCGGTTATCAATAATCAATGGACTGAGTCACAGAAGGGCAAGGTGGTGTTATGAATAATTTCTGGCTCAAAGTGGCGGGCGTTCTGGTCGTTGTTGTGGCAATAGGCGCTCTTGTTATGTGGGTACGGTCGAGTATAGAGGAAGCACAGCACCCCGAGGTGACTTTCTCCGATATGGTCGAAAAGGACAGGAAAGAGATGTTAGCTGAGCCTAACGCTAACGACCTCACCAGCCGACCAGTCCCGTCGCAGGCACCTACGGTTCCCGAGCCTAATAAGTCGGCCCAGCCGCAAACACCTACAGTTCCCGAACCTAATAAATCAGCCCAGCCGAGTGAGCCACAACTACCGAAGGCCGAGCCGGTAACGTTCTACTTTACTCAACTCGATGAAACCGAGAAGATTGAAGCAGAGCAACGTCTTGCCATGATTCCTACCGGACGCAGCATCGGAAGGCTGCCAATGACAGGTTACAGTCTTATGGTTGAAACATGCCGTCAGATTATGGGACGATGGCCTGGCAGTATCTACGACTACAAAGCCAGAAGGGCCCTAAACCAGATGCCTGAGCGATTCAGGCAGAGGTACAGGATAACTAACCAAGAACTTGACCTGACACAATTTACCAAACTGCGGCCGAACACGACGCCCTACACTATCAAAGAGGAAGACTAATGACGACATCGATGGTAATTGCCGACATACCGGTATTATTCATCGTCGCAAAATCACTGCCCGAGGCGTGGGAGAAAGCAGTTTTGGCTGTTTGGGATAACGGTTTTGAGGTTAAGACCCAGTATGACAAGCCCGAAGACCCGCCGAGTAAAGATGCGACGGTTATAATTACAGTCAATAATCCATTTGCCGAGCCGAGGATTCATAAGAATTTTCCGGGCGGTCCGGAAGAACTCGAAGCGTACCGGCAGGAGGTGGTTGAGGGGATTCACGACCATTGGATAGACCCTGTTGATTTTCCCTTGTTTTCTGAAGCGGGCAAATGGACATACACTTACCACCAGCGGCTGTTTGCGTACTGGCCAGTGACGAACATAAGAAGCCCAAAGGCACGCAAGCCGTCCAAGAAGAGGAAGGTAAACCAGATACGATACATTATCGATGCCCTGTCAAAGGTTGCTTATACGCGCAGGGCACAAGCGATAACGTGGATGCCAACTGCCGACCCAAAGACTGATGACCCGCCGTGTCTTCAACGGATATGGTGCCGTCTGGTTGCCAACAAGGCCGGTGAGCTGTCGCTTAATATGAATACTCATTGGCGCAGCCGGGATTTGTATAAAGCCTGGTTTATGAATGTTTATGCCCTTACCGACCTGCAAAGAATGATTGCTGAGCAGATTTCACGAAAAAAAGGTGTGCCGGTGAGCGTGGGCAGATATGTCGATATAAGCGATTCGCTTCATATTTATGGCCGTTACTTTGATGAGGTAGCATCTGAGGTCGAGAAGATGCGCAACAGCCCATTTACCGAACGGGCGTGGGCAAGTACGCATCCTGCCTTTGAGAAAATGACCGCCGAGGCAAGAGAGAAACTATCAAAGGACCCCGACTGGTATGCGAAAGCTAAAGGTTAATTGACTGCCAGCCCAGAGCGACAAACCTGTAGCCACAAAGCGGAATTAAATTTGCCACTTTGCAGGTTTTATATTAAATTTTACGTGGTGGCGGGGGGTAATAAATTCAGCGAGGGCTAATCGCCGGCGCCCGAATAGTGATTGATAAAAGCTTCGCATATTGCGGAGAGAGAGTTTGGGTATACCATAGCATAGAGGGTCATATAAGTTTCTTTCCGAGTTGGGCCTCTGCGCCAATGGCGCAGGGGCCTTTTTTACAGACAGGTTATTGGAGAGGGCTGTGAGTTTTTTTGACTTTTTCCATTAGTGCTGTGCCAGCCAGAAGTTGGGGACAGTAGAAATGAGATTTGACAGCGGGCGATTCGGGTTTGTTGAAAGATTTTCAAAAATTTCTTTGACATACTATATGTTGGGTTTAGAATAGTGCTTCCGACGAGATGTAGTGTTGGTGAGAGGAGTTACGAACAAGTTTTTTTGGTGGACTTTGCTCGTGAAATGTCCTTTTTGCAGGGAGGATAGAGACAGGGTTGTAGATTCGCGTTCAAGCGAGATGGGCAGGGTAATAAGGCGCCGACGTCAATGCCTGGTGTGTGGAAGGCGCTTTACTACTTACGAGAAAATAGGTGAAAGTTTTAAGCTTACTGTGGTGAAGAAGGACAATTTGCGTGTGCCTTACGATAGGGACAAAGTTGTTGGTGGTTTGCAAAAGGCTTGTTACAAGAGACCCGTTTCGGCAGAGCAAATCCAGCAAATAGCCGACAAGGTTGAAGAAGATATTTTTCGTAATTTCGATAAGGAGGTTTCATCTGCCTTCATCGGTGAGAGCGTAATGCGGCATCTTCGCGCGACGGATAAGGTTGCGTACATTCGTTTTGCAAGCGTGTATCGCGATTTCAAAGATGCAGATGAATTGATTGATGAAGTCAGCCAAGCTATTGCGGAAACTGAGCATAAGGCGCAGTCGAAGCTGTTCGATGTATGAGAAAGTTGTTCTTATGGGCTTCGCAACATAGAAAAGGGAGATAAGTCGTGGTTTAGGCTGGATTTACCAGGGAGGGTGGCCAAATGAAGCTCAAAGTCATGAAGAGTGACGGCGTAGTGGAGGAGTATTTACACACAAAGGTAGTGGGGGTTATCAGTAACGCTGTCAGTGGAGCTGGTGAGGCAGATGTGTGTGTTGCTGAGCATCTGGCGGAGGTTGTGACATACTTTTTACATCAAAGAGAAGGTCCGCGATGTGTGACCAGTGATGAGATTTTCTCTATAGTCAAAGCGGTTTTGACGGTCACTGGGTATGAAGATGCGGCGGTTGCCCTAAATGAACATCGTTACAGGCGTCAGCTTAAGCGTTGTCGAGTTGAGGTTGTTTCGGTTGACGCGAGGGAGATGGATGATGCTGACGCATTCTATGAGGCGCAACAGGCGGCGGCCAAGTCGCCGTGGAGTAAATCAAGAATAGTCAGTGACCTTGTAAGCAAACAGGGTCTTTGCCGACAGACCGCGCGTATGATAGCTTCGATGGTTGAAGAAAAGATATTCAATATGGGAGTTACGCTGGTTCCAGCCAGTTTGGTGAAACAACTTGTTTTGGGTGATACTGCTGCGGTTCTGCGTGCCGAGAGGCAATTGGCGAAAGTCTGAACCTATTGCCTGATATCTTTAAGCAGTTTTTCTGTACGTTCGAAGATTTTCTCGGCCGGCTCTTCAGGTTCGATGTCGAGCCAGTTTACATTCCTAAAGGCTTTGAACCAGGTTCTCTGATTTTTTGCCAATCGCCGAGTATTTTTCTTTATAAGCTCAGTTGCATCTTCGATGGTTATCTTTCCACCCAAACAATCTATCATTTCCGCATAACCGATTGCGCATCGGGCCTGCTGGCTTAGGGGTTTTTCCTCGGCGAGCAGCGACCTGACCTCATTGACAAATCCTGCTTCAATCATATTTTTTGTTCGTTTATTTATTCGGTGGCCAACGTCGGTCTTTTGTCTTCTCAGTCCAATTATAGTCCAGTTGTGTAGTGTTTTTTCGGCCTTGAATTGTTGCTGTAGACTAGAGATGGGTTTGCCTGTGATTTTGTAGACTTCGAGGGCGCGGATTATGCGTTTGGAGTCGTTGGGGTGGATGTGGTCGGCTGCGGCCGGGTCGGCTTTCACTAATTGCAGATAAAGCTTTTCAAGTCCTTCTGCCTGTGCCTGTGCTCGAAGTTCGGCACGTATTGAAAGGTCTGCTCCGGGTCCTTCAAACAAGCCGTATAGGAGTGCCTTTATGTAGAGAGCTGTTCCTCCGACGGCTACGATGGGTATATTGCGGCGTTTTATATTTTCTATTGCTTCATAAGACGAATTGAGAAAAGCGCCAACACTGAACGAATCGCTCGGCTCAACGATATCAATTAAGTGGTATTTGACCTGCTGGCGGGCATTCTGGGGCGGCTTGGCGGTACCGATATCCATCCGCCGATAGACCTTCATCGAGTCGATACTGATTATTTCAGCACCAAGACTTTTCGCAAGAGTAAAGGCCAACCGTCCTTTGCCTGAAGCGGTAACACCAAGAATAAGAATCATATCGCGAGTCATATCCTTCTCCGCAGATACTGCGAAGGATTAAATTTTCTGTAAATGTCCGCGAGGGTAGATATAATACAGGTTCCAGGGCTGAAAAGAAATTGAGAAGTTAAAACTGAAAATGCAAAACTGCGGAATTTGTAATTCATTAGTTTTTAGCTTTAAACTTTAACTTCTAAGTTTATTCCTGAATTGGTAAGGCGGATTTATAGACAGATGGTTGAAGCCGTCAATTCCGATTTTGCTATTCAGTTGCGGGATAAACGCGCAATTGTCAATGATACGCTGCGCAAGCTTCTCGCTCAGCATATTGAAGTTGATGATGACGTAAAAAAGGCGATTAAGTATACCCTTGAGGCGCCGGGCAAAAGAGTACGCTCGGCTATGGTGTTGTGGTGTTGCGAAGTCGTCAGTCCTTCCTTCGCCCGCCGTAGCGGGCTACGCGAAGGCGGGGGTTCGGTCAATAGCGATGCTGAGATTGCGGCGGCGGCCATCGAAATGGTGCACACTTATTCGCTTGTTCACGATGATTTGCCGGCGATGGATAACGATGACCTCAGACGAGGTCAGCCTACCTGCCATAAGGCTTTTGATGAGGCTACGGCTATCCTTACCGGTGACGCCCTTTTGACACTCGCCTTTGAGGTTTTGGCTGAGCGAATTTCCGACCCGACAATCGCTGTAAAGCTCATTCGTCAATTGGCACACGATGCCGGCCCAACAGGTATGATTGCCGGTCAAATGCTCGATGTTCGAGCCTCGATGCTTGATATCCCTAAGGGGTCGCGAGCATCCAGAGTAGAGGAAATCCACACCAACAAGACTGCAAAGATGTTCCGCTGCGCTGCTGCAATGGGCGCTATCTGCGGCGGGGCAAATGAAGTTCAACTCGATGCACTCTGTGAGTATGGCCTAAAAACAGGCCTGGGCTTCCAAATAGCTGACGACATCCTCGATGCTTCTGCTACGAGTGAGCATTTGGGAAAGACCGCAGGAAAAGATTCAGCTGCAGGGAAAGTTACTTACCTTTCAATTTTGGGGATGGAAAAGTCAAAACAACTGGCAAAAAAATTCGCTGACGAGGCAGTAGCGGCTTTGGAACCGTTCGGCAAACAGGCCGATATCCTGCGACAATTGGCTGCGGCATTACTGCAAAGAACAAGATAAGGGCAATAACGGCACGGAATTTGCTATTCGAATTCGTATTCGTAAAATAGTATAATATAATTACGTATTCGAATTCGAGTAGAAATTTTTCCTGACCTCAAATACGTTACGATTTCGACACCTGCGGTGTTGTTACCGCAGGTGTAAGCTTAAAACTAAACGGAGATAATTCTTCCGATGGGTGAGCTATTAGAACAGATTAACAGCCCTGATGATTTGAAGAAACTTTCGGTAGTACAACTGAAATCTTTGGCTGATGAAACGCGGCAATTTATTCTCGAGACCGTTGGCAAAACCGGCGGACATCTGGCCAGTAACCTCGGTGTCGTGGAATTGACAATAGCGCTGCACTACGCCTTCGATTTCAAAACCGATAAGCTGCTCTGGGATGTCGGGCATCAATGTTATACGCATAAAATATTAACCGGCAGGAAGGAAGCGTTCAAGCAACTTCGACAGGCAGATGGAATAAGCGGCTTTCCCACCCCTGATGAAAGCGTATACGACCAGTTCACCGTCGGACACGCGGGAACCTCCATCGCCACCGCTATCGGTTTGGCACTTGGTGAGCAGCTAAAACAGAATTCAGAAGACAGAATTCAGAAGACAGAATATCGAACGGCGAGTAACGAGGGGCGAGCGACGAAAATAGTGGCGGTTGTCGGTGATGCCAGTATCGTCAACGGGACTTCCTTTGAAGCGTTGAACAATCTTGGGTTGGTAAAGAGACAACTTTTACTAGTGCTAAATGACAATTCAATGGCGATAGACCCTACCCAGGGAGCTGTGGCAAAATATTTCTCCAAGGTCAGGCTCAGTCAGACCTACGAGGATTTGCGCAAGACCACAAGGAACATCCTCGAACATATGCCGGCGATTGGCAAAGGTGTAGAGGAAGTAATCGAGCGGATTAAAAAGAGTATTCGTATGGTACTGCCGGCCAGTCAGCTGTTTGAGAGTTTGAATATTCCGTATTTTGGTCCGGTGGATGGATATGACATCGACTCTCTTATACAGCTGTTTCGCGCGCTCTCGTCATTAAATCATCCTGCGATTTTGCATGTTTACACCAAGAAAGGCCAGGGTTTTAGTCCCGCCGGCAAAGAGCCGAGCAGGTTTCATTCGACAGGTCCGTTTAAGGATAATGGTGAAAGTATAGAGCCGGCCTCGGCAAACGGCAGACGCAGCTTTACAAAGGTGTTTGGTGAACACCTGTTGCAACTGGCGCAAATCGATGACCGAATCGTGGCGGTAACCTCAGCGATGTGTGATGGTACGGGTCTCTCACAGTTTAGAGAAAAGTTCCCTGAGAGGTTTTTTGACTTCGGTATAGCGGAAAGCGCGGCGGTTGATATTGCGGCGGGACTGGCTAAAGAGGGTTTACGGCCTGTGGTTTGTATCTATTCAACATTTCTGCAGAGGAGCTTTGACCAGATATACCAGGAGGTGGCGTTGCAGAATCTGCCGGTTGTCTTCTGTATAGACAGAGCCGGTGTCGTCGGTGCGGATGGTCCGACACACCATGGGCTGATGGACATCGGATTTATGCGAATGATGCCTAATATGGTTTTGGCAGCACCAGCTGATGGCGTCGAGATGAGACTGGCTTTGGAATTTGCTCTGCGCGAGGATAAGCCAGCGTGTTTGAGGTATCCGAAGGACGTTATTCCTTCACAGGGGGTTGACAGAAAGGCCTGTTCCGAACCTTTCCAATTGGGCAAAAGTGTTGTTGTTAGAAGAGGGGCGAATTCCTCCATCGCAATTGTAACTTACGGCAGTGTCCTCACAGAGGCCCTTATCGCTGCAGGTCTCTTGGCGCAGGATGGGATTGAGGTTGATGTGATAAATGCCCGATTTGCTGCTCCTATTGACCGGCAGATTCTAAAGCCTCTGCGCGATGGTAAAGGGGTAATTACCATAGAGGACCATTCGTGTGCTTGTGGGTTTGGTTCTGCATTCTTAGAAGCGGCGGCTGAATTGCCTGGTGGTATTACAAGGCCTATAGTAGTCCTTGGTATGCCGAACAGGCCTATAAAGCATGATTTGCGGGCCAAGCAACTGATGGATGCGGGGATAAATGCCGATAGAATATTCCAAACGGCTAAGGAAATGCTCAGAATTATGGTAACTGGTAATCGGTTAAATGGTAATAAACAAAAACCAGTAGCCAAGAACCATTTTTGAATGACTCTAAAATGAGTAAGGCTGATTTGGTCAAGTTGGTGATTTTTGGGGACCCGAAAAAGGGACGTGTTGTGGAGGCAATCGAGGAATTCATCGGCTTTGTGCGGGGAAGAGCTAAGGTCATTGCGAATTGCCGTATAGAGGAGTGTAAGGTTGGCGTTTTGAAGGAGGCTGATTTTGCTATCGTATTCGGCGGTGATGGGAGCATTATTTCAGCTGTAAGAAGTTTGAGTCAGAGCGGAGTGCCAGTGGTAGGTGTAAATCTCGGCAAGCTTGGATTCTTGGCTGAGTTCAGTGTTGGTGAGATAGAAAGATTCTTTGATGATATAATCTCCGGGAAGGCAGTGATAGAGCGGCGTATGACGTTGAGTTGCAGTATTGTCAGCGGTGGTCAGGAAAAGTTTTGTTCTGTAGCTATCAATGATGTTTTTATCACGGCGGGGCCGCCGTTTAGGATGATTGAGTTGAAGATGTCGGTGGATGGCCAGGCCCTTGCCGACTGTGTAGGTGACGGGCTAATAATTTGTACTCCAACCGGCTCGAGTGCCTACAACCTTTCAGCAGGCGGGCCGATACTATCTGCGAAGATGGAAGCAATGGTCGTTACACCGCTTTGCCCACATTCACTGAGCTTTCGGCCAATTGTTATCAGAGGCGAAAGCAAAGTGGAGGTTTTTGGTATTCGTGTGAATGAGGGAACAACCGTTTCGATCGACGGACAGGTTTCATGCAAGCTCTCGAGCAATGATGTAGTGAGAATAGAGAGGAGTAAAGATGATTTTCTTATTGTGAATAATCCTCTCCGGACTCAATGGGATACGTTGGCAAATAAGCTAAGTTGGGCAGAGAAGCCGAAGTATGAGGTTATATAGACCGCGATTTAGGTGTGAACATAAGGGGGACCAAGTGAGTATTTGGTAATGTTATGAGTAATCGGTCATTTATTTTGGGATGGGGGTTGGTTTGTAAAAGGATGCGGGTGCGTAGTATCGTATTATTTTTGATGTTTTTGGCCATATTACCGGCGGATGGCCGGGGGATTGACAATAATCCTGTTGGGCGAGGGACTATGCCGGGGAGCGGCGGCATTGGGTCGGGAAGAGTTTCGAGAGACATTTATCGTGGAGGGCTGGTTCGCAGCCCTGATACAATAGATAGAAGCGGCAATTTGATAGTCACCGGTAATGTTCGTGGCGGCAGATATTTTCGGGGTATCGTACCGTATCAATCGGAGCGTAGTTTTGAAGCGGACGTACCTTCGTCGTCATTAGATTCTTTTTTGAGGGATTCGGCGGGTTCAGAGGATATAGGGGGAGGAGCCGGCAAGTACATAACGCAACCATATTATTCTGGTACGAGGACAGTGACAGCGGCAAGGCCGGACGATGGAGGCATTCTTCGGCCAGCGAGTACACGGATTGATGAACGTACGGGTAGTAAATTTGTTTTACCGCTGTCCCGTTTGGGAGAGGTTCCGGTTCGTGAAGATGTGGTGGCACCTTACACCAGTATCAAACTTAGGCCGCTGTCGATGAGCCCCGAGGAGTTGGAACAGGTGATTTCGGATGAGACGCAAGCGTTCTTAGAGGGTAATATTCAGTATCCTTTACGGAATAAGTTAGCAGGCGAACAGCGTCGTCCTCCACTTGAGCTGTTACCTACTGGGCAGAAGGATGTAAACGATAAGGTGGTTAAACTTGGGCAAAATCTCCTGGTCGAGGGTAAATTGCTGCAGTTGCCTGCGGCAGCCGAGTCATATGGGAAGAAGCAGGAGGAAATCAAGACAAAGATGCCGGAACAATTGATGGGCGAAGGGACTCCTGGTGCCTTGGGCGGACAGGAGGCAGCACCTGGAGTTCTGGATTTGCGGGTGGATGTTTATGAGCAAATGAAGCGGCAGATTGATAATGTAAAGAGAGTTCTTGAGCAACCTCTTGAGGTAGAACAAGCCAAGAAGGTCGATGTTAATGATAGAGTTAAGCAGCGTGGGGATGAAGAACTGTTTGCGGCGACCAAGGCGCAAATAGAAAAGCGGCGTGCCGCTGCGGAGGAGGGAAAACGGGAGCTGTCCAGCTCTCAAGATATGCCTTTGCAGCGGGATGCGGCAGCGGAGAAAAGTCATGCTTTAGAAGAGCCATCCCAAAAAGAGACTGGAAACGAGGATGTGGCGGCCAAGGCAAGAATGATTTTAGGTGAGTATAAGACTTTCGCGGCCTTTTCAGAGGATAAATTCAACAGGAATATGCGAGCAGCAGAAGAGTACCTGAAGCGCGGCAGATTCTATCGTGCTGCGGATGCATACACTCTTGCGTCAATATATAAGCCGGACGACCCCCTCGCCTATGCCGGTAAGAGCCATGCTTTGTTTGCAGCCGGCGAGTATATGAGCAGCGCCTTGTTCCTTTCCAGAGCGATTGAGATTTTCCCGGAATATGTGCAGTTTAAGATTGACCTTGTGGCTATGGTTGGTGACAAGGATAAGCTTGAGAGCCGGATAGCAAACGTTGAGCAGTGGCTCGACGAAAGCGGTGCCGCTGAATTACAATTTCTGCTGGGCTACGTCTATTATCAAATGGGCAGACACGCAGAGGCCCAAGAAATGATCAATGCGGCTTTTGAAAAGATGCCTGAATCGCGGGCAGTGGTCGCACTCAAAAAGGCCATTGCTGATGCCGCAGAGTAATGCGGCGCTGGGTTCCCGCAAAGCGGGGTCCCTCTTAATTCGTCACTCGTGTCCCGTGACACGTCGCTCGAATTGCGAGTCACGAGCGACAAGCGACGGTTCCCCTGCGATGATGAGGACAAAAGCGTTTTCCGAAACGACATCGGGCAACAGGCATCCGGAAACGACACCGGAGTTGTCCGAAACAACATTGGGCTCCAGACATGCGGAAACGACGCCGCAGGTGTTGGATGTTGGTGAGGTGTTTTCTGCGGATGGTGTTATTGCGCAGTCTTTCCCGAAAAACACGGGGCAGCAGACATCCGGAAACGACACCGGAGTTGTCGACGGTTTTGAGTTACGGCCCCAACAGGTCCAGATGGCTGATGCAGTTCGGCGGGCCCTTTTGGACGGCCGACATTTGGCGGTTGAGGCTGGCACAGGAGTCGGCAAGAGCTTTGCATATCTTATTCCAGCGATTGGGCTGGTGAGAAATAAGAGGGGGAGGGTTCTTATCAGCACTTATACCATTACGCTTCAGGAGCAGCTAACCGACAAGGACATCCCCTTTTTGAGTAAGTGTCTGGGTGGGATATTTACGGCAGCCATAGCGAAAGGCAGGGGCAATTACCTATGCAAGCGGCGGCTTGAGTTTGCGTTGCGCAGACAAAAGGGGCTGTTTGATGGATTTGGATCAGCGCTTACAGCGTTAGAGGACTGGTGCGGCCAAGCAGAAGATGGTTCGCTGAGTGATATTCCATTGATACCCAGGGGTGAAGTTTGGGATGTGGTCAAAAGCGAGCACGGCAACTGTCGAGGTCGGAAATGTTCGCATTTTCGTGACTGCTTTTACTGGCGGGCAAGAAGACGACTGGAGAATGCTGATATCATAGTGGCAAATCATGCGCTTATGTTCAGCGATCTTGTTCTTAAGGAGCAGGGGGTGTCGTTGCTGCCGGATTATCGGTATGTGATTGTGGATGAGGCACATAATATTGAACATGTGGCAGAAGAGCATTTTGGGATAGATGTCAGCGATAGCAGGATCAAGCTTCTGCTTAATGGTCTTTACAATCCGCGGACACACAAAGGCCTTTTGGCTTACATAAATGCGGATAAGACGGTTGGTATTGTGGGCCGGACTATGCAAGAGGCAAGGGCTTTCTTCAAAAAAGTTCGGGATTGGTATGAGTCGAATAAGGGCGAAACCAGCGGCAGATGTTATGCCAACTTTGTTGATGACACTGTCTCGGGATACCTGAAAAGTCTTCAGTCGGAATTGGTCAAACTTGTAAAGGAGGCCAAAGATTTTGATGAGAAGTTTGAGATTATGCGGTTTGTTGACCGATGTGGGGTGCTGGCGGAGGAGGTGGATTGTTTTCTGAGGCAAGGCAAGAGCGATTATGTCTATTGGGTTGAGGTGAGAGACAGTGGAAGTTTGGCGGTTAACCTCAGAAGCGCACCGCTGAATGTTGGGGAGGACGTGCGAAGGTGTCTGTTTGATAAATATGAGTCCGTGATACTTACCAGCGCGACACTAAGCAGCAGCGGTTCAGACGAAAAAAGTGGGTTTAAATTTTTTGCTGAGCGGGTTGGTCTGATGGATTTTGATGCGATTAAGCTTGGTTCGCCGTTTGATTACGAGAAACAGGTTACGGTCTATATTGAAAAGGGTCTGCCAGAGCCGAACGAACCGAGTTTTGTTAGTGCTGCAAGTGAGGCGGTGAAGAAATATGTACGGCAAACAAGCGGCAGAGCGTTTGTACTTTTTACCAGCTACGCGATGCTTGAAGCGATGGCTGAGAATCTCCGTGACTGGCTGGTTAAAAATAACATTAAGATACTGCAGCAGGGAACAGGAGTAGACAGGACAGCGTTGTTGAGGCAGTTCAAGAGTCGCGAAACAAGCGTTCTTTTTGGGACAGACAGTTTCTGGCAGGGAGTTGATGTTCCTGGAGAAGCGCTTAGTAACGTTGTTATTGTTCGGCTGCCGTTCGCAGTTCCTGATAGTCCGCTGGTGGCGGGTCGACTTGAGCAGATAAGAGGACAGGGAGGTAATCCCTTTTATGAGTATCAGCTACCATCGGCCGTTCTCAAATTTAGACAGGGTTTTGGTCGATTAATTCGCAGCAAGAGAGATACTGGTATCGTTGTTGTTCTTGACAACAGGATAGTGAACAGGCCGTATGGTGCGAAGTTTCTGGAGGCGATACCCAAGTGTAAGATAAGGATTGTTCCTGCGGATAAGTAAGTGTTTGGGGGGAGGGCTTTTTTGGAATTTATGTTGCCGTCCTAAGTCGATTCAAAGAAGCGTATTTTCCGAAACAACATCGGGCTCCAGACGTGCGGAAACGACTTCGCAGGTGTTTGCTACTTTTTCAACCAGCCTTTATCGCAAATCAATCAAAAAAGGGGGTAACTGTACTGCAAAAAAAGAGTTTTTGAAAAAACCCTTAGTTCTTTTATTATAAGGACTTAACCCAAAAGATGTGGCCTATCACAGGCTTTTTTTCACATCAAAAGCGCAATCCCATCCAATAGTAGAAAGGAAAAGTTGGTATGGGATTTGACCTTAGTATTTTCCGAAAAAACATCGGGCAACAGACATCCGGTAACGACACCGCAGTTGTTGCGGACCAGCAGCTACAAGCGGACTATATTGAGTGGCTCGTCGAGGAACGATGGATGGATATTCAACCACTCTTTAACAAGATGTGGGAATATTACACAAATCGGATGTACAATATAGGGGGCAGCAAAGTAGGCGAATCAGGAAGATGCTATCTGCAGGCGCAAGAATATGGTCTGCCGGGGAGAATAACAGGGTTTGTGCATTCGGCAAGTACGGGGGTCTTTGGGGCGAAAGCTATCAAAGACGTGCAACGAAAAGAAGTCGTAATTGAAAACGATATTGCTTGGCGAATTAATGCTGCGGTGGACTTTTTATTTGGAAAGCCAATAAGTTTTGTTTCCAAATCGCCGGATAGTCGCAAACGCGCCGAGATAGAATCCATACTAAGGGCTGTGTTTTCGGCTAACGGCGGTATCGGATTTTTTCAGGATATGGCAGTGCTCGGAAGTGTTTACGGTTTCGTTGATTGTCTTGTCAGGCCTGGCGAAAAAATCACCCAACACATTTCTTCGGGTTCCCCCACGCCAAAAAGTGCGTTTGGGGTTCCCTCCTCCCAAACTCTCTCATTTGAAGATGTACTGCAACTGGCGCAAACAATCGACCTGGAACTGATTGATGCACCAAGGGCACTGCCTGTTCTGGATGAAGACGACTACAGAAAAATTAGATATTACATTCAACATTTTTACCAAAAGAAAAACGCGGTGAAGAGGAAAAGCACATTCCTATCAAGGCTTCTGGCGCAGAGCAGCGGTGGTGATAGTCGTCAGACGACAGCGGTTACGGAGATTATTTCAGCGACAGCATGGCAGAGGTATGAGAACAAGTCACTTGTTGCAGAAGGTGAATTGCCGTGGGGGTTTCTGCCGGTAGTACATATCCAGAATACACTGCAGCCATTTTACTACGAGGGTACAAGTGACGTTGAGGCGATGATACCGCTGCAGGACGAGCTTAATACGAGGCTGAGTGATAGAGCAAGCAGAATTACATTCCAATCGTTTAAGATGTATCTCGGCAAGGGGATAGAAGGTTTTGAGGACAGGCCTGTCTCGCCGGGCAGGATGTGGCACACGGATAATCCGGATGCGGCAATTGAAGAGTTCGGTGGAGATGCGGCGGTCCCCAGCGAAGAGATGCACATTGCCGAAATCAGAGAGGCAATGGACAAGATGAGTGGTGTGACACCTTTGGTAGCCGGCGTTTTGAAGAGCAAGCTGGGCAACCTTACGAGTGCGGTTGCCCTTAAACTTACGCTTATGGGGATGTTGTCGAAGACGGAACGTAAGAGGTTTACATACGGCGAAGGCTTGAAGAGAATTTGCTGGATGGTTCTGGGTATCCTTGATAAGGCGAACATTTACAAGATCACAGAGGCGGACAGACAAGTGGATATTATTTTCCCAAGCCCACTGCCGGAGGATTTGATGGAGAAACTAAGGGAGGCCCAAATCAAGAAGGAATTGGGTGTTCCAACCGAGCAGGTGCTCAAAGAATTAGGCTACGAAACCACGAAAGAAAGTTGAAACTTTAATCTGGTCAGGAGGTTTCATGAGTCAAGTTGATGTTGATAATGAAAGCGTTTTGTCAGAGATGCCAGCGGAACAAACCGGCGGAGAGGGTTTTCCGCAGGATTCTGCGAGGAAGCTTGTTCCTGTTGGTGAGTCAATTCGCTATCGAAAGAGGGCACAGAGTGCCGAGAATAAGGTCGAGGCTTTGGCGGAGCAATTGGCGCAGGCGGAGTCGCGAGTTTGTGAAATGGCTGAGCAGCTACAGGGCCTGCAAATTGAGCAGAAGCTGATGCGTAAGTTAGCTGCTGCGGGGGCGGTTGATTTGGAGACGGCGGTGCTGATTGCCAAAGCTGGGGTAGAAGGCAAGGAGAAGGCGGACCTGGATGGTGTTGTTGAGCAGCTGAGGAAAGAAAAGCAATATCTATTTGTGGGACAAACAGGCATGGGTATGACAGCAAGAAGAACCGCAGGAGCTAAAGACAGGGTGCAGAACGGCCAAACAGTTCTGGAGAAGGCAGCCAAAGAAGCGGCTGTGACGGGAAGCAGGACAGATTTGCAGAAGTATCTTAAGCTGCGGAGGAGTTTTGTTTGAAAAAGAAAGGCACAGAGACAGAAGAAAAGATAAAGAGAATAAACTCCTGTTTTCGCAGGAGTGACAGGAAAGGATAGAAGGAGAATTAAGAAATGGCTTTTACAGGAAAGGCAACTTATTCAGCGGGTGCGACTTTGCCGGAACTGGCAGAGGACGTGTCAGATTTGATTGGGATAATTTCACCCTATGAGACACCATTATTGGATGCTTTGGGTGATCCGATGCGAGAGGCGACAAGCACGCATCATGAATGGCTTGAGGATGAGCTTTTGCCAAATAAGGATGCTATCAACGATAGTACCTTTACCGATCCGGCTGCTGATACTGAATTTGGTGTGGATAACGGCAGCAGATTTCGGGCGGGTGATCAGATTCAAGTGGAAGGCAGCGAGGAGTTGATGCTTGTAACCGGTATCAACGGCAATACGCTGGCAGTGATCCGTGGGTATGCAGGCACTGCGGCAGAGAACTTGGCGGACAATTAGGTGGTTAACATCCTTGGGAATGCGGCGCTTGAGGGGGCGGATAAGCCCGGGGTGAGGTTTACCAATCGCAAACGGTGCGGTAACTACACTCAGATATTTACCGCTACGGTGGAAGTGTCGGGAACGGATATAGCTGCGAGCCAGTTGGGTCTGGCTGACGAGATGGATTACCAAAAACAGGAGCGACTGCGTGAGCTGATCCGCGATCTGGAAAATACCATCATCAATGGAGGTCGGCCTGTCAGTGACCCGGAAGGCAGCGGCACAGTCAGAAGGTCGATAAAGGGGGTTATTCAGCATCTTTTGACGAATGTTCTCCATGATGGTGATATAGGTCATCCCTCGGATGGTAACCTCGATGAAGCCTGTGTCAATTTTATGCTCAGGAAGATATGGGAGAGCAGCAACGGCAATGTAGATTTGATTGTTGTCAATGGCTTCCAGAAACGGAAGATCAACTCCTTTATCTCGAGCAGCCGAAGCTACGGTCCTAACGATACAACCTATACAGAGATGATAAGCGTTTATGAAAGTGACTTTGGGGTTTGCCGGATAATCACGTCAAGATGGATGCCTCAGGATGCGGTTTTATTTTTGGATTCCTCGCGGGTAGGTGTTTTGCCATTGATGGGGCGGAGTTTCTACTTTAAGCCTTTGGCGAGCAGTGGTGACTACGAGTGTGGCGAGCTAATCGGCGAATATACCTTGGGTCTGAGGAACGAAGCGGCACATGGGCTTATTCGGGATCTGACTACCAGCTAATAGGGGGTGAGATTAGATACTGCAGGTGGAAGGTGCCCAAAACCGCAGAAGGGTCTTTGGGCACCTGAAGCTGCCGGTCATGTGAGGGAAGGATGAAAGTAAATGGCTAAGTTTTCAGAGGATGCAGACATTTTGAAATATGAGCCGATATTGTTCGGTGAACTGCATCTGTTGGGACAGATATTGGCTTCGGGGACAGGTGGAGCGCTGAGCGGGACAACTTTTACGGCAGCTGGCGCAGATTTCGTAAGCGCTCAGATTTCGGGGGGCGGCGTTATATATCTACACTCTGCAAATGGTTCTCTGGAGGGGACGTTCGAGATAGTTTCAGTAGATTCGGCGACGCAGTTAACTGTTTCAGTTCTGCGGGCGGATTCCGGAGATGAGCCAATTGCACCGCCAGCGGCTACGGATATTAGTTACAGAGTCAGCACACTCGCGCCACAGGCATCAGAGGTAAGTTTTCAGTTGACTGAGTATTTCGGTATTAGGCCTGGGAATCCAGCAAGTGATACGGACGTCGAGGATATTCTTGATAAGAATGTCTTAAGGTCGGCGTCTGTTTTCGGCGTTATTTCGAGCGTCTATGCGATGTTGGCCAGCAAATCTCAAGACGAGAATTTTTGGACCAAGAGTCTGCACTATCAGAAGCTTTTCGAGAAGGCACGGCAGCGGTGTCGGCTGTGTATTGATGCCGGTTCTGATGGTGTGGCTGATATTACACGGATGGGGGCGTCAGTAAGGCTGGTGCGGGATTAGCGAAGGTAACTCGCCTTCGCATATTGCTACGGCGGAGCGAGGAAAGAAATGGGTACTACTTTGGATGGACAGAGGCTTTTTGATGAACAACAACTGGAGATTGAGGTCGGCAGTTTAGGGCGAGATTCAGTTGAGAAAACGATGCCCGGGCTGGATGGAATGCTCAGTATTGATATGGGCAGCCGGGGCAGGGAGATAAAACAAAGTGGTTCGTTGCAGGCCGGAAGCGTAGTGCAGGTGAATGATAGAATTAGCGCCATATCGGCTTATATGGATGGAGAAACACACAAATTGATAACCAGTAGTGGCGAAGAGTTTGACGATCTTCGTATGGATGTGTTTAGGGTTAGCAAGGGGCGTCCAAGCGGTGCAGGTTTGTGCTGCGATTATGAAATTGTTTATAGACAGTTAATGGCTTAATAGGGTTATGTCACTTATCAGCAGCGGAATAGAGAAAGTAAGAGCGTTTGCGTTGGCCGGGGGTGTTTGGGCGGACGGCGATAGTTACAGTATGCCACGGGTAGCTTTGGTGAGATGGCAATCTTCGTGGGGCGATAAGTTGTATCAGGTTTATGTCAATGGTCGGTATGCCGGTACTACTGTGGAGACCGACCAGCGACAAATGATTGTTCTGATGCCTACTTCTTTTGAAACAGCGGTTCGGATTGAAGTTTTTGCGGTTAAGGCTGAGGATGCGCATGTTGACTTTAGCAGCGAGTTGGGTTCATCGATCGGTGAGGGCGGCAGGGTGAAAATCAGGATGTTGCGTGATCAGAGGCTGCCGGCTGGCGGGATAGTTAGCACCTACTTTGATAATGGCACGGGGGAAATTGATTACGACAACGCTGTTAATGAGAGTCCTATACGAGTTTGGTCGGCTTGGCAGGATAAGGGTGGATTTGGAATGAGCAGGTTCGGCTCGAGTGACTTCGGATACGATGGTGCAGCGGCAGTCGGCTTTGGAAGAGGTGGTTTTGGCAGCGGGCTGTTTGGTTTTGATGCAGAGGTATTCGAGTGGGTCAGCCCGCCGTTAAGCGCCGGCGTTTACAAGTTCGGCGTTAAGGTTGGCGACGAAGCTGGCAATGAGAGCACCAGTAGTGAGACAGGTCAAATCGCGGTAATACCGGCGGCGAGACCTGCTGAAAAGCTTAGTGTGTCATCGTTCGATAAGCAGGCGAATGAGTTAGTTTTGAGGATTGACTGAGAGGAAGTGACGCGTCGATACCTCACATAAAACGTGAGGTCAAATATCGAGAAAGCTAAAGGAGTTTTAACTATGGCGGAAGTTTATCCATCCGACAATGAATTGCTGAATGTGCAGTCTGACAGTGAAACTGGAGTCGAGTATATACCGACCGGCACATCGCCTTATTATCTGTTATTCAGGAAGCTGTTGTACCGGCTGCTTCTTGCAGCAAGGCGGGCAAACGACTTGCGTGTTTACGATGAAGGGGGGTTGGACATTGGTGTAAAGGGCGGCAAATTCTGGCTGGGTAACTCGCCGGTTAGCTATGCTGGCTCATCGGGCAACACATTGGCCGATGACAAGGCCAACATATATGTTTATTTGAATTCGAGCGGTACTTTGGTAACCAACGAGTACAGCAGCTTTCCTGATATGGGGACCACACCGCATATTCGACTGGCTAAGGTTACTACCTCAAATGGTGACGTTGATTCGATAGTAGACTGTCGTGTGGGACATAATTTTGTGGTTCCCTATGGGGCAGGTGGAGTTAGAAAAACCATCGAAGCGCATGTGAGCGACGATACACTTACGGTTGCTGAGTCTGGCAGTGTTCATACGAATCTGGGAGCTACGGGGGCGGTGAAGCTTACTCTGCCAGCATCAGCGGCAGCGGGGATTGTGTTTACGTTTGCGGTTCAGGCATCACAAGAGCTGCGCGTCAGTCCAAGCGCGGCGGCTATTCGGGATGACAGTGGCCAGACCGCGGGTAAGTACAAATCGGCCAATGTAATTGGAAGGTGTATTACACTGGTTGCGGATTCAAACGGTGACTGGGTGACAATAGCTAAGAACGGAACATGGACAGAGGAAGGATAAAAGCCTTATGAAAGACGGAGACCATGTTAGTAGAGGTTCATCTCAGTCAAATACGCAGGTTCACGGCAAATATAGTTCATCAAAAGGGAAATATAACTGGTACAAAGGACGTTGTGCTGCTTGCTGTTTAGTTTCCTGAGTATCCTGAACTGATGACCTATGGCAGCAGCATCGGTTTTCCAATTACGGTTCAAAAAGCCAAGGATGTGATAAAGGCCGCGGTTTAGCAAGTGAAGGCACAAATGCAAGCCGATGAGGCTATTTGAGAGCAACTTGAGGACGTTTTAGAATTTGAGGTAGGTATGTAATGAGCTGGAAATCTCCAACGGGACATTCAACACCAGCTAACTGGGTGTATCCAGAGCGAGTTTGTCTGTCCGAATTTCAAAGATGAAAAGGCGGTCGTAGAAGGTAACCAAAATAATGGCTGACTTTTATACTGTAACTGGAACACTGACACCGGATGCAACTGGCGATTATTTCGTTGCGGGTACACACGATGGCAAACCGTATTACCGCCGTGAGGATGGTATGTGGTTCCTCGTGTGGCAAGGTGGAGCAAGTTGGTGGATGATAAGGGATGGTATAGATGGATGGAATGACCCTATTTGGTACAGAAACTCCTCAATAATCATTGGGCAGTATCATCCAGAGGATGAGGGTGCAAGTATTGGGTATGCAACTGTTGTTGAAGGAGAATTACAAAACGCAAAACGGCCTTTGGTAAATGGTTCTTTGGTTGGAAATAATCTGGTTGGGAAAGGATTAGTACGATGAGTATGTATTTGGGCGATTTTGCAGAAGATTCAGTAGTCAACTTTTGCTGGTCAACCAATAATAAAAGCGGGGCTTCAATTGCACCGAGCGTTGCCGGCACGATTAAAGTTTACAAAGCAAACAGCAATATCGAGGTTACTTCCCCGACCGGCATAACTGATACCCGTGCATTTGATGGTCTTGTCGGAATTCATCAGTGCCCGATAGATTTGAGCGCCAATGCCTGGTATGCCGCAGGAAATGATTATGCGGTTGTTTTGAGTGCTGCAACTATTGATAGTGAAGTAGTCAATGCCGTGCTTGCGACTTTTTCAATTCAGAATCGCTATATGCGAGGAACCGACAATGCTGCTCTTGCTTCGGTATGTACAGAAAGCAGACTTGCCGAATTGGATGCAGCCAACATGCCGGTGGATGTTGATACGCTTAAAACTCGTTTGCCGCAGACCCTTAGTTTTACTGATGGCAATGTTCATTCGCATATAAAGGCCGAAGATAATATCGATTTCGGCACAACCAAAAAGGCCAGTATCAACGCAGAAGTCGATGTTGCTTTGGATACAGCCATCCCAAGCTCACCGGCGGCCAACAGTGTAAATGAGCGGATAAAAGCAATGGATGATAAGTTGCCTTCTTTTGATAAGGTAGCGAAGGTGCTTATCAACAAGGCTGTCCAGAATAAAAGCACTGGCGAAATTCGATACTACGACGATGACGGAGCAACAGTAATCTTGACACACACTCCGACTGATGAGGAATCGACAATTACAAGGACGCCGAGTTGATGGAAGCTAAATTTTTGAAAGATGCCCTGTTTGTGGGGATGACGTCCAATGCCTTTAAACTGGGGACGGCTTTGACCTTGGGTTGGTTTTGGCCTCGGATAAATGGATGCGCGGTGCTTTATCGAGGCTTGGGTATTGAGGTGATAGACTTTGATAATATATTGGCTGTGGATGAGGATGATGTTTCGCAAAT
>Ga0315282_10000217_pt1 | contig 115574 bp, 96 predicted proteins | sample YL17G07_20_MG_FD_203693 | JGI IMG/M metagenome (GOLD analysis project Ga0315282, IMG submission 203693) | Sediment microbial communities from Yellowstone Lake, YNP, Wyoming, USA - YL17G07_20 | ecosystem: Environmental > Aquatic > Freshwater > Lake > Sediment | place: USA: Wyoming | collected... | reverse complement strand
ATGACCAGAGCACCCTGATCGACCACCGCTTGACTCCCAACTTTGGAGTCACTATACTCTCGCTCAACCAACGCAACAGGTGGGGAATCCTTCTGGCCCCGCCTGGGGAATATGTTGGCCCTCGACAAGTTGCCCCACCCGGAGTTGATTCTGTTTCATGAACGGCCATACCTTGTCGTCCTCATTGCTATTTCATCACTATGGAGGATTGACAGATGGCATTCAGAAGGATCCAACTCATGGAGATTTGGGATATTTTACGCCGTTGGCACGACGGCCAAACCATCAGCATCATCGCCACAAGTATCGGCCCCCGCGCCGGTGCGTTCTCCGTGATGTGCTCTGCCAAGATCCTCAGCAACTGTGCGTTGTCGTAGGGCTGCCAACCGTGGCCGCCACGAGCACCGTAGGTAAACGAACCCGCATATTACAGATCCCTTGTGCTCGCAAGATAATCCTCCATAATGATGTTATACTCATCTTTCCTCTTGAGGAGGTCTTCAAATTTTCTCGGCACTGCTGGTTGACGCGACATAGGTTAATCCCTTTCGCTGGTTGAGGTTAAGTGTGATGCAGGTTGGATTCGTTCCGCGAAAAATCGCATTTGCCGATCGGAGCGGTGCAAGCCGAGGACGAATTCCCTCCAGGGCCAACGATCTCGGGAAACTGAGGTTGGAGTAGACTGCCTCCGGGTTGGGTGCTAAGCGCGCCAGCCCCCTATTCTCGTTCTCTGGAAGGCGATTTGCCGTGAGAGGCTGTTATCAGATCTAAGAATCGGGTTAGAGAAGGCAAGGAAGGTTGGGTGCATGCGGTGAAGAATTAACTTGACAAATAAGTTCGATCCGCGTATAATTCGGCAGAAGTTAGTTTGGACGATGAACTAACGTTACTGCTTCTCTTTCCGTTATATCCACGCGCAGCGCTTTAGTAAGTTGTCCAAACAAACTAAAGCGCTCACCGATTTGATCTCGGATGTTCAATGCAATCCAAACGACACAGACACGAGGGCATAACACGAATCAACTCGAAGGTCGCGCGCGACATCAATCGTTCCATCCTCCTCACCACCGTCCGCCGCCGCCAGCCGATCTCCAGGGCTGAGATTTCTCAGATCACCCGACTGAACAAGAGCACGGTCTCGAACATCGTTGCGGGTTTAATCGAGGAAGATCTGTTGGTGGAGTCGCCGGATCAGGGAGGCGGAATCGGCCGCAATCCGGTGAACTTGAGCATCAAGCAGGGGATGCACTTCGTCGGGGCAATTTCTTTTGACGCACCGTGTGTGCGCATCGCGGTGGTGGATATCAATGGCATGCTGAAGGCGCGGGATGAGATCTGGACTAAAGTCCTGACGCCCGAGAGCCTCGTCGCGCAGTGCATCGCTCGGCTGAACGTGCTCCGTTCAGCGATCGGTTCTCACCAGTTTCATGGCATCGGCGCGAGCGTGGCGGGCATCGTGGACTCGAGCCAGTCGCAAGTGATCTACGCTGCGAACTTGGGATGGAACAACGTGGATCTTTCGGGGCTGATCCGGGCGCAGGCCCCGGATGTTGACGCGATCAGTGTAGAAAACGATGCCAAGGCCGCCGCGTTGGCCGAGCTGCTTTTCGGCACACACGGGCTCTCCTCCGCGAACCTGGTGTTTCTTCTGCTCGGCGCCGGCATTGGCGCGGGAATTGCAGTTAACGGCCGGATCCTCAGCGGCAACACACATGCCGCAGGGGAAGTTGGACACATGACTGTGGTCGACGGCGGGGAGCCATGCTGGTGCGGGAACGCCGGCTGTTGGGAGCTCTACGCGTCGGAGCGCGCGCCGATCAAATGGCTCGCGGAGGCTAGACGCTCGCAGCCTGGTTTTGCGCTCCCGGTCACGCTCCCGGACGTTGTCGACGCGGCGCGCGCTGGTGACACAGACGCATTGAACGCGCTCCGGCTGTGGGCGAAGCACATCGGTGTAGGCATCGGAGACATCATCAGCATTCTCGATCCCGAAGTAGTTATTGTCGGTGGGCCGATCACGCAAATCTGGGACTTGGTGCGTGAGGAGATCAACGAGGCAGCGCGCGGCCGCGGCAAGTTCTCCAGGCAGCGTACGACGACCGTTCTGCCCACCTCGCTGGCAGACCATCCGCCACTCCTCGGTGCAGCCGCTTTGACGATCCGAAGGATCTTTGCCGACTTCAACATCTCTGTTTAAACAATTGTTCGGAGATCAGACTCAGTCTTACTTAACCGTCCTTATGAACGAAACGCTGTCGTGGCGAGCTGTTTGAAGCGAAGGGTGGATGTAAGCCACGGCGCGTGAAATACCCGTATCAGGAAGAACTGATTGTCCGTGGAGGGCAATATGTTGAGAAGGATGTTTCTTACTTCAGTCACAATGATTCTGATCTCTGTGACAATGCGCTCCCTCGTTCTGGCGCAAGCGAATGCGAGTATTCAAGGATATGTGAAAGATACCCAGACGGACGAGCCACTCCCTTCCGCCAACGTGATCTTGTTAGGAACCGGCTTGGGCGCGGCGGCAGACATCAATGGCAAATACATCATCCGAAACGTGCCGCCTGGAGCGTACACCCTTCGTGCTTCCTATATTGGTTACAAACCAATGGAAGTTCATGTCCAAGTCAGAGAGGGAACGAACATCAAACAGGACCTTGAACTTGAGAACGTGGGGATCAAGGGTGAAGGCGTCGTTGTCACCGCGCAAGCAAGGGGGCAAGAGCAGGCCATCAACCAGCAGCTCGCGGCCATACGCGTCGTCAATGTTGTTTCAGCTGCCCGTATCCAGGAACTGCCTGATGCGAACGCCGCTGAATCCGTAGGAAGACTCCCGGGCGTCTCTATTCTGAGGAGCGGTGGTGAGGGAACTCAAGTTGTTGTCCGCGGCCTGCAACCGAAGTACAACGCTATCACGGTTGATGGAGTCCGGATGGCCTCATCAAGTCCTAGTGATCGAAGCGTCGATCTCAGCATGATTTCGCCCGATATGCTCGAAGGCATCGAAGTTTCTAAGGCTGTCACGGCCGATCAAGATGCCGATGTTTTGGGAGGAACTGTGAATTTCAAGTTGCGAGAAGCAAAGGGGGAAAAGGAAGGACTTGGATTGAACCTTCTTGCCCAGGGGGGATACAATGGTCTGTCAAATGCCTATAACAAGTATAATAACTACAAGTACGTTGCCAGTGCTGAGGGCCGATTTTTCGGAAGTCGTTTGGGCCTTTTTGCACAAGTGGATTTGGAGAGGCGGAATCTGACTTCAAATGAATTTGGAGCTTCATACGATCACAAGGCGGTAAGCACAACTGAGTACATAACTACAGGCCTGAATCTTGACGATATTCCCAGAGATAGACAGCGGGCCAATGGAACCATTGTGCTGGACTACAGGCTGCCTGATGGGAAGATTAGTCTTATGAATTTTCTCAGCTCTGGCACCACAGACGTTCAAAACAGAGTGGAGAATTTCAACATCCAGGGCAATCAGCACAACTATTCGCTGACATATTCAAAGAGCACATTGAATATGATCACGAATGCTCTCAATGTTGAGCACCAGTTGCCCCTTTTCCACGCAAATGTCAGATTATCTCACACCTATTCGGAAACCAAAGACCCCGATGATTGGTCGGTCAATTTCTTGCAGACATCAGCGGGCATCGGCCAGTTTTTCAACGTAGCAAATTTGAATCCCCAGGATATTCCAAAAGCGGCTAATAACAGTTTTTCCGCGACATTTCTGAACACCTGTGTGAATAATAATAGCTTTTCCAGAGAACGTGCATTGACAGCATCCCTGGACCTGGACGCGAACGTGAACATATCGAATATGATTACCTCTGTGATAAAATTCGGAGCGAAGTATAGGTATCAGATAAGATCGTACGACTATGAGCAGTTCAATAATAATGCGTCGTTTGCCTCTCCCAGTGCAAGAATTGCCGCCCAGATGATTGCTTCTCATTTTCCATCTTCGGGAAGCTACGATCCTAATGCTATACCTATTACAGCCTTTACAGATCCAGATTTCAGCTACGGGAATTTTCTCGACGGGAAGTACCCAATGGTCGCGCCGCTGAATTTCGGCATGATGAAAGAGATGGCACGTTTCTTACAGGAAAACGCAGCATACATTACCCAGCAACAAGCGGAAGGCTATGCCCGCAACAATCTTCTATCGACCACGAACAACTATTCCGGGCACGAGGATCTCAGTGCATTCTATGTGATGGCTACCATCAACATTGGACCGCAGCTCACGATCATCCCTGGTGTTCGGTACCAGGATCTTCGAACAACATATACAGCATCTCGTGGCATCCAGGGCTCTCTCTCATATTATTCCTACAACCATTATGATACAACTGTTACACAGGATCATGCTTACTGGCTGCCCGATGTGATTCTGAGGTATAGGCCCCTCTCATGGTTCGACGTGCGCCTTTCTTACACGAACACGATCGCTTATCCAGACTACAATGCCATCATACCGAGAATCGATGTGGCGACTACTTCGATTGCGTGGAACAACTACCGACTCGTTCCATCGCGTTCGACGAACTACGACGCGTACTTTTCCTTTTACGATAACTCGATCGGACTGTTTACCATCGGCGGGTTCTTGAAGCAAATTGACAATCTGATTTACTCCTGGACGTTCTTTGTTTCGGGAGCCGAGGCCTTGCCGTACTATCCGCCCAGCCTGATAACAGCACCTCCCAGTGGTAGTTATAGTATAACCTCATTTGTGAACGACTCTTATCGAATAAACGATTGGGGGTTGGAGCTTGACTGGCAGACACATTTCTGGTATGTGCCTGAACCGTTCAACGGCCTGGTTTTGAATGTCAACTACACGCACATTTTTTCAAAAGCAGAGTACCCCTTCATTTATCAGTACAAGGCATCGCTTCGCAGTCCGGTACAAAACATCGACACATCCTTTACGGACCGACTTCTCTACCAGCCCCGTGATATCATCAATCTTTCAGTTGGCTATGACTTCAAAGGCTTCTCCATCCGTGTGTCGATGCTTTATCAGGCTGATACCTTCACAGGACCGAATTTTTGGCCACAATTGCGGTCCAGCACATCTGCATACAGACGTTGGGACCTTTCAGTAAAGCAGGACTTGCCATGGTTCGGACTCCAACTCTACGGCGATGTTAACAACATCAACGGGGCAGACGATATCAGTGTGATTCAGGGAGGCGCTGTTCCTCGGTCGGAACAATCTTATGGTATGACTGCCAATGTAGGACTTCGCTGGCAGTTGTGATTTGATGCGCGAGGAAGAACGAAGGCATATAAAACGGGTTAGTCGTATTATCGAATCTTGAATAACACACGTCCCTTCAAATTAACAGTTCAATCATGATAGTCAGCAGCTTTACTGCACAAGGAGGTGATAGGGCAGATCTGGAGTCAGAGTTACAGGATGTAGAACCATCATTGCACCTAACCATCAACAGGAGGCAATCATGAAACAGATGCTCACCGCAACATTTCTTGTTGCGATAGTGCTGCTCTTGATAGCACCAAGCCAGGTGTTCGCGCAGGCAGGCGATACCCTCGTTGTCTATGCAACGCCGAATTCTCTCGACGAGATTATTACGCGTGATACCACTTCAACTGGCGCTCAAGCACACAAAGTATACAAACTCGTCTCGCTGGACACGACGTATTTGTACAGTGGCGCGATAACAGTGAAGTCCGACCTGACGGTAATCGGGGTGCCGCATTCTTCCACAGGGAGACCTCCATGCATCCAGCCAGCCGTACTTCCGGATAATTCCATACCTGGTAATTTGTTCGTTATGAACGGACCAAAGACAAAAGGAACGTTCAAGAATCTCTATCTCCTCGGACTATCCACGAATGGCAGCGCCAACAATGGTGGAGTTGCGTTTCAGATATCAGCAGATAGCATAACGCTCGTCGTGGACAACACGGTCTTTGAGGAATGGCTTACGTTTGCAATAGGTTATAACGGAAACTGGGATAAGTTCTTCATTACAAACTGCAAATTCAGAAACATGGTTGAACCGAACCAGTGGTACATCGGAGAGGTCTTGAGAAATGAGTGGCCTGGCGCGGCCTACACCGATTCGGTCGTCATGAAGTATAACACCATGTTCTGCATTAACGGATATGCCGCATGCCCAGTCACCAAGTACTATGAGACATATTTCGAATTCTCGCACAATAACGTGATCTATACGTTTAAGAATCCTTTCTTCATCTTTAACGTTACCAAGGGGAAGATTAACAACAATATCTTCTATGGCGCGTGGGCAGGCGGGATAGCACTGGCAGAGTATCCCTGGTGGGATCAGTTGTGGTCTCCGGAAGTGGGCTCGATAATCGACTTCGATGTGCTTGACTCAGCAAAAATTGCCCTATGGCAACCGGGTCTTCCACGTCTAGCCGCTGGTGTTGTAGATACCGCAGCTGAAAAGCTGAGAACTGTTGAAGTTAAGAACAATGTCTATTTCTGGCCTAAAACCCTTACAGATTACTGGACGGCCTGGAATGATACGGCTCACGTCGATTCAGTCTACACGGTGTCTTGGATGAACACGCGAACCACCAACATGTTCACCGACAAGACAACGTGGCCTGGCTTCACACAGTCAGGTAATCAGAATGTCGATCCTGGATTCGGCACGTCAATTCCAAACGTGTTGACCCAGTCGACGGATGGCTTGCTTGACTGGTTCAAACTCTGCAGAACAGGAACCCTTACAACCACGTATTGGGGCTATCAGAGAACTCAAGTTGGAACGGCCGCTAACTGGGTTCCTCCGTGGCCGCTTCCAGAAGCCCAACATATGCAATACACGAATACCGCGGTCAAGAACAGCAGTACGGACGGACTTCCGCTTGGCGATCCGTATTGGTTCAAGGGCAGCCCGACCGCTGTCGGGTCACAACCAGCACCCGTACCGCTGGAGTTCACCTTGTCTCAGAACTATCCCAATCCGTTCAACCCCTCGACCACCATTCTCTTCACTCTGACCAGTGCCGAGCATGTCAAGCTCATCGTTTTCAATATGCTTGGTCAAGAAGTGAGAACGCTCGTCGACCAAGAAATGATGACGGGCCGCCACAATGTCACGTGGGATGGACGCGATAATAGGGGAACTCAACTCTCCAGCGGTGTGTATTTCTACCGCCTTGAGACCAAGTCGTTGACGGTAACGCGGAACATGCTGTTGCTGAAATAAGTCGACCTCTACCTGCAATTGTTTCAGGTCTGTAGTATCAAGGCGCCTCCGATAAGGTAGCGAGGCGCCTTTTTGTTGTATGGGATGCGGTGCCATTACATTGGTTCTGGGAGGGAGGAACAACTCTGTTCTGATGGTGATGATCAAGAGCCCATGATGACCTTGCGTCGGATGTTTGTGCTCACGGTCGTGTTTCTGTTCGCGGAGGTTCATGCACCAGCCCAACAACAGTATCGCGTTATCGGATACTACACGATGTGGGGTCGGTCGACGCTTCCCGCCTCCGGGGTGAGATTCAATTACCTGACGCATATCAACCACGCATTTGCGTGGCCAAATACAGACGGAAGCATCGCTTCGTATGAACCAGCCGTCGATACAGCCCTCATCAATGCGACTCATCGTGCAGGACGCAAGATTCTCCTTTCATTGGGCGGAGCGGGGACAACACAGGCTCAGAACTTTGCCCTCGTTGCGGCGGACTCTGCCCTCCGAACAACATTTGTCGACAATATTGTTTCGCGCCTTGCCACCTATCATTATGATGGCGTTGATCTGGATTGGGAGGGGCCGTCGAGTCTTGCTGACAGAGCCAACGAAGTAGCTCTAGTTCAGGAATTGCGGGCCGCTTTTTATCTCGCCAACACTACATGGCTTATCACGATGGCCATCGGACCGTCCAGCTGGTCAGGCCAATGGCACGATTATGCCGCGCTGAAGCTCTCTGTTGATTGGTTCAATGCAATGGAGTACGATTTTCACGGAAGCTGGAGCAAGATCGCCGGACACAATGCCCCCCTCTATGCAGGCACCGATCCAAGCAGCGACCTTGATTACTACTCAATTGATCAGAGCGTCCAATATCTCAGCGTGGAGCGCGCGATTCCGAAAGAAAAGCTCGTCCTCGGCCTCCCGTTCTACGGCAAATCCTTCGGCACATCCACTCTGTATACTTCCTATACAGGAGAACAGGACCTCGCATATCGCGATATCATGAGCGCGGTCCAAAACGGCAATTGGACGTATACCTGGGACGATGGATCCCAGGCTCCTTACTACACGTTGGCTTCACCACCGACGTTCATTAGTCTCGATGATCCCACTTCAATCGCGATCAAGTGCCAGTATGTCAGGGAGAAAGGATTGTCCGGAGTGATGATCTGGGAACTCAGTCAAGACGTTATCGGTCAGGAACAACCCTTGATGGACGTCGTTGGCGCTCAGATGGGAACGACAACGGGTGTTCCTGAGCCGCTGGCTTTGGCCCCTGCCGGCTTCGCACTTTATGACAATTATCCAAACCCGTTCTCCGCCGGAGGCGGATCCGCCTTTGGCGGAAATCCATCGACAGCCATTCGGTTTGCGATGCCGGTGGCGGCGCATGTTTCCATAAGAGTGTTCGATCTGCTGGGCCGCGAAGTGGCCAGTCTTCTCGATGAAGACAGAGCTGCCGGCGTCGGAGCCGTTCTGTTCGATGCCTCGCACCATGATCTTGCCAGCGGTGTGTACTTTTATCGCATCCATGCTGGAACCTTCACACAAACGAAAAAAATGATCCTGATGAGGTAAAAGTTTCGGGAAATCCCAACTGAAGGGACACTGTATCATGAGCATCGATGATTCCAAGCCGAGACACCCGGCGCTCTGGGTTCCAACGCTCTATACGGCCGAAGGATTGCCTTTTGTCGTCGTGAATGTCGTTTCGGTCCTCATGTATAAGAGTCTCGGCCTCGCCGATGCACAAATTGCTTTTTTCACGAGCCTCGTTACCATCCCATGGGCATTGAAGCCCCTCTGGGGTCCGTTGCTCGAGATGTTCAAGACAAAGAAGCATTTTGTCCTGGCAACACAGTTCTTTGGTGGAATCACCTTCGGACTACTCGCCCTCTCTCTTCACCTTCCCTCCTTCTTCACCTGGACGCTCATCTTCTTCGGAATCATCGCAATAAACTCCGCAATTCACGACACCGCGGCTGACGGCGTCTACATCACCGTTCTCGGCGAGAAAGAGCAGGCTCAGTACGTGGGATGGCAGGGGGCTTTCTATAACGTCGGGAAAGTACTCTCGCAAGGTGCGTTTGTCTATCTCGCGGGTCGGCTGGAAAAAAGCATAGGCGTCGTCCCCGCGTGGACGATCGTGATGGGGTTGTTCGGGGTGCTCCTCGTTCTGCTGAGCGTCTACCACTGGCATTTTCTTCCGACGGGAGGAAGATCAAGCCAGGTCAAAACCATCAAAGAAACGCTCACAACCTTCTGGGATGTCGTCGTCACATTCTTCCAGAAGAAGTATATCATCTGGGGGATCGTTTTCTTGATCCTCTATCGCTTCGCCGAGGGGCAGGCGATCAAGATTGTTCCACTCTTCATGCGTGCGGCACGAGAGCACGGTGGTCTCGGGCTTTCAACCGAAGATGTCGGAGTCCTTTATGGATTCTTTCCACCGCTTGCATACATTCTTGGATCAGTGCTCGGCGGCTACTTCTCTGCAAACCGTGGACTTCGCAAGGCTCTCATTGTGCTCTGCGCGTTCTTCAACATTCCGTTCGTCGTCTACACGTTCTTGGCGGTCTATCAGCCGACCGACTTTGTTACCATCACGGTGCTCGTTGTCTTTGAGTACTTTGGTTACGGGTTTGGCTTTATTGGACTGATCCTTTACATGATGCAGCAGATCGCTCCGGGAAGATACAAGATGGCCCATTACGCTTTTGCCACTTCACTCATGCAACTGGGCTTCCTCATCCCTTCGATGATCAGCGGCTTTGTCAGCGACTTCCTCGGATATGAGCATTTCTTCATTTGGGTCATGGTTGCGACCATTCCCTCGTTCCTCGTCGCGTGGTTGGTTCCATTCCGGGACACCAAACCTCAAGAAGCCGTGGGACAACCAGGATAAGAAGAGTCTGAGGCAAGGCATGAACAGCGGATGTAAATGGCTCTTTCTGGTTTTGACCCTCTATCTGACTTTCCCTGCAATGAGTCAGAAGAAAGAGGTCATCGGTTACTATCCATCGTGGAAGTGGAGATCAAGAGACAATCTTGTGAGTCCCGTGCGGATACCGTATGACAAGCTCACCGTGATCAACTATGCATTCTTCTACCCCCTGCCTGATGGCAGCCTTGTCGGAAGAGACACAGTGGGAGATGCTTTGATTCTCCGGGGCGAACGTGATCCCAGGGGTCGGGGATACAAGCCGAGGACTGGTCTCACGGATGTGGCCCACCGCTCTGGTGTGAAGGTCATGCTTTCCATCGGTGGATGGGAAGATTCCAAGAACTTCCCGGAGGTTGCCTCGACCGATGCTGGGAGAGCCCAATTTGCCCACTCATGCGTCGACCAGATTCGCACCTATGGATTTGATGGAATAGACATTGACTGGGAATATCCGGGGTACGCCGATCATAGAGGAACACCTGAGGACAAGCAAAACTTCACACGACTCTTGCGGGTTGTCAGGGATAGCCTGCAGAGCTATGGAACGCTGACCGGCAGAGAATATCCGCTTACTGCAGCGCTTCCCGCGTCTGCATCTGCGCTGACAAACTACGAGATGGATAAGCTTGCAGTGATTCTGGATCAACTGAATGTGATGACCTACGATTTCAACGGTCCGTGGGATCCTCTGAGCGGGCACAATGCACCGCTGTATGCCCCACAGCCAGATGACAGCGTGCGCAATGCCGATGCCGCGTTCAATCTGTACGTTCATACTCTGAATGTTCCGGCTGAGAAAGTCAACCTCGGCGTCCCATTTTATGGGCAGACCTATACTCAATGCACCTCTCTCTACGCTCCCCACGCAGGCGCGGATACCGTTCATTTTTCACCACAGGGTGCTTTTTACTACGACATCGTTCCGCTCCTCAACAAGTTCACCAGGAAGTGGGATGATCGGGCGAGGGTTCCCTACCTTATCAGCACCGAATGGAATATGCTGATCTCGTACGACGATGAAGAGTCAGTCGGCTACAAGGCCCAGTATGTGCTCGATCACAACGCCTGCGGTTTGATCATCTGGGAGATTACGGGCGATTACCTTCCGGATGGCACGACACCCCTCTTAGATGTCATCGATGCAAAGTTCAAGTGGTCGTTGCGAAAGTAGGACGTGTCAGCGTCATGGGAGACCATCAACATGGGCACGGAGAGCTGGTGAGAAGTCCGCTGGAAACCAGGAGGGGCACATCGAAGAGATCGGAGCAAAGAAACGGTTTCCAAGCAACGACGAACAACTTTCATGAGGAAGGAAAAGCGAATGCGGTACGGTTTCTTTGATGATGAACGCCGAGAATATGTCATCGAGCGGCCCGATGTTCCGGTATCCTGGACCAACTATCTCGGCGTGAAAGATCTGTGCACGGTGATATCTCACAACGCCGGCGGTTACTCGTTCTACAAGACCGCGGAACATCACAGGATCACGCGGTTTCGACAGAACGGCGTGCCCCTCGATCGCCCCGGACACTACGTCTATATCCGAGACGACGAGACGGGAGAGTACTGGTCCATCTCGTGGCAACCTGTCGGAAAAGACCTGACCAAAGCGACTTATCGGTGCCGGCACGGCCTCTCGTATTCCAAATTCCAAGCCGACTATCTTGGCATCCAAGCGGAGCAATTGCTCTTCATCCCCGTGCAGGATGATGTTGAGCTCTGGGACGCGAAGATCAAAAACACCAGCGGCAAACCGCGCAAGCTCTCCATCTTCACGTACTGTGAGTTCTCGTACCATCACATCGAAATCGACAATCAGAATCTGCAAATGTCCCTCTATGCCAGTGGATCAAGCTGCGTTGAGGGTATCATCGAGTACGACTTCTTCTATGAACCGTGGACCTACCACTACTTCGCCTCGAACGTTCAGCCCGATTCCTATGACTGCGTCCGTGACAAGTTCCTTGGCAGCTATCGGACCGAGTCGAATCCGATCGCGGTGGAGAAAGGGTTCTGCAGCAACTCGTTGGAGCTCGGCGGCAACCACTGTGGGTCATTGCACAAGCGCTTTACGCTGAACGCCGGTGAGCAAACGCGGTTCGTTTTCATGCTCGGCGTGGGCAATCGCGCAAAAGGCAAGGAGATCCAGAGAAAATACTCCAATCTTGAAAACGTCAATCGGGCGTTCGCCGAATTGAAGTCGTACTGGCAGAGGAAACTCGACATCCTGCAGTGCAAAACGCCCAATCGGGGCTTAAACACGATGATCAACACCTGGACGCTTCTCCAGGCCGAGACATGCGTCGTCTGGTCACGCTTCGCCTCGTTTATCGAGGTCGGCGGCCGTACCGGTCTCGGGTATCGCGATACCTCCCAGGACGTCATGGCTGTCCCGCACACGAATCCGGAAAAATGCAAGGAACGCATGGTCGAGCTGCTGCATGGACAGGTGAGCAGAGGGTATGGCCTGCATTTGTTCGATCCCGACGTCTTCAAACCGAAAGAAGACAAGCTGCCCGGCGTGAAGCTGCCGACCGTCGTCCCGACCCCTAGTCCCGCGGAAATCATCCACGGCATGAAGGATGTTTGTTCGGATGACGCCCTCTGGATCGTTGCATCAGTGTGCGAGTATGTCAAAGAGACGGGCGAGGCCGCCTTTTTCGATCAGGTTATCCCATTTGCCGACAAGGGAGAAGCGACCGTCTACGAACACTTGAGGCGATCGCTGGATTTCTCTGCCGAGCAGGTCGGGTCGAATGGCATCTGCCTTGGCCTGCGCGCGGATTGGAACGACTGTTTGAACCTTGGGGGCGGCCAGAGCGCTATGGTGTCGTTCATGCACCATTGGGTGCTGCACGAATTCATCGAGGCGGCAAGATTCCTGGACAGAACCGAGGACGTGAAAAAGTACATGGATATGGCGGAACGAGTGCGTGAAGCTTGCGAGAGGGAACTGTGGGACGGAGAGTGGTACAGCCGCGGAGTAACGAGAGCTGGGGTCAAAGTCGGTTCAAAGGAAAACGAGGAAGGGAAGATCTTTCTCGAGAGCAACAGTTGGGCCGTGATGTCCGGCGCCGCGTCGCCTGAGCGCGGACAAAGCGCGATGGACGCCGTGCACAAGTATCTTGCTTCGCCCTACGGGATTCATCTTGTGTGGCCGACTTACACGAAACCGAACGACGATATCGGGTATGTCACTCGCGTGTACAGGGGTATCAAGGAGAACGGAGCGATCTTCAGTCACCCCAATCCATGGGCGATCATTGGCGAGTGCAAATTGGGAAGAGGGAACCTGGCGATGAAACTCTACGACGCTCTCCTGCCCTACAATCAGAATGATCTCATCGAGGTTCGGCAAGCGGAACCGTACTCATACTGCCAGTTCATCATGGGTAAAGATCATACAGCCTATGGACGTGCGAGACATCCGTGGCTCACGGGAAGCGCAGGATGGGCTTATACAGCTGCGACCCATTGGATCCTGGGTGTTCGGCCAGGCTTCGACGCATTGATCATCGATCCGTGTATCCCGAGTGATTGGAAGGCATTCGAGGTTTCGCGCCAGTGGCGGGGAGCAAGGTTCAAGATCAGCGTCAAGAACCCGAATGGCGTCCAGAAGGGCGTCAGGTCCGCAACGCTGAATGGCCAACCGATCGGATCTCCCATTCCGCCGCAAAAGGTTGGATCGATCAATGAGGTCGTGGTTACGATGGGCTAGCGCAGTGGAAACGGAAACAAGGCGATCAAGTCCCTCGGCCATCAGCTCGGACAGACACTCTTTGTGTCGAAGCCGGACCCGACCAACGGCTATCCGACAGGAACAACGAACGTAGTATTAAAGCCGAACATCACATCCTGGTCCTGGGATATCGCAGACGGCTACACCATTGAAGGGACGAGGGGGATACAAACCGACGCGAATTTTGTCGAGGGGGTGATCACTAGTCTCAATGGTCTCGATGTCCCCGGTGACAAGATCTACATCCGCGAGGCGAACTATTTCGGAGCACAGTCAATAGATGGGATATGGTACAACGATCTGGCGCAGCGCACCGGTGTGAATTTCAAACAATTCGCCACAGTCAACCAGCTTGCACCCGTGGATGTCCAGTGGGTTGATGTTCCCAGCGGCGTCTGGTACAGCAGGATCCCCTATTTGTGGCCCGTGAATTCTCAAGGCTCGTGCCTCATCAACGTCGCGAAATTCAAATCACATTCGATGGGCATGACGCTTTGTTCAAAGAACCTCCAGGGGACGAACGCGAGACCGTACGTGGCACATTGCACCGCGTGGGGGAACACGATTGTCGGAATGGACCCGAGCGATATCGTGCCGGACGCATTCGGTACGATCCAAGCGGACTACGATCGTCACAAGGCAGCGGGAATTCCGCGCTGGGATCTACCCGGCGCCGGTTCGGGTGCGCTCTGGATGGAAACCCATTCGTCTCGTTGTCTGGACAATAACTCTGTCTTCGGAAAGAATGCACGGCACGTCGATATCATTGGCACGTATCTCGCCGGACACGAGCCGGGGAATTTCGGCCTCTTCCATATGGCACTCGAGCGGAAACTATCGAAGTATCTCAACCCGCTGGATATTCCGGTCTACGAGTGGAAACTCGACGGAACAGCAACGCAGACTTTACTGGAGAACGTTCCACGTACTCCGATCAGAACGTTGTACCTGCGGCAGGCAGGAGAGCCGCAATATCATATGGTGAATGAGCCGTTCGACTATTCAGGAACGACAGCCGTTGTGTCGATAAGGCCCGAGACACCCGACGTCTTCGCTATCTATCAAAACTTCCCGAATCCGTTCAATCCGTCGACGTCGATTCGCTACTACATCCCTCAATCTGGGGATGTCAGGCTTGAGATATTCGACATCCGCGGTGACCTTGTCGATGTTCTGGTGAACGCCTTTATGCCAGCTGGCGACCATGCCGGTGTGTGGAACTCGGGCCGCAGGGCGTCGGGCACATATTTCTACCGCCTTTTGTACGGAGGCACACGTCAAACAAAGTCCATGGTGCTCGTGAAATAAAGCCCGCTGGGTAGGGCGGGTGTGCGTTGCCCCTTAGTCCGATGCGGATGAAGAACGACAGTTAGACTCTCAAGACAAGAAAGCCCAGCACGCACTGGGCTTGTGTGTTTCTAGGCGCACCACAAAGAGGTGCTGCCCCTCCTTTTCTGTGTCCGTCGCTTCCTTTCTCGTCTCGGTACTTGCCTGCTTACTACTTTCCTCTTTCTTACCGATCCATCATTCAGTACTTCCAGCGGCTTGTATCCGTTCCCGGCGGAGCGTTTTCGGTGATGTGCTCTGCCATGATCCTCAACAACTGCGCGCTGTTGTAGGGCTGCCAGCCGTGGCCACCCCGAGCGCCGTAGGTAAACGAACCGGCATAGTACGGATCCCTCGTGCTCTCGAGAAAATCCTCTACAAAATAGACGCCGAAGTTCAGCGAAAAGTCGTCCATCCGGCCGCAGATCACATGCAGCTTCCCGACAAGTTTGGGTCCAACCTCCTTCCAATGAGTCTGGAGGTAGTAGCAGAGATCGAAGTGTTCCATCCAGTATTGTGCAACGGATGAATCGATCTCACCCGAACTTTTGTTGAAGAGCGGCTTGAAATATCCGTCGTCACCAACCGGGCCGAACAGTGCACTCCAGATGTCCAGCTGTTCGCCTGAGCGTCCTTTCGTACCGTTTACAAGCTCCATCCTGTTGCGCTGCTGCGAGGTGAGCAAGACCTCGCCGGTCCGAGGCGAGCGTGTGTTCATCGTCGGAATGCTGTACCACTCATGTTGCTTGTAAAAGGCGTTCCTATCCTTATAGATATTAATCCCCTCGACGTTCCGAAAGTCGAGCGGATCAGGCGAAACCGACCAAGTGCCGCCGTAGAAGTCCGGATAGAATACTTGGAGGGCGAACGACTCCCATCCGCCGGTCGAGACTCCCGTGAGCACTCGCGCGTACGCCTGGGAAATGCAGCGAAACCGTTTTTCGATTTCAGGTATCAGCTCCTCGTGGATCGCATCACCGTAAGGACCGTTGTTGGCAGAGTTGACGGCGTACGAATCGTCGAAATAGGGGGATGGATGTTGAAGCGTAACGACGATGAATCTCGGCATGTCTTCAGAGGTCCATTCCTTATAGAATTCGCTGTTCGGTCTGAAGCGGAACGGCGGCCGGAGAGAAAAATGCCCTTCGTCGTAGACGGTCGGGTAATACACCGTCGGGTGATCATCATATCCCTTCGGGAGAAGGATCGTCGCTCCAAGATAAATCGGCTGCCCCCAGAATTCGGTGAGAACCTTGCTCTGGATCTTCATCCTCTTCACCCATTTCGTATCCTCGGGCACGTCGACAGGCGGAAGGACCTTCGTTACCTCCAACTTCACGGTTTCTTCCTGTCCCGGACGAACGATCAGTTTCGTGATCTCGCTGACGATATTGCCCGGTGAGCGTCGCCAGTCTTGGCCTTCCCATTGATCCATGTGCATCCAGAGGATGTGCCCGTCCGCCCTTTTGAATTCAGTGTACTTATTCAGGATCGCCTGGACAAAGTATTCACCCGGAGGCAGTTCTCCCAGATGCTCGACCGGATAGCCGAGCGTTGCGCCGTCGATCGTGACGGTTGAGCCGGGCCGAAGTTGCTCAAAGTCGACACCAAAGATTTGAACGCCGTATCGTCCAACCTGAAGCCGAGGTTCGATCGTGTCGGTCCGGGCGACGGCAAGCATCATCCGCCCCGTCAAGGCCGCTGTGCTGACAGAACGAGGGAAAGAAATCTCAAATCGGAGATGGGATCCGCTTTTCTCGGCGGCGAACGACCGGAGCACGGTGAAGGCGCACGCGAGAAACAAGATAAGTGAGATTGCGAGCGCAGAACAGTGTTTTCGTTTTTCCTCTGCCATTCTTCTCCTCCTTCTTTAGGGTAACAAGACAGTGTGCGGTCAACCCATTGCTTCAATGAGAATTGGGCAAAACTTACAGAAACCAAAGAAGAAATCCAAGTGAACCCGGGAGTGATTTGGATGCACACGCTGTCGCCTCGGCAGCACCCGCGCCATGAGACGTGGAAGATCAGGATGACGGTCTGACTGAGCGAGGCAGATGTTATGAAAAGAAAGAGGAGGAACGGCGCCGGAATCGCGCGGCGCACAGGTTGCTCTCCTAATCAAGGTTTTGATGGAGGATCAGTCGACGATCCTTCTAGAAACGGATGGATGTTCAAGAAGTTGTCGACCCGTCAACATGCTGGTCATCCAGCCGGATTCCTTGATGGAATCGGGCGGAGAGCCAGCGCCCGCCGACGACCCACGGAAAAACAAAAAAGCCAGCTCACGCTGAGCTGGCGTTGTCGCGCACAATCGAAGCTCGTCAGTCGGCAATTCGCGATTGAAGATTTCTTCGTGCCCCCAACGGGGTTCGGCAACTACTGCAGTTCCGTGGAGGATGTGTTCACGATCGTATGCAAATATCCTCTGAACTGAGCAAAAAACTCAAAAAACATGGTGGCGAGCGGCCGATAACTACATCACTGCGCATAATCTCAGGTACCTTTGGCCACCCAGTTGCAGGTTCAAGTCCGGGGCAGGTGATGCACATGATAGAAACTTGGCACTTTTTCTGCCGCAGCCGCTTTGTGTGCCCGTTTTGGAACGACTGAGATAACTCAGTTGACCAATTTCCGTTACGATTCTGACCACACTCTTGTTTGCGTAGCCTGTCCTGAGCGAAGCAAGCCGAAGGACGGGGGCCGCCCACCTTCGGCAGATGCAACTGTTCACCGGCTCTTTGAAATGGCACTGGAGCAGCAAGGCTAGCTGCCAAACATCCGTGCTCTGGGGCAATCTTGCAGGATTTGAACCGATGTTGGCAAATTTGCAGTGCGGCAGGCCATCTGTTGTTCAATCAGGTCTTACAAGTATCAAGATCAGGCGCAGGCAATCTTGGCAGAAATGTCATATCTTGTGAGTAACATAATCATGACTCGACCAAATCTTCATACTAGGCACATTGTCGCCATCTGCGGGAAGTATCACGTGGCCACAATAGGTCTGTTCGGCTCGATGGCCCGAAATGAAGCCACTGAAGCCAGCGACATTGACCTACTCGTTTCATTCTCGCGCCCCGTCTCTCTGCTGCAAATGGTGACATTGGAACGAGAGTTATCCGACGCGTTAGGCCGGAAAGTTGATCGCCTTACCGAAGCATCTCTGAGTCCCTACCTCCGCGACCACATTCTGAAGGAACGTCAGCTTGTCTGCGCAGCGTGACGACTCTGTTTATCTCACACACATCCGCGACGCCATTGCGAAAACCCAGGCTTACGTTAAGGGCGTGAGAAAATTTGCTTTTCTGAGCAATAGTCTAATCCAAGATGCTGTCATCGGACAGATCGAAATCATTGGAGAGGCGGCAAGGCATGTTTCGGAAGAGACACGATCTGCAAGAGCATGTCGTTCGTGGCAGGTAGCATGAGAGTGAGTGGTTCGATTCTCGGAGGATGCTTCACGTCGAAAATGTTGGTACAAGAGTAAAGCTGGGAGGGACCGCATTGCGAGAGTTCCGGAGTGGCGTGGTTTGGGGATTCGCTCGCCTCGGTCCGTCGATGTGGAGCAGAAATGAAGCGAGGTGGAGGGGGAATCCGTCGCTCTCCGCTTCATGGGGAAGTACATCGTATTCGGATTGGAGTCGTTGCCCACGGGTAGGGGCTTTGTTGGAGAGAAACACCGTCAACGTTCCTTGCCCCGTCGCAGCAACGATCCGGTTCAACGACGAGGTCAATGGCAAGGGAAAGAGGAAATGAGGAGAGCAGACGCAGTCATCGGATGCGTCCTTGCAGGGGGAAAAAGCTCGCGCATGGGTAGGGACAAATCCCTGATCTTGCTCGACGGTGTTTTGTTGATCGAGCGTGCCGTGACGGTGATGAAGGGGGGGTTCTCGACTGTTGTCGTGGCTTCAGGCAGACACGATGAGTATGCGTTTCTTCACGTTCCAATCCTACCCGACATCAAGAAAGATTGCGGTTCCCTCGGCGGTATCCACGCAGTATTTGCGCAGCGGGTGCGCAATGTTCTACAACCATTTGAACAATCTGATCTACCGCGCGTCGCAGTCGTATCGTTTCAGGAACATTGCTGACGCTCGATTGCAGGGAATCGAGATGCGCATTGCCGCGCACTTCGCAGCCGTTCTTGACGTCGATTGTTCGCTCGGGTACCTCAGCCGCGACGACCGGTCGGAGCTCCTGATGCAGGGAATCCCGCCCCTGAGCATTTCGACGACGACGACCATCAAGTTACCCATGGATGTCGCGATTCGCCATGAATTCTCATACCTTAATGACCGTAGCACGTTCCGGCCCAGTCTGTCACTGCCGGCTGTCAATCTTCACCATGTTACGGTATCGTTCAAACCCGTCTCATCACTCATGCTAAGAGTGAGACTGAACAATCTGACGGACGCTAACTATGAGGAAGAGCTTGGCTATCCGGCGGCAGGCCGCGCCCTGACCGTCGGAGCCGAGTGGTCACCGTGGTGAAGTGCGTGGCGCTCAAGCGCCGGTTTACCGGGGGGTGGGCAATGCGCGGATTTCCCGCACTAGAACAAACGAGGTATAAACCATATGGAACCCGCCCGTCGGATTCTGATGATTGACGATGATGTAAATCTGGTGAAGGTGATCAGAATGGTGCTGGAAGCCAGGGGCTACGCTTTCTTCGCAGCTCACACCGCCGTGGAAGGCATGGAAGCGATCAAGGAAGTCAGGCCCGACCTGATTATCCTCGACGTGATCATGGAAGACTTCGTAGCTGGATTCCGCGTCGTCAGGGAACTGCGCACTGCCGCGCCGGATTCGCCCTACAAGCACTTCGAACGCGTTCCCATCCTGATGCTCACCAGTGTGGCCTCGAAGACGACCGTTGATTTCAGCGGCAGGGTTGGCACCGCTCTGCTGCCCGTCGATGCATTCATCGAGAAGCCGGTGAAACCCGCCGAGCTGTTCGCAAAGATTGAGGAACTATTCGCTCGCTGCAAGATGTCGTCAGGGGGGCAGGGCGCTGAACCCCCTACGACGTAACTGCGACGCGATCCTCGCCCGTTGCTTCGTCGTCTTCGCCGCTGATCGGCAGGTCAATCGGTAGCGAGAATGTGAACTTGGCCCACTGTCCCGGTGCGGATTCCGCGCGTATGACCCCGCCGTGTTTAACGACGATGTTCTTCGTCACGAATAGACCGAGTCCAGTTCCGGATTTCGTGCTGTAGTTCTCCGCCGTGAAGCGGGAGAACTTTGTGAAGAGCTTGAGCCTTTCTTCTTCAGTGAATCCCGGTCCCTCATTGTATACCGTATAGTCGCGCATTCCTGCCTGGGGGCTGGTTGCCTCGGATATGATAATGTCGGTGCCGTGCTTTCCGTATTTGATGGCGTTGGAAACCAGATTCTGGAATACCGAGGTGATCAGATCGGGAGAGCAAACCAGGGTCCGGTCTGGGGGGATCTCGCAGCGAATCTGCATCTCATTGTCGGCGGCCATATCCTTCAATCGTAACGCCACCGGGTCCGTGATTTCGAGACGGAGATTGACAGTGCGGAGTTTGAGCTTCATTTCCCCCTCCTCGATGCGGCTCAGGTCAAGGAAATTCCCGATCGTAGAGTTAAGATAGTCGGCGCTGCTTGAGCAGGCCTTCAGGATTGCCTCCTGCTCCGCGTTCAAGGGTCCCAGCAGGCGCTCGCGCAACGATGCGATGGAGAACACGATGGAGGCGAGGGGGGACTTCAACTCATGCGTCACGAAACCAAGCATCTCGAGATAGGCGCGGTTCTTCTCGTCTGCCTCTTTGTATGCCCGTTTGAGTTCGGCCGAGGCCTCGTCCAATTCCCGATCATGGGTTTCGAGCGATTCCGCCATCGTGTTGAACGCCTGCGCCAGCTCGAGTGTTTCGCTGCTTTCGCGCAGTTTCTCGACACGCGTGTCAAGCCGGCCCGACGAGAGACTGCGCGAGGCTTCCACAAGCTGCATGATAGGACGCCTGATCTTGTTAGAGAAATACTGCGCCAATCCAATGGAGAGCACGAGCGCGATAATGCCGATGACGAGGAACTGTTGCACCAGACTCGATCGGTAATCCAGGTATTTCTTCTCGAGCAAACCGACGTAGAGGATGCCGATGACATTGTCCTCGGGGTCGCGGATCGGATCGTAGGCCGAGAGATACCAGTCGTTGACGACGAAGGCGCGCGAGTTGAAGCGCTCGCCGCGTTCAAGCACGGTTCGGTACACTTCCTCCGAGACGCGCGTGCCGATGGCCCGCGTACTGTCGGCCTGCATTACGTTCGTGGTAATGCGGACATCCCACAAAAAAATCGTCACTGTTCCGATCGGTTTGCCGTCATACCTCCCCGTTCCAAACACAGCATCGCGGATGTTGTCGACCAGTGAGAAGCGCCGGTTCAGGAGCACACCGCCGTAGAGGGCGCCGGCAACCGTATCGTTGCGGTCGAGTACGGGGATGGCAGTTTCAATCGCCATGCCGCGGTCCTCGACTTCCTGTTCTCTCGGTACGGAGCGTTCAGTCGGAACGATGGGAATATGTGCGCGCATTGCCAGCTCTGTGCTTTTCCGGCGCAGATCGCTGTGCGAGATGAGCACAGTTCCGTGCATGACTTCGCCGTTGAGCGCGTTGTCGATTATCGGGTCGTGGCGCACAGCCTCCCCGGGCGAGACCGAGCGGCTCGATCCCGCAAGCACGTTGCGACCCGCATCCACAACTGTCAGGAAGTCGAGCCCGTACCGCCGGCGCAAAGTCTCGAGGCGTGCGCTTGCGGTGTCTCGACGCATGGAATTTGTCAGCACTCTGCGGACGCATTGCTGCTGCGAAATCAGGCTGAGATTCGTCTGAAGCTGCGCGGCCTCGTCGTCGTAGGCAGTCCAGGCCGAGTTCAAATCCATCTGAACGCGGAGCTGCGCTTCGTCAACCACGATGTCTGTTATGAAGGTGAAGCCGGCATAGATCACGAAAAGCCCGGCTATGGCCACCACAAACGTGTAGCCGAGAATCTGGATTGTGCGGAACTTCATGGTCATGGGGCGTCTCCGGCGGAGCGTCTCATTTGCGCATTACGAGACAGTTCCAGATCGTCTCCTCCAGTAGCCGGCGCGCGTCGTCATCCGCGGCCGGGGAGGTCTCTGCAACGTGACTCGGTGACCTTTCCGCGGTCTTGCCGCTATCGCGATGGAACTCAATCTCATCGATCGCAAATTCAATCGGCATCGTTACGCAATGGTGCAGGATGGTCCGTGGTAGGCGGTGGTCTTTCCATTCTTTGGCTTCGAGAAGGACCGCATCGTTCAGGGCCTGCAGCACTGCGATCAGGTCGTCAGGACTGTATCCCGCTGCAAATCTCCCCGCCGACGAAATCTCAAAGTAATCGCGCACGAGCAGGGTGTTGCCGCTGTGTATGGACGTCAGTAGCAACCGGTAAAGCATGCGGACGAACCAGATGACTTCGTTCTTATCCTTGGAATGAAGTGAAGCAAAACGATCGTCGTCCTTGCGCGCGAAGAGGACGTCGATTGCGGCGGCGCTGACGCGCTCCTCGACCATGGAAAGCATTTGATAGATGCGCAGTTCCACCCGGAAGTGCCCCTTGCGGGAGGCTCGCTCGTTCTTCAAGCGCCACATCTCGGGTTCCGCTTTCAGATGTTCCAGTAGAAAGCGAATCCGGCGGTCAATCGCATGCCGGGCGTTCGGCGACCAATCAAGAAGATCGTATGTCCTGGACGCGTCAACATTGAGCTTCTTGTCGACGTGTCGTAGCATCCAGAGCTGCTCGAAAGGCATGTTACCCGTGATTCGTCCTAATAGCCGCAGAGCACACAGACCGGGGGCGATCGCAAAAACGGGCATGAACACTGGCCTCTTCTCCCCTCCGTAGTAGTGGCGAGTCGCCATCCGGAACAATGTGCGATGCGAAGTAGCTCCGTTCGTGCATGCCTGCAGGATCACCTTGTCCGGCAGCGTGTCGGCGATCTCGATGATACGTTGGAAGAACGAGACCACGTCGCGGATATGTATATATGGAATTGCGCTTTCCCCCCTACCGGCCAGTATCCTTGCCTTCCAGGATCCACTCAGCCAGGTGAGGAGCAGCGTGTATAGCGGCGGGTACTCGCACCAGTCGGTATAGACGGCGCCCAAACGCACGACACAGGAGCGCACCGGGTTCCGCGGGTCCATGATCAATCGCTCGCCCTCGCGCTTGCTCCAGGAGTAGATATGCTCTCCGTCCGGGGGCGTGCTCTCCCGGATAAACTCGTTCGCGGCGGGATAGCGGCATGCCGCGACGGAACTGGCGAAAACGAATAAACGTGGATGTACTTCCTGCGAGAGATGCAGCACGTTGCGCGTCCCGACGACGTTCGTTGTGTGGTATTCCGGATGACGCTCTCCACTGAAATCGTAGAACGCTGCAAGATGGAAGACCATATCCGCACCGCCTGCAGTCGCAATTTCCCTGAACACCTCACCGATGCTGTCCTGATCGGAGACGTCCGCGCGCATCCACGCGATATTGGGGTGGAATGGTGCTCCGCATTCATGCTGGGTGCGGCGCGCGACGGCAAAAATCCTGTACTCGTCCTTCCACTCGTCGAGGAGAGTTCGTCCGATCAGGCCGGACGCTCCCGTGAGGACGATTGTGGGCGTGCGCTTCATGTGTGTCTCCACGCCGCCGCGGGAACAGGCACGTGGGCGGCGGCACGATCGTTCAACAGATGCATCCCGTTCTCACTCCGGCGGCCTTTCCCCGGCAGCGCGAACGATTCTGCGGCAACCGACGAAAGCCCACAGAATCAGGAGCCCCAGCATGCCGTCAAACAATCCGGAAAGCAGGACCATCCAGATTGCCCCTGCAAAAAGGAAATAGGAAATCAGAAACACCATCGCCATGATCTTGGCGGCGATCGCAATATGCACCGCGTCGGAAGAGGAAGCGCAGCGCACCGCACCCATCGCGTACAAAACAACCATGACGAAGTGAAAGACGCCGGCCTGAACGCGGAAGAACCGCTCGCCACCCGGGGTGAAGCCGAAGTAGGGAAGCCAGGCCTCCGGGATCAGGATCAATCCCAGACCGACGCAGAACGAATGAGCCGCGACGAGCCAGAGTATCAGCGACAGCCGCTGCCTCGGCGAGAATAGCGCCAGTTTCCAAGTGGATGTTTCGGCAGATGCTGTTGTAGTCATGTGTCTCCCGATGTATGTCATGGATGCACGGAAATGCGCCCCTCACCCTTTACACTGAAATATCCGATGCGCGCGGCAATGGCGCCGAACCAGTATGGATCGTCGACCACCGGCGTGAAGAAGTCCACGGTGTGTATGATCGCCGTCTTGTCGTCGATGCGATAGACGGCGGCGGCGTCCGATGTCTCGGGCCCAACAATAATATCCGCATCGTCCGGGACCGGGAGTTCGGCGAGTATGCGTTCGAGCATCTGGGGGCGCAACTTGCAGGCACAGCCGAGTCCGCGCGTGAAACGCGTAAGGCGCACCAGCGCACCGTGTATGAGCTTGTCGATTGAGACGCCTCGACGAATGTACATCACGCCGACGCCTTTCGGCCCGTACAGCTTGTGCCCGGCGAGGGGCAGGAGATCGACGCCCATGTCATCGACCCGGCGGGAATCTTGCCCGGAGTCTGCGCCGCGTCAGTGTGGAAAAGGATTCGACGTTTCCGCGCAACCGCGGCGATTTCGGCTATCGGCTGTAGGGTCCCTACCTCGTTGTTCGCGTGCATGACAGTGATCAGGACAGTCTCAGGCGTGATCGCGTTATTGTCGAGGTAGATCACGTTCATGAGGGTCCCCACGGAAGAACAGCGGTGAGGCCAACTCCGGAAGCTGCGTCATGGGATGAACTCCAACGCTCACCCAAACCCATACATGAATGTACCGAATCTTCTCCGAAAAAACACGCCGTTGATGGACTCGTATTCTCACACATTGTTCTCACGTAAGCAGTGACGCGAGCGAGCTCATCGTCGTTTGAACCTTTGCAGCTGTTCCGGGTTCAAACCCAGCCGTCAACAGCAGAATGGCTCGCAATTAAACCTGAACACTTTGCGAAAAGTGGGAATCAGATCTTGGTCGTCGAATTCTTCATGCTCCATACTCGAAGTCATTCTTGTAGGCGAACGATGCGGGGAGTGTGAGCTTGGTCTGTTTCCAAAGCGAGTGAGTTCTGCGGAAATGAGAAGGAGTCGTGACCGCGACGTGTTGAGCGTCATCCTCTGATACTTGTGCCTCGTCAAAACTCCATCCGCAAACAAAATAGTGAATTCAAATTGGAATCGATACTTTTGTTCTGCGTCAGTTGGCAAGACAAATTGGGACGGGAATTTATTGTACGAATGTTGCCCTCGTGGGTCGAGGTAAATCCATTTCCTCCGTAGGGAACAAACCGCCCTTCACACAGAATACGCCCGCACTCCGTTCATCCCCGTCAGAGAATTCTTCCTCCATTTTATTCTCGATCTGCAAAATCACTCCTTGATCGGATTGTTCATGATGGAGTTCTGGAACGAATGGAGTTTTGAATAGGGACAGCAGGATAGTAGCGAGAGAGTATGAACTTGTAACCATTCATGAAAAGAAAATGCCGATCAACATCGGTGGGCACTCCTGCGAAAAGCTGTTAGCAGAAGTGTTAGCAGGTGGGAATATGCGGCTGTAAGTGCAGTGCCCCCAACCAGATTCGAACTGGTGTACCGAGCTTGAAAAGCTCATCGCCCGCGATTTCCAGGCTGAAATCAGGACCTTTCGGAGCGCGATCTGGGTACAAGTGTTAGCAGTTGTGTTAGCACTGCCGCCCGATTGAAACACATCTGCTTGTTTACAATGTAATCCGAGCGGAATAAGAAGTCAACTAAGAAGTGTTTGGGCTCCGCCTGGGAGCATCTTCGGCAACAGACATGAATTCTGTGGCGTTATGGGAGGTCTATGGACCTCGTTGGGGTACAAGAAGTCACCTCAGAGCGACTTAATCCTCAGAAGATATCGTGGCCCAGAATTCATGCAGGGACATACCTACATAAAGCACCCAATAGCTATTCTTTATCAAGCCGTTGTTGAGAGTCCCTTCTTGACCATACTCTACCGACACATTAAGATTGACGACATCGTAAGGGATTCCAACACCGACGCTTACTGTCATGGAGTTGATTGGCGTGTTATCTATTTCGAGGTATGAACTCTTATAGTTTGCGCCTAGCCTGTAAGAAAGACTCTTTGACCCTTCTTTTTTTTGACCTGGAGAGAATTCCACTCCGATCGAGAAACGACTGCTATTTTTTGTGTTAAAATTTGGATTAGAAAACCTTATCGTGGACCAATCTTCCCATTCGTAATCGAGACCGGCCCTCATAGCGTCTTTCTTGACCGAGATCCCGAGACCAAATTTTTGAGGAATGCTGATGGCGAGTCGTTCGTTCTCATCCAAGGAAGTAGTGCTCCCATTGGACGTGAGTTCAAGATCATCTATCGTGCTCAATTTCCTGCTGGCTCCATAAATTGCACCGATCGTGTAAAGCCAATCGTTCCTACTCAGAGAATATTGCAATCCGTAGTCCAGATAGATTGCATTCACAGCTCGTTTGTTCTTGAGCTCATATCCTGCAAGACTACTATTTATTGAAGCACTTTCTGTTTGTGTGATAGGCCCGACTATGTAGGAAGTGTTGAATCCTGCGGCCAGCCCCTTATATATCTTAAATGAGTTTCCCAAATATATTCGACTCAATCCGCCCGACCCGGTGAAGGTCTTTTCAAATGACGTCAGCTCGCCTTCAATCTTTCCGGTGGTATTGATTTTGTACTCAATGAAACTGAATGGCAGAATACCAAGGCTCGATGCCCACCAGTTCGCCAAGTAAGCACTCACCGACCAATAACTAAAATTGATATCTTTTTCAGTCTCGACGGAATTGCTATTTTCGGATTTATCGTACATACCGTAAACGCCTACTTCCATGATGTACGAATTGGGCGCTATTCCAAGATAAGACGCGGGGTTCAAATAGTTAATTGATGTCCCGGATTGGAATGCTATTCCTGTGCCTCCGAGAGACCTATTCACTCCTAGACTGTTATCGAAAAGTTCTCCAACCCCGAACATCGAGTATACAGAGTTTCTGACTTGAGCATTTGCTGTGTTAACGAAAAGAAATGCCTGCAAGGCTGCGACCACAACAAAGATATGTTTCTTGTACATCAAAAAATGCCGAAATCAATAGGACAGATAGTAGATCTTGAGCTTCGTGTTTCTATTCTTGGCGTCTGCGACAAAACGGTAGAATCTTGTCGCCTCAGCAGTCGCTGGGAGCATTATCAGAAGCCCTTTTTCAGGATCGACGTAGGAATTGGCTAACTCTTCATTGAGATACCTTGTCACGTCAAACGAATAGGTAGTTTCCTCGTGATAAAGCTCATCGACAACAAGCGTCGAGGAGGCGACACTGCCTTGGTTGGTAAACACTTGCGCGGTCTTTCTGTTGAGTCCATCTACCTCGTAAAGAACTAAATCTGACGGGAGATCAGACTTGTCGTAACTATTTCGCAAAGGAGCGATGCAAAGTTGGCCAACGACGATGACAGATCTCTCAAACAGGAGTGCCTCCTGAAGAGAGGGGAAATCGACCCGTATTGCCAACCCAATTCCGCCTTGAAGAAATGACAAACCGCCGCTTGCAGTACTTGGTAGCTTGTTCCGTTGTTCACTCATGGTTTTCAACTGTGTCGATGAAGGGTCGTAGACAATACTGTTGAATTGTTTAGTGGAATCGTTCAGGTTGAATTCGACCTCGACCTCGGTCTCTTCAGACGTTAGAGCCTTTCTGGTTGCAAACAACACCAATCTGACATCTTGTTCGGTTGCGTTGAATCCAATAATTGATCCCTCGTACGCATCGTCCGCTATCAGCGCCAACCCATGGAAGTAGTTTGTAAACGTTTCGTTGTAAGTGATGATATCAGAGTAGTCCTTTAGTTTCGCGAACAAGTCAAGGCCAATGTCGTCACTTATTTTGATGGTCAGAGTGTCAGTCGAACTGGTCGGCTCGGGAGTGTAAACAATCGAACCTATGGGATTGGCATTGTAATGAAAAGCAGTCTGCCTAGTGATAACGTCGTCATAGTCATAGTTGATGTTCTCAGTCAGTTGATGAACGGATATTCTTTGACTTTTGGTTGTATCTCCGAAATAGTACCCATTGTACTTGATGACAAGAAGCAAGGAATCATAGGTATCACTTTGCTCAACATCATAATTCTCCAGCACTCCCACCTGGAAATAACTGTTACTCGTTATTGTTCCGAAGATATCATCGTGATAACTGCCTAGGAGCACATTGCCCGTGCCGGAGGTCTGCACGGTATCAAGAATGACAGTGGAGAGTTTTACAGAGAAGGTATCGATGAGATTCAGGCCCGTGTGAGATTCGATGAATTGCTTGCCCAGGGAGAATTCGCCGGGATTTTCTCTGCACGCGCTCATGAAGAGACTCGGGATGAAAATGAGTAAGAGGGGAAATCTAACGTGGGACCTGCCCACTGAGTGGGGTTCATGAATCGAAGGTTTAAGTGCGAGAATCACGCTACTCCAGAACTCCTGAATTGGGCAAGGATCATGGAACGAGACATCAAACGGATCACAAAGGGGCCGGCAAGAAGATCAAGTCCTTGTCTCAGGGAGTAACAATGAATCCTCCTTTGTTAAGGTCTTGTTGTTCTGCATTGGGTGCAAACATCCATAGGTCATCAAAATAGTAACTACCATTTCTTCCCGTGCTTACATAACCGTAATTCCCAATGGAAAAGCCAACTGCTTCCATTCTTGCAGAGGCTTCAAGTGAGGTCTTACGTTCCCATGAATCGGAGGCTGGATCATACGCCCACACACCTGTCCCAGCTCCGCCTTCACCGCCTGTCGCAACAAATCCGATCCCATTGATCGAAAAAGCTACCTTGTTCGTACCGACGATGTCGGTATAATCATCGTCATACTTCTCGTCGGACACATTGGCGATAGGGCGTTTCTTGTTCCATTGATCAGTCGAAGGATCGTACTCCCAAAGATCATACTCGTAGAACCCGTTGTTGACTCCCGTGCAGACATACGCCTTGTTTTCAATGACAAAAGCAATGGCGTTGCGGCGTTTTGCTCCGCCCAAGCTGACCTTTTGAGTCCATTGATTCGTTGAAGGATCGTATTCCCACAAGTCTTTTAGAAAATTCCCATCATCTCCGGTCGCGACATATCCCTTGCTGCCGATGGCGAACGCCACTGCGCCGTACCTTGCAGTTCCTCCAAAATCGGATATTTGGGCCCAGGAATCAGTGGCGGGATCGTATTCATAAAAATCCTTCAGCCTGTTCACGCCGTCGTAGCCAGTTCCGAGGTAGCCTTTGGAGCCGACGCTGAAACCTACCGCCCCGTTGCGCGCTACGCCAGGGAAATCTGCTTTTCGCGTCCAATTATTCGTCTCGGGATCATACTCCCAAAAATCGCTCCGTCTATCCTTCCCATCATACCCCGTGCCAACGTACGCCTTGTTGCCTATAACAAACCCCACTGCGCTTGATCGAGGGACGCCGTCAAAGTCAGAGCGCACCATCCAGTCTCCAACAACGCTGCTACTACTACTGCTGCTGCTGTGGCAACCGGGTGCTGATATGAGGAGGATCGACAAAGCGAAGAGGCTCCAAGTAACACTACCGAATGATTTCTTATCTGGTCTTCTTGTCATATGTCGTTCTCGCTGTAGATAGTGAGAGTAAGAGTTTGTATTTATTTCCGTGCTTCACGTGTTCACGACTTGCGAATCCGCACTTATGTTGGCGCTTACTGACTTCAACCACTCTGAGCTTTGAAGCCTCCGAGTCTGCAAGTGCCAAGTACATTCCTGTGAGGAGCCGCTCGAGATCCGGAGTGCCTCACGCGCGGGATGAGTCCGAATCACAGGAGGGACCCTCTCATCCTAGGGTCTTGGCTACTGCTAAGCCAAGTCCGAAGATACGTATGAGGCAAGTTGTGGGCTATTCCTTTCGAACAGAGAAGAACACACTGTCAGAGTTGAACGCCGTGAATATTCCCAGGCCATTCTTCACGTTCGTATGCGGCTCGTTGAGGCTGCGCGAATCTTGCTGCCGGGATGCATAAAGGTCCACATATTCCTGGTTAACACGGTAAAGAGTGATTTTGTATTTTCCGGTGTAGTTGAAATCAGACTGCGGTACCCGGTAGTAATCGTCTGTCGTCGGTTCCGTCAGGAACCGGCCGATGGGATTGAAATCTCTCAGGGTGTCGGAACGTAGCGGCTGACGCGCTGAGTCTTCGCTTTCTACAACAACGTAGTATGGCAGTTGAGAAGCATTATCCCACGAAACAAGCACGGAATCTGAACTGGTGAGTCTTTCTATCGTACCCCCGAATGGTGTCGTCACTGTGTCAGCGGTAAATACCACCGTCGAAGTGCTTATCGATAATCCGACCGGCTTCCCAGGTACGACGGTCTCTGCGGTAGCAGTGATCCCATTATATGTCACGTCGATCTTGAATTGATCACCCGGTTGCACCTGGAGTTCAGTGCCAGCATAGTAGTATTCTCCGGGGTTCTGCGGTGACGGCGCCAATAGATACTGCCTTCCGCCTTTAATGAGAGACACGCTGGCATTTGCCAGCATAGCGTTAGCTGTGTCGGAGCTTGAAATGGGCCTGCTGAGCATCACGGTGATGTCCGTTACGGGCTGTTCCGCATACAAATATGCTTGAAGCACTATTTGAGTTTCCTCCGGTACGACAGGGCTGCTTTGACAACCAAACAGAAGCAGGAGCAGGCCGGGCAACGACGACGCAACTTTGTTTATGGATTTCATTTTAAAAGACATATTGAACAAAGAGTGACGGCAAGAATCCTAACCCCGTCACTGCAGTGACCACAATGGGTTGGGTGTTCAAATTGTATTGGTAGTAGGAGATATTCGTGTGGTTGTAGAGATTGAATGCGGATAACCCGACATCGAGCGAGGAGGATTCAAATCGAAACCTTTTCGAAACACTCACATCGAGACGCTGATAATCAGGCAACCTGTATGCATTTTCCGAACTGACGTGTGTATAACTGTACGTTGTCGAGTCAAGCAAGACAAGGGAGTATTGACTTATCGGAGCCGTGTATGGCTTTCCGGTCGCAAAAATAAATGTTGCTGATATGTTCCAGTCGGCGCCGGGGGTATAGCTTCCAATGACCTTCAGTTCATGAGTCTGATCATTGCTTGCCGGGAAGTAATGATTATCGTTCAGTTGAGGGAAGCGGCTTTCGGCTTTCATCAGCGTGTAGCTGATCCACCCCGTGAACGACCCAGCTTTCTTCTGGAGCAGCACCTGGATTCCTTCTGCTTTTCCATCGCCAATCATGAAGGTGTATGGTTCGAAGGCGTTTCGTTGGAAGCGCTGGGTGAACTCGGCGGTGTTCATCATCTTTTTGTAAAACCCTTCAACATCGAAAACATATCCCTCGCTCTGCCACGTCGCGCCTAGGATATAGTGAGTAGCGCCGCTCGTCGGAATGGAAGTGTCCGCAAGGACCCAGAAGTCGCGACTCCCGCCCATAACATTCTCGTTCACAATGCGGTTTGCAAACTGGTGGTACACGCCGAACGCCGCCTTCACCGAGAAGTTTTCGGTCAGTTGATAGTTTGATGAAAGTCGCGGTTCAAAGTGCCACGAGTCTGTCGAAGAGTAGCTCTCGAGGCGGAGCCCTGCCGTGAGCGTGAGATTTTCCAAAGGGTTCAGCTGGTCCATCACGTAGACCGCGTTCTCCCAACCCCGTTGGTTGAGGTCCAGCAAATGCCGTGTCCCGCCGGTCGGCTCACCGCCCGCAAGCGAGTACCTGACCCTTGTCTGCGAAAGTTGTACGCCAAAGCTGAGATCATGGAACGAATTCAGTTTCCAGTCATTATGGCTGATGATACTGAAATCATCAGTGCGATTCTCTTCATCGGTCGAAAACCGCGAAGTGTTGCTGTTTGCTGACCCTTGCGCTGAGGTATAATCGCTTGTGTAGTTGTCATATGCGACAACAAGATTCGAGTAGAGATCATCACTCCATTGTGCAAAGAGGGTAGCACTCGCGCCGTTATTGCCCTGCTTTGTATTGTTTGAATTTGAGGGAAGTGCCACAGGAAAGCCGAAGCCGGAAATGGTCTGTGTGGACCCTTGCTGTGTCAGGTCGTAATCATCTCCGCTGCCGTAGTAGCTGAGCGACAACATCCAGCGGGATGTCAGATTATACGATAGCTTCGCATTGAGATCATAGAAATTGGAACTCGGAGTCTGCTGCTGAGAAATTCCATTCCCCCCGAACCTGCCGAACCCTTGTGGTGTCGCAGCTGCTGTCGGTGCAGAGGAGCCGGTGAGCAGCTTATAGAGGGTATTGTACTGGCCACTCGCGACGATATCGCTGTAAGACCGACGTGCGGCGAGGAAGAACGTCCCGCCAAACAGCGGTCCACTCAGACTTGCATTGCCGCTCAAGAGGCTTAGCCCTGCTGTTCCATGTAGATGGTCACGATCCCCCGTCTTCCCGATTATGTTGATGACGCTCGAAAGCCGTCCACCATACGTTGCCGGGAATCCGCCCTTGTAGATTTGGACATCCTTGATCGCATCCGGATTGAACGCACTGAAAAATCCGAAGAAATGGTCCACCTGGTATACCGTCATTCCATCATACAGTATTAGATTCTGATCAGGTGTGCCGCCCTGGATATACAGATCCGAAGAGGCATCGCTCGTAGCGCTGATACCGGGTAGCAACTCTATCGAGCGGAATATGTCAGCTTGACCGATACTCGGCAAGCTCGCAATCTGCATTGGAGAAACGGTCGTTAGCGCAGGAGTTTTTTCTGTCTTGATGAAACTTGATTGTTGAGCAGAAACGGTCACTCCTTCGAGGTTGATCGCAGTTTGCTTCAGGGCTACAAGTACCCCCCTGCTCTGCTTCTTGGGGTCAACCGTTATCTGGCCCGGAAGATACCCCATGTACGTAGCTTGTACAACAAAAACCGTATCAGGAACATTTTGCAGAAGAAAAAAACCCTGGAGGTTTGTTTGCGTCCCGGTCCTAGTTCCCTTGATCATCACATTCGCATACGGCAATCGTTCCTTGCTGTCAACGTCGATTACCTGGCCAGCGATGGACCTTGTTTGTGCCGACACAACTGTCATCCCAATGCCAAACAAGAGAAGCAATATTGTCACAGAATGTCTCAGGCACATGATAAGCGCGGGGGTGCGCGTCATTCTCGAATCCTACTCTACTGTCTGCTTCTTCTTTTGACTCAACCGGAACTCAGATGACCGGGGCCACTAGGCGCATAGATGCCCGACGTCCAGCGAACTGCTAGTGTTTGACATTTGAAACAAACAACCGGTTTAGCGCAGAGTCATCTGTCACAACCACGCGCCTTGCCTGGTCGAAACACTCGAAACTGAGTGGACGCGTTCTGCGATGGTCTGCTCAGCTGTGCGTCGCTCGTGCGGCTAGACCTCGTTTCTGGTCCGATACAGCTGGAATGCGGACTGTCTCATTTTTCGAATGGTCAAGTCACCAAAGATCTCAGAAGCCTGCGCTTTCGGTCAAACAGGCCCCACCGCAACATTAGACAAACAGACAGGCATGTTTATTCCGCTCAGGGTTCGGTCGCGCTCGGTTTCACACTTATTCTCATTAAACGATGTGACCGTTGACGTGTCCCTATGATGCTAGATGAATGAATCGGCTGTTTTCCTCCCCTCGCAAGACGCAGAATTGAGAAAGCTAAAGTAACTGCGCCCCCGTCTCTATGCTCCTTTTGGAATGAAAGAATCAGTGAAACTGTCTAACAACAGGAACCCGTAATGTCACATGCCCGAATTCCGTCGGACGAGGAGCTGGTCGCTGGCGCGCAACGTGGTGAACTCGAGGCGTTTGGTAAGCTCGTGGAACGGTACGAAGGAAGAGTGGCAGCGACGGTCATTGGCATGATTGGCGATAGTGACGAAGCGGATGATATTGGGCAGGAGACATTCATCAGATTGTACGATGGGATAAAGAGGTTCCGTGGCGAATCAAAACTGGAAACATACTTAACTCGAATCGCGATCAATCTTTGCCTCAATGAGCTCAAACGTCGGAAACGGTGTCAACTTCTCTTCATTCCGTCCTCAAGTACTCCCGAAGTGGATGCAACGGGCCAGGAGTCGGAATATGATCAACGCGAGCGGCAACAGATCGTTCATCGAGCGCTTCAGCAACTCAAGCCAAGATTCCGATCCGTCATTGTGTTGCGACTTATCGACGGCTATTCAACTGAGGAGACGGCGCACATTCTGAACATTCCAGTGGGAACAGTCCTCTCGCGATTGGCGAGAGCACAGGACAAACTCAAGAAACATCTACAACCTTGGATTTCGCAGATTCAATGAACGAACAACTCCACAATGTTTTCGTCCGATCCTTTGATGCGGTGCTGACTGAAGACGAGCGTGTTCAGCTGGTGCGAGCCCTTTCAGAGGCGGAGAACAGAGTTGAGTATGATCGCCTTGTGGCTATGCGAACCATGCTCAGGGGAGCTGCTGTTTCCGCGTTCAAGCCGTTTTTCATCGAGCGGCTGCTGCAACGGATCCTTTCTTTCCAGGAGGAGTTTCGGAGGTGGCTCCTGTGGGACTTCCGGAGAATTGCTCTTGTTGGAATCATGTCTGCATGCCTGCTTGTGTGCTACAATGTCTCGAGCCACGGCTCCATCAGCCTTGCTGCCGCGTTTGCGCAGCGTGAATATACTCTCGAACAAGCGCTCCGTTTGGAGGTGCCATTCCAGTGAGTCCAAAGACACGAGCCGCGTTGGCCGTTGTGGCCACGCTTTGTATCGGAATTCTCATCGGTGTACTTGGCCACGCTGCGTATGTGACTAGCCGGGACAAGAAGATGAGATCAATTCGTCCCGCTCAATTCTTTGTTGCGGACCTCGAGCGAACAATCCAACCGGACGAGAAACAACAGGATACAGTTTCCAAGATATTGACAAAGCGTTCAGATCAGATTGCGACGATCATGGAAGCGCATCTTCAGGAAATCGACGCGATCATCGATTCCACTGAGGCTGATCTCGCGCCGATGCTAAACAGAGAGCAACGGCAGCGCCTCCGAGATCACCTTCGGCAAGGAAGGACAGGACGACCCAGGATGATGCCGCCTGAAATGATGTCGTCCGCGCAGCGGGCTGAGCGCATGAAGGAGCAGCTCAATCTGAGCGAGAATCAATTCAAGGAGCTTCAGACACTTTTTGAAGCATCGCGGAAACAAATGCTCCGGCTGGCCGAGATGCACCCCGGGAACCCGGAAGCGGTGCGCGACTCCATCCGCGCGCTCATGAGGAAAATGGACATAGAATTCAGATCATTGCTGACGCCTGACCAGCAGAAGAAGTTCGATGAGTTGAGGACAGAACCGTTTATGTTTCCCCCGGGTGGCTTCCCGCCCCCACAGGGTATGAAGGAATAGAGGAACGTTGGGCCATCTGCTATCATCCTGCTGGAAGAATGGAGTTCGTCGTGAAGGTCCGCGCCTCTCCAACGGCAGACCCACCCCTTTTCACTGCTCTCGTGTTTCTTCTGACGTCAATCAACGAGTCCGTCTTTGAGCACTGCATCCGATTAACACCGGAGGAAGAAATAGAAAGACTCAAGGAGTTGCTCTCCTTGACCGATGAACAGGCGGCGAAGGCCCTGAAGATTTATGGAAACTGGCAGGACAAGATGTGGAAGGTCTTTCGGTCAGGAGAAGAGCGCGAGAAGACAAGAGAGGCAACGATGGCGATTCTGAGGGACGCGGACAAACAGATTGGCTCTTTGCTGACGGCTGATCAAAAGAGGAGATTGATCGATGCAGGAATGAGCGTGTGAGTCCTTTATGCGCGAAACAGTGTCAAAGAACCTGGCTATGAAGAAGGTCTATCTATCTGGCGCACTCTCAGTAGTAATTTTGGCAGTTGTCGGGTATTATGTCATCAATAGGAACACGGAAGCTAAGTTGGCCCCGGTGGGGGAGTTGCAGCGCGTCGTGACCGTAGGTCGTGGGGATCTTGACCTCTCCGTGTCAGCTAACGGGGTCGTTCAACCGATCAACAAGGTTGAGATCCGTTCGAAGGCAAGCGGGCAGATCCTCGGGCTGAACTTTGAGGAAGGCTCATACGTGAAGAAAGGGGATCTGCTCATCGCTCTGGATCAAACCACGACCAAGAACGACTATGAGCAGGCCAAAGCCGATCTTGCCACGGCGCAACAGCAGTTGTCGCAGGCTGAGAACGCGACACGGCGGTCTCAGGAACTCTATCAAAAGAAAATGATCTCTGACCAGGATCTTGATCAGTCGAAGCTTGATTTGGTGAAGGCTCAATCCCAACTCGTGAGGGCGAAGGCAGCGCTGTCCTCTGCCGATGACAGGCTGCGCGATACGCGCATTCTTGCCCCGATCACCGGGATCGTCCTCTCGAGATCTGTTGATCTTGGACAAATCATCGCATCGGCGGTGTCCAACGTCGCAGGTGGGACAGTTCTGGCCACGGTTGCGAACATGGACAAGGTTGACATTGAGACGAACGTCGACGAGGTCGATATTGGAAAGGTGGCGGTCGGCCAGCGTGCGAAGGTGATTGCGGACGCGTTCCCGGATAATGCATTCTACGGAAAGGTCGTTCGCATAGCGCCTCTCGGCAAGACTCAACAAAATGTGACAACGTTCAACGTGGTCATCTTGGTGAAGAACGTCCGCGGGAAACTGAAGGCTGGTATGTCTGCGTCTGTGGATATCGAGATCTTCCGACGGCAGAATGTACTCTTGGTTCCGAATGAGGCACTGAAAGACCCGCGCAGCGACCAAGGGAGGGCATTGCTCGCTTCGATCAAGTCGGTCCCAGACACCACGCGAGAAGAGAGCAAAGGTCCAAACGAGTTGATAACAAACGGTGATGAGAAAAGGGGAGCCAAGGAGGGGAGGAGGTCGAGCCTTACTGACATACCTCAGGGGATGCAGGTTGCTTCTCCGAAGGAGCGTGAGCAGATGCCCGAGCAAATGAGAGAGCATTTGAAAAGAATGTCGCGTGAGGAACGGCAAAAGATGATTGTGCAATTCCAACAGCGGCTGGGCGCTCAAGGACAAACCGGGCTGCCTCCAGGCGGTCCAGATGCGATGTCCTTCAACGGAGGTCCAAGAGGAATCGGGGGAACCGGGAGGGAAGGTGAATCCCCGCAGATCCGCCAATCACAATTGAGTGATGCAAACGACGTGAAGGAGCGGATCGTTATGGTCAAGCAGGGTGAGCAATTTGTCCCGCGGCTGATCAAAATCGGCGCGAGCAATTTCGACTACGCGGAAGTGCTCGAAGGGCTCCAGGAAGACGATAAGATCCAAGTCGTAACAACTTCGCGTGCCAAGACTGAGGCGAATCAACTGAATGAACGCATGAGAAGCATGCAAGGAATAGGCGGAATGCCTGGCGGAGGACCACCGCCGAGCGGGGAGCCGCCGCCGGGGCATTGAGGAGTTCAGTATGGGGTTGCAGGAGAGTTTTCTCGCAGCTCTCGGTGCCCTTCTTGCCAACAAGCTGCGGTCACTGCTGACGATGCTTGGCATCATCATCGGCGTGGCAGCGGTTATCACGATGATCGCTATCGGCGAAGGATCTCAAAAGGCCGTTGTCGACCGGATTCAGGCGCTCGGTTCAAATCTCCTCTTCATCTCACCTGGCGCGCAGCGTAGTGGGGGCATCGTCGTGATCCAATTCGGAACGAGCGTGCGAATGAAGAACAGCGACGCCGAAGCTATTGGGCGCGGAGCAGAGGGAGTTGAGGCCATTGTTCCGGAGTTGAGCCGTCAGGCGCAACTGAAGTATGAGAACAGGAATTGGTATTCACGTGTCGTTGGTACAGCGTCGGACTATGGGTACGTTCGAAACACGAGTGCTGTAGCGGGTCGGTATTTTACCAAGGCGGAAGAACACGGAGCAGCGAAGGTCTGCTTGGTCGGATCAACGGTTGTCGAGAACTTGTTCCCTGCCGGTGATCCGCTTGGGAGGGAGATTCGGATCGCTGGGCAGTCTTTTCGAGTTATCGGTGTTCTGGAAACAAAAGGGCAGACGGGATTCCAGAATCCTGATGATCAGGTGATCGTCCCGCTGTCCACAGCGCAGAGGCGTCTGTTCGGTGTCGATTATCTGAGTCAAATAACAGCGAAAATCCAAGACGAGAAGATGATGGATGTCGCCCTCTACGACATCGAGCGTGTTCTTCGACGCGAGCACAGGCTGCGGCAGGATCAGGACAATGATTTTACGATCAGGAATCAAGCGGATCTTATTTCAACCTTCCAGGAAACACAGGAGACGTTCACATTTCTTCTTGCAGGAATCGCTGCGGTTTCATTGCTCGTTGGTGGCATAGGCATCATGAACATCATGATCGTCTCCGTTACTGAACGCACGAGGGAGATCGGGGTTCGAAAGGCAGTTGGCGCACGTAAACAAGATATCATGTGGCAGTTCCTCATCGAGGCGGTAGTTATGAGTGCGGCAGGTGGATGCATTGGCATCGGCGCTGGCGTGCTCGCATCATATCTGATAACGACCTATGGCAATCTCTCTCCGATAATCTCGTTGAATTCGATTCTCTTGAGCTTCGCATTTGCTTCGTTGGTGGGGACATTTTTCGGAATCTATCCTGCGTGGAAGGCCGCAGAATCTGATGTCATTGACGCGCTGCGTTATGAATGATTGTCAGCGACTCTGTTGCACTTGAAAACGGGCTCTCTTCGCCTTCAAGGTGACTCGAGATTTGGGATATGACGAGTTCAAAGGTTCTTCTCACTACGTCAATTGTGATCCTGTTGACCGGTTGCTCAGATCAATCGATTCAGAGCAACTGGGCCCGAAGGTCACCATCTATTGATGGAAGCCTCGAAGAGTGGAGCAGCGCCTCGCTGGTTATCTTTGAGGATCTCCAAGTGTCACTCGGCGTGGGGAATGATAGTTCCTTCGTCTATATCGCCGGCCGCGTTGCTAACGCTTCGCTCCAGCAAATGGTTGAGAGTTCAGGGGTGGTGCTCTGGCTTGATCCTGATGGCAGTCATCGAAAGGATCTGGAAATTCACTTTCCCGCTTCGCGAGCTGCCCGAACAAATCTTGATCGCGGGGAGTTCTGGGACAGCTTGACTGAGGAGCAAAAGGCCAAGGCCCAAGAAAAGGTGGAGGAAATGCGCAGAGGAGTTCTTGTCATCGACAGGAGATCAGTTGATTCCCACATCTATACCCGAGGAAATATCGAGGGATTTGAAGCAGTCATCGTCGACTCTCAGGGTCTTGTCTCTTTCGAAGCTCGGATACCCCTGCAAATCGAAAGGTACTTCCCTAAGTTCAACAGGATGGACCCCGGAAAAATGGTGGCGGTTGGTGTGGGACTAGGCGCCTCAAGGGGGGACCGATCGCGTAATATCGACTTCGATAGTGCACAGCCAAGCGGTGAGTTCGGGTTTCCTGGTCGAGGCGGTCCTCCTGGGAATCTTGCGCGTGGAGGTTCCCCGGAGGTCGCCCCAAAGGAGATTTGGCTGGAGGTGATCCTTGCACAGCCTCACTAGCATTCAGAGGGTATTTCTGTCCCGGCGAATCCTGACCATGATTGTCGGACTGGCACTTGGCGCTGTTATTCAGGGTTGCGCTTCGGGCATGGGTTACCAACGACCGGAGGAACAGGAAAGTGAAGAGCTCAATTCACTGCTCAGTCCCTCTTTCGAGAAACTCTGGAATAGAGCCACGATAGTTCTCGGTTCACCGTCGTCGACGGGAGTCGGCTCTCCATTCTTCTTAGGCGGAAGACGGGGCGAAGGGCCTTTTCCCCTCATTGTGCATGCGACGCTCATGGACTCAATGCTCATTGAGGGAGGTATTCGGGAATTCGGCCGTCTTGCGTGCCTCGATATGAGCAGCCTTGACGCATATCGCCAATCCTATCGTAAGCACCGCCGTCTCGATCAGAATGTCTTCGTGTATGTGGAAATCCAGACATCTCTTGCCGACGAATATCTAGAGGCCGGTCACTGGATCTTCTTCGTGGAGGATCAGGAGTGGAATCAAATTGAGCCCGCGCGCATCGTGCAACACCCGGTTCAGCGGCAGATACCTCGGCCTGGTTCACCGTACGAAGTAGAGAGCCCCGCCGCGTTTTCGACTGCGAAGCGAATTATTGATCTCTATTTTCCGCTCAAGCGTTTCTCGCCAGTACATCATTCACTCGCGAGTTTTGGAACACTGAAGTTTGTTGTCCTTGATATCAACAACTCACGCGTCCGGGCGGAAGGGATGTGGGACCTAGCGGCACTGCACTAGTGCCATAAGAAGAGCGTCGGACTTGGAACCGCCAACGTTGACTTAAACAAGGAGGGATCATATGGATTACAGAGTGACATCTGCCGTCGTGGGTCGATACCGAGATAGCTGTTTAGCGGGTCTCTCAACCTGCATTCTTTCGTCTTTTCTCATCTGCCTCGGTCTAGCAACGTGTGGCTGTAGCAGCGCAATTGAACTCTCAAGCGCGTGGACGGATCGTCAAGTCATTGTAGATGGTTCAGACGCTGAGTGGCAAGATGCAATGACGTACGTCAAGGGCTCAAATCTTGCTCTTGGAGTTCGAAACGACAGGGACCATTTGTATGTGTGCCTCGTCATGATGGATCGCCAAATGCAGATGCAGATGATGGCGTTGGGATTTACCGTGTGGTTTGATCCGGAGGGAGAGACAAACAGAGTATTTGGCATTCACTACCCTCTCGGGATGGAGGGACAACAACCACCGTCTGCTCTCGAAGGCCGCGGTGATCCCGAGGAAGCGCAAAAGCTAATGGAGGGATCACAGCGCGAGCTGGAAATCATAGGTCCTGGGGAAAAAGAGCATGAAAGGATGCTCTTGATGCAGGCGCAAGGCATCAAGGTGAAGCTCGGAAACCACCAAGGGTTTCTTGTTTACGAGTTGAGTGTTCCACTCCGAAGATCGGTCGACCATCCCTATGCGATCGGCGTAGATACAAACCGAACTGTCGGCATCGGCTTTGAGACTACCGAACCTAATTTCGATAAGATGAAGGGACAATTCGGCGGGGCAGGAGGTGGTGGGATGGGAGGACCGCCAAGAGGCAGTGGCGGAATGCCTCCCGGAGGTGGTGGGCCTCCGGGTCCACCAGGTATGGGACCGCCTGGAGGAGAACAAGCCAGACCGTTGAAGTTGTGGACCCAAGTCCATTTGGCCCTCGGCAATACATCTACTGCAAAGTAGAAAACCTTGAGGGCCGAGCCCGGCTTGGGAGAGAATAACCGAAAAACCGCGGCAGAGGTCGCAGAACAAAGCATAGCGAAGGATTAGCGGAGACAGATGGAAGTACAAGCCCTTCCGACGCCGTGGCTTGAAAAGCCATCTCGAGTCTCCGTGGACAGGAACTTATGGCAGATTTCCCGGAATGAGCTTAAGGTTACCATCGCGTGCATCGCGGCCCCCTGCACTCCGACTTGTCCCTGAGAAGGGAACTCACTCATCACAAGCTACAAAAAACTGAAGCGCCCCGCTCGTCGGGGCGCTGATGTTCCTATCAGGTCCTTCGAAGAAAACGTGGTACACGCCACTTGATCGTTTGAACAGCGTTGGCATAGCACACTTCTCCGGCCAAGATTTGGAAGCAAGTGTTAGCAATCAGCTGGGCAAGTGCAGAAAACCCTGTGCCCCCAACCAGATTCGAATCCCGCCAAACAGCGGCGGGACCTTCGGCTGGTGTGTTGGTGCCCCCAAGCGGATTCGAACCGCTGTACCGAGCTTGAAAAGCTCGTGTCCTAGGCCTCTAGACGATGGGGGCGAAGAATTGGAAATTTGAGATTGAAAATCGAGGATTGAAAGAAAGCATCACGACTCGAGCGTACGTCTTGAGGTCTTAAGAGAGGACACAAAAATCGCCGTAAGCTCTTTAGCCTCAGACAACAGACCCTCCCGATCTGGACCATCAGAGAGGCCGCTATCCTTCAACACTTCCAGCCAGTACGCTGACTCATCCGCTTCTTCCAAACATATCTGCAATTTCGCGTTAAACTCCCGCTTCGAGCGTGCGATGCATGCTGCACGGTAGTTCGATCCCACAGAAGTACCCGCGGTCACGAGTTGCCGAGCTAGGATGTTCACGGACCTCCCTTCAGGCAAGCGGTCAACGAACCTGAGCACTTGAACTGCAAACGATTTCGTTCGCCGCTTCATCTCTTCGGGCGTCATGCGACTCGCCAGATTTTCAATTTACAATCTACAATTCACAATGCTTAGGGTGACCAGTGGGACTCGAACCCACGACCTCCAGGGCCACAACCTGGCATTCTAACCAACTGAACTATGGTCACCATGGAATGGCTTCACCCTCCGGCATTCCTCTGAGCCCGCAAGACGAAATCCAAACTGACCGTTGGAGAGACTTGACCGAGCTCGTTCAGGTTCAAGCAACCCATCCCCATTGCCGATTCTGACAAGAGCAAGCCACATACGGCAAATCCGGCTTGTTAAAGAGCGAAAAGCCTGTTACTTTGATAACAGGCTCTTTACAGTTGGAAATTTACGAAAAACAAGCTGCAAGCGCAAGAGAATCTGGCAGAGTGGCTTTGCCAGCTTCACACGCTGGGTTTCCCACAGATGGAGTACGCTTACCCTTTTTTGGAAAAGATTGCTTACAAGGACGAAATCATGCCTGGATTCAGCTTGCACATTCTGTGAAAGTCCCTCCCCACATGGAGTGAGTTCTCACGACTCGGAAACAGTCAGATGGCACGAAACTTGACCTCTTGCGGCTACCTGACGCCCTCCGGTGAATTGACGCTGACGATCATGCATCTGGCACCTCAGTTTGTTGTTGCACATGTGGCTGGATCCGGGCTTTGACCATACCGCTGTGAAACGAACAAATCTCTCGTCTCGAATCATTAGGGAGTAGTACCTCGATGAAGAAAGACTTTCTCTCTGTCCGCGATCTCAGTGGAGAAGAGATCCTCGAGACCTTCAGGCTTGCATCGGACATGAAGGCACACCCGGAGAAGTACTCGTCTGCGCTCAAGGGAAAGACGCTTGCGATGATTTTCGAGAAACCGTCGCTTCGCACACGCGTCACGTTCGACGTCGGCATCCAGCAACTGGGCGGCTACTCAGTCCCGCTGCTGCCGATGGAGATCAGCCTCGGTAAGCGCGAATCGGTCTATGACGTCGCCAAGAACCTCGAGCGGATGGTACAGGGCATTATGATCAGGACGTTTGCTCATCAGATCGTGCTCGACCTGGCGAAGCATGCTTCGGTCCCCGTCATCAACGCGCTGACGGACTACTCGCACCCTTGCCAGGCGATGGCTGATTACTTCACGATTCAAGAGATCAAAGGTGAGCTGCGTGGATTGAAGGTCTGCTTTGTCGGCGATGGGAACAACGTTGTCCACTCACTCATGTTCACCGGTGCTCGACTCGGCGTCAATGTCACCGTCGCCTGTCCTGCCGGCTATGAGCCAAACCGCGTGGCGCTTCAACAAGCTTCGGAGGATTCGAAAGCGACGGGCGCGAAAATCGAGGTTCTTCGAGACCCCCTTCAGGGCGTCAAAAACGCCGACGTCATCTATACAGACGTGTGGGCTTCCATGGGACAGGAGTCAGAAGCCGAGGCACGCAAGCTCGTGTTCCATCCTTATCAGGTTAACACGGACCTTATGGCCGGGGCGAAGAGCGACGCGATCTTCATGCATTGCCTGCCAGCACATCGCGGCGACGAGGTCACCGACGAGGTAATTGACTCCGCCTCGTCGGTTGTGTTCCAGGAGGCGGAGAACAGGCTTCACGCTCAGAAGGCTTTGATGTACCAATTGATGAAATAAGAGGCAGAACTGTGGCCAGAAGTGCACTCATTGCCGTCGGCGGAAATTCCTTGATCCAGGTTGGCCAACGCGGGACGATCGAGGAGCAGTTGTCCAACGCCCAGTCAACTGCGCGCAGAATCGCGCAACTCGTCGCGGATGGCTGGCGTGTTGTCATCACGCACGGGAACGGGCCTCAAGTTGGCGCAGCCCTCCTCCGGTCCGAGCGCGCCGCTGCTGAAGCATACACACAGCCCCTCGATGTCTGTGTGGCAACAACGCAGAGCGAAATCGGCTACCTGCTCGAACGCGGCCTGGAATGTGAGCTCCGCAGAGCCGGCCTCTTCATGCCGGTGATGACAATTCTGACGCAGGTCCGAGTCAGCGAGAACGATCCCGCATTCAAGAATCCGACAAAGCCGATCGGCCCTTTTTACTCGAAGAAAGAGGCCGACGAGAAGATTCACCGGTTTGGCTGGACGATGGTGGAGGACGCCGCACGGGGCTACCGCAGGGTCGTACCATCCCCTGAGCCGTTGGAAATTCTGGAACTGGAGATCATCCGCCAGATCCTTGAATTGGGTATCATCGTTATCGCGTTAGGGGGCGGCGGGATCCCGGTGCTCGTTCAGGACGATCACACCATCGTCGGTGTCGAAGCGGTCATCGACAAGGATCGCTCCTCGGCACGCCTCGCGTCGGCGCTTGGCATAGATTGTTTCATCATCAGCACAGATGTCGACCAGGTCTACCTGAACTACAAAAAGCCCATCGAGCGCGGAATCAAGCGGGCGACGGCAGACTTGATGCAACATTATCTCAACGATGGGCAGTTTCCGTCGGGGAGCATGGGACCGAAGATCGAAGCGGCGATTCAGTTTCTTCGGAACGGCGGCACGGATGTGATCATCACTTCATGCGATCGGCTTCTCGATGCTATTCAAGGAAAAACCGGCACGCTCATCACAGCCTGAGAAAGGTATCGGCAGACCCATGAAACTCCAGCACGTCATAGAGTCTCAGCAGTTCTCCGTCCCCAACCTGATGGAGCTGTTTGCCCGGACACGGCAGATGCAGAAGATCGTCGAGCGCGGCGGAACGCGCGACTACGAGGACAAGGTGATGGCGACGCTCTTTTACAAGCCCTCCACTCGAACACGATTCTCCTTCGAGGCGTCAATGTATCGGCTCGGCGGCAGGGTGCTTTCGACCGAATCGGCAACGGCGTTTTCGTCAGCGGTAGAGGGAGAACAGCTGGAAGATAGCATACGCATCATCGCCACATACTGTGACGTCATTGTGCTCAGACATAACGAGGAAGGGGGCGCGAAAAGGGCCGCCGCGGTTTCCCCTGTCCCCATCATCAACGCCGGGGACGGCGCCGGGGGCCAACACCCGACGCAAGCATTGCTCGATCTTTACACAATTTACGATGAGTGTAAAACACTGAACGGTCTGTCAGTGGCTCTTATCGGTGCTCTCGATATCGGGCGGACGGCACGCTCGTTAGCATACTTGCTCAGCAAATTCGAGCGCGTCAAGCTTTATTTTCTCGCTCCGCGCGAAATGCAGATCAAGCCGGACATCATCGAGCACCTCCGTGAGCACAACGTGTGGCACCATCTCGCGTCAAATCCGGAGGAGGTCTTACCCCTGGTCGACGTGGTGTACCGAACGCGCATCGACCGAGAACGGCTCAAACAAAAGGACGTCAACGTCGCTCAGTACAATATCGACACCGAGATGCTTGGAAAAATGAAGTCAAATGCCATTATCATGCATCCCTTGCCCCGCTCGGTCGAGATCGATCCGGCGGTCGACCTCGATCCCCGCGCCGCGTATTTCCGGCAGGCTCGCAACGGCCTGTTCGTCCGCATGGCATTGTTGACCATGCTCTTTGATGAGGAATAACTCGTGAGATTTCTTCATGCCCCGAGGAATCTACGACAGCCCGAGAAGACGAGGAGCAGATCAAGAGGGCAGTTGAGCGATTCAAGAACATTGTCAACTCACTGACTCGGCACACGATGACATTACCAGTTGAGAAGGACCTCTTATGGCAGAAGTGAGGCGAATTAACACCATCATTCTCGGCGCCGCAGGGCGCGACTTCCATAATTTCAACATCATCTATCGCGACAACGACCTTTATAAGGTGGTTGCTTTCACCGCCACGCAAATTCCGAATATTTCCGGACGCAAATATCCCGCCGCTCTTGCAGGCAAGCTCTATCCGAAAGGTATCCCCATCTATGAAGAAAAAGATCTCGAGGATCTCATCCAGAAGTATGCGATCGATGAAGCGGTGTTTTCCTACAGCGACGTTTCGTATCAACATGTGATGAGCCTCGGATCGCGTGCATCAGCGGCAGGATCTCATTTCAAGTTCCTGAGCGCTCGCCACACGATGCTGAAGAGTGCGAAACCGGTCATCTCCGTGTGCGCTGTTCGAACCGGAAGCGGCAAGAGCCAGACCTGCAGAAAGGTCTCACGGCTTCTGCGGGCGATGGGAAAGAAAGTCGCAGCCATCCGCCACCCGATGCCCTATGGGAATCTGGAGCAACAGAAGGTCCAACGATTTGCGTCTATTGAGGACCTTCAGAAATACCATTGCACGATCGAGGAAATGGAAGAATACGAGCCGCACATCGTCAATGGGACGATTGTGTACGCCGGTGTAGACTACAAGGCCATCCTCGACCAAGCCGAGAAGGAGGCAGACATCATCCTCTGGGATGGCGGAAACAACGATACGCCTTTCTACCAGCCTGATTTGGCCATCGTCGTTGCTGACCCTCTGCGCGTCGGCAACGAGCTCTCGTACTACCCCAGCGAAGTGAACCTTCGCTTGGCTGATCTCGTGATCATCAACAAGGTCGACACTGCCGAGCCGCACGCAGTCTTCATCCTTCGCGAGAATATCCGGAAGGTCAACACAAAGGCCACGATCATCGAAGCAGCCTCCCCAATCTACGCGGACCAGAGCGAGCTGATCACCGGAAAAAGGGTGCTTGTCATTGAGGATGGTCCGACCCTCACACACGGAGAGATGAAATTCGGCGCCGGAACCGTCGCGGCGAAGAAGTTCGGCGCGCGGGAGATCGTTGATCCCCGGCCGTACTGCACCGGAGAGATCAAGAAAACGTTCCAGACATATCCCGGCATCGGCATGCTCCTGCCTGCGATGGGATATAGTGACAAGCAGGTAAAAGATCTGGAAGAAACCATCAACAAGGTACCGTGTGACACGGTCATTATCGGAACGCCAATCAATCTGAAGCGCATCATCAAGCTGAAGAAGCCCGCGGTGCGTGTGTTTTATGAGCTAGAGGAGATTGGAACGCCCGACTTGAAAACGATCCTAAACGAACTCGCAACGACATTCAGAGTCTCGAAAGGAGATGGTCGGCAATGAAAAGAAAAGCATTAACCAAGAAAAGACAATCGAACCGTTCACCCTATGCTGCCGAAACACGGTTGATTTGGGGAAAATCGTTCACCCCGAAGTGGGACTACAGCCATCACGTGGTCCCTCCATTGTCCTCGTCATCAACATTTCGATTGACCTCGACGAAACGCGGCGCAAAAGGCTTTGTTGAGTTCGCACACCACGTCGGGGATTTTCGCGTCGAGTCAAAAGCTCCAATCTATATCTACGACCGGCTCGGAGAACCGAACAAGGACCTTTTGGAGGAAAACCTTGCTGTCGCCGAACAGGGGGAATCTGCGGTGACGTTCACCACAGGGATGGCGTCTGTCTCGGCACTCTGCGGCGTCCTGCTCGGCAGCGGCAGCGAGATCATCGCGCACAGGATGCTGTATGGCTGCACATACTCACTCTTCAAGAATTGGATGCCCCGCTATCGAATCAAGGTAACATGGGTCGATTTCAATGACGCCAAGGCGCTCAACAACGCGATCTCACCTCAGACGAGGCTTCTGTACTTTGAGACGCCTGTCAATCCAACGATGGAGTTGATCGATGTCAGGAAGGTGGTCGAGATTGCACAGCAGCACAACGCTCATCGAAGCGGGCAACATCGCATTTACACTGCAGTCGATAATACGTTTGCAACACCCTTCTGCCAACGTCCGCTGGAGCTCGGCATTGACTTCGTCGTCGAATCGCTCACAAAGGGCATCTGCGGGTTCGGAACCGACATGGGGGGCGTCGTGATCGGACCATCCTGGAGTTACGACCGCCTTCTTCTGTACAGGAAGGATTTCGGTGGTGTGCTCCCTGCAAAAAGCGCGTGGCCCATCCTCGTCTACGGGTTGCCGTCGCTTGCAGTTCGATTCCGGCAACAGATCCAGAGCGCTCAGAAAGTTGCCGAGTTCCTAGAGGAGGACAAACGCATCGGTCTTGTCAACTATCCGGGACTTGATTCGTTCCGCCAACGAGTGCTGGCACATACACAGATGCGGGATTACGAGGGTCGATTTGCTCCGGGCACGCTGGTCTACTTCATCCCGAAAGGGAAAACGCCCGCCGACCGGCATCGCAAAGCAGATCGCATGGTGAATTACATCGCAAAGAAATCGTACACGATGACGCTCGCGGTCAGCCTGGGAAATATCCGAACGCTGATCGAGCACCCGGGATCTATGACACACTCTGCAATTCCACCGGAGGAGCAACTCAAGCGAGGAATCGACCCCGGTGGCATCAGGCTCTCCATTGGGCTTGAAAAGACTGAGGACATCATTCACGATCTCCAGCAGGCGTTGAACCAAATATAGCCGAGAGGCATCTGAGACTTCTGAAAGGGTCGTCTGGACCCCCGTTCTTGTCTCGGGCTCTCCATCCGGGAAGTGTGTTGAGTTTTTCACCAACAGAAGGGTTTCCACTTCTTGGAATGCGTCTGTCAAAAACGAGAACGCCTCTCGCCTTTTTCGGCCTCCTCTTCCTCTATCCCCAAAATCGTGAACGGATACTGACGCTTTTCTTGGCACAATCCATGTTGATTTCTCGCCGCACAGGGTCTTTGCAGCCCGAACGACAAGGAGGCGTTTATGACATCGATTGCGATCAGGCTTCAGGAAAACGCTCCCGGCAGATACTATGTTACAAGCGCATGCAACGGTTGCGGCATTTGCTTCTCATATGCCTTGCAGAACTTCATGTATAGCAACGACTCATCGTACTACTACATCTTCCAGCAACCGGCGGATCCCCGTGAGGAGGACGATATCCGGAGGGCGCTGGAAGTGTGCCCGATGAACTGCATCAGGGACGATGGAGATTTTGCTTAGACCGACTCCCCCCGTATCTTTCACCAGGAGAATTCATGTTCCCAATTATCTCGAAAGAAGATCTCGCTTCAACAGTCTCGAAATTCGTCATTCACGCACCGCTGGTTGCTCGAAAGCGCAAAGCCGGCAATTTTGTCATCATCCGTGTGATCGAGACGGGCGAACGGATTCCGCTGACGGTGGTCGACGGCGATCCGGCCCAAGGGACGATCACGCTCATCGTCCAAGCTATCGGCAAGACGACAAAGCTCCTGTGCACGAAGAAAGCAGGCGACTACCTTGTCGATGTGGTCGGGCCACTCGGCAACCCTACGCCGATTGAGAACCTCGGCGCAGTCGCCTGCGTCGGAGGCGGCGTTGGCACGGCCGAGCTCTATCCGATCACAAAAGCGTTGAAGGACGCCGGGAATACCATCTACAGCATCATTGGTGGACGGACGAGGGAGCTTGTCATTCTTGAAAACGAGATGCGCGAGTGGTCGAATGAAGTACACGTCACTACCGATGACGGATCGTACGGCCAAAAAGGGATTGTCACAGATCCTCTCAAGGAATTGCTGACGAACCCGCAGGTCGGCATCAAGGCAGTCTATGCGATCGGGCCGCTGCCGATGATGAGGGCGGTTGCCAATCTCACGAAAGAGTTCGGGGTCAAGACACTGGTCAGCTTGAATGCGATCATGGTGGATGGGACTGGCATGTGCGGAGGGTGTCGGGTGACCATTGACGGCAAGATGAAATTTGCGTGCGTTGATGGTCCCGAATTCGATGCTCATCAGGTTGATTTTGATGAGCTGATGTTGCGCAACCGGAGCTACGTCGACTTCGAGCGAATCGCCAATGAACGCCTTGCTCAGGAGTTAGCGTCGCTGGCGCAGGGGGGTGCCCTATGAGCGCGCTGAACCCCCTGAAGCCTTCCGAGCGGATGAAGATCGCCCGCCAGCATTCCATCGAGCAGGAAGCTTCCGATCGCATACGCAACTTCAATGAAGTCTCCTTTGGTGTCAACGAGGAACGCGCCTTGGTCGAAGCGACACGTTGCCTCGAATGCAAAAACGCGATCTGCGTCGAAGGCTGCCCCGTGGGCATTGATATCCGGGGGTTCATCGAGTTTATTCTTCAGAAGGATTACGCGAGCGCAGTGAACAAGATTCGAGAGGCGAATTACCTGCCCGCGATCTGCGGACGGGTCTGCCCACAAGAGGAACAGTGTGAGCTCGTGTGCACCCTTGGCAAGAAGCACGAGCCGGTTGCAATTGGAAAGCTCGAGCGGTTCGTGGCAGACTTCGAGATGGAGCATGGGCTCTTCGCGCCACCTGTCATCGCCGAGCATCGAGCGGAAAAGGTCGCGATCGTCGGCTCCGGCCCGTCAGGGCTCACCTGCGCTGCAGAACTGGCAAAGCTCGGCTACCGAGTCTCGATTTTCGAGGCGCTGCACGCCGTTGGCGGAGTGCTGCGCTACGGCATCCCCGAGTTTCGTCTGCCGAGGAAAATCCTGGATCTGGAAACGGATAGGATCAAGGCGCTCGGCGTTGAGATTCAGACGAACTTCCTCGTCGGCCGGACTGCAACGATCGATGAGTTCTTTGACGAGTGGGGCTTCAGCGCAGTGTTTCTAGGGACTGGGGCTGGGACGCCGAATTTCATGGGGATTCCGGGCGAGAGCTTGACAGGCGTATATTCAGCAAATGAGTTCCTCACCCGTGTTAATCTGATGAAGGCGAACAAATTTCCCGATTTTGACACCCCCATCAGGATGGGACCGCATGTGGCAGTGATCGGGGGCGGCAATACTGCGATGGATGCTGTGCGTACTTCCAAGCGCCTCGGCGCCGAACGTGCCCTTCTGGTCTATCGCCGGTCACGCCAGGAAATGCCGGCACGTCAGGAGGAGATCCACCATGCAGAGGAGGAGGGGATTGAGATCCTCCTGCTGACGAGCCCCACGCGCATCCTTGGGGACGACAAGCACTCCGTCGTCGGGATGGAGTGCCAGCGGATGGAGCTCGGTGAGCCCGATGAGTCCGGCCGCCGCAAGCCTGTCCCTATCAAGGGCTCAGAATTCATCATCCCTGTGCAGATCGTCATCGAGGCCGTCGGCCAGCAACCCAACCCGATCATCCAGTCGACCACCTCCGGCTTGAAGACCGGAAAGCGCGGAGTGGTTGTAACCGACGAGAAACAGGCGACCAGTCGGCCTGGCATTTTTGCCGGTGGTGATCTCGCCCGGGGCGGTGCGACCGTCATCCTCGCGATGCGCGATGGCAAGGTCGCTGCAGCTGCAATTCACGATTACCTTACTTCCAAACGTTCCGGTCAACAGAACACCACTCAACCGGAGAAGAAGACTGAAGAGATAGCTGCAAAGTAGTGAAGCCTGTCGTTACTCAGTTGCCGGAAGGAAGCGCAATTTAGTCCGCTTCCTTAAGCGAAGACGCAGAATAGCGGAGGAGGTTTGCCTGGTAGTATCGGCGAACCTCCTCTTTCTTTTTGGCAAGCACCTTCTGGGATGCCACGGGGGTTCGTTTTGAAAACTCCAAACGGAGGGTTGAGCCAATCCTTCCCCATTGTCTCGGCACGACGGCGTGGACAAATTGAGACTTGCAGTTGCAAACTTTTCTGTCGATTTTCTTGTTAAGATACAAGTGTACCAATGGAGACAGAAGGTGAAAGTAGGCATCCCGAGAGAAATTGGGCCTGGCGAAACGCGCGTGGCAGTCATTCCGTCGATGGTTCCGTCGTTGAAGCATGGCGGGCACGAGGTCCTGGTCGAGACCGGAGCCGGCCTTGCGGCCTCATGTACCGATCAGGATTACCTCCAGGCCGGTGCCCAAATCCTTCCTGAGGCAAACGCACTCTTCGAGAGCGCTGACGCTATCCTGAAAGTTCAACCCCCTCAGATCCATCCCGCGTATCAAAAGGACGAGGCTGAGCTCCTTCGCAAAGGATCAGTCTACGTCGGGTTCCTCGCTCCTGTCGCAAATCCGGACGTCGTCAGGATCTTCACGCGACGGCGCATCACAAGCTTTGCCATGGAGTACATTCCCCGGATCGCCCGCTCGCAAAGCATGGACGCGCTCAGCTCGATGGCAACGATCATGGGCTACAAGGCGGTGCTGCTTGCAGCGGACAGGCTCGGGAAGATGCTGCCGCTGTTGATGACGGCTGCCGGGACGGTTCCGCCGGCCACCGTCCTGGTGCTGGGGGCTGGGGTCTCCGGCCTGCAGGCAATTGCTACGGCGAAGCGATTGGGTGCGAGGGTTGAGGCTTTTGACCCTCGCCCCGCCGTGCAGGAGCAGGTCAAAAGCCTTGGCGCGTTGTTCATCGAGATGGGGTTGCCCGAAGATATTGAGACCGCTGACGGCTACGCAAGAGAACAATCGGCAGAATTCATCAAGAAGGAGATGGAGGCCATCGCGGCGCGCCTGCCGAAGGTCGATGCCGTTATCTGCACGGCTCAAGTGTTCGGCAAACGCGCCCCCCTTTTGATCGCCGGAGAGATGGTCCAGTCGATGCGGCCCGGATCGGTCATTGTCGACCTTGCAGCGGAGCAGGGTGGAAATTGTGCCCTGACGAAGCCGGGGGAGACCATTGAGGAGCATGGTGTAAGCGTCATCGGCCCCATCAATCTTCCCGCGACAATTCCTGTTGATGCCAGCAGGATGTACTCGAAGAACATCACGACGCTCTTTCGGCACCTCTTCCCGAAACCTGATGCACTGCTGGATTTCACCGATGAGATCGTGCGGGGTTGCTGCATCACGCACGCTGGGGAGATAATGAACGACCTTGTCAAGAAATCTCTGGGGTAGGAGAACCAACCATGTCCGAGACTCTCTTGATGTCCATTTCCGTTTTCGTCCTCGCTACCTTTGTTGGCATTGAGGTCATTAGCAAAGTGCCGCCGCTGCTCCACACTCCTCTGATGTCCGGATCGAATGCGATTTCCGGGATCACGCTCGTCGGTTCTCTCATTGCAGCTGGCGAAGGGCATGGCGGATTGAGCGTGTTCCTCGGGCTCATCGCAGTGGTGTTCGCAACGATCAACGTCGTCGGAGGATTCCTCGTGACCGACCGCATGCTTAAGATGTTCAAGAAAGATCGAACAAAGAAGTTCTGACCACGACGAGCGGGGCTGAGAGCCTATGAACGCACTTGCACAACTTGCCTATCTGCTTGCGGCCGTCCTCTTCATCCTTGGCCTCAAGATGTTGGGCTCCCCCAAGACGGCGCGCACCGGCAACCTGATTGGAGCCGTGGGCATGTTGATCGCCATCGTGGTGACCTTGACCGACCAGAAGATCCTCGACTTTAGCTACATCCTGACGGGCCTGATCCTTGGTTCATTCCTGGGGATCCTTCTCGCCCAGAAGGTCAAGATGACGCAAATGCCGCAGATGGTGGGAGTGCTGAACGGCTTCGGCGGCGGCGCCTCGACCCTTGTGGCGCTCGCGGAATACATCCGCATGGGCGGAGGTCTGACCTCGTGGAATCAGGCCGATGCCGGTCTCGGCGTGTTAATCCCGATCGTGCTGAGCCTTTTGATCGGAACGGTTACGTTTACCGGCAGTATGGTGGCCTCGGCAAAACTGCAGGGGGCGATGCGGGGAGCGCCCATCCTTTATCCACTGCAGAAGCAATCCAACGCCGGCATGTTTCTCCTCATTCTTGTCCTCGGGCTCTTTTTCGTTCTCGACCCGACCCGGTGGTACTTGTTGCTGATCATCATTGTCATCTCCGGCGTCCTAGGCGTTACCAGCGTGATTCCGATCGGAGGTGCCGATATGCCCGTCGCCATCTCACTGATGAACTCCTACTCCGGGTTGGCAGGTGCTACCACCGGCTTTATCCTTTCGAACAACGTCCTCATCATCAGCGGTACACTTGTTGGCACCTCGGGGATCATTCTCACCAGCATCATGTGCAAAGCGATGAATCGCTCGCTCGCGAACGTGCTGTTTGCCGGGGTCGGAGCCGACTACGACCCTAACGCCGCTGCAACAGAACAGCGGACGGTCATTCGCTACACTCCGGAGGACGCGGCATATATTCTCGAGAGCGCCCAGTCGGTCATCATCGTCCCCGGATACGGACTCGCCGTGGCCCAGGCACAGCACGTTCTCCAAGAATTGGTGAATGTTCTCTCGCATCGAGGCTGCAGGGTTCGATACGCGATCCATCCTGTTGCCGGACGGATGCCCGGACATATGAACGTTCTCCTTGCTGAAGCGAACGCGCCGTACGACCTTCTCTTCGAGATGGACCAGATCAACGACGATTTCCAGAACACCGATGTTGCGCTCGTCATCGGCGCAAACGATGTCGTCAATCCTGCGGCCCGCTACAAGAAGGACAGTCCGCTCTACGGCATGCCGATTCTGAACGTCGACCAGGCTCGCACGGTTATCGTATGCAAGCGAAGTCTCAGTCCAGGCTTTGCCGGCGAAGACAACGAGCTCTTCTACAACCAGAAGACAATGATGGTCTTTGGCGATGCGAAAGCCACCGTCACAAATCTGGTACATCTCCTGAAGGAGTAGAGGGTCGTTGTGGAGAAGATAAGCTGCGCGGTGTCAGTGGAGAAGTTGAGCCTGGACTGAGAGGGGAAGCTTCACTCCGCCTCCCTTCAACCCCACGGTGGGCACGACCGAAAGCTGCACTCGGATCCTTGCCTGCCCCTCTGTTCGTCGTCGATGCGGCATCCCCGAGCGGTCCCGTGGATCTAGTGCGCCGTCGGCTTCTGTTGGCCTGACCCGCGTTTAGGCCAGAGAATAGATGCTGCGATAGAGAGAAGCAGAACCCCGGCGACAACACCGAGCGCCACCGTGATCGGAATGGGATAGACGTCGGCGATCAGCATCTTGATCCCCACGAAGGTCAAGATCACAGACAAACCGACTTTGAGGTATTGAAAGAGGTTCATCAGGCCTGCCAGAGCGAAGTAGAGCGAGCGCAGGCCGAGGATGGCAAAAATGTTAGAGGTGTAGACGATGAGGGGATCGGTGGTGATTGCGAAGATGGCGGGAATCGAATCGAAGGCAAAGAGCAAATCCGTGGTTTCGACAACAATCAGAACGATGAGCAACAGCGTCGCATATCGCTTCCCCTCTAGCTTCAAAAAGAACCTTGACCCGTGATAGCCGGCAGTGACCGGCATGAACCTTTTGAAAAGCCGAACGACGATGTTTCGCTCCGGATGTACCTCAGCAGCCTCCTTTTGAAATCCCATCTTGATCCCCGTGAACACCAGGAACAACCCAAAGAGGTAGAGAATCCAGTGGAACTTCGCGATGAGGACAACCCCGAAGCCAATGAGCAGGCCCCTCATGAGCTGAGCCCCCAGGATACCCCAGAACAAGACCTTGTGTTGATACGCGGCGGGAACCCTGAAATACAGGAAGATCAGGAGAAAAACGAAGAGGTTGTCGACGCTGAGAGAGAGCTCAATCAGGTATCCGGTGAGAAATTGGAGCGCAGGCTCCCTTCCTTGCCAGAAGAGGATCCCGAGATTGAACAGCAGTGCCAGCGAGATCCAGATTGCGCTCCAGCCCAGTGCTTCCTTGATCCTGATCTCTCGCGGTCTCCGCTGGAAGACGCCGAGATCCAGCATCAGCAGCGCAACGACCAGGAGAGTAAAGAGCGCTAAGAGCAGGGTTTCGTGTGGAACCATTTCTCCCTTCAGCGCCTCCTCGCAGGGGAAAAGTAGCTACCGAGAACTTGATTCTACAGTTCTTATCGTTCAGCCCCTCAACCTCCGCCTTCGCCCGATATGTTACTTTGCAGAATTCTGTGCCAGATTGCTATGATGCCGACCGTAGGTGAAGTAGATCACCAGACCCACCACCAGCCAGACAATCAACCGCAGCCATGTATCGAACGGAAGACTCAGCATCAGCAATCCGGAAACGACAATTCCCATGATGGGAACGAACGGTACCCACGGCGTCTTGAACGGCCTCGGCATGTCTGGTTTCTTCATACGCAACATCCAAATTCCTGCGCAAACGATAACAAATGCTAGAAGAGTTCCAATGCTGACGAGTTCTCCTAGTATGTTTATCGGAAGCAATGCACCAAAGAATGCAACGAAGACCCCGACAGTGATCGTTGAAATCCAGGGCGTGCGAAAACGGGGGTGGACTGCTCCAGCCCATTTCGGGAGAAGTCCATCGTGGGCCATGGAATAGAAAACACGCGACTGACCGAGCATCATCACAAGCATGACAGAGCCAAGTCCGAATATCGCGCCAAGCTTGACAAGGAAGCTGCCCCATTTGACCCCTGTCGCATCAATTCCGACCGCAACCGGATCTGAAACATTTAAGCTCGTGTATGGTGCGACAGCGGTAAGGAGACCGGAAACCAGGATGTACAACACGGTGCAGATCGCGAGCGATCCCATGATCCCGATCGGCATGTCTTTTTGAGGATTCTTCGCTTCCTGCGCTGCTGTTGACACAGCGTCAAAACCGATATACGCGAAGAAGATAACACCGGCAGCCCGGGCGATTCCCGACCATCCATATTTTCCCCATTCTCCTGTGTTCTCTGGTATGAATTTCTTCCAGTTTACATCGATCGTCGTGCTGGGGTTCTGAATAACATACGCACCAGCAATAGCAATAAAGATCAGCACAATCCCCACTTTTACGATCACGATCGCTGAATTGAAATTCGCTGACTCTTTGATCCCGATAACGAGGATGGTGGCAATAGCGAGGATGGCCAAAAAGGCGACCAGATTGAAGGATGCGGTCATCATTGGCAACGATGTAATGTCGACGTGCGTCGTCTCCAGTGTGGCCTTGATTCGCTCGAGATGTTGCCAGTTTCCGTTGTAATAGACTAGTTCCGTTCCCGGCGCGCCAGTGAGGCTGGCAGGAAGATGAATACCGAAATCATTCAGAAAGCTCAGGAGATAACCGCTCCATCCGGATGCCACGGTGGCGGCCCCGAAGGCATATTCAAGGATCAGGTCCCATCCGATGATCCACGCAAAGAGTTCTCCAAGCGTCGCATATCCGTAGGTGTACGCTGATCCGGCGATTGGAATCAAGGCCGCGAATTCTGCGTAGCAGAGCCCTGCGAACAAACACGCAATGGCAGACAGTATGAATGCGAGAACGATTGCGGGTCCAGCATAATTGGCTGCCGCAGCGCCCGTCAATACAAAGATTCCAGCGCCGATGATCGCGCCAATTCCAAGGGTGATCAGGTTCACCGGACCTAACGCTCGTTTCAAGCTATGCTCACCACTCTCCTGAGATTCATGCAGAAGAAGATCGAGTGGTTTGGTAATCAACAGTCGCGAAAATCGAGAGGCTTGATCACTCATGCCGTAGACCTCCTTTGTTAGTAACATTCCGAAACCTGCGAGGCAATGCTGCGATGGCTTTAATTCTACTTCTTTTTGCACTTGAAAACAAGGGAATATTCTCCCTTCAAATAAAACGGCCGCCTCGGCGATCACGGGAGACGGCCGCTTCCTCCGTGGAATGCTCGATCAAAAGAAGATCGCTTTGATAATCAGAGCAATAGCAACAGTGCCGAGAATGAATCCGAGGACTGCCAGCGCAACTTGCCGTCCTGATTGTGTCTTCTCATGCGAGCCAGCATCGTCAGTCATTGTTGTTTCTCCTCAATGAAGAAAATCTTGATGATCCACCAAAGAAAGTTGGCGGATTCTAGCCGTTCAAAATGGTTTGCGTGAAGAACACCGGGGTGGGACTCGGGAAGAGGCGCGCCCCACAGTGAAAGGGTCCAAGTGAGCATCAAAGCTCACCCGCGTTCCCCTGCACGTCGTACGTACGGTTGAAAGCTAGAGGAATGAGGAGGTAACTTGTGTATACAACAGATGTCGACAGAATGCGAACGGTTCGTCGAGCGGGGGTAGATACGTTATTCTACTAGCGACAAGCTGCGTCTTTGCGTCGACAGGAAGAAGGAGATACCCTCCACTCGTCAATCCCGGCGAGGCAGGCTTGACCGGGACAGGTGAATAGTTGATGATGGAAGAGGAATCTTGAGGAAGGAGGAGCTGCTGCTGCGAGGTCGCGGCGGCGTCACCGCTCCACAGTAATGGTGGAGAAGCAACTGTGACCACAGCCGCAAAAACTGCAGGCAGCATTGCTGCGTTGAAACGGCGAAGCCCTATGATGATCCTAGAAGAATTCACTGACACCTAAAATAATGCATCAATGATCAAAGCGCAAATCCGGGCAAACGCCCGCCCCCACTAGGTCGTGACAGCTTCTTTCGCCTCCGCGAGGTGGAACTCCCCTTCCCAACGTGCTATGACGACCGTTGCCAGACAATTCCCGATGACATTCACCATCGTTCTTCCCATATCCATGAGTTGATCGACGCCGAGAAGAACCGCCACGCCTTCCAGCGGTAGTCCGAAAGTCCCGAGCGTTCCTGCAAGCACGACAAGCGCTGCGCGCGAAACGCCTGCAACTCCTTTGCTGGTGAGCATCAGCGTTAACACAATGATGATCTGATGGCCAAACGACAGCTCAATCCCTGCCGCTTGTGCCACGAAGACCGCCGCGAGCGAGAGGTAAAGCGATGTGCCGTCCAGATTGAAGCTGTAGCCGGTCGGAATGACGAAGGAGACGATGCGCCGCGGGACACCCAGGGCTTCCATGGCTTGCATTGCTTTCGGGAGCGCGGCTTCCGAGCTGGTCGTCGAGAACGCGATCAAGGCCGGTTCCTTGACTGCATTGAAGAAGGGCCTGATGGGTACCTTTGCAATCACCGCTACCGCCCCGAGCACAAAGACGATGAAGAGCGTCAGCGCAATGTAGAGACAGACAATCAGCAAGCCAAGGTTGACGAGAACCGAGAGTCCTTTGTTGCCGACGGTGACGGCAATGGCAGCGGCCACGCCGACCGGTGCATACATCATGACGATGTTCGTGAATTTGAACATCGCCTCTGCGAGCGAATCACAGAAATGCAGCATCACCTCACGCTTTTCCTTGGCAACCATCGCAAGCGCAAAGCTGAAGATGAGGGCGAAGACGACCACCTGCAGGACCTCTCCCTCTGCCGCGGCCTGGAAAAAACTCTGCGGAAACACATGCACCAGAACATCCCCAAAGCTCTGCTGCTTCGTCGCAAGTTCTCCAACCTGTTCAGCAACCTTCAACGTTACACCGACGCCCGGTTTGACGATATTCACCACGCCGAGCCCGATGAAAAGAGCGACCGTCGTTACAACCTCAAAATAGATGATCGCCTTTACACCCATCCTCCCCACCTGCTTCAGGTTGCCATGCCCCGCGATCCCAACCACAAGGGTCGCAAAGATCAGGGGCGCGACGATCGTTTTGATGAGTCGGAGGAAGATCGTGCTGAAGGGCCGAAGACCGGAGGCGAAATCAGGGACGATCCAGCCGAGAATGAGACCGACGCCCATCCCGATAAAAATCCAGTGGGTCAGTGAGGGTCGTGGTATTCGCACGCGTCGTACTCTTGTGTGGTCCTGTCCGGCAAAGGTCGCACGGTTTAGATGAACTTAGATAAACAATGGCGCAAGCACGAGTGTGATCGTGCTCAGCAGCTTAATCAGCACGTGCAGCGAAGGACCCGCCGTGTCTTTGAGCGGATCACCGACCGTATCGCCTACCACGGCGGCTTTGTGTGGTTCAGACCGTTTCCCCCCGAACATACCGGTCTCGATATACTTCTTAGCGTTATCCCACGCTCCCCCACCGTTGTTCATGAACAGGGCCATCAGGATCCCTGTGATCGTAGCGACCATCAGATACCCGCCGACAACTTCTGCTCCTGAAGCACCGCCTGCAGGACTGCCGGTGAGTACATACAGCCATCGAAATCCTATTCCGACTGCAACGGTCATAACCACAACGAGCAATCCCGGCGCCACCATCTCTCTCAGCGCAGCTCGTGTAACGATATCTACACACTGGCCATAGTCCGGCTTGGAAGTTCCTTGCATAATGCCCGGGTTGTTTCTGAATTGTTCACGCACGTTGTTGATCACTGCATACGCTGCGCGTCCGACTGCTCGAATAGCAAGCGAAGAGAAGATCATCACGAGCATCGCACCAAACATCGAGCCGGCGAACACGGCAGGTTTGGAGAGATCGATGAATCTCAGGTCAAAACCATAGTTCCTCACCTCATCAAAATAGGCGCTGAACAACAAGAAAGCAGCCAATCCGGCGGATCCGACTGCGTAGCCCTTCGTTAATGCTTTGGTCGTGTTTCCAACAGCATCAAGCCGGTCTGTTTTCCTCCGGATCTCTTCCGGCTGCTGGCTCATTTCGATGATCCCGCCAGCGTTATCCGTAATGGGGCCAAAGGTATCCATGGCGAGAATATATGCTGCAGTGGCCAGCATTCCCATCGTCCCGACAGCTGTGCCGAATAAGCCCCCGTGCGTCAATCCAGAAGACTCTCCTAGAAGGTATGTTCCCACGATCGCTGCACCGACGACAAGGACTGGCAATCCCGTTGATTCCATGCCAACGGCCAGGCCGGTAATGATTGTCGTGGCGGGACCGGTCTGTGCAGCTTCAGCAATTGACCGAGCCGGGCGATACTTGTACTCAGTGTAATATTGTGTGATGTAGACAATGGCGATGGAGGTCAGCACCCCGACGACACCGCAGATAAAGAAGTTGAAGTAGTGTTCGCTTCCCAACAGCCATCGCGACGCGATGAAGAACCCGATCATCGCCAAAACGGCTGTCACGTAGTAACCGCGATTCAGCGCGCTCATTGGATCTTCTTTCTCGTGCGTCTTCACGACCATAATGCCGACGATCGATGCAAGAATTCCGAAGGAACGAGCCACCAGGGGAAAAAGAAGAACACCGAAAATGGTCAGTCCCTGCGACTCGAATACGGATACGTTCGACATGTAGAGACTGGCGGCAAGGATCATGGCTCCGATGTTTTCCGCTGCAGTCGATTCGAACAGATCAGCACCACGCCCTGCACAGTCGCCAACGTTATCGCCGACGAGATCTGCAATGACGGCAGGATTGCGTGGGTCGTCCTCCGGAATGCCGGCCTCCACCTTGCCAACGAGATCTGCCCCTACATCCGCCGCTTTGGTGTAGATTCCGCCGCCAAGCTGCGCGAAGAGCGCCACAAAGCTTGCACCGAAACCGTAACCGACGATGAGGAGTGGGATCTTCGAGACATCCTTCACCACGTCGAAACCATCGATGATTGTGAACAACCCTGCGACCCCCAGCAGACTCATGGCGACAACAAAGAACCCGGAGACCGCTCCACCGCGCAGCGCTGTCTGAAGCGCTCCGTTGATCCCCTTTGTCGCTGCTGCCGCCGTCCGGATGTTGCTCCGAATAGAGACCCACATCCCCATGTAGCCTGCCGCCACCGAGCATGCTGCCCCAAGAATGAACGACAGCGTCGTCCAGAACGCCAGGGAAAGCGGACCGGTTGGATCATGTTCCGTTGGAGTGCGAACAAATGCATAGAGAATGTAGATTAGGGCTGCAAGCGCCAATGCAAGGAGGACGATGGTCCCGTACTGCCTGCGGAGAAAGGCTTCAGCTCCCTGTTTGATAGCATCTGAGATTTCCCTCATCCTTTCCGTCCCCACGTCGCGCCTCATTACATCACGAATGAGATAGACCGCAAACAGCAGCCCGATAACACTGCAAGCAAAAATGAGAGTGAGTTCCATGGTAGTGCTACCATTAATGTGTGTTCAGTGATAGTTGCAAGTTAGAACCCTTGGCACCGTCATTCGGCGTTTCCCTGCGCCTCCTTCGGTCCGGCAGCGTCCCTCTGAGAGGACCATCGCGTCCAGTAGAAGTAAAACGGTAGCGAAATGGCAAGCAGCACAATTCCGATGACGGCGTTCCTCGTATCCTCAACCAGGGTATTGTAGATAAACCATGTCGCAATCCCGACGAAAAGCAGCGTGGCGTAAGGGTATCCCCACGCTTTGTACGGCCGTTCCGCGTTCGGCATTTTCCGGCGGAGGACAATGACGCTCAATGCCGTCAGCGCATAGAACGCCCACGATCCAAAGACGACGTAGGAAATTATCTGATCATAGGTGCCGCTCAGCGTCAACAACGCGCTCCAGACACCGAGCGTGATGATTGCGATGTACGGGCTCCGATAGCGAGAATGGACTCTCCCGAAGGACCTCGAGAACGCTCCATCTGCGCCCGCCGCATAGATCGATCGCGGCCCGCCGAGAAGCATGCCGTTGGTGGTTCCGAACGTCGAGCACAGAATGCCGATGACGACCAGCGACGCGCCAACCGGCCCGAGCACCGTTTGCGCGACATCCGCCGCTATTCGAGGCGACCCGGGCATCGCGCCGATCGGGATGGCGAACGCGTAGGCAAGGTTAGCGCTCAGATAGAGAACGATCACCGCCAGGGTCCCGATGAGCAGTGAAAATGGTACGTTGCGTCGCGGGTTCTTGAATTCACCAGCGGTAAGCGTCACATCGATCCACCCGTCGTATGCCCAGAGAGCGGAGATCATGGCGAGGCCAAACGCAGCCGTGCTTTGGCTGGTCCAATGCTCAGGCCACCATGGCAGGAAATTTGCCGAGCTTCCCTTTCCAGAGAACAACACGGCCAGAATCAATCCCACAAGCGCAACGACCTTGGCTGCCGTAAAAAAATCCATAACCCAGCCGCCAAACTTGACGCCCCGGACGTTGATAGAGGTGACCGACGCTATCGCTGCAATCGCGACGATCTGCACCCAGCCGAAGGAGAACTCCATCGGATGTCCGAAAAATGACCACTCACCTCTGCACAGTGCGTGCTCTGGCGTCAACGCGGGAATGAAGTATCCTAGAAATGTGGCAAACGCCATCGCGATGGCAGCAGCCGAACCCGCCTTGTTGATGAAGTAATCATTCCAGCTGAACAGGAATCCCCAGATGCGTCCAAAGCTGTTGCGAAGATAGACATAGGGACCACCTGCCTGAGGGAGAATCGCGCTCAATTCCGCCATCGTCAGCGCACCGAAGAGGGTCAGCAAACCCGCAACCACCCAGACAAGAATGATCGGGCCCATCGCCTGCAAATGGCCGGCAATCGTCGCCGGCACGATGAAAATTCCTGAGCCGATGATGACGCCCATGTGGATCGCGATCCCTTCGCGCAAACCTAGGGCGCGCAACAACTGCGGCTGCCCCGATCCCTCCATCGACGCCTGATTCGCCTCAGATGAGGTAACCATCGTCATATACCAGCCTCTTGCTGCTTGGGATGCAGTCGACTCTTCCAAAAGCCATATGAAAAGTAAACAGCCAGCCCGACCACCAACCAGACACCAAATCGAATCCACGTGATCGTTGGCAAGCCCATCATCAGATAGATGCACATGGCAATGCCGAGAAGCGGCACCCATGGAACGAAGGGTGTTTTGAAAACCCTCGGACGATCCGGATCGGTACGCCGTAGAATGATGATGCCGGCGTTCACGAGAACAAAGGCAAATAATGTTCCGATGTTTGTGAGCTCGACGATCTCATTGATGTTCGCAACGGAGGCGACTGCCGCCACGGCAACGCCCGTCCAGATCGTCGTCACGTGCGGAGTCCGGTACTTCGGATGCACCTTTGCGAAGTACTTCGGGAGCAAGCCGTCGCGGGACATGGAGAAGAAAATTCGGGGTTGTCCGAGCTGAAACACCAAGAGGACGGCCGTCATCGAGATCACGGCACCAAGGGCGACGATTCCGGCTGCCCAATCCAGGCCGAGGCGGGCGAATACATCCGCCAGCGGATCTGCCACACCGAGCTTATGCCATGGCTCGATGCCGGTCAAAACTGCTGCTGTTGCAACATAGATCACCGTGCAGACGAGCAGGGAGCCGATAATTCCAATCGGCATATCCCTGCCCGGATTGCGACACTCCTCCGCTGCCGTTGAGATCGCATCGAATCCGATGAAGGCAAAAAAGATGAGACTGGCCCCGGTCCAGACTCCAGCGAATCCGTTCGGCATAAACGGTGTCCAATTCTGCGGCTTGACGTAGAACGCGCCTACAGCGATGAAGAATAAGAGGATGACGACTTTCAGCGCGACCATGATATTGTTCGCGCGTGCAGACTCCTTGATTCCGATGACCAAGATCCACGTTACGGCCGCAACGATCGCAATCGCCAGAAAATTGAAAATGAGCGGAATGCCGAGAATTGTAGGGTGAGTCACCCACGCCTCGTACGGCAGAGCAACGTCCGGGGAAACGGCGCCGCCGGCACTCACGACCGCTTCAGCGGCCTGATGGGCCGAGCGATAGTCCACAGCAAGCCAAGCAGGAATATGAATCCCAAGTCCGCTCAACAGTTGATGGAAGTACGCGGCCCACGCGATAGCAACCGCCACGTTCCCGACGGCATATTCGATGATCAAGTCCCAGCCGATAATCCACGCAATGATCTCACCAAGCGTCGCATAGGAATAGGTGTACGCGCTCCCCGATATGGGCACAAGCGCCGCAAACTCCGCATAGGAGAGCGCGCAAAAACCGCAGGCGACAGCGGTGATAGCAAAAGAGAGCATGACCCCGGGACCGGCGCCGAGGTGGCTTGACCCTCCCGCAGCAGCTGTGCCGATCACTGCAAAGATGCCCGTGCCAATGATCGCGCCGATGCCAAGCGAGAGAAGATCGATGGCCCCCAGTGAACGTTTCAGATGCTCCTCGGTGGAGAGCTCGGCATCCGATTTGATTCGATCGAGGTTCTTCGTTCGCAGGATTTGAATCGACATTTGATGTTCCGACATACCTCAGCGGATGGGCTGAGATTCACGCATACTGGCAGAAAGTGAACGGATGAAGGTTTGCTGACCGCAAAAGGATTGAGGGTTCGCGGCAGCTTTGAGGTTGGCTCTGTTCCGCAAGACCCGGTCTCTATCAGATGAAGAGATATTACTCATTAAAATGCGAATGTCCAAGCAAAATCTGAATTGCGCGTCACAGCCACGGGCGGACTCACAGGCTTATCCACCGAAGATCACGAGCTGGACTTCCTCCGGAAGCAGCGTGCTCACGGAGCGCACGACGCTTCCTTTCAGCGCATATTCGAGCCGACTCCGGTGCTGCGCGCCGATAATGACTCGCTCAACACCAAATGTCGCTGCTTGCTCGGCAATCGTATATCCGACGTCATAGCTTGGAATTTGCAGAGATTGAAAGTCAATGCCGGCGTCGGCGCAAATTGCTTCGGTCCGCTGTTCCTGGCCGTTGGTCGGCATCTCGAGCATCGCAGGCAATGCTCCAACAGCAATCTCCTTCACGCGCAGGATGAAGAGGAAAGCGTTGCGCGCCTTCGCCTCTTCAGCGGCAAAGCGTAGAAGCTTCTCGTTCATTTCCTTCACCGCCACAAGATATTTCCTGCTCGGCAACTCCTTCCTACGACGCCGACGTTGTGAGACGGGCACCGGGACCAGTTCGGGGACCGCTGGCAACACCTTCAGCCGCCGCTTCGCGAACGCGCGCGCGGCCAGACCGGCAGCCAGAATGGCCAGCGCAAAGATGGTCGCGTCGGTTTTCTTCACAGCAATCGAGACCTCAACGAGAAAGAGAATCGTCGCTGAGATGAGCATGAAGAACTTCTCGAGGGGCTTCAGGTAGACCGATTTGTCCGTGGCCGTCGATCCGATGTTAATCGTCATCGCCCCCACAAGGCCGATCGCATACAGATGAGACAGCGCCTCAACATCGCTGATCATCAGCAACACGCTGATCGGAACCAGGGTCGTCACGAGGAGCGGGATAATGGGGACCCCGTGCCGGTTCAATCGCCGTAACGAGGAGGGCAATTCCTTATCCACCGACATCAGGAACTGGATGGAGATGAGGCCATTCAGAGCCGTGTTCCCTGCTGAGATCAACAAGATCCCAAGTGAGAGGGCAACGAACCAGCCAAACCAATGCCCGACGTAATGCTCCCCCAAGAACCGCAACATGTCCTCGAGGTAGGCTCCGGGCTTCAGGCCTTGAACGGCCAACATTGCTAGCCCTAAGAAGGCATTCACAAGAATGACCTTTGTGAGGACAGAGAGGATTGCACGCTTCGAATCTCGCGCGGGATCCTTCATCAAGCCTGTCATGTTGGATATCGCCTCAATTCCCGACAAACTGAGAATGAAGCCGATGAAGATCCCCCAGTTGTGGAACAGTCCGCCCTCAGGCGGTGCGATGGTCGCTGAGGTCAGGGCCGTGGGTGCCGAAGCGACGATGACGATAAGAAGGATCAGGAGCGTGAATGCAGAGATAGCTAAGGCGAGACCCCCGGAATGTTTCGGACCGAACCAGTTGATTGCCCCTATGGCCAAGATGATAAGGATCGCCCACAGCGCCGGATATTGCAGGCCGAGGTAGTGGCACGCATCGAGGATCGACAACGCCATAGTGACGACATAGTCCGCAGCGAGAAGGAGGGCACCAACCACGGCCAAGAGTTGTGAGCGATGGTAAACAGAACTGTAGACTCCACCGCCATTCGGATATAGTCGACAAATGGTAATGTAGTTGACGGCGACAAGAGTGGTCAGCGCCATCATCAACGAGAGATGCCAGAAACTGCTGTATCCCGCCAGTGCGAAGCCGATGCCCATGACGTAAGCAACGCTCGTCCCCCAGTCACCGTCGAGAATGGCTGCACTGCGCAGCCACCCGAGGACACGCGGCCGGCTGGTGGCAAGCTGGGTGACACCTGAGTGGGACTGTATTGTCTGGGAAACGTCTTGAGGCAAGATCTCTGTCCGGTTCTAAAAAAGGGAAGCCGAGGCAGAATGTACCCCGGCTTTCCCTGAAGACCCGTCCGTGGTACTACTTAATGCGGATGGAAGCAACTGCTTTCTCGAAGGCTGGTAAGAAGTCTTTTCTTGCAGGCTGATAGTAGTTCAGAATAACACGATACACTTTGTCCTCCTTGACAACAAAATAAACTCTGCTCTCTATTTCCTTTGCCGGTGAGTAGTTGAGATAGAGTGCCTTCAGCCCGTCGATCTTTGTCTCCCCCCTCGATGTGGGCTTGAAGAATTTTGCGTTCTGCTCAACGACTTTGTCTACCGTCAGTTTCTTTGCGGGACGAACATCGATAAGCATGTTCGAATCCTTCCGGTAGCCCTGAACCTGCAGCATGAACTGCACCTCGCCCGAGGGTGGCGGGGAAACCGTCTCAAAGTTATTCGGATAGGATATGTCAAGAATTGAATTCGAAAACGTCTCGAACTCCGAGGAAGGAACAGCAGGATTCGCAGGAACCGCCTTCGGCTTTGGTAACTCAACCGAGGCAAGGAACGAATCAACCACGACCTGGTATGGCTCAAAGAAATCGTTGAACGCTTCATACGAGACTGTGTACAACATCGAGTCTTTGATTGCCAGCGTCCGGATCACTGAGACCTTATTCTTCTCGTCAAATCGGCCGCTGTAGGTAATTCTGCTCGCCGGCGCATCCTCGATCTTTGACGGTTCAACTGCCTGCACGCTGTAGCCGCTGGCGGTGAGATCGTTCTTGAGATCGTCCATATAGGTCTCAAGCGGTTTCAGCGTATCAAGCTTCTCGTACTTGACCGAAAGCTGCGCTCCGTCTTTTCCCTCCTTGGCGGTTGGATCATAGAACTTTTGAAGGGCATCCTGCGAGGTGTAGAAGCCCACCTTCGTACCCTCGGTCACCTTCTGCCATCCTTGCGGTATCGTAAAATGCACTTTAAAATAAGGGTCTTGGAAGTGCTCCCATCCCGTTATGTTGGCTGCCGTGGGCTTCTTGCTGCACCCGATCAACAGGAGAACACCGAAGGTCAAGATGGTCAGCAGTCTGTGGTTCATCGCAGGGATCCTTTCGTCTGGCACTCTTAGGTTTGTTTGCTCTCTCAGCCAATAAAATACGATTTTATGACATAGCCCATAATGATTACGAGAGTCAGCACCACGAGACCCATGAACACGTAGAAACCCGTGACGGGTCGCTGTTCCTTCTGCGTTGACGTTTCTTGGTCTGCCATGAACGATGTTCCTCAGTGAGATTCCACAAACTCTAGTCAACCGCTATACCCAACAGCTCCAGCATGTTCTTCGCGTCTTTGTTCGTCGGGTTAAGCTTCAGAACCCTTCTGTACTCTTCGATCGCCCTATTCTTGTCGCCAGACAACTGATACGACTGTCCGATCCAAAGATGCGTCTGCCAATCATCTTCCTTGTACTTTAGCGCTTTGGTGAAGTACTCAATCGCTTGAGGGTATTTTTTTTCTTTCAAATGAGAGGCACCGATATTTCTATATGCCTCTCCAAGCTCACGCTTGTATTTTGCTTCTTCGTTCTGAGGGATGAGCTTGATCCAGGTCTCGTACTCCCTCCTCGCCTCTGCGAGTGAATCCGACGATACGAGGCATTGCGCCAGATACATATGGCCGGGCGCGTAGTCCTGCAGCTTGCTTGTCACGTAGCGAAGGGCAACCCGCGCAGTGTCAAACCGCCCCAGTACCATTTCGCAGAGCGCAAAGTTCAGGAATGCACTGTAGTGGGTTGAGTCAAGCGTGAAGGTCTTCTGAAACATGACTGCAGCCGACTCCCACCGCTTCCAGCTCATGTAGATCGTCCCCATGTTGTTGTACACTGCTTTCAGATCGGGCTTGATCTTGACGATCTCTTGATATGTTTTCAGAGTGAGCGTGTCCATCTTCAGCTCCGAGTAGGCATCAGCCAACTCTATGAGGTCACCCAGCTTGAGCGTATCGATTGACCTCAGTGTGGTGTACGAACCGATACTCTCCTTGTACTGCTTCAGTCTTGATTGAGAGCTTGCACGGTAGCGTAGCGCATCACTATTTTTGGGGTCGTTTTTCAACGCTCGCTGCGCGGCTTTGATCGCCTCAGCATATTGGCCGGTGTAGTAGAGAGCCTCGGTGTACGTCGGCCACACCTCCTCTGCGTTCGGGAAGCGTTGAATGTAAAGCTTCAGGACCTGTGCCGCGTCGGCGTAGAGCTTCGGTCGCGAGATCATGTACATCCTCGCCAGCTCCAGCAACACTTCCTGGTTCGTCGTATCAATCGCAGCAACGCGCTTGTATTCCCGCGCAGCGTCGTTGTACCGACGCTCCTTGTAGTAGAGCTTAGCGAGACTGTTGTGCACGTCGGCGCGCGTCGAGTCGAGCTCGATAGATTTCTCATATTGCGCAATGGCAAAAGGAATGACCCCCTGCCTGCTGTAGGCTTCCCCCAATCCTTTATACACGACCGGCGAATTCGGGTCTGCTTCTTTCGCTCGTGAAAGGGCAATGATCGCTTGGTCAATCGAATCTGCCTCCAGCAGGACAAATCCGAGTTGCGTTAGCAGCTTTGAATCGTTCTTCTTCTCAGCCAGGCCCGATCTCAGCGCGTTGTACGCGCCCGTGATGTCTTTTTGTTTTCTCGCCACTCTTGCCACGAGCAGATACCCGTTGACGTTTGTCTCATCCAACGATATCACTTTCTGGCCCGCCAGTTTTGCGGAATCAAGGTTTGAGAGTTTGAAGTATGCCTCACCAAGGAGCAGCCACGCGTCGGCACTCCTGGGGTTTGTCTCAACAAACTGATGAAGAACAGCCACGCCTTCCTTCGTTTTCCCCTGTTGGAGCAGATCTCTTCCTTTGTCAAGCTCAGCTTGAGCGAACACGGCCGTCGAAACTACCACGCAGCATAATATGAGAAGTGCAGCGATTTTTTTCATTGCAGGATTACTCCTGAGTGAGTTGAATGACTCGGTACGGCACTGTCTTCGGGACAAGTCCGGCGTCCCAGAAGACCTTCTGTCCAGGCATACTTGCAACGAAGGTGCTGAAGCCCTGTGCCACTCCAGGACTTTTCTCTGAGGTGTAGATGTAGAGGGAGTAGACGAGCGGATACACCCGATCATAGATATTGTTCTGACTCAGCTTCACCGCCTCCCCTCCATCTTCCTCCTTTGCCCGGACGTCGAGCACGCGGACATCCTTCTTAAACCATCGGCCCCTCGCCTGAATCGTATCTTCCCAGACTGCGAATGGAACCACACCGATCGCAAACGGATGGAGAGCAACGTATGCGATCACATCGCTCTGCGAGGGGGCGACAAAGGATGGAACAACGTCCTTTCCCGGCTTGAAGAAATGCCGGGTAAGCAGCTCAAAAAGGCCTGAATTCCTGCCCGTGAGACAGAGCTCGATTGGCCCACTGAGCCTCGAGTTGGGGACCGTTCTCCAGTCTGTCACGCTGCCGGCGACGATCGCCCCAAGAGTTTCTGCGGAGAGCGATCTCGTCCTGTTCGACAAATGGACAACGATTGCGACCGCATCGCTCGCGATTTCCGTTTCAACGACTCTCATCCCCGCCTGTTGAACCGCCGCATGCTCTTCCGCGTTCAGCGGTCGATCCACCACAATGCAAGCAGCGCTGTCGTTGATCATCTGCACGATTGCATCGCGCGTGGTCATCCCCAGCACCTGCACAGCAGCGCCGGCATAGATGCGGTGATATTCTACTGCCTCTTGCTGAATCAACGGCAGGTACGCTTCTGTCGCAAGCACCTGAAGAGTTCCGGTCCTGATATCCGATCCCGGTTGCTTTCCACAACCGACAACGATGAGCAGAATCCAAAACGGCAGCCAGGTCTTCATTGGTCTTTTCTCTTAGCTTGCGAGGCTCGCATTCTCGTCACCGCAAACCGATAGATGCCAAAGAGCACCAACACCACCCCAAACGCGATCCGGACATTCGAGGGCATCCCTTCATTGACCACTGCCCCACTCAGCACCAGGATCCCGAAAACCCCCATGACCCCCGAGATGGTGTATCCGACTATCTCAGAAGCATGAATCGCCTTCAATACTCACTTCCCTGTGAGCTTGAATCGGAACGGGATAGAGACCCACACCGACACCGGCCCGTTCTTCATCATCGCGGGCGTGAAAACCCACTGCATCGCTGCATCGACTGCCGGCTGGCTGAAGATCTCCGCATCACTCTTCAACACGACGGCCTTTCTGGCCTTTCCCTCTTTATCAACCCAAATCTTCACCCACACCGTCCCTTCAAGTCCGGCACGCGTGGCAAGGTCAGGATACTTTGGGGTGATCTGCTTGATCGGTTCCGGGGCTTTCTCATATGGGACATAGTCGGCCGGTGGCTCTTCCTCCTCGATCTTGATCTCCTCTTTGGCGCCGCCGCCACCCGTTGACACGATTGGTGCGGTCTGTTGGCTCAGCTCCTGTTGTGTTGCGATAGTTTGCTCGGGGCTGACTTCAGCATCTGGCACAGGGACCGGGATGCCAACGCTCGGCTTCAAAGCAGCACTCGTCACCGCTACAGCGGGCGCAGCATCTTGCAGAGAAGGAGGCGGTCCAAGCTCACTATACTTCATGATCCGTATCGTACGCGCTGATTCATCCTCTTTGGCGAGATAGACGGACCCCCAGTAGACACCTGCTCCCAGGAAGTGGAAAGCCGCCGCGATGACCAACCCGCGCACAAGATAGTTCCTGTACACCTTCTTGAGCTCGGAGGCACCGTAGTTCGTATGATACTTTACGTCGAGTTGTTCCATAGACTTTCGCTCCTTCCCTTACGAGGCTCTTGCTTTTTGTATCTGCCGCGTGTCGTATTCCTGCATCGGCGCAAGGCTGAACCTCGTGATATTGGCAAGGTTCAATTCGTCTAGTATATCTACCATCATCTTATAGGTACTTTCGCGATCGATCCGCACCAGGGTGATCAACTTCGGGTTGCTCTTGATGCGCTCAAGCAGCAGGGCGTGAAGGTCATTGAACTCAACAAGTTTCGCAGGCTCCCTCGCCATGTTCCAGTAGATGGTATTGTCTGGAGCAACACGAATCGTGAGCAGATTCGACTCAGCAACCTCAACGGTGTTTTTGTCATCTGGCGGGACGTTGATCTCCATCGCCTGCGGCTTGCTGAAGTAGGTAGTCAACATAAAGAACGTCAGCAACAGCATCACGACGTCCACCATCGGCGTCATATCTATGCGAACACTAAGCTTACGCTTTCTTCTGTGCTTCTTGCCCGCTTTGCGGGACGCGCTTTTCGATTCGCCAGTTTCAACAGCTGCCATAGTTCACACTCCATCGACAATTAGGTTTTCTTGGCCTCGGTAACCAGGTTGAACCGAGTAATCTTTGATTTCTGCAAAATGTTGATCACGTCTTCGACGGGACCGTAGGGTGCTTCCTTGTCGCCTTTAACGACAGTACGAAGCTTCGGATTGGCGACTCGGGCCTGGATCAACAGATTGCTGAGTTGATCCTTCGTAATCTCAAGCTCAGGCCGCAGCTTATTTTCCTCGCCGAAGAGCGTGGCCATAAGAAGCTGCGAAGGCGACCCCAGGAAGATCCGGCCGTCCCTGGAAATTGTCACGATCATAACATCCGACTCCGGCAATTTGAATTCCGCGTGGGATGCCGGCAGATTGATTAGAACAGCCTCTGGTGGCCGGAACTGAGTGGTCATCATGAAAAATGTGAGCAACAACATCACCACATCCACCATCGGCGTCATGTCGATCCTGACCGATATGCGGGCTTTCTTGATTCTCGCCATAGGAGGACCTCACCTATTTAGATTTCCCGGTTGGGAACTTCTCCGCCAACGACTGCACGATTGAATAGCTCGCTTCGTCGATCATGTACGTGAAGTTATCAACTTTCGTCGTGAAGAAGTTGTACGCAAGGATACCCGTGATTGCTGCGATCAACCCGCCGGCCGTATTCACCAACGCTTCCGAAATCCCGAGCGCGAGCTGAATTGCATCCGGTGTGCCAGCCTTGGCCAGTGCGTTGAACGCACGGATCATGCCCAACACGGTCCCGAGAAGTCCCCACAAAACGGAGATCGTGGCAATCGTTGAAAGGGCAACCAGGTTCTTCTCCAGCAGAGGAACCTCCAACATCATTGCTTCCTCGATCGCACGTTGAACCTCAGTCATCATCTCCTTCTGCCCTTTGATATCCCCTTCCTGAATCATCACCTTGTAGCGCTCCAATCCCGTCCGAATGATGTTGGCGCAGGAACCTCGTTGCTTGTCGCACGCTGCAATTCCGCCATCGATGTTTCCCTTGTTGATCTCCAACGTCACGTTCTTCAAGAAAACCGCCAATGATCCTCGCCCTTGAGCTTTGCGCAGCGAGAAGATGCGCTCGAAGACAAACGTCGCCACCATAATAGTCATCGCGATCAATCCAATAACGAGGTAACCGCCCTTTTGAATGTAGTCGGGCATCAAATACTCAAAAATGAAATATGCGACGATCAGGGCGATAACCAGCACGATCGTAATGAATACAGATTGTTTCATGGGTACTCCTTTCGTTAAGTGAAAAAGTTAGCTAGTAACTGTTTGGGTTACTTGAAATTCTTGACAGCTATATCCCGTGTTTCCTCCAAGTCAAAGACGCTGGCGAGGCGCGTGATCACAAAAACATTCTGCACGCCCTTCCCCACCTCACACAGCTTGATCTTCCCACCCACCTTGGTGTACATCGTATGGATGCCCACCAGCGCTCCAATCCCCGAGCTGTTGATATACGTTACGCCCCCCAAATCCAGCACGAGTTTTCTGTTTCCTTGCTCCAGCAGATCGCGCGCTTTTGATTTCAGCTCGTCCGTCTCCTCACCACCGATCAGCGAACCGCGCGGCTCAAGGACAGCGATCTCGAGATTGTTCATAGTGGAGACTTTCAGCGCCATACCTCCTCCCTTATTTATGCGTTAAGGGTGATTGTTGACTGGCTTGAGACCAGACACTTTTTTCACTATCTACTCATCTCCTGGCAATCATTATGCCACGAAAGAAAGCCAATATAGAGAGCGCTCTTCTGGCCTTTCGAAAGCGTCATGATGGGCGGGGATTGAAAAATGCAATATCAGTCTTGACTCGGACTCCCCTCTTGGGGCTAACCTCTTGAGATGCTGATAGATACGGGAACTTGCAGAACGCAAGGGGCCGAGAGGCGATCAAAGCCCATATTTCTTCCGCTTCCGCCATAACGTCGCAGGATCGATGCCAAGAATCTGAGCGGCTTCATCGTAGTCTTTGGCGGTTTGCAGCACCCTCTTGATGTGAAGTTTCTCCATCTCCTCAAGGGACAAATCTCGCGCAGGGCGCTCAGGAGCAGAGCGGATTTCCTCGGGCAAGTGTGTCAGCTCTATGACCCCATTCTGAGCAAGAAGGACGGAGCGCTCCATGACGTTTTCCAATTCTCGGACATTACCACTCCATCGATAAGCACGAAAAGCCTTCATGGCTTCAGGGCTTAATTGGATTGGCGCGTCTTTTCCAAATTTCTTCAAGAAGTGTTGGATGAGGAGTGTCACGTCCTCAGGCCGATCGCGCAGCGGGAGAAGTTTGATTCGAACGGCATTCAGCCGATAAAACAAGTCTTCTCGGAAGGTGCCTTCTTTGAGCGCCTCCTCCAGATACCGGTTGGTTGCCGCAATAATTCGTACGTCGACCTTGCGTGGCTCGCTTTCACCAAGTCTCTCAAACTCTTTGCCCTGCAGTACGCGCAGCAATTTTGCCTGGATACCAAGCGAGAGATCCGCGACCTCATCGAGAAAGATCGTTCCGCTGTCCGCCAGCTCGAATCGACCCTGACGGTCTTTCACGGCGCCCGTAAATGCGCCACGAACGTGGCCGAAGAGCTCGCTCTCGAGCAACTGCTCGGGGAGCGCCGCACAGTTCACTTTCACAAATGGCCCTTGGACGCGCGGGCTCTTCTGATGTATAAAATGCGCAAACAGCTCCTTCCCGGTCCCGCTCTCTCCTTCCACAAGGACAGAAATCGTGCTCTCGGCCACGCGGGCAGCCAGATCGAGCTGGGCAAGCATCTCGCGGTTCCGCGTTATGATCTCCCCTGTTCCCTGCGTGACGGCGAGCTGGTCCCGCAGGCTCCGCACCTCCAGTTCCAACTGATGGTGCTCCCATGCTTTCTGCGCGAACAGCTGCAGTTCCTTGAAGTCGAAAGGCTTCTGCAGGTAATGATAAGCCCCTTTCTTCATCGCATCAATAGCACTATCGATGGAGCCATGTGCCGTGATGATGACGACGCTCGTCTCGGGCGAGTACTTTTTGATTTCCTCCATCAATTCTATTCCATCAATCGGCGCCATCTTCAAATCGACGAACGCGAGATCAAACTTGTCCTGACGCAGGACCTCGACCACTTCCTGTGGCTTCGAGAATAGGCGTGTTTGATAACCAATGGAGGCAAAACAAATGCCCATGGTCTTCAGAATATTCGGCTCATCGTCAACGACGAGCACTTTTGGAACTTGCGTTTCCACCTATGACTGTCGCGATAATGGAATGGTAAAGAAAAACGTGCTTCCCTTCCCAACGATACTCTCGACCCAGATCTTTCCTCCATGCGCCTCTACGACTTCTTTGGCGATCGCCAGACCAAGGCCAACGCTTCCTGGTGTCGACTCGGTCGCTTGCTTCACCTGAACGAACTTGTCGAAGATAACTTCCACCGCGTCCGGAGGGATCCCCCGGCCCGAGTCTGCCACGGAGAAGCGAATAGAATCATCCACCCGCTCTGAGCGAATTGTGACCCTCCCATCGGGCGGCGTATAGCGCAGGGCATTACTCACAAGGTTGGTGATAACCCATGAGAGCTGCTGCTGATCGCCCGCAATGTCAGGCGTCGCCAGCGAGATCTCCGTCTTCAGGTGAATGTTCTTGTCCTGAAACTGCAAACGCAAGGGCTTCACGGCCTCATCAACAAGAGATCGCAGATTGATACTCTCCTGCTTCATCTCGTACTCGCCCGATTCCAGCCTGGAGAGATCGAGCAATTCCTTGACAAGCTTCGTCAACCGCTCGCAATCATCCTTCGCAGTCGAAAGCATGTCAAGCTGACGCTCATTGACCTTCCCCAGCACTTCTTGTGACAGGATGTCGACCGCCATATTGATCGAAGTCAGCGGGGTTCGCAACTCGTGTGAGACGGTCGCCATAAACTCGGACTTCATCCTGTCAAGATTCTTGAACCGCGTTACATCCTGTAGCAAGGTGACGACGCCTTGCACTTTCTCCCTTTCGTCGATGATCGCTGTCTGGCGCGGACGAAAATAGAGAGTTTGATCCCCTTGTTGAACTGAGAGGAGAGGATCGCGGGCAGCCCGTTCTCCTTCTTGAGCTGCCCCCGGGGTCAGCAGAGGGAGCCACCGCTTGTCCTGCACAATCTCGCCCAGAAGCTTAGCCTGCCAGTCACGATTGCCGACGTCCAAAACCCTCTTGGCGGCCTGATTCATCAGAAGCAGGTGATTTTCCTGATCTGTCACAATCACGGGGTCGGGGATGCTTGCAACAATCGCTTCAGACTTCTTCTTTTCGGCGATCAACTGGTGTACGTTCATCGCTTCGTACTCTCGCAACCGCTCCGTCATCTTGTTGAACTCTTGACCCAGCTCACCGATTTCATCGTTCGTGGTAATATCTATTTTCTGATTCAAGTGTCCGCGCCCGATGCGACGCGCAATCTCCGTGAGCCTCTCAGCTGGTCTGATAATTGTTCTGGTAAACTGGACACTCGCAAAGAGAATGAGGATAATTGCCAGGAGCGAGGTGAAAAGCACCGCGAGCGCAGAATTACTGGTGGCTTCCTTTGCGCGCCGGTCAGCTGAAGCAACTGCCGTCTGATTGAACTCGAGAAACTGGTAGCATTGATCCGCCAAAGTCTGTGCAAGCGGAACTATGACGTCCTGCTGGAATGCGCGCGCCCTCCCCCGCTTGGTCGCCCCCTTTAGCAATTTGTAGAGAGAATCAGAGGCGCGAAGATAGACTCTATAGCCCAGAACAATGCTGTCGAGGACCGGAGCTCTCGGTGCAACGGTCACGCTGTCTTTAGCCGTCCCTAACCACTGTATGAAGTCGTCACGGTTCTTGATGAAAATTGCCATAGCGGAGTTAAGTTGATCACTCGCCGTGATCTCCCTCCCGGGTGTCCCCGGCAGTGTGATCCCCACATAGAGCATCGATTCCTGGGCCTTTTCTTGCTGCTCGAGAGCCGTGGACATGTGTTGCGCAGCAAGAACGCTCTGAATGTGCTCCCGGAAAATCTCGCCCACGGAATTCCGCAACTGAGACAGGTTGTAGAGTGCCACAACACTCGTCGCAAGGCTGATGCACACGAGCAGGAAAAAGCTGAATCCGATTTTGTAACGAAGGCTGCTCATCTGTTGAGTGACATACGCTTCGGTGGATCAGCCGGCATGGGGCGCGTCAGGAAGATCAATCAGCATCGAGAGCGAGATAATTCCCTGCCTATCATTTCATGCCAAAATTATCCCTTTTTTGTCCGAAAGGCAAAAAAGAAAGAGAATGGATGCGATTTCACGTGCTTTTAGATGTGTTGGCACAATCAATGTGTGCCAGATTCCGGAATCTTTGTGGTTTGGTGCTTAACAACGTCCTTGCTCTAATCTCAGACGGCCGGTCCGAATCGTACCAGCAAGCAGTCCGGTTTCGCAGCCGGGTCAAATTCGGCAACGAGATGCGGAACTCAGAAAGGTGCGGCAAAGTTTAAATACTATGCAATCAGTTTGCTGAAATAACTCAGGAGATCCTGCAAAGAATTCATTCCACGTGCCCCCCGGACGCTTCCTACTCGCCCAGTCATGTTCTCTTGCCTGTAGGGGCCCCGCACTCTTTCAGTTCATCCCAGACCGCGGTTTCGGGTCCAGGCCATGTTCCCGCGGCCAGAGAGTCTAACACATTCGTCGAATGTAAGACTCTCCTTCATCCTTCTTCAAGATTTCAACTCACAGAGCTTCAATTCTCCCGACCACAACAGCGTGACAACCAGAGTGCGAGTACTGAAATATTATCCGCTGCTCACCGTCCTCTTCACTTTGCCGCTCGTTGTGCAGGCTCCGAGCAAGTACGACGCTCACCAGACATTTGATCCAAGCTTCCTCAGCCAACCGGGCACAGCCTATCGGAGCGGAAGCGGTGCGCCGGGACCACGATACTGGCAGAACAGGGCAGACTACAAGATTGCAGCGACGCTTGATACGGCTGCAAACGTGCTGAGTGCTCACGAAGTAATCACCTATACGAACAGGAGCCCTGATGTGCTCCCGTACGTCTGGCTGCAGCTTGACCAGAATATTATGAAGAAAGATTCGCGGGGAGCGCTCGCTCAACCGGCAAGGGGCCGGAGCTAAGGGGACTTCGATTATACGCTGGATGTCGCTGCAAACCAGATCGTCGTCGCTTCCGGGGAACTCCTCCATCCAAGGGAAGTGCTCACTTTGGAACAACGAAGAAGGCTTGATGAAGCGCGGCGCAGCGATAAAACAATCTTGCTCAGGAGCGCTGAGGAGGTGAGGTCAGGAGTCGGCAGCGGAGGTCGTGGCGCCCGCAAAGTGTGGCATTTCATGATGAAGAACGCCCGTGATATCGCGTGGGCAGCATCGAGTGCGTTTGTCTGGGACACCGCACGCATTCATCTCTCCAGTGGAAAACCGTGCCTCGCGATGTCGGTCTATCCTGTCGAAAGTGCGGGCGACTCTGCCTCTGGTCGCTCGACGGAATATGTGAAGAACAGCGTGGAAATATTCTCAAGAGACTGGTTTGAATATCCCTATCCCGTAGCTGTGAATGTCGGCGGGCCTGTGGGCGGGCAGGAGTACGCCGGGATCGTGTTCTGCTCGCGTGGCGCCAGAGGAAAAGGCCTCTGGGGAGTTACGGCTCATGAGATCGGACACAACTGGTTCCCGATGGTCGTAGGGTCGAATGAACGTCGCGATGCGTTCATGGATGAAGGGTTCAACACGTTCATCAACATCTACTCAACCAAGAATTTCAACAACGGCGAGTATGGGGCTCGGCGCGATTCCGTGAGGCGCTTTGCGCCAATCATGATGCGACCGAGCCTCTTTCCTATGCTTACCTATGCAGATGCAATCCCCAGACGCGACCTTGGAAATCTCGCGTACTTCAAGCCGTCGGTGGGACTGGCGATGCTCCGTGAGTATGTCCTCGGGCCCGAACGGTTCGATTATGCTTTCCGCGAGTACATCAAGCGATGGGCCTACAAACATCCGCAGCCGAAGGACTTCTTCCGCTCCATGAACGATGCTTCGGGAGAGGACTTGAATTGGTTCTGGAAATCGTGGTTCGCGGAAAACTGGAGACTCGACCAGGCGGTGAAGGATGTGAAGTACGTCGACAATGATCCTGCGAAGGGAGTCCTCATCACGATCACAAACAACGACAAGATGGTGATGCCCGCAACGGTTGAGGTGAAGGAATCCAACGGCCATAAATGAGGTAAATGGTATCTGCGGCGGACGTGAGAAGCAGTATGTGGTATATGAGATATGAGATGTGGAATGTGAGATGCGAGAGGCGGCAGGTGAGCCGCAAGAAGTAAAAAGAGGGCGGGGCAGTCCACAAGAGAAGCTGGAGATGAGTTGTTGTGAGGAAGACAGATTTGATCCGGCATTTCGTGTCCAGTTATTCGAAGCGACGCTCTGCCAAACCCACCGGTTGTGGAAAATCCCCAAACGGGCCAATCTAGCACCGCTTGTCCATCCTCCGCTTTCAACAGCATTCTTCGTCGGTTATTGCACAGCGATCCGTGAGGTTTATCCCACTCCAAGTTTTTGTCCGACAAGAACTTGCGGAAGATGCAACTTTTTGCTTAACTTGAACGTATGGACTGACCGATAGTCATTTATTGTACTGGAGTTAACTATGGGAACTCACGAAAGAAAAGAGAGAGAAAAGGAACACCGCCGGGAGGAGATTCTTGATGCTGCGCAGCGAGTGTTCTTTGAGAAGGGGCTCGTGGTTGCGACGATGGATGACATAGCGGAAACGGCCGAGCTCAGCAAGGGCACCCTCTATCTCTACTACAAGAGCAAGGAGGATTTGTATCTCGCCGTCATGATGCGCGGGACAGAGCTTCTCTTTGACATGTTCGCCGAGGTGGTGAAGAAAGGGGCATCCGTAACGGAGACGTTGATCCGACTCGGCGATGCGTACATCGAGTACTTCAACAACCACAAAAACTATTTCCGCATGCTGCATTTTCTGCAGACTCCCCAATTCCACAAACAGGTCTCCGAGGAAATGAAACAAAACTGCGAGGCACTGAATCAAGACATTTGGGACCTCGTGAACAACCTCCTGAAACGTGGCATCGAGGAAGGAACGGTGCGTCCGGATTTGAATCCGGTGGAAGTGTCGATCATCATCTGGTCGAGTGCGACGACGCTGTTGCAACGAATCGACAGGGAATATGATCTTTGGAAGGAAAAATTCCAGCTTGATCTTGTTCAAACAGTAAGGCTTTCCAACAGCTTGCTCTTCGACGCCATCTTAACGGAAAAAGGAAGAGGTGAATTAGCGACGCTCGCGAACACCCGAACACATCATTGAGGAATACATGAACCTGGAACGGAAACCACATTTCATTTTTCTCTCCCTGACGCTTGGGACGCTGCTTCTGATCTCGCCGACCCGAGCGCAGAGTCAGATTGCACGACGTCTCTCGCTGGAGGATGCGGTTCGTCTGGCAATGAAGCAAAATCCGGATCTCACCACGGCCCGACTGGAAGTCAGAAGCTCCGACGCGCGTGTGTTGGAGGCCTGGGGAAATGCCATGCCGGCGGTTGACCTCTCGGGACAATACGTCCACATGATCAATAAACCCGTGACGTTTTTCCCGGACTACTTTCTGTACACCTTCTTGAAGGGAATCGACTCCACCACGCCAAAGCCGACTGGCCAGCTGGTTCCAATTTCCTTTGCGCCCGGATTTACCGCAAGTGCCTCCTTGAACGTGAGGCAGATTCTTTTCAATGGCGCGGTCTTTGTCGGTGTCGGCGCAGCACATATCTATTCTCAGCTGGCACGAGACCTGTACCAGGCAAAGCAGGTGGAAACGGTAACGAAGGTACGAAAAGCCTACTATGGGGCACTTCTTGCGCATGAGGCATTGGACCTGATGCGTTCCAGCCTCCAAAACGCCGAGGACAATCTCAAGAATGTCAGGCTCATGCTCAAGCAGGGAATTGTTTCAGATTACGATGAACTGCGCGCCTCCGTGGGGGTCGAAAACCTGCGCCCGATGGTGATTCAGAGCGAAACCAACTTCAACCTCGCACTGGACAATCTCCGAAACACCATCGGCGTGACAAACAAAGACGATTACCTTCTCACGGATAGTCTATCGTTTCAGCCGGTCGACGATAGCATCCAGGAGCGGGCGGCAACCCTTGTGCTTGAATCCAACCCAAGTCTGAGCGCCGTCAGGCGCCAGATTGAGCTCAACGGAGCGGTTGTCAATGCTGAACGGTCGAGCTACCTGCCCACCATCGCGGCATTCGGCTCGTACCAGTACCAGGCGGCAAAAGAACAGTTCAAATTTTCCACCAATGACTTTTACAAAGGCTCCCAGGTGGGGTTATCACTCTCGCTGAACCTCTTCCAGGGGCTGCAGACGTATGCACGCGTCGAGCAGGCCCAACTTCAAGAGCGCAAGAGCGAAGAGCAAAAAGTCAACCTCGAGAGGATATTGCAGACGGGATTGCATTCGATCCTCGGCAACCTGCAGCAGGCACGCAAGCGTGTTGAAGCGCAGGGGAAAACAGTTGAGATGGCCGATCGGGGTTACAAAATCGTCACGACACGATTTCTCAACAATGCAGCGACACAACTCGAAGTGAACGATGCACAACTCGCGTTGACCCAGGCGAAAGTCAATAGAATTCAGGCTGTCTATGATTACCTTGTTGCTTCCGCGGACCTAGATCAGCTGATCGGTCGCCTCCCGAGCTATGCCCTTGAAAGCGAAGAAAAGTAAACCATCGATAGAAGGAACATCTCCATGAACATTCTACAACGGATTCCCGCAATGATGCTCGTGCTCCTGAGCGGACTCATTCTCTCTTCCTGTGGTAAGTCCAAACCAGCGGCGAATGGCAGTAAGATTCAACCGGTTGATGTTCGGATCGAGGTCCTCAAGCCGTCCCGCCTCGTCGACGGCATCGAGGTGGCCGGTACGGTCAAAGCCTACGAGGATGTCAACCTCAGCCCCGAGGAGGGGGGTGTGGTGAAGAAATGGATAGCCAAGAAAGGCCAGTCTGTCAAGAAGGGGGACCTCGTCGTCATGCTCAAGGATGAGGTCATGAGAGCCAGCGTTGATGCGGCCGAGGCACAGTACAAGATGGCGGAACTCAATCTCGAGAAACAACGAAAGGTGTATGACCAGCAGGGCATCAGCGAACTCCAGCTCAAGAACTTGGAATACACCCGGGATGCGGCGAACGCAAACGCGGACTTGATGAAGGCCCGCTGGGAGCGAACTCAACTCCGCAGTCCTATCGACGGCATTATCGACAACACAATTCCAAATGAAGGCGATTTTGCACCGCCGGGCGTCCCCCTCGCTCGCATCGTCAACACTTCGGTCATCAAGATTCAGGCGGATGTGCCGGAATTGTCTTCCGGTTCCGTTCCCATGGGTACACCGGCCACCATCTTCTTCGACGCACTGCCAGGCGACACACTCAAAGGCAAGGTATCGTTCGTTGGCTCGACCGTATCGTTGGCAAACCGTTCCTTGCAGGTGGAGATCGTTCTCCCCAATCCGTACCGGAAGCTCAAGCCCGAAATGGTGGCAAAGGTCAGATTATTGCGGGAAACGAAATCAAATGCAATTCTCGTGAGCGAGAATATCATCCAGCTTGTAGACCGCGATCGAATGATCGTCTATGTCGAGAACAGTGGCAAAGCAGAGGAGCGACGCTTGAAGCTAGGGGGTCGCCAGGGAATCATGAGAGAAGTGCTGGAAGGGTTGAAGGTGGGCGACCACCTCATTGTCAGCGGATATCAGAAGGTTGTCGATGGCTCACCGGTCACAGTGACGCAATAGCGGAGAGATGCCCATGAAAATCTGGAGTATTGCAGTAGACAATAAGACAGTGGTCTACATCCTGATGGTCGTGATCCTCATCTTCGGATGGACCTCGTACAATGCTCTCCCACGTGAAGCAGCTCCCGACGTCAAGATTCCGCTTGTCATCGTGGCAACGCCGTATATCGGCGTCTCGCCTGTGGACATCGAGGGATTGATCACGCAACCGCTCGAGCGCGAACTGAAGGGACTCAAGGACCTCAAGCAAATCACCTCCGTCTCAAAGGAAGGTCTTTCGACAATCCAGGTTGAATTCAACACCGGGATCGATATCGATGAGGGCCTGCGTCGTGTTCGGGACAAGGTCAACTCCGCGCGCTCACAGCTCCCGAATGACATCCTGGAACCGGTCATCAGGGAAATCAACATCAGCGAATTTCCAATCATGTATGTCAATGTTGGGGGAAAGGTCGGGCTGGCACGATTGAAGAAGGTCGCGGACGATTTGAGCGATGAAATCGAAGCGATTCCGGGTGTGATCAGCGCGGATATTACGGGGGGCCTGGAGCCCGAAGTCCAGGTAAACGCGGACGTATACCGGATGAACGCGTATCAAATCAGCTTCGACGACATTGCGAATGCCATCCGGGGGGAGAACCTGTCAATTCCCGGTGGCTCCATCGACACAAAGGAGAAAAACCTCACCGTGCGCGTGCCGGGTGAGTTCAAGGATGTAAGTCACCTCGAGGATATCGTGCTGAAGATGCAGAACGGCAAGGCAATCTACCTCCGGGACGTGGCGAAGGTTGACTACTCGTTCGAGGATCGCCAAACCTATGCCCGCCTCAACAAGACCGAGGTTGTCTCCGTCCAGGTTCGGAAGCGCGCCGGCGAAAACCTCTTGCGCATCACGGACCAGGTCAAGAAGATTGTGAAGGAGAAGCAGGCACAATTACCCGAAGGCATCAGCCTTGATATCTCGAACGACCAGTCGAAGTTCGTCACTCGGATGGTCAAAGAACTGGAAAACAGTGTGCTGACCGGCATGTTTCTCGTTGTGATGTCGCTCTTCATGTTTTTTGGACTCAAGAACTCCCTGTTGATTTCAACCGCCATCCCGTTGTCGATGTTCGTAGGCTTTGCCGTCCTCTCGACATTGGGCATCACGCTGAATATGGTCGTTCTTTTCTCCTTGTTGCTCGTCCTCGGCATACTTGTCGATGACGCCATCGTGGTGATCGAGAACACGTACCGCCACCAGCAAGAATATGAGGAGGATCCCGGACAGGCCGCAAAGAAGGCGGCGGGCGAAGTTTTTGTTCCCGTCCTCACCTCCACGGTCACAACACTGTCGGCGTTCCTTCCGCTGGCCTTCTGGCCGGGGATCGTCGGCGACTTCATGAAGTATTTCCCCTTCACCCTCATCATCACGCTGACGGCGTCTCTCTTCGTTGCCTATGTTATCAGTCCGGTGCAGGCCGCGCGGTGGATCAACTACAAACGGGACATCCGGAAGGCGAAGGAAAGCCTCAAGCACCCACACTGGTATAGGAAATACAATCCATTCACCCTCTTGTACCACAAGATGGATGAGGTCGTCTTTCCGTGGCTCCAGCAAGAGTATGTCAAGACCCTGAAGTGGACGCTGCATCACAAGGGAAAGACAATGGGCGGGGCGTTCGGCCTGCTCCTGCTCATTATGATCTTGTTTGGGCTGTTCAACAAAGGCGTCGACTTCTTCCCAAGCACGCAACCCTCGCAAGTGACGGTCAACATCGAGATGCCCTCGGGAACTTCGCTCGACGTCACAAACGGCGTGGCCGAGCTGCTCGAAGATCGCCTGGGTTACATACCGGGGAGGAAGGACGTCGAGTTCATCGCTACGTCCGTCGGCACTTCGGACAACCCCTTTGACTTCGGCGGCCAGGGGACTCCCAACAAGGGCCGGATCGCGATCAATTTCTACGAGAAGAAACTGCGTCAGCAGAGCACGTTCACAACGCTCGAAGAAGTGCGGAAAACTTCGGTGGGGATCGCAGGAGCCGACATTCGAGTGGCAAAACAGCAGATGGGACCGCCGGTCGGAGCGCCGGTGAGCATCGAGATCTCCGGCGAGGACTACGACCAGCTGGCGTCTTTAAGTAAAGTCGTTCGCGAAAAAATCCAAGACATCCCCGGCCTCGTGGACCTCAAGGACGACTACATTACCGGCCGCCCCGAGGTCGAAATTAGGATCGACCGCGAGAAAGCCGGGATGTACTACACCAGCACAGGGCAGATTGCATCGACCGTTCGTGCCGCCATTGCAGGCGTGGACGCGTCGAAGTACCGTGTTGGCGAAGACCAGTACAACATTCGTGTGCGCCTGATGGAAAACCAGCGAAAGGCGCCCGAGGACCTCGAGAATCTCCGGATCACGTTCATGAACCGCCGGGGTCAATTGCTGTCGATTCCACTGACCTCCGTCGCCAATCTGAGCCGGACGACGGCGGTGGCCGACATCAAACGGAAAGACCAGAAGCGCGTCGTCACTGTCTCAGGTGACGTTGAGGGGCGCGTGCAATCCGAGGTGATCAATGATGTGAAAGCGCGGCTTGCGGCATTAACCTTGCCATCCGGCTATGGCATCAGGCTCGCCGGATCACAAGAGGAGCAACAAAAAGCCGAAACCTTTCTCAGTAATGCCTTCGTCATTACACTCTTGCTTGTCTTCTTGATCATGGTGGCGGAATTCAATTCGTTGAAAGTGCCGTTCGTCATATTGATCTCTGTCATTCTTTCACTCATCGGTGTGATGTTTGGATTACTGGTAACTCGCACACCGGCAAGCGTGATCATGACGGGGGTCGGCGTCGTTGCCCTCGCGGGTATCGTTGTGCGTAACGGCATCGTGCTGCTGGATTTCGTCAAACATAAACTTGGCGAAGGCGGACTCTCACTCGAGGAAGCCCTGCTTGAAGCAGGACGAATCCGTCTCCGTCCCGTGATGTTGACTGCTGCGGCCACCGTGCTCGCTGTGGTCCCTCTGGCCACCGGGTTTGACTTCGACTGGCGCGAGTTTCATTTTGTCATTGGTGCTGAGAGCGCAGAATTCTGGCGGCCGCTTGCCGTTGCTATCATCTTCGGACTTACCATTGCGACGTTTCTGACGCTGATCGTTGTGCCAACAGCCTATTCCTTGCTTGAGAATTGGGGTACGGGGCTGGTAGCCTTCTTCGGACGATTCAGAAACTCTGAGAATAATTCCGGGTCAGCAGCTAGCAAGTACCCGGTTACCGGCCGGAAATAGCGCAGTTCTTGTTCTTGAGAAAGGGGACCTCCTTCCAGATTGCAGAGAGAGAATGAGGCGCCCTTTCTTAGTTTTCTTGGTCACCGCCTTGACCGCAATTGATATGCCAGGGGAGGCTCGCGATGGCTGGACATCCAGCGAGACAAATCGCGGACTTGTTCGTCTTATAACAAGTGAGTCTTCCGGATCGCCGGCTCCGCAGGGCATCCGTTGCATATCACCGGGAGGAGGTACGAGATGCAAATCTTCACTGACTTCAGCCATCACATTCGACTAAGGAGCCGCACCGCTCCGTTTGTCCGATACGCAGCGCTCATGATCTCGGTTTTCTTGCTCGCCGGTTGTAGCAGTTCGCTCCAACTGACGAGTCGTTGGAGCAACAGCAATGTCAAGATTGATGGGGTTGATTCCGAATGGCGCGATGCACTGACATATGCGAGGGCATCAGATGCTTCTCTTGGGGTCAAGAATGACACTGACTACCTCTATGTGTGCTTCACAACATCGAATCGGCAAAGGCAGGTACAGATGCTGGCCTTCGGGTGCACCGCTTGGTTCAGCCAGGAAGGGAAGGAGGAGAGGTTCTTCGGCATTCATTTCCCTCTCGGTGGTCAATTTCAGGCTCTCAGGCTCCTTACACAAGAGAATGCAACTGAAGAGTTGCAGCAATTGATTCAAGCCTCGCAGCGCGATTTGGAACTTGTTGGTCCAGCGGAGACTGATCGCCGTCGAGTGATGGATCGGCAAGCGGCAGGAATTGAAGCTCGCCTCGCATATTCCGAGGAGACTTTTGTCTATGAACTCAAAGTACCGTTGCGGAAGACGGTCGACCACCCATTTGCCATCGGAACCGGTGACTTACACACGATCAGCGTTGGATTCGAAACCGGGCAGATCCGAACCACTCCAGGAGGCCAGCAAACAAGCCCAAGCATGATGAGCACTCCTTCTCGCGGAAGGCGAGGTGGACGGTCAGGTGGAGGCGCTTCATCATCAGCCGGACGAATGGGGAGTGAACGCCTCGAGCGCTTGAGCCTCTGGGCTACGGTCCAACTTGCGTCCAGCGCTGCGCCAGCCGCAAAGTGAATTTGAGAATTGCCCCATGGGCATTGCGCGATGCCGACCCCGAATATCTGGAGCTCCCATGTTGTTTTTTGACAGACCGATAACTTGTTCCTCTAATTCATCAAATCAAAAACCATTAAGAACGGAGAACACCGTATGAAAAACCGAAAGGGCATTGTGGCACACTTCGCGGTCCTAGCCGTGGTCGCGATCGTGGCGCTGTCCTTCCAGCAGGTTGCTCAAGCCCAGCGGATGAGGATGTCACCAGAGGAGAGGGCAAAAGCACTGAAAGATAGCCTTTCCCTCTCAGATGAGCAGACCGCAAAAGTTGTGAAGATCTACGAAGCTCAGCAAGCGGAGATGCGGGAGAAGATGGGGGAGCTGCAGGGTGATCGGGATGCAATGAGGCAAGCAATGCAAGCGACGACCGCAAAGACCGACTCGCTCATCGGAGCGGTTCTGACGACGGACCAATTGAAGAAATACCAAGAGCTCCAGAAGCAGATGAGACAGCGGATGATGCAGCAGCGCCAACGCAACAATTAGGTTGGCGGCGATTTCCTGCCACAAGACCTGAGTCGTGGGGCGAACGTTCTCCCGCGAGAGCGTCGACGCAAAGAATGTTCGCCCCATGTTTGTCTTCCACGCTGGGGCACGTCCCTCTCCTCCGTCGCGAGCCGGAGTCTTTTTCTTCTTTTTGTCCCCCTCTCCCTTTGAGCATCTCTTCCCAAGCAAATATTGTTGCGGAGTTTGTCCACGCCGCTTCGTATATTGATCTGCGCAACCAACGGAATTACAGAAAGCACAGTTTTATGGACAACCAGAAGATCATCGGCGTCGTTGGCGGACTCGGACCGTACGCCGGGCTCGAGTTTGTCAGGAAGGTGTTTGACCAGACGATAGCTACGTCCGACCAAGAACATCTGCCGCTGGTTTTGCTCTCGTATCCGGATCGCGTGGGAGATCGAAGCGCGTATATTTTGGGCAAAATCGAGACCAACCCAGCCTACGCGATCGCAGACATCCTTGCGAAGCTCGAACTGCTCGGGGCATCAGTTGCCGGCATCGCCTGCAACTCTGCACACGCGCCTGCGATTTTCAACGTGATTGCAGACGAATTGGTGAGAAGAACGAGCAGCCTGAAGTTGATTCACATAGTGGAAGAGACCGCGCGGTTCCTTGCACAACACTACCCTGCGACCAAGAAGATTGGACTAATTGCTACGCTTGGCACCGTGAGGTCCAGAGTCTATGAGAGCCTCTTTGAGCCGAAAGGCCTGCAAGTGGTTCTTCCAAGCGATGAGATACAAGCCGGGACGGTTCATCGCGCAATTTATGACCCTCTCTTCGGCATCAAAGCCAAGTCGAACCCCGTCACCGGGCAAGCACGGCTGGCTTTCCTCGACGCGATCACGCACTTACAGAGCCGGGGTGCAGAGGCGATCATCCTTGGCTGCACGGAAGTCACCCTCGCTATTACGGAAAAAAGAATCGGCGGGTGCGTTTTGCTGGATCCTGGTGTGATTCTCGCGAGGGCGCTGATCAGGGAGGTGGCTCCGGAGAAGCTCCGGCCATTGGAGGAGGGTTAACGCGTCGCGTCCACCTCGAGGGGAGGACAGTTGCGGGAAGCCGATTAACCGGCAAGGAAAGACGCACACAAACCCTCTTCGGCTTGACACCGATCACAAAAAGCGTGGATCCACCCTCGGTATCATACGGGTGCTTGAACTCCCCTGGGGTTTGACATGTCTTACAGAGGAGACCAACAAGAAGCCGCTTGCGTCAGATGGTCATTGTCCAGGCGGATTTCATTCACAATCAGGGGGGAACACATGAAAGCAGCAACGATCGTAGCACTGCTGTGCCTGGTCGCCGGTGGCTACATCACAGGCCTCGCGCAAGAGACGAAGCCCAAAGCTACCGCCACCAAGACGCCACCGACAAGCATATTCTACGACCGGCGTTCTCCGCTTTGATCTCCACTCCACCCTTCCTTCGATCTTCAAACAACCATCAACCGGGGCAGACCGCGTGTGTCGGTTTCCATCCTGATGAAGCGCTCATCGGCAGCTGTGTCATCGTCGAGAACCCGAGATGGAAAAGGGTGCTATGACTGAGGGTTCGCGCTCGCGGCGTCTCCTCAGAGGCAACGCAACTTGTTGAAGCAGATCTTCGGGGAACTTGAGGGGGAACGAGTGCAGGCCGGCTACGAGACGACGATCTCCATGCCTTCCCGGGCGCCGATGCACTCCGTCTTGCCGGCATACATTCCGATGAGCTGCTTTGCATCCTCAACCATCCGATCGACGAATTTGTCGTCGTGGAGAGGATCGTAATGAAACAGCGCCAGCTTCTTCACATTCGCCTGCACAGCAAACCGGACCGTCGATTCGAGAGGCGAATGCCCCCAACCTTTTTTCTCCTTGTATTCTTCGTTCGTATATTGCGCTTCGCCGATATACAGGTCCGCTCGTGAGAGAAACTCGACGAATTTCTCATCAAGATAGGTTGGGAAATCGGAGGTCTGGGAGCTGCGCCGATTTTGCTGGTGCAGGACGTCGTAGTACGGTTCGTTGTCTGTTGCATACACAACTTTTCGCTGACCATCCGAAACGCTATAGGCAAGGCAGAGGGCGGGATGATTTAGGTAGAAGGGCTCAACGGTGAGCTTGCCCAGCTTCTGAGGCTCGCGCACCTCGTGGACTTCAATGTTCGGACTCATGTCCCCGAGCTCAACGGGGAAATAGTCCGAGTCCATCTGGATCTTGAGAATTTTTTCGAGTGATTTATCCCTCCCCGGCGGCCCGTAGAGATGAAGCGTAGTTTGGTCTTCATAGGCGGGTAGGAAAAAGGGAAAGCCTTGAATGTGATCCCAGTGCGTGTGGCTGATGAAAACATGGAGCGTCAGCGGTCGAGAGTCGAACTCCTGCAAAAGGTGATTCCCCAGGTCGCGAATCCCGGTGCCTGCATCAAAGATGAGGATCTGATCCTCCGCTCGGACCTCGACACAGGATGTGTTCCCCCCATAGCGCACCGTAGACGGTCCGGGTGTGGCAATCGAACCGCGTGTTCCCCAGAATCGTACTTTCATCATGACGGGTTGGTCCGCTTGTCCAAGTGCTCTCGAGCCAGCCTGATCAGTTCTTCTATTTCAACAGGTTTCACAACATACGCATCCGCACCGAGCTCTTTGGCTTTGTCGATGTCCGGCTTGTACGACTTTGCCGACATGATGATGATCGGTGTGTTCGCAAAGCGCTCGTCCTGCCTTAAAGTCGCACATACCTCAAACCCGAGAAGACCCGGCATCACCAAATCGAGGATTATGAGATTGGGGAACTCTCGCTGGGCGATCTTGAGCCCATCCTCGCCGTTGTCGGCCTGAAGGACGGAAAACCCCTGCCGCTCGAATCCCGTTGCTATTAATCGACGGAAGAGATCCTCGTCATCGACGAGTAGCACTTTCTGTTTCACGGATATCGAGACTCCCCAGATTCAGCGCGGTGGATGGAAGGAGACCGCCGAGCAAGATCTTTCGACGGCGGCGGTTCCTGCCACATTTCGAGAAACTTATGAATTACTTTGGCGAAAGGCAACTGCGGGCAAGTTCCTCCTGAGGCCTTGTCAGCAATAAGAATGCTCTGCTCTCGGATGTGAAGATAAACAGAACCGATCCCCATCTTGAGCAAAGACTCGGAGGAGAATTGCCGCGTCATCTTCAGTAGCAGGCCCACGGTGCAACGGTAGGCTGCGCGACTCGATCAATGTCGGGGTGAGAGGATTTGAACCTCCGACCCCCTGCGCCCAAGGCAGGTGCTCTAACCGGGCTGAGCTACACCCCGAAGGAAATTGTCAATTGAAAATTACACAAATTTGTCGCAGGAGTCAATTTGAGCTGGGAGCCTCGATCAATGAACATGAGAAGGGATCAAGAAGAGTCGGGGAAATTGGAGGTAGGTCAGGTGAGGTGGGCACTTGTCTGTGAGGCGCGCCGATGCTTCAGATGCAGTTGTGAGGAAATGCCCCCGGTGTCACCGTTGCTTCGCAAGCCAGAGTTCCGGGTTTTGTTTCTCCCGCTCTCTCCAGATCTCAAAGTGCAAGATTGATCCCTGCAGAGAGTCTCCGCTCTTCCCGATCACCTTTCCTGCATTTACCTTCTGGTTTTCGACGACATTGATTTCGGAAAGGTCAGCGTAGACCGTTCGATATCCGTTGTAGTGGTTGAGAATGATGACGTCCCCGAAGCCGGGTACAAACGTGACGATGGAAACCTCACCATCAGCGACCGCAGAGACATCGGAACCCGATCGCACGCCGATATCGATACCCGTGTTCTGCGTCTTTGTCTTGAGGACGGGATGTTCGTGCTCGCCGAAGCGTGAGGAGATGGTGCCGGATGAAACAGGCCAACGCAGTCTCCCTCGCAGCGATGCAAACGCACCAACCGGCTCGACCTCAGGCGCTGGTGTCGGAGTGGCAGCGAGCCTTTCGCGCTCTCGTGCGGCAGCGGCCTCGCGCTCCTTCCGAACTCGGTCCTTCTCAACCAAGTCTGTGATCATCTTCTCAATTTCTCGTGCTGACTCGTTCCGGCGCTTCAACTCTTGCTGGAAGGTCCGTTTATCCTTTCGAATCGACGCAAGTACCTTCTGCCGCTGGGACATCTTCCTCTTGAGCGATGATTCCTCAATCGTTTTCTCGGCGAGGAGCTTTCGCTGTTGCGCCAGGTTCGTTTGGAGCTGCTCGTTCTGCGTCTCCAGGTCCGTCTTCTTCTCAACGATCGCCCGCAGGTCCTTGGCCCGCTGCTCGGAAAATCGCTTCAGGTATTCGATGCGGATATAGAGTTGATTGATCGAACGGGAGGAGAAGAGAAGCTCGATGTCGTACACGCGTCCGTACTTATAGACAGAACGAACGTAGTTCGCGTATTGAGATTGTAGTGATTCGAGGTGCTGTTCCAGGTCGCCAATCGCTTCCCTCGCGTCCTGGATGTCACCCGTAATTTGCAGCTCCTGTTCGCGGAGGTTCTTGATCAACCGCCGCATCAAATGCCCCTGGCGCTCAAGGTTGTCGAGGCGGTCCAGCGTGGAACGCTCACGTTTTTCGCTTTCGACGAGCTTTTTTTCGTACGCCTCAATCTCACTGCGAAGTTCCGCGAGCCTCTTTTCGCTCTTCGCAATCTCCTTATTGCCGTTCTGGGCCTGAGCCGAGCAAACGCCGGCCCCCATAAAGAGCGCGACAAGGCTAACAGCAAGGGAAAGTTGTCTTGTGGCCATTATCGCACACGAACACGTTCTGCGTTCTCGGGTACTTCAAGTGTGAATCGGAGGGCGTCGGTGTTGATCGCAATGGAGGAGTATGAGAGAGCGACCGTGCGACGCTCTGCAAGCTGAGTGATGCGAACGCGGTAGGGAAGCGACGTGCCCTCGATCGATCGAAAGTTGGCAAAGCGCTGCTCAAATCGGAGCTTACCCTGTCGATCAACATGTTGAATTCTTGCTATGAGCAATGACTCGGGATCTATCCAGTACCGTCTGCTCCCGCTTTCGTGCCGATACGTCAGCACAGATTGATTGTCCTCAATAGTCACGGTGTCCGGGGCGCCTTGGTCTTCCGGGAAAAAGGTGCCGCCGGTGATCATGTTCAGGAGCTCGTCAAAGCTCAGGTTCACCCGCAGGATCCGCCTGAGATTCGATGCATTCATCGTCCCGCTGATGAGCCGATTCTGAAGGCTGTTGTAGAAAAAGAACTCCTTCCGGGTCAGCAACGCGGCACCAACCTCGATTCCAAACGGGCCTTCGAGCTTCACGAAGACGGAATCCGGTTTGCGAAGCATGAGTTCAAACGACCCTGACTGGGCAATCTCCGGTGTTTCAAGAGTGATGTTGCCTGAGCCCTTCAACGACCGCACGCGTTCCTGATTGGTCCGAACGCTTTGTTGCACAAGCTCGGGCGTCACGGTTCTGGCGCTGGTCCGAAGCGAGCTCGACGACGAACATCCCCAGAGCACCATGAGAGCGACGCCCGGTATGAGGGCGAAACGATGTAACACTAGAGTGACCCCCGAGCCAGTTTGTCTCGCAGCGCCTGATTGTTCGCGTCCATGTCCAGCGCTTGCTTCCAGTACTGTTCCGCCTTCTCCTTCTGGCCAAGCTTGAAACAGATGTCACCCATGTGCTCGTAGACGGTCGCGCTCGCGCCCCCCGCAGCGATCGCCTTGGCAATATAACGCTGGGCTTCTTCGTACCTGCCCAGTTTGAAATAGACCCACCCAACCGTGTCGAGGTAGGAAGCATTGTTGGGCTCTGCCGCGATCGCCTGCAGCGCCATTTGGAGCGCCCGCTCAAGCTGCAGGCCTCGCTCGGCAAGACTGTAGCCATAGTTGTTGAGCACGAGATGATACTTGGGATCAATCTTCAAAGCCCGCTCGTACAAGGAGTCTGACTCCTGATACCGATGCATCCCGTCCAGCGTCAGGGCAAGCGTGCTCAAGACGTCGAGGTCATCCGGCTTCAGCTCCAGAGAACGCTGCAAGAGGGACACTGCCTTCTCGGGCTGGTCGAGGCGGGAGTACGCAAGACCCATCAGGAGATAGACGCGCGAGTCCTTGGGGATTGCCCTCTTTGCCCGCTCCATCGCCTCCAGGAGTCTCTGATATTCCCCCTTTTCAAAATATGAGTAACCCACATACCACCACGCATCCCCGTTCCAGTCTGCTAGCTGTGTCACGCGCTCAAAGTACTTCTCGGCCAGTGAGTCCTGCTTTTCCGTAGCTGCGATGACACCCAGATACCAGTTCGGACGCCAATCGTTCGGGACCTCTTTGTTGACTTCCTGAAAGATCGGCTTCGCCTTGGCGATGAGCGTTGAATCCCGCTGAATCTGGTCGAAATAGGCTATCCCCACGCGGAGCTTGATCTCAGGGCTGTTCCCTACGCGCTCAAGGAGCTTTCCATAGAGAGCCAGAGCACGCGGATAGTCACGCTGCTGCAGATATGTATCCGCGAGTGCAGCCGTCGCGTCCGGATCGTTCTGATCGACTTCCAGGATGCCCTCTAAGATCTTGATGGCATCGTTGAAACTGCCTGCCCGAGTGCATATCTCTGCCAGTTGACGCTGGAGCGCCCGGTTGCTCGGATCGAGTTCCACCATCCGCCGGTATTTCTCCACCGCCTTGTCAAACTGCCCAAGGGAGCTGTAGATTTCAGCCATCTGGAGGAGCACGTCCCAGTCGTCGCCCTTCTCGTCGAGTATCCGCTCATAGATCTCGAGCGCCCGCAGTGGCCGCGTTGCCTGGTAAAGCCTCGCGAGACTGAACCATCCATTCGTATAGTTCGAGTCGATCCGAACGATCGCCTCATATTCGTTTATCGCCTGATCGGACTGAAATGCATTGAGGTAGACGGCGGCTAAGTTTTCCCGATAGACAATGTTTGTCGAATCGAGTCGGACTGCCTCTCGGCCGGCTTGAGCAGCAAGCGAGTGTTTTCCCAGCAACGAATAGTCCTTTGACATAGCGTAGTAGATGGCGGGACTCGGGTCATCCTGTATCGCTTCCTGGTATTCCAGGATCGCATTGGCGTATTCGCCCTTCGCGTCGAAGACGGCCCCGTCAATGAAATGGCTGAGTGCCCGATCAGCTCGGGCTTCCTGGAGCTTCTGCTCAATCTTCCTGTTCTGCGCGCTCTCCTCTCGCGCACGAGGAGCTTCCTTCGTCGGGGCGCATCCCGCAAGGACAACCACACCAGCGAGAGCACTCGCACACATGTATCGTCTCAGTGTCTTCATAAGCGTTCAAAATATATCGAATAACGGCCTGAATAACAAGCCGACCTGTTTCGAGATATCCGATACGGTTCGCGCCGGAACCATCGAGGCCTCGAGGTTCATCGCTTGCGTTGTGCAAAGAAACGAAGTATCTTCATCTACACGAACGTGCAGTGCGAAGACCCGTGGAAACGTCTCCTCAACTCTATGATCTCGCCGTCGCGTGGAACTGGCAATATGACGAAGATTTTATCGGTCTCGTCGAAGGACAGGCCCGTGCGCGGAGCATCACGACATACTTCATCCGGCAGCACAATGTCGATGAAACGCATGAGTTGCTTCAGCGACGGAAGCTCCACGTCTCCGTAGTTCTCGACCGCGCCTCTGATGAGGATGAACGGTTTCAACCGCTTGCGCACTATTTTTCGCGCCGCGCTTCCGCCCCAAGCTCCTCCCCACCGTTTCTCATCATCAACCCTTACGAGCTGCAGAAGCGAGCGGCGGACAAGGCAACGATGCACCTGGAGTTCCTTTCGCACAGCCTGGAGGTCCCCTACACCATCATCATCTCTCCTTTCAATCACAAGCGGGAGCTCGAGCTTTCGCTCACGGAGCTGGCTCACCTCGGGAGACCATTCATCATCAAGCCTGCGAATACGACGGGTGGCGGGATTGGCGTTGTCATTGGTGCCGAGACACTGAAGGACGTCTTCGAGACCCGCCAACACCACAAGAATGACAAGTATCTTCTCCAGGAGAAGGTGAGCCCTGCGTTCCTCGGAGAAAACAGGGCATGGTTTCGAGTGTTCTACGCCTTCGGCTCCATTATTCCCTGTTGGTGGGATGATCAAACTCACGCTTACAAGGAGGTAACGCCGGAGCATGAGAAATCGTTCGGTCTCGACCGTCTCCGATCCATCACTCGCGTGATTCGGGACATTTGTCTTCTCGACTTCTTTTCGACTGAGATCGTCTACACACAGAAGCAGAAGTTCGTCGTCGTCGACTACGTCAACGAAATATGCGACATGCGGCTCCTGTCCCGCACACCCGACGGCGTGCCGGATAGCGTCGTGAATGCAATTGTCCATTCCATGCTTGACTTCGTTGAGGATTTCCTCAGGAAGCAATCGGGGAAAACGCCCTAGATATCACATTTGACTTTAAATGGGCGCAGGAATTTGTTACAGGGTGAGGGCTTGATTTTCAGGCGGGCGTTCGATACATTTGCAGAGCGTCCTTAACTGTCTTACCATTTGCCATAGCTTGGAGGCTCTATGAGTCCCAATCCTTTCGAGAGGAGATTTCGTCGTCTGAACCAGGTCACTCTCCTCGCGCTGCCGATCGCTCTCTTCGCGTGGAGCGGCTGTAAATCAAGCGAGGGGGCTGCAAGCAAGAATGACCAAGCTCTCTCAAGCTTTGTAGGCGAGAAGAAACCGGAAGTCACCCCTGCTCAACCGCCGGTTGACCAGAAGAAACTCCAGGACCTCGAATCGGAGAACACAACGCTGAAGGAGAAGATTGCGAAGCTGGAGCAGGATAACAGCGCATTGACGACCCGCCTTTCGGATATTGAAGCGAAGATCATGGCTGAGCGTGAGAAGGCGGAGAAAGCGGTTGAAGCCGCAAAGGAACCAGCGAAACCCTCCAGCGCATCGTACGAAGCTGCGTACCAGCTCTTCAGCGAGAAAAAGTATGATGAGGCTATCCAGATGTATCAGGCACTGCTTGATGGTGGGATCAGTGAAGACCTCGCCGATCATTGCCACTATTGGATGGGGGAGTCGTATTTCGGAAAGAAGGACTACCAGGAAGCGTTGAAGCAATTCGAAGCCGTGTTTCAATACAAGTCCTTGGAGAAGAAAGCCGATGCCCAATTCATGGTCGCTCAGTGCTATGAACGAATGGGTGAGAAGGGAAAAGCCAAGGAAGCGTACGAAAAAGTAGCGAAAGATTACCCGACGAGTGATAAGGTCCAGTTGGCAAAGGAACGCTGGGGCAAGCTCTAGGAATCCATACTGAACAGAAGGGAAAATGACCCCTGAGATTCCTCGGGGGTTTTTTATTCTCCCGCTCTCCGTTCAGACTGTCAACCGCTTCCAAGAGTGAACGTGGAATGAACGCGTGCAGCCTGTCGGTCGCAAATCCCTCGACGCTTTATTGAATCTCACCCCCTGCGTTGCTATATTGAACGGAGAAAGACCGTTTCACTGGCCATTACACAAACCCGCCCTGAGGAACCTTTTCCTGTATGGCGAAGATCCAGACTAAGTTTGTCTGTCAATCATGCGGCTACGTTTCGCCGCGTTGGGTCGGCAAGTGCCCGAACTGCAATGAATGGAATACCTTCGTTGAAGAGGCACCGTCGCCGCTGAAGCTATCCCGGAAACCATCGGGCGCGGCATCGAAGCTTGAGCCGATCTCGATCGAGGACCTCGAAGCCGAGGATGCTCCGCGCATCAAGACGAACATCGAAGAGTTCGACCGCGTGCTCGGAGGAGGGCTCGTCCCGGGCTCGCTGATCTTGCTCGGCGGCGACCCCGGCATCGGGAAGTCGACCCTGATGATGCAGATGGCCTTGCAGCTCAAGGGTCAGGTCGTCCTCTACATTACCGGCGAGGAGTCGGTGCGACAGATCAAGCTGCGGGCCGAACGCCTCCAGGCGAAGGACACCAAGAGCATCCTGCTGCTCGCCGAAACCAATCTCGACCTGATTCTCGACGTGCTCGAACGGAATGTTCCCGACCTGATCATCGTCGACTCCATACAGACAATGTACCGGCCGGGCCTGGAAAGTGCGCCCGGAAGCGTCAGCCAGGTCCGAGAGTCGACAGCCCTGCTTCTCCGGTTCGCCAAGATCGAGGGCGTCCCGATCTTCGTCGTCGGCCACGTCACGAAGGAAGGCGTGATCGCTGGCCCACGCGTCATCGAGCATATGGTCGACACCGTGCTGCAGTTCGAGGGCGAAGCTCACTACTCCTACCGCATCCTGCGGGCGCTGAAGAATCGTTACGGCTCGACCAACGAGATCGGCATTTTCGAGATGCATGACACTGGCTTGCGCGAGGTGAAGAACCCCTCGGAAGCGTTTCTGTCTGAGCGCCGCTACGGAACATCGGGTTCGACGGTCGTCTCGAGCATCGAGGGTTCTCGACCGGTCCTGATCGAGGTGCAGGCGCTTGTGACGCCGACGAGCTACGGCATCCCGCAGCGAAACACCACCGGATTCGATTACCGCCGGCTATCTTTGCTGCTGGCCGTCCTGGAGAAACGAGTTGGCCTTCACCTCGGCAGCTACGACGTCTTCGTGAATATCGCGGGCGGCATCAAGGTTGATGAGCCGGCAGTAGACCTCGGGATCGCGACTTCCATTACCTCCAGCCTGCGCGATGTTCCCGTTGATTCCTCCTCTGTCGCTGTCGGTGAGATAGGGCTGGGTGGAGAGATTCGCACCATCGGTCACGTCGAGAAACGTGTGCAGGAAGCAGCGAAACTGGGATTCAAGAGAATCGTGATTCCCCACAACAACGTTAAGAGCACCAAAGGACATGATGGGATCGAGATCGTTGGCGTGCAAAACGTTAACGAAGCGATGGAGGAGCTGCTCGGATGAACACCCCCAGAAGCGCACAGCCGGAGCCGGCGTTCATGAAAGAGGCCATTGAGCTCGCGCGCAGGAACATCCGCGAAGGCTTGGGAGGTCCGTTCGGGACGGTTATCGTGAAAAACGGGACAATTCTCGCGCGAGGGACTAACCTCGTCACTTCTACCAATGACCCGACCGCTCATGGCGAGATCGTCGCCATCCGTAAGGCGTGCCGTGCCCTGGGGAGCTTTCAACTGGAGGGTTGCGAGATCTACACCTCCTGTGAGCCGTGTCCTATGTGTCTCGGCGCCATCTATTGGGCGAGACCGAAAGCGGTTTATTTCGGGAATACTCGGGATGATGCTGCACAAGCCGACTTCGACGACCGGTTCCTCTACGAAGAGCTGCCACGCTCATTTGCCGCGCGGAGGATTCCGATGATCCAATTCATGCGCGACGAGGCCCTCGTTGCGTTTCGAGAGTGGGGCGAAAAAGCGGACAAGGTGAGATACTAGGATCGACTCATATGCAGTGGATCGGCTATGTGGGTCTCATCGCTCTTGCGTTGTGCTGGATTCCGCAGTCCGTCGAAACAATCAGGCTCGGCCGATGCCCCGTCAACCTGACATTCCTCATCCTTTCTTCCCTCGGCAGTCTTTGTCTCGCCCTCTATGCAATCAGCCTGGGCGATTCCATCTTCACCATTCTCAACGCGCTGACAACAGCTGGCGCACTGATCAACATCTTCTATAAGATTTTTCCACGAGAAGCCCGGTGAGGAACTTCATGAGCGACGTCGTTCTCGCAACGCGTAACAAATACAAAGTCGAAGAGATCAGGACAATCCTCAAGGATCTCAACGTCGAGTTCCTCACCCTGAATGATTTTCCCAGCATCCCCCCTTTGAAGGAGGATGGCTCGACATTCCGAGAGAATGCATTGAGAAAAGCCCGTACGGTCCACCGGCTTACGAAGCTTCCGGCATTAGCAGATGACTCCGGCCTCGAGGTCTTCTATCTGAACGGGAGACCCGGTATGCTCTCCGCACGGTACGCCGGCGAGGGAGCTACGGACCAGCTCAACAACGACAAACTCCTACGAGAGATGCGCGGCGTCCCTCCACGCAGGCGCAAGGCACAGTTCCATGCCATTCTGGCGCTCGTTGGAGAGAGCTACGAGGAGACGACCGAAGGGGTGTGCGAGGGGAAGCTCGGCGAGTCACCGCGGGGCATCAACGGATTTGGGTACGACCCTGTTTTTGTTCCCGAGGGATATGACAGGACCTATGCGGAGCTAGCGTCGGAGGAAAAGAACCGGATCAGTCACCGGGCGAAGGCGTTGGAGAAAATGAAGGAGGTGTTAGAGAAAAGGCTGTAGTTTGCTCACATCGCGTCCACGGACCTCCTGAACCCCGTCCATGCAGATACAAGCAAGGTCTTCAAACGCTGGATATGTTTAGGACTTGAGTTTCCCCTCGATTGTAGCCAGAAGCAATTCGAGATTGAACGGCTTCTGAATGAACTCATCCACCCCCATTCTCACTCCCGCCCGCACAACAAACTCATCGCTGATCCCACTCATCAAGAGAAACGGGACATTGTTGAGCCTTCGATTGCTTCGCACGCGCTGGTAGAACTCCACGCCGTTCAGACGCCCCTCACCCATCAGAAGGTCGGACAGAATAAGCGAGGGATCGATGCGATCCAGTAATTCCAGCGCCTGTTCGACTGTCTCAGCCGTCAGCACGTCATAGCCATGCTTCTTCAAAGTCGCTGCAAGGGAGAGCAGGAATGTTTTCTCATCATCAACGAGCAGGATCGCGGCTTTTGCTTGGGGGGTGTTCCTTGCCCAGAGAATCTTTGCCTCCGCGCTCATGTGCTCTTCCATACTGATGTTGTACTTCTCACGCATCACCTGGAGCACCTCGCTTTCGTTTTGGCTCATGACACCATCCCTCCACGCGATTCGCAACGCCTCAATATAGGCGTCAATATGAACCTGTTTCTCAAGCTCATCGTGCTCTTCTTGCGAGATTTTGAAGATCTCCCGGACCTTTTTCAGCTCCGCGCCCTCCACCGCCGTGATTTTTCCGTCAAACCACATTTCCCTCAACAATTCTCGATACATTGTCACACTTGCGCGCTCGCCCTCGACAAAGGAATGGTCCGCCGCGGGCATCGCTGGCTCTGAAGTCCGCTCAACGGGTTGAGCTGCGGCCGGAATCGGGATGCTTGTTTTCTCCTGCAGCATGAGTTGTTCGATACGGTCAGAATATGCCTGGGCATAGTAATTCCGCGGGTCGATCTGATAAACCTTGGCCACCTGCTGAAGGGCAAGCTTGTAGTTCTTTGCCTGGATAAGTTGATCGGCAGTCTTCAGCAACATGCTGATTTGCTGAAGCTTCTTTTCCTCATTCAACTCCCTGGAAGTCTTGCTCTGCTGATCATCGATCTGCGCTCTCTCCATTCGAAAGCGCAGCCGTTCCAGGAAAGAGCGAACAAAGAGATTCTTCGGATCGAGCTTCACCGCCTTTTCAATTTCAAGCATCGCACCATCATACTTACCCTCCTTGACGAGATAGTCGGCGGCCCGGAGATGCTGCGCAATGCGCTCCTTAATCGGATTTGTCTGGGTGTCCTTCTTTCCGAACATACTTGCCTCCAGCTTTGCACGAAAGCTATCCATTTTCGAGTTGAGAATCAAATGGCGATATCGATGAGTGGTGTCACGGAAGTTCCCGCTCGACACCAATTGATTCTCGTGCGTTTTCTGGTATATTGAGACTGCTTCAGAGTGAGGCAGCACAACAGCGCACCGGGATTCAACGTTGCTCGGTAAGCTTGGAAATCGCCCCATCCTCACAAACCTTGGGAGAACACATGAGAAAGATTTTCATCCTCATCACGCTCCTTCCCTCTCTTCTCATTTCGCAAGCCTCCATGCCATCACCCGAGTCCTTCTTCGGCTTCAAGGTGGGTGACCGGCATCTGCGCCCAGATCAGATCGTCTCCTACTTGAAAGCTCTGGACCAAGCATCCGATCGGATCACACTCGAGGAGTACGGTCAGACCTATGAGCGCCAACCGTTGATTCTGCTGACGATTACATCCCCTGAGAATCATCGCAACCTCAGAGTTATCAAAGAACAGCACCGAGCATTGTGCGATCCGTCAAAGTCCGCAACTGTGAATGTCGAAAACCTTCCAGTTATCGTCTGGATGGGATACAGCGTGCACGGCAACGAAGCGAGCGGCAGCAACGCCTCGGTGCTGGTGGCATACTACCTCGCGAGCACGCAGGGGCCGGAGATCGAGCAGATGCTGAATGAGACGATCATCCTCATTGATCCGATGATTAACCCCGACGGGCTCGCGCGATTCACGGAGTGGGTCAACTCCCACAAGAGCAAAAGCCTCGTCGCCGATCCGAACAACCGGGAGCACAATGAGGCATGGCCGGGCGGACGTACGAACCACTATTGGTTCGATCTCAACCGCGACTGGATGCCGCTCCGGCATCCGGAAAGCCAGGCACGAATAGCGAAGTATTATGAATGGATGCCGAACGTCTTGACCGACCATCATGAGATGGGGACCAATGCGACGTTCTTCTTTCAACCGGGCGTGTCAACACGAAACAATCCGCTCACTCCAACGAGCGTCGATAGACTGACCAGAGAGATCGCACTGTATCACGCGCAAGCGCTTGACCGCATTGGCTCGTTGTACTACACGCAGGAAGGCTATGATGATTTCTACATCGGGAAGGGGTCATCGTACCCCGATATCACCGGGGGCATCGGTATCTTGTTCGAGCAGGCAAGCTCCCGTGGACTACTGCAGGAGAGCACCAGCGGAAATCTGAGCTTCGCGTTCGCCGTACGGAATCAATTCACAGCCTCACTTTCGACGCTGACGGCTGCACAGGCACTGAGGAAGGATTTGCTCTCCCACCAACGGGATTTCTTCGCCTCTGCCCTCCGAGAAGCCGAGGGGTCGCCGATCAAGGGGTACGTTTTCGGCTCGGCGACGGACCCGTGGCGAACGTACTATCTGCTCGACATCTTACGCCGGCATCAGATCGACGTGTACGGACTCGCCAGGCAACTCCGCGCGGAGGGTCAAACCTTCGATCCCGGGAGCGCCTTTGTCGTTCAGACCTCCCAGAAGCAGTTTCGGCTGATCACATCGCTGTTCGAGCGACGCACCACTTTTGCGGACAGCCTGTTCTATGATATTTCCACGTGGACGCTTCCTTTAGCATTCGACCTCCCGTATGCCGAATTGAAAACAGTGCCGGGAGAGGTTTTTGGGGTGAAAGTCGAAGTTCCCGCCGCTCCGAAGGGGACTCTCATAGGCAGCCCAAGTGAGTATGCGTACGTTTTCGAGTGGAACACCTACTACGCACCTCGCGCTCTCTATCGCTTGCAGAAGGCGGGCATCGAAACGAAGGCTGCTGCTCGAACGTTTGAAGCTCTTACATCGGAAGGAAAACGAAGATTCGACTATGGTACAATCCTTGTACCTGTGGGAATCCAACAAGAGCGAACTGACACAATCCGGAAGACGATCGAGACGATCACCCGGGAGGACGGAGTGAACGTGTACGCTCTCGCGACCGGTCACACTGCCGACGGTATCGATCTCGGGAGCCCAAATTTTGCGGCGCTCCAAATTCCCAAGGTGATGATTGTTGTCGGCCCGGGGGCTTCTGCAACAGATGTAGGTGAGGCCTGGCACCTGCTCGATCAAAGACTTGACATGGAGGTCAGTCTGGTTGAACCGACGGCGCTGGGCCAGATCGATCTGAGCCGGTACAACGTGATAACAATGGTAAGCGGCAATTATGCAGGAATTGACTCCGCCGGGCTTGCCTCTCTTCGCCGGTGGGTGGAGGGCGGCGGGACGCTTGTCACGATGGAGCAGGCGTCGGAGTGGGCAGCAAACAGTCGGCTGGCGACGGCTCGGTTCCGGAGAGACGATGCGGCCAGGAGAGATAGCGTCACGCCGCGCCGGGCCTATGCAGATGAGGAGAGCTTCTCGGGCGCGCTCTCCATGCCCGGTTCAATCTTCGAGGCGATCGGCGACAGAACTCACCCGCTGCTGTACGGCTACGATACGGAGAAGCTCAGCGTCTTCAAGAGTAACACGATCTTCATGGAGCCGTCGAGAAACCCATACGCGACGCCGCTCGTCTACAGCCAGGAGCCTCTGCTGAGCGGGTATCTGCACAAGTCGTATGAGAGACTGATCAAAGGCTCGGCAGCCATCGTCGTCAGCGGATTGCGTTCCGGCCGGGTGATTCTGATGACTGATGACCCGAACTTTCGGGCTTTCTGGTACGGGACGAACAAGCTGTATCTTAACTGCCTGTTCTTTGGGCAGCTTCTCCGGCCAAGCAGAATGCGCGGGGAGGAGTAGGACAAGCTTAGGACGCCGGGACACTGAGGAGACACAACCGGTAGACGAAAAGCGTGAAGCGCCAGGGTGGGCGAGCAAAATGACCGTCACCTTGAAGGTGATGGCCACTTCAGATGGGTTGAGTTCCACAAGAAGTGTCAAGCGGGAGCGGACAAGCGTGCCGACGGACGTCGGCAGCGTTTCTCTGATCGCACAGGCCTCCGGGCAAGTGGAGATATTAGAAGTTTTTCACCTTGACAATCTGCTCGCGCTTTCGTAGCATTGCGCGTCCTTGGACGTCACGTTCGCCTTCATTACCCCACACATGGAGGATACCATGAACAAGAAGATCTGGCTCGGTTTCGTTGCCGTGTTCATTACACTGCAAATCCTCGACGGCATCGTGAATCTCGTGATCCTCGATTCCGCCTATAAGTCGGTCTCCTACCTTTGGCGGCCCGAGGGCGATATGAAGCTGTGGATCGTACCGGTCGTCGGGTTGTTCTTTTCCTTCTTTTTCACCTTCATCTTCTCCAAAGGGTTCGAAGGAAAGGGAATTCTCGAAGGAGCACGCTACGGTCTGTATATCGGACTCATGGTTGCGCTCCCCATGGCGTACGGAGCGTATGCAATGATGCCGATTCCATATTCGCTCGCCCTTCAGTGGTTTATCTACGGAACGATTGAGTATGTGATCGCCGGGATGGTGCTCGCAATGGTCTTCAGGCCCAAGGCACAACCACCATCCGCCACATAAGATGATTCTCGTTTGTTGGAATTGGCGAAAGGCGCTTCATTCGAGGCGCCTTTTTGTTTTCCGGTCGTCCAGTTTTCATTGCGTGAACGGAGAGTTCTTGTTAGATTCTTTGCACGTTTTGCTCTACCCAATCCTTACCGTAACACACAACGAGGTGAACTATGCGACGATCGTTTCTGCTTTCAGTTCTGCCTGCTGCTTTTTGTTCCCTCTTCATCCTGGTTGGCTGTTCGACCTACCAGGGGACAAGACCCGAGCTCACAGGTCAGGTGAATGTCGACACCGTTCGGGCCGGCCTGTTCGATACCGGCAAGATGTGGACGTTCGACTACCCACCGATCGACTACTTCGAGAAAGCATACAATTTCACTCCGGACAAAGCCTGGTTTGAGAAAGCACGACTCTCCGCGCTGCGGTTGCCCGGCTGCTCCGCCTCATTCGTCTCTGAGGAGGGCCTTGTTTTCACCAACCACCACTGTGCGCGCGGCGCCCTCGACCGCGTCAACCGGGAGGGTGAGAAGCTTGCTGAGAGCGGATTCTACGCGCCGACGCTCGCCGAGGAACGAAAGGTCCCCCGGATGTTCGCCGACCAGCTTGTGCTCGTGGAGGACGTGACCGACGAAGTGCAGAAGGCTTTTGAGAGCGGCAAGACCGACGGTGAGCGCATCGCCAATCGAGATAAGGCCATCGGCGAGATAGAGAAGCGGTATCGGGAAAAGACACAGCTTACATGCTCCGTTATGAACTTCTATAATGGTGCAAAGTACTCCCTCTACGGGTTCAAGCGCTACCAGGACGTGCGCCTTGTCTTCGCCCCGGAAACCATGACGGCGTTCTTCGGCGGCGACTACGACAACTTCACCTACCCACGCTACGATCTCGATATTTCCTTCTTCCGAGTATACGACGATAACGGGCAGCCGCTGAAGTCACCCAACTTCTTCAAGTGGAGCCCATCCGGAGCGACAGAGGGAGAGCCGGTCTTTGTCATCGGCAACCCAGGCCGCACCAATCGGCTCCTCACCTATTCCCAGATCGAGTTCCTGCGAGACTATCAGTATCCTTTCTTGTCGAACCTGCTCAACAACCTTGTTCGAATCTATTCGGATTACATTGCCAAACACCCCGATGAAAAGCTTCAATATCAAACGCAACTGTTCGGCTACTCCAACTCACAGAAGCTTTATTCCGGCAGGGTGAAGGGTCTCCAAGAGCCGATTTTGATGGCAAAGAAAAGGGACTTCGAGCGCACCTTGAAACAGGCTGTCTTTGCAAATCCTCAACTGAAAGCAGAGTACGGTAGCGTCTGGGATGAGGTTGCTGAGCTTCAAAAGGAGAAAGGAAAGATTTTCGGTGAGGTTCAAAGCTATGCATACCAGGGCCCCGGCCGGTCGGTCTATTTCGCGCTCGCCTCAGGTCTCGTCAGCTTTGCCGAGCAAATGAAGCTTCCGGAGGATCAGCGCGGGCCGCTCTTCAAAGGAACAGCGCTCGATTCCCTGAAGCTCCGGTTCTACCCGCAGGTCAACATGGAGATCGAACAACAGGTCCTCGCGCTGCAGCTCGCCAATATGAAAGCAGCGTTCGAAGACAGGAATCCCGAGTTCAACAAACTCCTCGGCGGACGCACTCCTGCTGCCGCAGCTGCTGAGCTCGTGAAATCCTCGCTCCTGTCGAGCAAAGACCAGGTGACGCAGCTCCTGGACGGCAACCCCGATGAAATATTGCGTTCGGCTGACCCGTTCATTGGCTTCGTGGCATCAACAGCTGCTCAGCCGGGAGAGCTCCGCGGGCGTTTCAGCGAGCTCCTCGCTAAAGAACAGGCCCGGGTGCAGCTCATTGGCAGAGCGCTTTTCGGCGTCTATGGCACCTCTATTCCACCCGACGCGACGTTCACGCTTCGTCTCGCCGACGGAGTTGTAAGGGGGTACGAATACAACGGGACCGTGGCTCCGCCCATCACAACCTTCTATGGTCTCTATGACAGGTACTACTCCTTCGACAAGAAAGACCCGTATGAGCTGTCTGACCGATGGAAGATCCCCCCTGCAGCGTTCAATTTGAGCACGCCGCTGAATTTCGCCTCGACGAATGACATCATCGGCGGCAACTCCGGGAGCCCCGTCGTCAATGAGAACCTGCAGATCGTCGGGATCGTATTCGATGGGAACATCGAGAGTCTGCCGAACGACCTGATCAACGACGAGAAGGAAATGAGATGCGTTGCTGTGCATTCGGCTGGGATCCTAGAAGCCCTCGATCAGATCTACAAGACGGATCGAATCGTAAAGGAACTCAAGGCGGGCAAGATCGAGTAGGCATGTTCCTTCTCTCAAGAACAAGGGGCAATTCCCCTGATGACCTTTTCTTAAAGAAGGTTCATTCTCACCGACGCTCGACGCAAGATCGCATTCGTCCCGGCTGCGCTCTTCCGCTTCTACTGCTTCTCACCTTTTTGCCGCTCTTCACGGCCAAGACGCAGGAACAACGGAGTGACAACCGACTCGTTTCGTGGCTTGAGCTGCAAGCCGTGCCCAGCTTCGTTCTAACCTCAAGATCGGGGCAGACGGCCTTCGGGTTCCAGTGGGGAGCAACACCTCTCCTGTATTCCTTCGGTATGACACGCCTGATCTCGCCGTGGCACTCCTTCATCGTTGAACCTCCTGCACGGTTTACAGGATCGCTCGAGCTTTTCACGACAGGTCAGATCAATACCAGCAAGATCGGGAGCTCGTACTTCGCGGGATCCGTTCAATTGCTCGGCCATATCCCGCTGATCGAGCGGGGCGAATACCTGGCTCTGAATCTCGGTATCGCACGGTACTCGTACGGTGACTGGTCATCGAATTACGCGGTCTTGGGTGTCTCGACGTTGTTTGGGTTCGCACACTTCAACGTCAAGCACGGTTTGCGCAACGCGGACTGGATGGGGTCATTTGAGTTGCGCTTTTTCTGACAACCGAGAAGGCATGACCCAAGGGGGAGATAGAAACAAGGCGTTCTATCAACGAAGAATGCTCGTTCTCCTGTTCTGCTTTGGAATTGGAGGCACGCTCACAGGGTGCAACCCCATCGTCAACCGCTTCGCTGCCCGCATGCTGGAACGAATGGATGCCCCCATCGAGCCCGTGAAGCACAGGGTAGCACACCCCATCCGTCCCGACGTGGGGCTTTCGGTTCTCCGGGTCGGGCATGCAACGGTCCTGATTCCATAGAAAGACGACAAACAGACGATGAAAAAGAGACATTGAGCACCTCGGGCTGCGATTGTTCTCCTTGTCCCTCTCATGCTCGCCTCCTGCTCTGAACCTCAATTCACGGTGAAGGGGCGGCCGGATTCGATTCTCCAACAGAAGCTCGAGGCGTCCATCAAAGGCTTCAAGGGGGACGTCGGTATCTATGTGCGTCATCTTCCAACGGGACGAGCCGCGGCGATTCGCGCGGATGAGCTGTTTCCGACGGCAAGCATGATCAAGGTGCCGATCATGTGCGCACTGTTCGACAAGATAGAGAGAGGTGAGCTTAAGTACGATCAGACGCTGACGTACCGGGACTCATTGAAATATGATGACGGCATCGCCGGCTCCTTCAGGGACAGCACGCAGATCGTCATGTTGATGATTTCCATCAGCGACAACACCGCGGCCCTCTGGTGCCAGCAACTTGCGGGCACGGGGACGGCGATCAACGAGTGGCTCGAGGAGAACAGTCTCCACCAGACGCGGGTCAACTCCCGCACGCCGGGGCGCAGGGGAGATTGGGAGGCGTACGGGTGGGGCCAGGCCACACCGCGCGAAATGGCTGAACTGATGATGAGCATCCGCGAGGGTCGAGCCGTCAGCCCTGATGCCAGCGAGGAGATCTATCGCGTTCTCACCAAGCCATACTGGGATGGAGAGGCGGTCTCTCAGATTCCTCCGACTGTCCAGGTTGCTTCAAAGAACGGCGCTGTCGACGGATCCAAGTCGGAGGTTGTCCTGGTCAATGCACCATCGGGCGACTACGTGTTGTGCATCATGACAAAGAACCAGCAGGACCAGCGATGGGAGCATGACAACGAAGGATATGTCCTGATCCGCAACGTCTCGAGGTTGCTGTGGCAGTACTTTGAGCCGGACTCGAAGTGGAAACCACATCCCGGGATGAAAGAATGGGTGAGTAGGAGATTGCTTCCGTCTCAATCTAGGAGCTGAACCGCCTTCAGGTCGACCACCATATCCCACTATCCGCTTTTTCCAGTAAATACCGCCCATTCTCAAGTTTGATTCTGGCTTGGTGTTTCCTTACATTGCGGGCGATTCGCCGCTAACTCGCTGGCGCTCAAGCAACTTAATAATCCTCAGACAGACGCCTTCAACGTCTACCATGCCTTCGCACGCTAGCTCAGATCAGGCTCTTCATTCACTCGAGGAAGAGAACAAGAGGCTCAAGCGCGCGGTGGATGAGCTCTCGATCCTAAATGATCTTGCCCGGGCGATCGGCGCCTCCCTCAACACGCAAGAGATCATTCAAACAATCGTCCGTCGATCCCTCCGCGCTCTCAACGCGGAGCAGGGTGTCATCACCCTCGTCGAGGAGCAATCCGTCCAGTCGATGAAGACGCTCGTGCGGACGATGGTCAGCTCAAGTGAGCACGAGCAGTTTCACCTCAACCAGGCCCTCCTCGGCTGGATGCACCTCAACAAAAAGGCGATCGTCATCAACAACCCCAAGACCGATGAGCGCTTCCAGGGAATCCCGTGGGACGAGTCGATACTCTCACTCCTCGCAGTGCCGATGATGGTCAAGTCAGAGCTACGCGGCGTCGTCACCATTTACAATAAGAAGGACCGCCAGCCATTCTCGGAGGACGATCAGCGACTGTTGGCGATCATCGCCGCGCAATCCGGTCAAGTTGTTGAAAATGCACGGCTGTATGAGAAGGAACGGGCGCTCCTCCAGATGCAGGAGGACGTAAGACTTGCTGCACGAATTCAGAGCAAACTGCTTCCGAAGTCTCCTCCCAATATCCCTGGCTACGACATCGCCGGCAGAACTCTCCCCGCGCAGGAAGTCGGCGGGGACTATTTCGATTTCATCCCCATCGACGAACACCGGTGGGCGATCTGCCTGGGTGACGTTACCGGCAAGGGCCTCCCCGCCTCGCTGCTGATGGCCAACCTTCAGGCCACGCTGCGCGGATTGACACTCTCCTCTACCTCCCCCAAGACGTGCCTCGAACATTCAAACCATCTCTTGTTTCAAAGCACCAGCCCGGAGAAATTCGCCACTTTGTTCTATGCCATTCTGAACACACGAAACCATCAGATCGATTTTTCCAACGCCGGCCACGATAACCCCTTTCTCTGTTCCACCCGGACCGGAACGAAACGATTGAAAACCGGTGGCATTCCGCTCGGAATGATTCCCGAGTATGCGTACGAAGACGAGTCGGTGCCCTTCGAGGAGGGTTGCGTTCTCGTTGCTTACTCCGACGGTGTCACGGAAGCAATGAACGCCGAAGAGGAAATGTTTGGAGAAGCGTGTATCGCTTCGCTCATCGACCAACATAGAGACGTATCGGCATCCGAGTTGATCGACAAGATCGTCGCTGCGGTAAAGCAACACGCCGGGGGGTACCCTCAATCGGACGACATCACGTTGGTCGTGGTTCGACGGAACGCAGAATAGTGCGTTTAATTCCCCGCCAATTTTCCAAACGGTTATCGACTGTTGACTGCTAGATGGCGGGGAATTTAAACGCACGAGGAAACGGCCAACGCACCTGCCGACGATTTCAGGCCTCTTTCCTGCCAGAACAGGTATTGCGTCAGATTAAGAACAAGATATTACCTATTAGAGACGGCGCTGGTTCCACCAAGGCCAAGAAGCGCGTGGCCTCCTTGAGCCGAGGGCTCTAACAGGACGAGCCAGCGGAGGATCAAGTACCACCTACTTTAGAATTACGGCTGCTCGCCCGGAGTGGAGTTTCCAAACGATGGCCAGGCGAGAATCTGGAAAACCGAACAGAATGGGGGAACATAAAGCTCAGCGATCGGCAAAGGGTTGCCGGTTGTGGAACCTTAGAGAGGAGGAAGCAATGACAACCGTTCGAAATATCCTGCAAGACAAAGGCAATGCCGTCTGGTTTGCCTCGCTGGAGACACCTGTCGTCGACGCCCTGCACACGATGGCTGAGAAGAACGTCGGGGCACTGCTGGTCCTGAAGGAGAACGATGTGGTCGGGATCTTCTCAGAACGGGATTATGCCCGTAAGCTCGTCTTGCATGGCAGGTCTCCCGCCGAGGCCAAGGTCAAAGACATCATGACCTCCGACGTCATCTCCGTGAAACCCGAACAGTCCATCGACGAATGCATGGCCTTGATGACGGCAAAACATATCCGGCATCTTCCTGTTCTGGAGAATCGCAAGGTCGTTGGCCTCATCTCCATCGGCGACGTCGTGAAGGCTGTCATTTCTGAGAAGGAGTATCTGATCAAGCAACTGGAGAATTATATCACGGGAGCCCGATGAGTCGCTGCTCGCGTTCGGATGGTACTCTGATCATCGAATCAGAGGAACCACCCGCTGAGAGACGGCGAAAAGGCACCTCCCTTCGGCATTGAGAAAGAGAGCTCCAACAAGCGAGTGGCAAAGAATGTTCCTCGCAGGAGTCTATCCCGTGGAAATATGCCGGAGAGATTTTCCGTCAGCGGGACTTGGCGCTGGCGAATCTTGGTTATCTTGGGCATATGTGGGAGCTGTATGCGATGTGGGCGTGGGTGCCACTCTTTCTTCTCGCGAGTTTCCAGGTGAGGGATATCGATCCGTCGTGGGCAAGCGCTGCTGCCTTCGCGGTCATCGCCGTGGGCAGAGTCGGAAGCGTCGTAGCGGGTTACGTTGCGGATAGGATTGGCCGAACAACCGTCACCATCGCATCTATGGTGATAAGCGGATCATGTTGCTGGTCGTTGGAATTCTCTTCGGCGGCAGCCCCATTGTGCTGGTTTTTGTCTGCCTCATCTGGGGTTTCGCCTTCCTTTCGATCGGTCCGGCACTAGGTGTCTGGGCGATGAGCACGTTGCGACGGATGCCGGCCGCAGAGCGACTGGCCGGTGGGCGAGGGTAGCAGCCCGCGCGATTGCTCCAGTTCTGAAGGATCAGGAAAGCTATTGGCGTAATCGAAAGCCACAGTATATGCTGCGAGCTCGGTCCAAACGTCAAGAATCTTCAAGGAAATCAGGCCTCCAATCGCCTCTTAGGAAAATTGAGGTGGCAATGGTTATATTACGGGGCGAATATGTGACCCACCTGGTTTTCGTACCGACGTTCCCTAGTGCCATCGCGCGCGCAGGGCGAGGAACCAAATAGAGAAGGTTCTTTCGACACCCACAGAGCACTTTCCTATGATCGGTCAGGCTATCTCGCACTACAAGATTCTCGAGAAACTTGGCGAAGGCGGCATGGGTGTGGTTTACAAGGCCGAGGACACCAAGCTGCGCCGGCCCGTTGCGCTGAAATTCCTCTCGCCAGAGGTAACATACGATCAGCAGGCCAAGCGGCGTTTCATGCACGAAGCGCAGGCTGCCTCAGCGCTCGACCATCCCAATATCGCGGTCGTCCATGAGATCGATGAAACGGATGATGGAAGCTCGTTCATCTGCATGGCGTACTACGACGGACAGACTCTCAAGGATAGGCTGAAGTCGGGAGCGATTCCTCCGGACGAGGCTGCGCGCATCGCGCTTCGAATAGCGGAGGGGCTGCAGCGAGCACACGAAGCCGGAATTGTCCATCGGGACATCAAACCTGCAAACGTGATTGTTACGAGCCGGGGGGAGGTTAAGATCCTCGATTTCGGAATCGCGAAGCTGCTTGGCCAGGCCCAGCACACAACGACTGCAAGAACCGCCGGCACCGCTGCCTATATGTCTCCCGAGCAGGCACAGGGTATCGAGGTTGATGCTCGGAGCGATCTGTTCTCGCTCGGTGTCGTGGTGTACGAAATGGTAACGGGCGAACGTCCGTTCGCGGGTGATCACGGTGCTGCGCTGCTGTACTCCATTCTGAACCTCGACCCGAAGCCGCTCTCAGCTTTGAAGCCGCAGGTCTCCAAAGAGCTTGAACAGATCATTTTGCGCCTGTTGGAGAAAGACCGCGCGAAGCGGTACCAGAGCGCCGGCGATGTGCGTGAAGACCTGGAGCGCCTTCTTGGCAAAGAGCCCGCACCGCGTCCGCTCGGACGATTCCCGGCTGCTATGCGCCGCAGATTGTCAGTCCCGATTCTGGCGGGCGCTGCAGTGGTCATCCTTGTTGCGGTGCTCTTCGCTACTGGCACGATGCAAAAGTGGCTGGGGGTTACTTCCATCCCGGAGGAAAAATACATCGCAGTTCTTCCGTTCACAAATATCGGAGGTACTACCGAAAACCAAGACTTCTGTGAAGGGACCGTCGAAATCCTAACGAGCAAGCTCACGGAGTTGAGAAACCTCCAAGGAGCTCTCGCGGTAGTTCCCGCTGCTGAGGTCCGAAGGCGAGGTGTCACATCGCCCTCAGAGGCGCGACAGATTCTCGGGGTCACCCTTGCGGTCTCCGGGAGCATTCAACCCATCATGGGGGGTGTGCGTGTCACCGTTACGCTCACAGACGCTGTCAACCTGAGACAGCTCAGATCTCGGGTGATTGACGAAAAGAGTGTAAACGTGGCTGCTTTACAGGACCGCCTTGTGCAAACCGTTGTGCCCATGCTTGACTTTGAGCTGCCGGTTAGGACTGCGCGCCTTCTCGCGTCCGACACAACAAGGTCTGCCAAAGCATCCGATTTCTATGTGCAGGCACACGGAATACTGCAGAGAGAGAGAAGCCCGAAAAACCTTGATAAAGCAATCGATCTTCTTCAGAGGGCAATCATTGAAGATCCCTATTATACTGATGCCTATAACGACTTGGCAACGGCGTATGTTTTCCAACGAGATCCGGGTCAGGCAGAGGCTGTCCTACAAAGAGCAATCAAAATGAGGCCTGACTACTGGCGAGGCTACAACAATCTCGGCGTATTCTATGCGCGTCAGGGTCGCTTCGCCGAGTCCGAACGTCAATTCCAGCGCGTGATTGAACTTGCACCGGACATCGTGCGCGGTTACAACAACCTGGGCGGCATCTATACCTACATGAGGAAATGGAGTGAAGCACGGAAAATGTACGAGCAATCGCTGAATGTTGTTCCTAACTACGTTGCATACAATGGACTCGGCGGACTTTTGTATTTCAACGAGGCGCAGTACGAACAGGCCGCCCAGATGTTTGAAAAGGCTGTATCATTCAACAGCTTGGACTACAGGGCTTGGGCTTCGTTGGGCTCTGCCTATGTGCAGGTGCCGGGCAAACGATCAAATGCCCAAGCAGCGTATCGGCGCGCCATTGAGCTGGCAGAGGAGCAGAGACTACTGGAACCGCGCAATTCCGAGCTACTTGCTCTCCTCGCCGATTTCTATTCGATGCTGGGGAACGCTGACACGTCGCTCAAGCTTCTCAACGATGCGCTTGTTCTTCCAGGGTTAAGCTCCAGCACGATGGCTCGAGCAGGCGAGGTCTACGAGCAGCTCGGAATGCGAGACAAAGCGATTGAATGGATTGAAAAGGCGGTTCGAGCAGGTCTTCCGTTGACCACGATCGAAAGGGAACCATCGTTGAGTACTCTCCGACAAGACCCGAGGTACGAGAAACTGAAAGCCGCAAGTAACAATTAGATGCGGTGAGACAAGAACGCTAACCCTCACAGAAGGAGGCTGCCATGCAACAGTCAACGAAAGCAAATCACAAAGTGCTCATCCTCTGCAAATCGAACAAGGTTGTCCCTGGTTTCCTTCAGGTCCAGCCTGGAGATGACGTCACGTTCAAGGCCCTTAACGGCAACGTGAATATTTGGTTCCCGGTCAAGGATCTCTTCGGGCTCGATACCCTAGAGCTGAAACGAGGAGCGCCTCAGACGTTAACCGTTCAAAAGAAAGGCTCGGACGAATACCCGTACTCTGCGTATTGCGTAACGACGGGGACATTTGCCGAGGGCGGGTCAAGTCCCATCATTATCATTGAGTAGGAACTGAGAAGAAAGAAGAGGGAAGTCCGTCTTCGGTGGACACTCATTCTGCGAAAGGAGTTTTCACACTCGTCCCCCGACATAGATGCCTGGGTGGTCGCGTCACTTCATCCGTAACGAGGTGCTCGGTCCGCTCACCCAATTCGACCCCGCCTCATCGATCGAAGAGTACGAACTCCCAGCCGACCTTGCTTGTTTACTGAGTAATATTGATATTCATCTCCGTCTATCGACCCGCTTTGGACCCGCTAAGTAACAATCACTCCTAATTTTCCGATGTGGAGGAGCTTATGAGATCTGGTTGCAAGGTTATCCTGTTCCTCGTGT